>TARA_B100000963_G_scaffold290031_1_pt1 | contig 64278 bp, 60 predicted proteins | sample TARA_B100000963 | Tara Oceans TARA_B100000963 (sample SAMEA2622097) | marine metagenome | biome: marine biome (ENVO:00000447); feature: surface water layer (ENVO:00002042); material: "saline water (ENVO:00002010), including plankton (ENVO:xxxxxxxx)" | depth 5 m | reverse complement strand
TACAGTAGTATCCTCATCTTTTTTGCAGTTCAAGAACTGTAAAATGAGTAGGAGCGATAATAGAAATTTGATCGAAGAATTCATCAACAATTTTACCACTTATTTTATGAAACCCAAAGAAGGTTATTGAAAGTTATTAGCTCAAGTATAATATGAGTTATACAAGCATATGAAAATCCCTGAAACCTATATTTATTTCCCGATACAGAACTTACAATTTATGTTTTATAATATTGATAATCAATAGATTAAATGTCTGTGATTAGCCCATTTACCATTAATAAACCATTAAACATTCGCAAAAACTCACTTATTTTTAAGTTAATTCTTTTCATTTTCAAATAAAGGTATCTATATATCTGGTTAAAAAAAAACTAAAACTTTGCAGACGATTCTTGCAAGATTACAGGTGGGTGGGTTTTAGGAGGGTGTTGTTAGGGGGTTTTTGGATGCGCGTTGAAAATAATCCATGATCTTCTTTTAATTTTTTCATTAGATGTATTTTTAATCACAACCCATTAACTTAGGCTATATTAAAAACATTTATCATTTAAACCAATATCAATGAATTCAAGGATAATCGGAATTGACGTAGCTAGAGCTTTGGCTATTATAGGAATGGTGATAGTCAATTTTAAAGTGGTATTAGGAGAAGAGGGGAAGAACTGGATAAAATTGCTTGCTAGTGTTTTTGATGGTAAAGCATCAGCTACATTTGTTGTCCTAGCTGGAGTCGGAATTGCTCTGGGCACAAACTCTGCCATACGAAACAATGATCTAAGCAAGCTGAGGATGGCTCAAATTAAAATTACCAAACGTGCTTTACTTCTATTTATCATCGGACTTTCTTACATGGTAATTTGGCAAGCGGATATACTTCATTTTTATGGTATTTATATGCTCTTCACACTTCTTCTGATCAGGAGTGCACCCCAGCATATTTTGATATGGGCGGCAGCCGTAATACTAACCTATCCATTTTTACTTTATTGGTTTGATTATGAAACGGGATGGAATTTAGATACGCTAGAGTATCTCGATTTTTGGGAATTCGATGGGTTTCTTCGTAATCTATTCATTAACGGATTTCACCCTGTGCTGCCATGGGTGTCGTTTATGCTTATTGGATTTTGGTACGGCAAGCAAGATTTAAAAAGCGATCAGTTTTTAAAGAAAGTAATATGGGTTAGTTCCGCAGTTTTTATTGGCATTCAATTTTTGTCCTATATCTCTTTACTTTTTCTTTCTTATGGTAATGAGGAGATCCAATCTGATTTATCAGAAATTATCGGTACAAACCCAATGCCTCCTTTACCGATTTATATGCTTAACGGTATAGCAATTGCTATTCTTGTGATCTCATTATGTATACTCCTTGGAAAGAGATATGCGACGAATAAAGTGGTTGTTGCGTTAAAGAATACAGGTCAATTAGCCTTAACCTTTTATGTTGCCCATGTAGTACTTGGAATGGGTGTTGTTGAGGCGATAAGTCCTTCCAAGATGGGAACATATAGTATTGAATTTTCAGTTGGTTATGCCTTAATATTTAGTCTGTTATGTATTGTGTTTGCCAACCTTTGGTTGAAATTTAAACATTATGGTCCGTTGGAATGGATTATGAAAATGATCGTCAAATAAAAAAACCGCTACACAATAACAATATAACGGTTATATCACTATAAGTTGCTCCCACTATTACTCAAAGTTGGAGTTCAACTCAATCTACTTGTGGATTAGGTTTCTTTAAAAGACCCGCACAATTGCATACAAAAGCATTTCCTTACAATAACCTAAATGATAGGGGATTAGAAGCTTTTTGAAACTCTCTGAAATCTATATTTATTTTCCGATACAGAATTTACTAAAGATATTACCCAACATTTCGTCATTAGTAATTTCTCCAGAAATCTCACCAAGGAAATGTATAGCCTCATTGATGTGAACACTTATCAAATCACCACTCAATTCATTTTTTAATCCCTCTTTGATGTTTATAATGGCTCCCAATGCATTTTTTAGTGCCTGATAATGTCTTGCATTAGAAATGACTATATCACCCTGAACAGCATCCTTCTTGATTTGGTTGTATATTATTATTTTAAGTTGCTCGATTGAATTAGGTTCAAAAGTAGAAATACTACAAAATGCATCAAACGGTATTTTAGCTGAATCTTCTTTAAGTGCTTTTTTCAATGAAAACTTCTTAGGTCTATGAATGAGGTCAGTTTTATTTTCTACCAATATCATTTTCATACCCTCTCTTTTAAATCCATCCAGTGCTGCTTTTATTTCATGAAAGGTTGCGTCATTGGTGTCAAAAAGATAAATCATTACTTTGGCTAAATCTACTTTCTCTTTCGCTTTGGCGACTCCTAAGGCCTCTATTTGATCTTTTGTCTCACGTAAACCTGCAGTATCAATAAACCTAAATTCTATACCCGATATGGTCACGGTATCTTCTATGGTGTCCCTTGTTGTACCAGGAATTTCAGATACTATCGCACGATCCTCTTTTAGAAGGGCATTGAGTAAAGAGGATTTACCAGCATTGGGTTTACCTACTATGGCTACAGGAACCCCTTTTTTGATCACACTGCCATATTGAAAAGAATCGAGAAGCGATTTAATTTTTGATTGTAGGGAATCAATTAAATCCTTAAGCGCGACCCGATCCGCAAAAGCAACGTCTTCTTCAGCAAAATCCAATTCCAAGGTAATCAATGAGGCAAAATCCAATAGTTTTTGCCTTAGCTGGCAAATTTCATCAGCATATCCCCCTCGCATTTGATTAATGGCTATCTCGTGAGCTGCTTTGGATTCGGATGCAATCAAGTCAGCTACTGCCTCTGCCTGACTTAAATCCATCTTTTTATTCAAAAAAGCCCTTAAAGTAAATTCTCCTGGCTTTGCATGCTGCGCTCCTTTCGCTATAAAAAGGCGTAAAATCTCCTCTTGTATGAAGTTTGAGCCGTGGCAGGAAATTTCAACTATATTTTCTCCTGTATAAGAGTGGGGGGCTTTAAAAACGGTTACAAGAACTTCGTCTAATGTTCTTTCATCTAAATGCAGTGTTCCCAAATGTACCGTATTACCTTTTTGGTCGTTAAGTTTTTTTTTGGATTTTGCTTTAAAGCACATGGAAACCATTTTAATTGAATCACTACCAGAGAGTCTGAATAAACAAATGGCTGAACTTCCAGCTGCGGAAGCTTTGGCAATAATGGTTCCTTGATTGTACATTATTTAAAATTAATTTTCATGCTGGGTTTAAAATAATTTATTTATGAACTAGATATAAAATTTACTTGGGAGTTTTCGAAATTATGTCGAATCTTCTTTTTTTACTTTTTGTGTTACCGTTACTCTTTTTTTATGCTTACGATGTTCGTAATTTTTCCACAAATTCTGGATTGAGTTATTTTCCTCAAGCTCTGGATTGGTCTCCACAATGTTGTATCCACGTTTGTTAAATGTTTTTTGCATTTCATTGAAGATGATAGCTGTAACCCCTTTGTTTTGATATTTTGGATCTACCCCAATAAGATAAAAAGAAGCCCTAGAGTTAAAATACAAAGCCTTAAATAAATGGAGAAAACCGAATGGTAACATTTTGCCATTTACTTTTTTTAAAGCTCTAGTAAAAGAGGGCATGGTAATACAAAAAGCAACCAGTTCATCATTCTTATCTGCTATACATTTGATAAATTCAGGATGTATATAACGAAAATATTTTTTCTTGTAATGTTTTATTTGTTCTGGTTGGATTGGTACAAAAGTTTGGAGTTTACCATAAGTTTTTTCCAATAAAAAAAACATTTTTTCAATATATGGAATGATCTGCTTTTTCGATTTAAAATCCACGTTTTTTAATTCATACCGTTTGAGCATTAAATCTGAAAACTTTTTAATTTTTTCAGGTGATTTATCAAATGAGCTTAAGGTAATTTCATATTCTACCCAAACTGCAAGATTCTTATATCCTAATTGTTTAAAGTGTTCATAGTAATAAGGTGCATTGTACCAAGTGATCATGGTATTGCTTTCTTCAAAACCTTCAACAAGCATTCCAGCCTTGTCCATATTGGAAAATCCAACAGGTCCTTCAATGAATTCCATTCCATTTTCAATTCCAATAAGATGTACTTTTTGCATTAATGCACTAGTCACTTTTATATCATCTATAGCATCAAACCATCCAAATCGAACTTTTTTCTTTTTGAGTTTTTTTACTTCAATCCAGTTTATAATTACTGCAATCCTTCCTGCAATTTTGCCATTTTTATAGGCCAAAAAATAATTAGCTTTTGCATTTCTGAATACAGGATTTTTTGATTGATCTAAAACATCAATTTCCTCCCCAATAATAGGAGGAGTCCAATAAGGGTTTTGATTATAAAGCTTGAATGGAAAATTAACAAAACTCTTTAAATCTTTCCTATTTATGATTTCAACAACATTTATTACTTCCTTATTCATGACATTATATTCTTTTGGCCTTCCGGGCTCTTTTTCGCTCAGCTTTACTGTTTTTCTTCATAGTTTTTTTCAGTTCCTTTTCCTCCTTTTTTAATTCTTTGTATTCTATCTCTTCTGCACTAATAAAATCTTTGTGAAAATTTAATCGATATGAAACCCCTAAATTAATAAAAAGACTACCTGGGCGGGTGTTGGTATTTACTCCCACTGAACTTTCTATCTGTATATTGTCAGAAAAAAGATAAGCGGCTCCAGTTCTAAATATTTGATTATTGTAACGCATGCTAAAAAACCCCTCATTTTCAAGATAAACAGACCATAACGGATGGAATGTGTGGGTAAGGGTAAGGATATAACTTTTAACAGTTTGTTCGGTCAGATATCGATCGTAGATTAAGTTGGTTACAAAAACCCAACTTCCCAAAAAATGGGATTGAGTCGCCAAGACCCCCCTAAGGGAAAAAAAAGGCTCTTGATCTGTTGGTATACTTAAATTTTGAAAGAAAATTGGACGATAAAGTGCATCAAAAACATCTCCAAAATTATAGGGGTGGTTTTTTCCAAAAATAAAATTACCTCCTGTAGTCAGTGATACTGCCGGGATCAAATGTTTTAATTTAAACCCGTTGTTTGCTTTCCAACTGTAAAAATCTACTTTTTTTTCCTTTTTAAAAGGATCATAAATTAAATACTTAAACCCCAAAAAATTCTGAAGGAATCCTTTCCTTTTGTATGATACATATTGATCTGGTATTTTGTTGGTCAACCGGTCAAACATGAAAGAACCTTGGTAGGTTAACTCCAATCGCTCTGACAGAAAACCCCATCTAACAGAAAGAAATAGAATGGTTCCATCAACAGTGGAGTAATTATAGCCTTCATGTTTGTGTTTTCTGTGTTCAAAACCTCCTTCAAACTGAACAATACCCTTCCCAACGGCAAAAGCACCTATCGAGGCGCCTGGTCGGTTAGAATTGATCTGGTCGGTGTATTGTGCATGAATCATAGCCATTGAAAAAACATACAAGAGCGAAAATCGATTCAGCATTTATTTTTTTTTGCAAGATAAATCTAATTTTAGTTCTGAGGCTTGGGCCCTTTTAAAAACATCAGAATAGTCATAAGATTTAATTACTTTTGACACATAAACGTATCTTAATATTTTGATTAGTCTGCTAAAGTTCTTCTTAACCTTGACGTTAATCGCCTACTTTTTTAGACTGATTTTTCCATTTGCTCTCAAATATTTAATCAATCGACTCTCCAAAAAAATGCAGTACTTTGATAATGATTATTTTTCATCTGCTTCCAAAAAAGAGTCCAAAAAACCCAAAAATGAAATGGGAGAATATATAGATTATGAGGAAATTGATTGATCAAGTTTTGAGTAAACAAAACCTTAAGCATCTTTCCATCATATTTGGTTTTGGTTTGTTTTCTATATTATTCTTTTATCCGGTTTTATCTAATAAAAAGTTGATCCAATCAGATATCAGACAATATACCGGTATGTCAAGACAAATTAAGGAATACCGAGAAAGTTACAATGAAGAGATTTACTGGATTGACAATGCATTTGGCGGTATGCCTACTTATCAATTGGGAGCCCGATATCCCTATGATTTTTTAACTCCCATTCACCGGATATTTCAGTTCATCCCTCAACCCGCTGAAATTTTATTTCTATATCTTCTGACGGCTTACCTCTTTTTAATAATTATTAAGATGCCAATTCCCGTTGCGATTTTTGGTGCGTTTGCTTATGGTTTGTCAACTTATTTGTTAATTATATTGCAAGTTGGTCACAATACTAAAGCTCAGGCATTGGCCTATATGCCATTAGTAATTGGTGGAATGTATATGATTCTTCACGATCGCCGTGCAAGAGGTTTTCTCCTAACAGTTTTTGGATTATCAATGCAAATCCGGGCCAATCATTACCAAATGACCTATTATATGCTTCTATTGATGATGGTCATTGGAATTGTTTATGGAATCCGTGCAATTAAAATCGGTAAACATAAAAACTTTTTACGTCAATCTTTAATACTTTTTGTGGCGGGTCTGATGTCTTTAGGACTCAATGCACCCCCTCTTTTGGCTACTGCAGAGTATTCGCAATTTAGCACGCGTGGAAAAAGTGAGTTAAATCAAAACCCCGACGGTAGTATTAAAGAAAAGACTGGTGGGCTAAGTACTGATTATATTACGCAGTTCAGTTATGGTATTTTTGAAAGTCTTAATCTCTTAGCTCCTAGAATTCAGGGAGGAGGTTCCTCAGAAAATTTAGGTGAAGACTCAAAACTCTATGACTTTTTAATCGAAAATGGACTGCCTAGGTCTCAAGCTAAACGTTTTGTTTCCAATGTACCAACCTACTGGGGAAGCCAGCCCATACTCGAAGCCCCTGCCTATGTTGGGGTTACCGTAATTTTTATGGCTTTTTTAGCTTTGTTCATCGTTAAAGGTCCGCTTCGAAATGGGTTGCTGGCAGGGATAATCTTATCCATAATGCTCTCGTGGGGCAAAAATTTCCCCATGCTGACAGAACTTTTTATTGACTATTTCCCATTTTATAATAAATTCAGGGCTGTCAGTTCTATTCAGGTAATTTTAGAGTTTTGCTTCCCTGTCTTGGCTTGTCTGGGTCTTTATGGTTTGTTTCAAAAACCAAATGTAGAGAAGCTCAGAAAAATATTAAAACCGGCAATCGGATTTATTCTTGTCCTTTTACTAATTCTTATTTCTAAAGGCCTATTTGACTTTTCCGGAGTATTGGATTCCTTTTTAAGAGATGCTTATGGTCCAGATTTAATGAATCAAATCATCGATGCTCGTAAGTCAATTTTTGATTACGATTTGATCAGAGCAATTGTCTATTGTTTAGTAATATGCACTATTATATATTTTTTTAAAAAGGAAAAGCTTTCCAAAAATATTGCTATTATCATTTTAGTAGGGTTAATGCTAAGTGATTTGATTGGAGTTTCACGACGTTACATAGACAGAGATCTATTTGTTAGCACCAGGCAAATAAAGAATCTTTTTATTTCCCAAAAAGGAGACCATCTCATACAAAAAGATACCGGCCGTTTTAGGGTATATGAACCAGGACTCAAACTATCTGGAGCCAGAACCTCATTTTTTCATAATGCTATAGGAGGATATCATGGAGCCAAACCAAGAAGGTTTGAGGAGCTCTATGACTACTTCAGTACCCATCAGATTAGTGGTGTAATGGACATACTCAATGTCAAGTACCTCATAATTCAAGAAAATAATGAACAAAAAATTATTGAAAATCCAAACGTGATGGGAATTGCATGGGCAGTAGATTCATTAATGATAGCAGATACGGCAGATGAGGTCTTAGAATCAATGAAAAGCATTGATTTTAAAAAATCAGCCGTTGTTTTAAAATCTGAGTTACCTGACGATATAGGAATTAAATTCGATGCAGCGCAGTTAAATAAAATTGAATTAGTAAAAAATCATCCTACCCACCTTCTATATAATTTTGAAGCTAATGAAGACCAGCTGTTGGTTTTTTCTGAAATGTACTATCCACAAGGTTGGTCTGTTACAATTGATGATCAAAAAGCAAAAATTTTTCCTGTTAACTATGTACTGAGAGGTTTGAAAGTACCTTATGGAAAACACACCATCGAATTTACTTTTGATCCTCCCGTTGTCAGATTGGGGGCATCTATCAGACTTTTGAGCCTGTTGATATTTATTTTAGTGGTATCCTTTTTTGGATATCAAAGGTTTAAAAAAAAAATTAATTAATTCATGTTGCGATGGGGATCATAGCTAAACAATCATTCTACAACAGTATTAGTATAGGACTCGCATTTCTTATTGGGGCGATAAACACAGTTTATCTTTATCCTACCCATATGGGAAGTGCACTTCAGGGGTTGGTCGTAGCTCTTTTGGCTTTATCTAATTTGGTTCAGCCTTTTATCTCTTTTGGTGTTCAACATGCTGTTATCAAATTTTACAGTAGTTGTAATACCAAAGAGGAAAGAGATAAACTCTTAAGCCTCTCTTTTTTTCTCCCTCTTCTTATTTTTCTTTTTCTATTGATTCTAAGCTTTCTTTTTTATCAACAGATTATTGATTTTATAGCTTCCGAGAATGAAGAAATCGGTAAGTATGCATACTTGATTTTGGCCATTGCCTTTTCTACAGCTTTATTTGAGGTATTTTATAATTGGCTCAGGATTCATTTGTATTCAGTTTTCGGTAACTTTTTAAAGGAGTTCTATCCTAGGGCTTTAATTTTTACCCTCTTGTTGATTTATGCCTTTAAAATTATAGACTTTGATGGATTTATAACGGCTCTAATTGTTGGATATTATCTCAGATTGTCCTTGGTAGTTATCTATTGTTTGGTCAAATACACTCCTAAATTTTCTTTTTCACTTCCTCACCAATATAGATCTATCTTGCGATACAGCCTTTTGATTTTTATGTCGGGCTCTGCTGCAAGTTTGATACTGGACATTGACAAGTCAATGATCTCCAACATTTTAACCGTAGAAAATGTAGCTTATTACAGTGTTGCTATTTTTATTGCAGCCGTTATTGAATTCCCTGGTAGGGCCATGTTTCAAATCATAAGTCCTTTGGTGGCCAAAGCCATAAATGAAAATGATGATGCGACTTTACTTAATTTATTAAAAAAAAGTGCAAACAATCTTTTGTTGATCTCAGGGTTACTCTTTTTACTGATCAACTTGAATTTGAATGATTTTTACGCCTGGGTCAACTTGGGCGATTATACTTTGGCACTTGAAGTTGTACTAATAGTATCTCTGGGTAAATTATTCACCATGTCCATGGGCTGTTTGAATCATATCATTACCAATTCGAAGTATTACGTCTATGTTTTTTGGTTTTCATTAATCTCTGCTTTATTGGCCGTTGCTCTCAACCTATTTCTAATCAAGTATTATGGGATCATTGGAGCGGCATATGCAACACTTATGGTAATGATATTGATTAATATTTTAAAAATTCTATTGGTGCAAAAAAGATTTAGGATGAATCCATTTAGTAAAAAAACTTTTCTTACACTAATTGTTGTTTTTTTTCTTTACTGGATCATTTCCATGATTTCTTTTGATTACGAACCTTTTTTATCTCTATTGTTACGGTCAACCCTCATTATTATTGCTTTTTCATTTTTGTCATATTTACTCAAGCTTACGGAGGATGTCCAAAAGTTTATTAATAAAGTTGTGCCTACTGTAAATAAAAGTTAAAGTCCTAGCTTTTGAGAAAGGTATCGACCGGTAAATGAGGCTTTTACTCCGGCGACATCTTCGGGAGTACCCATTGCAACCAGTGATCCACCATTTTTTCCACCCTCAGGGCCCAAATCAATTAAGTGGTCAGCGCATTTGATGAGATCTAAATGGTGTTCTACCACAATGACGGTATGGCCTTGTTCAATCAAAGCATTGAAGGAGAGCATTAGTTTGTTGATGTCGTGTAAATGAAGTCCAGTAGTGGGTTCGTCAAATATGAAAATAATCTTGTCGAGAGTTGTTCCACGGCCAATAAATGAAGCCAATTTGATTCTCTGGGCTTCCCCTCCAGAGAGGGTAGTGGAGGGCTGACCCAATGCGACATATCCCAAACCTACATCCTGAAGGGGTTTAAGTTTTTGAACCGTTTTGATTTGATTTTCATTTTCAAAGAAGTAAATGGCATCATCCACACTCATTTCTAATATTTGATCCAATGATAATCCTCTAAACTCAACTTCCAAAATCTCTTTTTTAAACCGTTTTCCCTTACAATGTTCACATTGTAATACAACATCAGCCATGAATTGCATTTCTATAGTAGTATATCCATCACCTTTACAATGATCGCAACGCCCACCATCCACATTAAACGAAAAATGTTTTGCTTTATACCCTCTGTTTTTAGCCAACACTTGTTTAGCAAATAAACCTCTGATTTCGTCATAAGCTTTAATGTAAGTTACGGGATTTGATCTTGAAGATCTTCCAATGGGGTTTTGATCTATGAACTCTATACTACTTATTTTTTCAAACGGAGCTTTGATGGAGTCGAATTGTCCGGGTTTGTTATTAAAAATACCTTTTTCTCGTTGTAAAGCTGGATAAAGTATTTTTTTAACCAAAGTTGATTTTCCGCTTCCTGATACTCCTGTTACTACAGTCATACAGCTCATAGGAAAGTATACGTCAATGTTTTTTAAGTTATTCTCTCTATTGCCAATCAAAGAAATTTTATACTTACTTTTTCTCCTGCATGTAGGCTTTGGAATAGATATTTCGTTTCGTAGGTATTTTGCGGTAAGACTTTCGGATTGATAAATTGTTTTTAAATTACCCTCAGCAACGATCTCTCCCCCATAAGTACCTGCCTCAGGGCCCATATCAATTATTTTGTCAGCCGAATTCATGATTTCCTCATCATGTTCTACTACAATAACAGTATTGCCAATATCTCTGAGTTTTTTTAAAACCTTTATAAGACGTTCATTGTCTCTAGAATGAAGCCCAATGGAGGGTTCGTCAAGTATGTACATCGAACCAACCAAAGCACTTCCCAGGGAAGTTGCCAAATTGATGCGTTGAGATTCTCCCCCAGAAAGGGTATTTGCTTTTCGATTTAGGTTGAGGTATCCCAACCCTACGTCTTGAATGAATTTAATTCTTGATTTAATCTCTTCAAGGATACGATGAGACACATTGGTCTCATATTTATCTAGTTTGAGTTGATTGAAAAATACTCCCAATTCATCAATGGGAAGATGAAGTAGTTTGGCCAATGTCATACCACCCACTTTTACATTATTGGTTTCTTTTCTGAGTCTAGAGCCATTACATTCATCACACGTTGTTTTACCCCTGTAGCGCGAGAGCAATACTCGGTTTTGTATTTTGTAGTTTTTGGCTTCTATTTTTTTAAAAAAATTGTGTATGCCTGTAAAGTAAGAATTTCCCTCCCAAAGTATACTAATATCTTTTTCACTTAGTTGATAGTATGGTTTGTGGATTGGAAAATCAAATTTGTAAGCATTTTCGATAAGCTGTTTGTAAAACTTACGCATGCCTGCACCCCGCCAGGGAGCGATGGCCTCATCAAAAATTGAACGACTGGTATCAGGAACCACTAGTTCACTATCAATCCCAATTATGTCTCCAAATCCTTCACATTTTTTGCATGCGCCAAAAGGATTGTTAAAGCTGAAGAAATGAAGATTAGGGGAGACAAAAGTCATTCCATCTAACTCAAAACGGCTACAAAAAGCAATCCTCTTTTTCTGATCCAATGACCAGAGAGAACAAGCCCCTTTCCCTTCATAAAAGGCAATTTCTACCGCATCGGCCATCCGTTGATAGAAATCCTCTTCTTTCCTTACGATGATCCGATCTACCACAAGATCATAATTTTTTTGAGGAGCCTCAGTGAGCCCCTCAATACGCAATACTTCCCCCTTTATAAAAACTCTGGCAAAACCTTGCTGTTTAAATATGCTCAAACGATCTTTTTTGATCTCTGGATCATGATCTACAGGGGATAGAAGGAGTAACTTATCTCCCTCATTAAAATATTTTTTAATATGTTCTAAAACATCTTTAACACTTTCGCTTTTCACCTCTTTTCCTGAAATGGGGGAAAAGGTCTTTCCGATTCTGGTATAGAGTAGTTTTAAATAATCATAGATCTCTGTTTTAGTACCTACCGTAGAACGTGGATTGGTAGAGGAAACTTTTTGTTCAACAGCAATGGCAGGGGCAATGCCTCTGATTTCTTCAACTTTTGGTTTATTGAGTTTCCCCATGAACTGTCTGGCATAAGAGGAAAGGCTTTCTACATATCGACGCTGTCCTTCTGCATAAAGGGTATCAAAGACTAAAGAGGACTTTCCCGACCCTGACAGTCCTGTAACCACCGTCATTTGATTTCTAGGGAATACCGCATCAATTTTTTTAAGATTGTGTAGCTGAGCTCCCTTAATGATTATATGTTTTTTGGTGTCTAAATCAAAAATTTTTTTCATCAAAAAAATAAAAATTTAAAATTACAACTATTCTGTGCTCCTCCCCAAAAACCATTAATTAAAAACAAAGCTTTATGAATATTTTGATGCCAAACATTTTAGAAATTAAATAAAAATTTAAGAATTTGAACAGAGTCCAAGGATCAGTTAAAGCCAAATTTAAATTTTTCAGAGCTATGCTTTATGTTATAGAAATAATCAATCATTTGATTTTATTCCAAATTTGACTATATTTGTAAAAATAACAACTGCCTATAGCAAAAAACTACTTTTAAATTTAATTGTTTAAATCAGCTTCGCTGAAAAAAGTAGTTTATGCAGACAACCAATTCATTCAATTATACCGACGCTCATTTAGTGAGCTGTTATCTAAACGGGGACGAGAAATGTTTAGAGAAATTGATTAATAATCATAAATCAAAGATATATAACTTTATTTTTTCAAAAGTTATGGACCGGGATATCGCTGAAGATATATTCCAGGAAACCTTTATCAAAGTTATTAAAACCTTAAAAAACGGTGTTTACAATGAAGAAGGAAAGTTTCTTTCCTGGGTAATGCGTATATCGCACAACCTGATTATCGATCATTTCAGAAAATCCAATCGTATGCCCAAATTTGAGGCCAGTGATGATTATGATGTTTTTCAATTCATCACAGACAGTTCTCCTAATGTAGAAAGTAATTTGATCAAAGATCAAGTAGTAAACGATTTACAAAACCTTATCACCGAACTTCCCGAAGATCAAAAAGAAGTTTTAAACATGCGTCTATACAAAGATATGAGTTTTAAAGAAATTGCTGAAATCACGGGAGTTAGTATAAATACTGCTTTGGGGAGAATGAGATATGCCATTATAAACTTGAGAAAAATGATTGAGGATAATCAAATTCTTCTTACCCACTAAACAATTTTTTTTACTTTTTTTCGTTATAAGGGTAAACGCAATTTTATGAAGCAAAATTACCCTAAGAAAAAAAATATCGTTAACGGACCTCGCCAATTAGTTATCCAACGAATTTTGGCTTTTTCCAAATACTACAAGCTGAATAAAAAAGAAAGTAAAGGTATTGAAAGAAAATATTAACGACCAATTTTTCTCCTCTTTAAATCGATGTTAATTTACCGATAGAAAATAATTTCTGTTTGCCAATGACAATTTACTTTTATGTAATTTGTTTGTTCTTAGCGTCTATCAATGTTAATTTATCACAAACTTCACAAAGTTTAGCAATTAGTTCAGAAATTAAGTTTTATCATTCCTCAAATTATTTTTTAATTGCGTTTAAATGACTTCACGAGGGTTTCATTTTTTTGAGTATTAATTTTCGACCAATAGCACTCGTTATTCTATCCTTTTCAATATTCCATCCCCTTGCTGGGCAATATTCCCTTCCGTACCATATGATTTGGAGATGTAGGTCATTCCATCTGTTTTTTGGAAAAAGGCGTTTGGCATCACGCTCTGTCTGAACGACATTTTTTCCGTTCGAGAGGCCCCATCTGAACATCAACCTATGAATATGAGTGTCTACAGGAAAAGCGGGGACATTAAAAGCTTGTGACATTACCACACTGGCTGTTTTATGCCCAACTGCAGGAAGTTCCTCCAAAGCCTCAAAACTCATTGGAACTTGACCCCCGTGTTTATCAATCAGTATCTGGGACAATCCATGGATCCCTTTAGATTTCATAGGAGACAGACCTACTGGTTTTATAATTTCTCTTATTTCATCAACACTTAGTTTGATCATTTGCTGCGGAGTATCTGCTTTTTTAAACAATAGCGGTGTGATTTGATTGACTCTTACATCAGTACTTTGAGCTGATAATAAGACCGCTATTAGCAAGGTGTAGGGATCTTTGTGATCCAATGGAATTGGTATTTTGGGATACAACTTATCCAATTCTTTCATTATAAACGAAACCTTTTCCTTTTTAGTCATTTAGATTTTTTGTTATTTAGATTTGAAAATAAAAAATTAATATGAAAACACTACAACCTGGAGACACTGTTCCCTCATTTACCACTGTTGACCAAGATGAAAATATTGTCAGTTCATCTGATCTGACCGGAAAAAAAAGTATCATATTTTTTTATCCAAGGGCTAATACACCTGGTTGTACAGTTGAGGCCTGTAATCTTAGGGATAATTATAAAGTTCTGCGTGACAAGGGCTATAAATTATTCGGTGTGAGTGCTGACGCACCTAAAAAACAAAAAAAATTCGCTCTAAAGTATGATTTACCTTTTACTTTACTTGCAGATGAGGACAAATCGGTAATTCATGCCTTTGGAGTCTGGGGTCCCAAAAAGTTTCAAGGTAAAGAATATGATGGTATTCACAGAACAACTTTTTTGATCGATGATAGTGGCAATATAGAAAGAGTTATCAGCAAGGTAAAAACCAAAGACCACGCAGCGCAAATATTGGAAGAAATTTAGCCTTTGACCTTTTTTTCTTTCCACCCAAACATTTGATTCTTCATTATCATTTCTGCGATCCCTTCAGGAAGCTGGTCTTTCCAACCGTTTTTGCCTTTTTTAATTTTAGAAAGTATTTCTCTTGAAAATATCGAAAGGTATTCACTCTCATAATCAAATATATCGACTACTTTCCCGTTATATTTGAAAAATTTATAAAAATCCTTCATTCTAGCCTGAAGCTTGAGATTGTTTGAGTTGACGATTTCGCCGGTTTCAGAATTTTTCATTGGGTAAAGGTACACCTTGAGGTTATTGTGGAACATTTTTCCAAACGCCTCCAAAATTCCACCTTTTACATCTTTGTAGTATTGTTCATCAAAAATTTCAACAAAATTACTGACTCCCATAGTCAAACCAATTTGTTCCTTGGTATATTCGGAGAGATAGTCTACCATTTTGTAGTACTCTTTAAAATCTGAGATCATTACTGTGTGTCCCAATGAACATAAAAGTTTTGCACGATCCATGAAGTCTGACTCGTCTATTTCTCCTTGAGAAGTAAGATTAGAAAGGGTTATCTCAAAAATTACTTCTGTTTTTTTCTCATCAACATTTTGTTCCTTAATAAATATATCATAAGATTTTCTAAACATGTCAATATTAACCTTTGTAACGGGTCTAAAACTTCCCCTCAAAACCAATATGTTTTTTTTATAAAGCACCCGAGCTGGAAGTATGTTGTTCCCTTCTGGATTGAACATTACAGCATCTGTCATGTCATTTTTTAGAAGTAATAAACTTAGTAAACGGTTGTCAACACCATTGAAAACTGGACCGGAAAAATTGATGGTGTCAATTTCTATGGCTTTATTATCTATGTGATCGTATAGATGCTTGATTATTTTTTTGGGTTCATCGTGATTGTAAAATGCACCATAAACCAAATTAACACCCATTATTCCAACGGCTTCTTGTTGAAGCCTGGCTTCAGTTTGGTGGAATCGAAGGTGGATCATTATTTCATTAAAAGGTTGCTCCGGAGCAATCTGATAGCGAATGCCCATCCAACCGTGTCCTTTATATTTTTTTGCAAAATCTATCGTAGCAACAGTATTGGCGTATGCAAAAAACATTTTATCTGGATGATTAGCCCTTGGAATTCGGGTCTCAAGGAGCATAATTTCTCTTTCCAACATTTTATGGAGCCTTGTTTCAGTAACATACCTTCCGTCATCTTCCTCACCATATATGGTGTCACTAAAGTTCTTATCGTAGGCACTAATGGTTTTGGCAATTGTTCCTGAAGCTCCTCCTACTCTGAAAAAATGTCTTGCCACTTCTTGACCAGCACCAATTTCGGCAAAAGTACCGTAGATGCGGTCGTTTAAATTTATTTTCAGAGCTTTTCTTTCGATGGAGGGTCGCTTCTCAAATTCTTTATCTCCTGGAAGTGTAATTGGCATGCTTTTATAGTATCTTATAAAATTACAAAGTTTTTTATATCTCCTTAAATATTTACTTTTGAATATATCATTATGATTATAATAACATTTCTTGGTACAGGAACTTCACAAGGGATTCCTGTTATTGGTAGTCAACATCCTGTTTGCTTAAGTGAAAACCCGAAAGACAAAAGATTGCGCTCTTCTGTTTTGGTTCAATGGAATAACCTAAACTATGTAATCGATTGCGGACCTGATTTTCGTCAACAAATGTTAAGGGCAAGTTGTCAAAATCTGGACGGTATTTTATTTACACACGAACACGCCGACCATACTTCAGGGATTGATGATATTAGACCCTTTTTTTTCAGACAGGGCGATACGCCCATCTACGCCTCGGATAGAGTAGTGGCAGATCTGAAACGCCGTTTCTCCTATATTTTTAAAACTGATGATAAATATCCAGGAACACCTTCCGTTGACATCCATACCATTAGAAAAAACAATGTGTTTTTGTTAGGGGGTAAGCGGGTTGTTCCAATAGAGGTAATTCACGGTCAGCTTCCGGTGATGGGTTTTAGAATTGATAATTTTTGTTATTTGACTGACGTTAAGACCATTGAAAAAGATGAATTAAATAAGCTAAAAGATTGCGATGTTTTGGTATTGAATGCACTCAGAATTGAGCCTCACTACAGTCATCTAAATTTAGAGGAAGCGCTCCAAATGGTAGATCTTCTTAAACCCAAACGCACATATTTAACCCATATAAGTCATTTGTTGGGCTTTCATGAAGAACTTTCAAAACAACTCCCTGAAAATGTTTTTTTGGCCTATGATAACCTCAAGATTCAATCAATTTAAACCCTTTCAAAATATCCTAACAATAAATATTTAAAATAAACAAGAATGAGTGATATTCAAACAATTAAACAGATCTAAATCGATGAAAAAAAATATTGTACTCTATCTTTTTTTATTTACCGCACTGATCCTTATTTTTCAATTGGTTAACTCCAAAAAAGTATTCGATGATTTAAATGGCAAATGGACAGATACAAAAGCCTTGAATGAAAAATTGGAAGAAACAATATTTCAGCTAAAGCTCCGATTGGATGACCAAAATGATTTTAATTTGGATGGAAATGAATATGCCTTACGAAGTTTTGAAGAACTAAACATTCAAAATATTTCTAATCATATAAAAGATCAGCTATATGAAACCAATTTGTTGCGAGAAAAAAATGACTTGATACCATATGCTGAAATGGACCGTACTTTTCTGATCAATAAAGTTAAGGTACTTAATCATAGATGGGTTGTAGCAGATTTTTCGGACGGCAATTATTGGGGAGAAATATTTTTGACTTATCAAATTGACAAAAACGGAGGGCTAGATTTTGAATTAAAAGAACATTTTATTTACCCTAATCCAGATTAGTTTTTGATAGCCATTCCAGTAAATCTCTAAAATTTTCGGGTGATACGTTGTGACCATCGGGATAGGTGTTAAAGGTCAGCTGAGGGTTTTTTTTATGAAGTTTGTTAATACTTGACACTGCCCAGTCATACGGAACTGTGGGGTCACTAGTACCATGAGAGGCATAAGCCAATATATTTTTATATTCTTCCAAGGGTTTTTCCAAAAGTTGAGTGTTGATGTAACCACTCATACAGACGGCTCTTCTATATAGATCAGGTTTATCCATCAAAAGAGACCAACTAAGTATTGCCCCTTGACTAAAACCCATCAAGCCAATGTCTTTGCGGTTTAAATTGTATTGATTGATAAAATATCCTACCTGCTTAGTGATGGCCGCCAGGGATTTTTTGGCTTCTTTGATATCAGACCATTTGTCTTGTTCCGAATCGAAATGAATTGAATACCATGCCTTTCCTCCAAAAGGGGTATCCAGAGGGGCCTCGAGAGATATAACATTAAGATGATCCGGTAAATAGTCTGCGAAGGAAAAAAGGTCATCGGCATTACTTCCATATCCGTGAAGGAGGATGATACTAGGATTTGGAGTAATTCCTAAAGATGCTTTTCTGATCTTATAAGATAACATCAATATTAATTGTTTAACGTAAGTATGCCATTGTTAAAACTACCCAAAACTTTTCCTTGCAGTTCTAAGCCCAAATAAGGGCTGTTTTTTGAGGTTGATTTTAAATCTTCCTCTTTATATCTATATGATTTTTCGGGATTGAATAGGGTTAAATCTGCTGTTGCTCCTATAGTTATGGAAGTTTTAGGAATTCCAAAACACTCAACCCCACGAGTCAAAAAACTGATTACTTGATCCAGAGGGAAAACTTTGCAAAGTATGCCAAAACAACTTTCAAGCCCTATACTACCGGATAGTGCATTTTCAAATTCCAGTTTTTTGTATTCGATGTTAATCGGCTCATGCATGCTAGTGACCATGTCAATACTGCCATCCAACAACCCTTCCCTAAGTGCTTGCTTATCTTTTTTGGATCGAATTGGAGGATATACCTTTAAATTAGTATCAAAATTCACCAATTCATTATCTTCAAAGATCAATTGAGGTAAACCTACACTGCAACTTATTTGAAGCCCTTGTTTTTTTGATTTTCTTATTAAATCCAACCCTGCCTCCGTACTTATATTAGCTAGATGGAGTTTTCCTCCCGAATATTTTAAAATTTCAAGATCTCTTGCGATTTGAATCGTCTCCGCCATTGAAGGAATGCCTTTCAATCCTATTTGGGTGCTGGTGATACCCTCATGCATAACTCCTTTACCTGCCAGTTCATTGACAACAGGATGTGAGATTACCATTCCACCAAAACTTTGACAATACTGTAGAGCTATTTTAAGCAAGTTTACATTGTTTATTGAGATTTTATGATCCCCAAAAGCAATAGCTCCCTCGCAGTGCATATCATATAGAGAGGCCATTTGATCTCCTTCGGATTTAACTGATAGTGCCCCTATAGGATAAAGTGTGGTGGTTGATCCACGTGTCATTTTGATTAGATGGCCTACAATAGATCTAGAATCGGGAATGGGATAAGTATTGGAATTCAGAAATATTTTGGTAAAACCTGACCTTGCCGCTACTTCCAAACCATTAGAAAGCGTTTCCCTTTCTTCATATCCAGGCTCGCCAAAAGAAACACCACTATCGAACCAACCACAGGAAACATGAAGGTTTTCAGAGGTAAATACTTGAGTATCTTTGTCTGATTTGATTTTATTGGCAATTTGGGTAATGACCCCCGAATTTATAAGAATGTCTTGATGATTAGAATGAAAAGGACTGGATGGGTCTAGGACTGTAGCATTTTTTAGAAGTATCTTCATCAATAAACCGCTATAATACAAAAGTATAAAATAGAACTTAAAAAAAGCTTTTTAAATCATCTATATTGTACTAGAACTTTTCAAATATCCCCAATCCAAACAGGGCAAAGTCATATTTCACAGGGTCGTTTGGATCAAATTTTCTGAGCTTAATATCCAGTTCTCTCAAGGCCTTACTATCATTCTGCACTCGATCTAAAAGGCCTAGTTTTCGTGCTACGTTACCGGTATGTACGTCTAAAGGAACCGACAAAGATGAAGCTGATATATTTTTCCATATTCCAAAATCAACTCCTCTTTCATTTGACCTCACCATCCATCGCAAAAACATGTTGATTCTTTTGGCCGCAGACCCCTTTAGCGGATCGGAAATGTGTTTTTTTGTTCTTGCAGGGTGATCGAGTTCAAAAAAAATTTTTTTAAACTGGTGGATGCGTTTTTGAAGGTCAATTTCACCTGTCGAAAATTGCTTTTCCAACCCACCATGTTTTGTATATATATTTTTCAATGAACTAATAAAATAAATTAAGTCCCTTTCGTTGAACGTTCTATGAACAAAACCCTTGAATTTTTTTAAATCTTTTTCTTGATGATTTAGAATAAACTCATGTGGCGATTCCTCCATCATATTCATCATTCTTTTAGCACTTTTTAGGATACTCATACGGTTTCCCCAAGCGATAATGGCACTTAGAAAAGCAGAGATTTCTATGTCTTCCTTTTTTGAAAATTGATGAGGAATTTGAATGGGATCAAGAGTTATAAATACTTTGGATTCATATTGTTTAGCTTTATAATCAAGAAATGACTGCAGTTGTTCTATATTCATGAATTGATCTTACCATCCCTGAGGAGAATCTTTCGATCAGCCATATTGGCCAATTCATCATTGTGTGTTACAATAACAAAAGTACAACCCGTTTGATCTCTAAGTTTGAAGAAAATCTCGTGAAGAGAGGCAGCGCTATTTGAGTCGAGATTACCACTAGGTTCGTCTGCAAAAATAACCTTTGGATCATTGATTAGAGCGCGGGCAACAGCAACTCGCTGTTGTTCTCCTCCAGATAATTCTTGTGGTTTGTGATGTATTCGGTCAGAGAGTCCCATTTGATTTAGTAACTCTTTGGCTTTTTTCTCTACTTTCTTTGAGTTATTATTTCCAATCCAGCCAGGCATACATACATTTTCCAGGGCTGTAAATTCGGGTAGTAATTCGTGAAATTGAAATATAAAACCTAAATGATTGTTTCTGAATAAAGCCATGTTAGCAGCATTCATATTTAGTGTAGATATCCCGTCGATTTCTAGATTACTTTTCTCATTTGGATCAACATAATCAAGGGTTCCTAATATTTGTAATAAAGTTGTTTTGCCCGCACCGGAGGGTCCTACTATAGCGACAATCTCTCCCGAAGAAATATTTAGATCAATTCCTTTAAGTACAGTTAAATCACCGTAACTTTTAAATATATTGGTACATGAGATTCCATTATTCATGCTCTAAAATTACTTTTTCTAAATTAAACTTATCCATATCAACCGTTATAATTTTTTTTGTTTAATGTCCTTACCTTTTGTTTAATAAAATACTATATTTGATAAACAAAATCTAATAAATGATAAAAAAAGCATATTTTGCTGGCGGATGTTTTTGGTGTACTGAATCAATTTTTCAGAGAATAAGAGGGGTGCTTGAGGTAATCCCTGGATACATGGGAGGACATATAAAAAACCCAGGGTACAGGGAAGTTTGTAATGGTAATACTGGACACACAGAGACCGTTAAGATTATTTATGATCAGGATTTGGTCAACTATGGTGATCTTCTTGAAATCTTTTTTTTAACCCACGACCCAACAACAATCAACCGACAAGGTAATGATGTTGGTACTCAATATCGCTCTGCTATTTTTTACAATAATCTAGAAGAAAAAAATCAAGTTGAACAATACATTCAACAACTTCAAATTGAAGGTGTTTTTGAAAACCCTATAGTTACCGAAATCAACTCAGAGTGCCCATTTTATGAGGCAGAAATTGAACACCACGATTATTACAATCAAAATAAAGATCAGCCTTACTGTCAATTTGTAATTAGTCCTAAGATTCAAAAACTCAAATTAATTTTAAACCAATATACTGTATAATAATGAACGACAATTTTAACCTTGATACCTTACCCATTACAGATGAAATAAAATCTAATTTTTTCAAAATAATTCAACTTTTGGGTGAAGATATTGAAAGAGAAGGTCTTGAGAAAACCCCTATGCGGGCAGCCAAAGCCATAAAATTTCTTACTGCGGGTTACGAAGAAGACCCTAAACAAATTTTACAAAGTGCCATGTTTAGCGAAAATTACAATGAAATGGTCATTGTCAAAGACATTGAACTCTATTCACTTTGTGAACACCATATGTTACCTTTTTTTGGCAAAGCACATATTGCGTATATTCCTAACGGCAAAATTGTCGGCCTGAGTAAAATCCCCAGAGTAGTGGATGTGTTTTCCAGAAGATTACAAGTTCAAGAGCGTCTAACAGAGCAGGTATTGGATTGTATCAACGAAACTCTAGAGCCTGTTGGTGTAGGAGTAGTTATTGAGGCCTCTCACATGTGTATGATGATGAGAGGAGTTCAAAAACAGAATTCTACCACAACTACTTCTGGTTTTAGAGGCTCTTTTAAGGAAACCGACACCCGCAACGAGTTTTTAAAATTGATTACCTCTAAATTAGGCTAATTCTTATTTTTTTTTTTTAAAAAGAATTTTAACCCCATTCTTTTTAAAAATTTTTTTTCAAATTCCCAAAAGAATTTGAATTGAAAAAAGACAGTTGCCACTAGTATAAGTATAATTTGGTAGATTGGAAAGACAATAAATATCCTTAGCAGCGTATAGATTGCTTTTCCAAATGGAACTTCAACAAAATCTATAGGTTCGACACCCAAAAAATTTAGTAAAGGAGTAGCTAATTTTGCGCTGACTGAGCCGGTAATTGCAAAAACGATGAAGATTACAACTAGCTGAGCATTTGAGCTGATCCCCCATTTTTCTTTTAAACGCTTAATCATAGGATTTTATCCCAAAATTGATATTATTTGCTGACCTAATTCAACACCAATTCTGTCTTGCGCTTCTAAAGTGGCTGCTCCAATGTGTGGAGTCAAAGATATTTTGGGATGCATTAACAATTTGATCTCAGGCTTAGGCTCGTTCTCAAAAGTATCCAGACATGCAAAAGCCAGTTTATTACTGTCTAGCGCACTTACTAAGGCTGCCTCGTCAATGACACCTCCACGAGCAGCATTAATTATCGCTGAGTTATCTTTCATCATACTTAACTCTTTCGATCCTATGACATAGTCTTTTTGAGCGGGAACATGCAAGCTGATGAAATCAGACACCTCTAAAACTTTATCAATAGATAAGGTTTCTATAGAAGCCTTTAACGATGTTTCATTAAATAAGGAAACTTCTATTTCAGCAACATCTATATATTTATCTGTTGCAATGACATTCATACCCAATCCAAGTCCTATTTTGGCTACTTCCTGTCCAATTCTTCCAAAACCAATTATACCTAGTGTTTTACCTCTTAATTCAATTCCTCTGGCATAAGCTTTTTTTAAGCCTTTAAAGTTTGATTCCCCCTCCAAAGGCATATTTCGGTTAGAATCATAAAGAAACCTTACACCTCCAAAAAGGTGAGCAAATACTAACTCTGCTACAGAGGAGGATGAGGCAGCGGGTGTATTAATTACGCTAAGTCCTTTTTCACGTGCATATTCCACATCGATATTGTCCATACCTACACCACCTCGGCCAATAATTTTGAGACCGGGACAGGAGTCGATCAAATCTTTTCTTGCTGTAGTAGCACTTCTTACCAAAAGAACCACAATTTTATTATCATTAATAAAATTGACAAGTTGTTCTTGAGCGACATTGGTGTTAATAACTTCAAAACCAGCTTCAGTTAGCATGTCAATACCTGATTGAGATATTCCGTCGTTAGCTAATATTTTCATTTATAGATTTATTGGTTAGGCTTTTCTTTCAAATTCTTGCATGCAGTCTACCAGAACTTGTATGCTCTCAATAGGCATTGCGTTGTAGATGGAGGCACGATACCCCCCTACAGATCGATGTCCTTTTAATCCACTGATATTCGCTTCATTCCATAGAGTATCAAAGACAACAGCATGCTGGTTGTCCTTAAGGTTATAGGTGGCATTCATATTACTTCGATCATCGGCATGAGCAAAGCCTTCAAAAAGAGGGTTTCGATCGATCTCATTATATATAAGGGCTGCTTTTTTTTCATTTTCTAATCCTACACCTTCCAAACCTCCATTTTTGACAATCCAACGGAGATTCAATAAAACAGTATATACTGGAAATACTGGTGGTGTGTTGAACATACTTCCTGCATCGGACTGAACCTGATAGTTTAACATTGAGGGAATGACTCTACTGACTTTATTAAATGAGGACTCTTTGATCACCACCAATGTGACTCCTGAAGGACCCAAGTTTTTCTGAGCTCCTGCATAAAACAGATCAAATTTTGAATAATCAAAAGATCTCGAAAAAATATCAGAACTCATGTCTGCTACTAAAGGGACTTCGGTATCAGGAAGTGATTTGTATTGGGTTCCAAAAATGGTATTGTTGGTAGTAAGGTGGATATAATCCAAGTCATTGGAAATTTTAAATCCTTTTGGTATGTGATTGAAGTTACCATCCTTGGAAGATGCAATCTCAACGACTTCTCCCAATAATTTTGCTTCTTTGATAGCTTTGGTGGACCATGTTCCCGAATTGATATAGCCCGCTTTTTTTTCTAACAAATTGTAGGCACTCATCAAAAACTGTAAACTGGCACCTCCCTGAAGAAACATTGCCCTGTATCCTTTGCCCTCCAAACCCAGAAGTTGAAGAGAGAGGGAACAGGCTTCTTCCATAATGGCTTTAAACTCATTACTTCGGTGAGAAATTTCTATCAATGATAAACCTATGTTATCAAGCTCTAAAACGGCTTTTGCAGCTCCTTGAATCACCTCTTGAGGTAGAATAGCGGGGCCAGCACTGAAATTGTGTTTTCTCATATCGATTTAAAAGTGCAAATATCAAAAGTTCAGTCCAAATATCAATTGAATATAGATTAATTTTTTACCAATTTTTTTAAAAACTCCTGATCTTAAAGAAAATTCTAATCATTTTAGGGATTGAATAAATTTTAGTGTATCCACTCCATCTGCATAATCCCAAAGTTGTGGATATTGAGCCTGACCAAAAGCAATGGATCCCTCAATATCTGTTTTGGAAACAATACACTGTATGTTTTCTTTCTGTTCCTTCAAGTGGTTTTTCAATAGGTCGAGGGTATCATAAAATTCATAATGGCACGAAGCAATAGGAGAGGAGATGGCTTTGTCTTTTCTGAGCATGAAAAAACCATTATCCAAAAAATCGAAATCACTCATCAAACAAATAGCTTTATTGTAGTCATAGTTATTAGCATATTTATTCATCTCAATGACATTGGCATGGGGATACAAACCTCCAAAAATCAAATTTAAATCAAAACCTTTGGGGAGATAAAGTTTAGATACATTTCGGCATCCCAAGCCATAATATTGCAAAATATCTTTACCTAGTCCCTCTAATTCCTTTTGTGTTTCATTTCCATCCAATACGGCAATACCATTTTTATTTTTTCGAATGATATGTGGATATTTTGAAAAATAATAATCAAAATAGCGTGCAGCATTGTTACTCCCTGTAGCAATTACTGCATCAAACCCTTTCAATTGCCCATCGACAAGTGATGTAAGAGACTGAAAAAGTGGGTCAGTTCTCACAATAAAAGGAATCAAAACATTGTCTTTAGTAGAGCATTTAACCAAGGCCTTGTTTCCAGAAATCCAAATAGTAATAAGATCGTGTAAGCCCACCAAAGGAATATTTCCAGCTGTAACAAGGGCGATCGTTTTGTTAGTGTAATTTTCCCTCAGATTATATTGGCTTATCCATTTTTCTATTTTTTTGGAACGAAGAGCTTCTCCCCATGAATGAAAGGCTTGTAGACATGATTCCTTTTTGAACCAACCGTTTTGATGCTCGGCTAGATCAATGGCTTTAAAAAAAGAATAATAAAGAGGATTATTTTCAGAGATATTTCTAAAAAAACGACCTAGTTTTTTTAGTGCTTTAATTCTGTCTTTAGAATCACTCATTTATTTGTAAAGATTGATCATAGGTCTTATTTTTGTATTCAAATTTAATTAAAGATATTTGTTATGGCCATTATCATCACCGATGAATGTATTAATTGCGGCGCATGTGAACCCGAATGTCCCAATACTGCAATCTATGAAGGTGCTGATGAATGGCGATACAAGGATGGTACCGATTTGAATGGTGATTTAGTTTTACCTAATGGTAAATCAGTAAATGCCGAAGAGGCCCAAATCCCTGTTTCAGATGAGTTCTATTACATTGTACCTGATAAATGTACCGAATGCAAAGGATTTCACGACGAGCCACAGTGTGCCGCAGTTTGCCCAGTAGATTGTTGTGTACCAGATGAAGACAATGTAGAAACAGAAAAAGTTTTGTTGGGGAAACAACGCTTTATGCATAATAACTAATCTTTGTAATTATGAAAGCCGGAATTGTAGGCTTACCCAACGTTGGTAAATCCACTTTATTCAACTGTCTTTCCAATGCCAAAGCACAGAGTGCGAATTTTCCTTTTTGCACCATTGAACCCAATATAGGAGTAGTAAATGTTCCGGACAAACGTTTGGATATATTGGCCGATTTAGTCAAGCCTGAAAAAGTGATTCCTGCTACAGTCGAGATTTTAGATATTGCTGGTTTGGTAAAGGGTGCCAGTAAAGGAGAGGGATTGGGCAATCAATTTTTAGGTAATATAAGAGAAACTGATGCAATACTTCACGTTTTAAGATGTTTTGAGGACGACAATATTGTTCATGTAGATGGGTCGGTCAACCCTTTGAGAGATAAAGAAACCATCGATATCGAGCTTCAACTTAAAGATCTTGAAAGCACTGAAAAAAGAAGAGATAAAATATTACGCTCTGCCAGAACCGGAAATAAAGAGGCTCAAAAAGAACTGCTGATTTTAGATCAAATTATAGCCACATTGGAATCGGCACAAAATGTAAGATCGATTGCTTTTTCTGAGGAGGATCGTCTCAATTATGTAAATATGCTGCAACTTATTACTGATAAGCCAGTAATGTATATCTGTAATGTGAGTGAAGACGGTGCGATCAGTGGTAATGATTTTGTTGATCAGATCAAACAAGTTGTGGCTCAAGAAAATGCCCAAGTATTGATTTTGGCAGTCAGTATTGAAGCAGATATCAATGAATTGGATTCCTATGATGAGAGACAATTGTTTTTAGAGGATATTGGACTGACTGAACCTGGATCGGCAAAACTAATACGATCTGCATACAAGTTACTCTCATTGCAGACATATTTTACTGCGGGAGAAAAAGAGGTGAAGGCATGGACCTTCAAAAAAGGATCCACTGCCCCAAAGGCAGCAGGTGTTATTCATACAGATTTTGAAAAAGGATTTATCTGTGCTGAAGTAACTTCCTTTGAAGATTTCAGCCGCTTCGGAAGTGATCAAAAATTAAAAGAAGCTGGTAAAATTAGGGTAGAAGGGAAGCAGTATATTGTTCAAGATGGCGATGTTATGCACTTTCGTTTTAATGTTTGAAAGAATATATTATTAGAAATCTTTTGCTTAATTAATATCTTCTTTGGTTTTCAAATAATTAACTGACAACAAATCAAATTTTTATTTTTTGTATAATTTTTTTACTACATAAAATTATTGATTTAATACTATTTTTTTGAATGACCTAGCATCTAAAAATAATTGATCTGGAGGAATGAAAAACTAAGCGTACTATTGAAACTTCTCAACAATTAGATATTGTAATTTGTTAATTTCTTTGGTTGTAATCCATTCAAAAATTGTGCTTCAAATCATAATTTAGTGTTGACTTTATGGCCAAAGAAACCCAATATACCGAAGAAAATATACGTTCACTCGATTGGAAAGAACATATCCGCATGCGTCCTGGTATGTATATTGGAAAATTAGGAGATGGATCTTCACCGGACGATGGCATATATATTCTTTTAAAAGAGGTCTTAGACAATTGTATTGATGAATTTGTAATGGGTGCAGGAAAAACCATAGATATTACCATCAAAGATAATGTTGTCAGTGTAAGAGACTATGGCCGAGGAATCCCCCTTGGTAAAATCGTTGATGTAGTTTCCAAAATGAATACGGGAGGTAAATATGATTCGAGAGCATTCAAAAAATCTGTTGGATTGAACGGTGTAGGAACCAAAGCAGTAAACGCATTATCCTCGATGTTCAGCGTAGCCTCTTATAGAGAAAACCAAACCACTAATGCTGTTTTTGAATTTGGAAATCTAATCCGAGAAGACCCTGTGTCATCTTGTTCTAAAAGAAGAGGGACAAAGGTGGTTTTTGAACCGGATACGCGTATTTTCAAGAACTATATATTCCGTTTGGAGTACGTAGAGCGAATGCTTAAAAACTACGTTTATCTTAATCCGGGATTGACCATTGATCTTAATGGTGAAAAATATCACTCTGAAAATGGACTCAAAGATTTATTGGAAGATCAATCAACTGCCTCAGATCTTTTGTATCCCATCATACACCTTGAGGGGGAAGATATTGAAGTGGCTATCACCCATAGCCGATCCCAGTACAGTGAGGAATACCATTCCTTTGTTAATGGACAAAACACTACTCATGGAGGCACCCACTTGGCCGCTTTCAGAGAGGCTTTGGTAAAGACCATAAGAGAACATTTCGGTAAAAACTTTGAAGCCTCTGATATTCGAAAGTCCATTATATCTGCTATTAGTATCAAAGTGATGGAGCCCGTTTTCGAGTCTCAAACCAAAACCAAGTTAGGCTCAACGGAAATGGGGGGAGATATGCCATCCGTTCGATCTTATATCAACGATTTTTTAGGGACACAACTTGATAACTTTCTTCACAAAAATACGCAAACCGCAGAGGCGGTTCGCCTAAAGATTTTACAGGCAGAAAAGGAACGTAAAGAGCTTTCAGGGATCCGAAAATTAGCAAAAGAGCGTGCAAAAAAGGCCAGCCTTCACAACAAAAAACTTAGGGACTGTAGGATACATCTTGGAGACTTGAGGAAAGACCGTCGACTGGAGTCAACCATTTTTATTACCGAGGGTGATTCGGCTAGTGGATCCATTACAAAGTCTCGTGATGTCAATACTCAAGCTGTATTCAGTTTGAGAGGTAAACCCCTTAATACATATGGAATGACCAAAAAAATTGTATATGAAAATGAGGAGTTCAATCTCTTGCAAGCTGCCCTCAACATTGAGGATAGCATGGAAGATTTACGTTACAACAACATTGTTATTGCTACAGATGCTGACGTGGACGGCATGCATATTCGCCTATTACTTATAACTTTTTTCCTCCAATTTTTTCCTGAATTGATTAAAGAAGGGCATTTGTATATTTTACAAACCCCCTTGTTTAGGGTTAGAGATAAAAAACAAACTTTTTACTGCTACAGTGAACAAGAAAAAAAAGAGGCTGTCGAAAAACTTAAAGGAAAGCCAGAGATCACCCGTTTTAAGGGTTTAGGTGAAATCTCTCCTGATGAATTTAAATTTTTCATTGGAGAAGATATCCGCTTGGATCCAATAATGTTGGACAAGTCCACCACTACAGATGATTTATTGGAATTTTACATGGGAAAAAACACCCAAGATCGTCAAAAATTTATAATAAATAATCTTAAGGTTGAGTTGGATGTGGCCGAGGAAATTATATAATACATGGATGATTTAGAATACGACAAAACACCGGATAATAATAATGAGGGTGAAACACTTGTCAAGGTTACTGGTATGTATAAGAGTTGGTTCCTCGACTATGCTTCTTATGTTATCTTAGAGCGTGCCGTTCCTGCTATTTATGACGGACTGAAGCCAGTTCAGCGTCGTATACTTCATTCGATGAAAGATCTGGATGATGGTCGTTATAACAAAGTAGCTAATATCGTTGGTCATACCATGCAATACCATCCCCATGGTGATGCCAGTATCGCAGATGCGATGGTACAAATAGGTCAAAAAGAACTTTTGATAGATGCTCAAGGAAACTGGGGAAACATCCTCACCGGTGATCGTGCCGCAGCCTCTAGATACATCGAAGCACGATTGTCCAAGTTTGCACTGGAAGTAGTTTTCAGTCCCAAGGTTACGGATTGGCAACTTTCATACGATGGAAGAAAAAAAGAACCTGTACATCTACCCGTTAAATTCCCTCTTTTATTAGCTCAAGGGGCAGAGGGAATAGCAGTTGGCCTTTCCACAAAAATATTGCCGCACAATTTTGTGGAACTACTGAATGCCAGCATACAACATTTAAAAGGAAAAAAATTCAAACTATATCCTGATTTTCAAACTGGAGGTATCATTGATGTTCAAGGATACAATGATGGAAATAGGGGGGGTAAAATCAGGGTGAGGGCCAAGATCAATCAATTGGATAAAAACACACTCGTTATTAGTGAAATCCCCTTTGGAACAACCACTTCCGGACTGATTGATAACATCCTTAAGGCCAACGATAAGGGTAAAATTAAAATCAAAAAAATTGAGGATAATACTGCTGCAAGTGTTGAAATTATTATTCACTTACCTAATGGGATTTCGCCCGACAAGACTATTGATGCACTTTATGCCTTTACTGATTGTGAAAGTTCGATCTCTCCTTTGGGTTGTGTAATTATTGACAACAAACCTCATTTTATTGGTGTCAATGAAATGCTAAACCTGTCAACCGATCATACGGTAAATCTTCTCAAAAAAGAGTTGGAAGTACAGTTGGATGAGTTAGAAAATCAGTGGCACCACTCCACTTTAGAGCGGATTTTCATTGAAAATAGAATTTATCGGGACATCGAAGAGGAAAATACTTGGGATGGAGTTTTGGAAGCCATTCGCAATGGGCTTCAACCCCATGTTTCGATCCTTAAAAGAGCAGTTGTGGAGGAGGATCTAATCAAATTGACTGAAATAAGGATCAAACGTATTTCAAAATTTGACATTGATAAGGCTCAACAAAAAATAGAAATTCTCGAGGGAGATATTGCGGAAGTAAAAAATCATTTGGCTCATTTGATTGATTATGCTATTAGTTATTTTAGGCATTTGATCAAAACTTATGGAAAAGGAAGAGAGCGAAAATCTGAAATAAGGATTTTTGATGATGTCGATGCCAAAAAAGTGGTGGTAAGAAACCAGAGGCTGTATCTTAATCGTGAAGAGGGTTTTATCGGAACCTCGCTGAGAAAAGACGAATACCTTTGTGATTGTTCGGATATTGACGATGTTATTGTATTCACTAAAGAGGGTAAAATGCAGGTTGCTCGAGTAGACAGCAAGGTTTTCGTTGGTAAAGATATCATCCATGCGGCAATTTTTAAGAAAAACGATACCCGTACCATCTACAATATGATATACAGAGACGGTAAAAAAGGAAGCTCTTTCATCAAAAGATTTGCCGTTAAGGGGATCACTCGTGACAAAGCTTACGAAATGACACAGGGGAGACTTGATTCTAAAGTTTTGTATTTCTCCGCCAATCCCAATGGTGAGGCCGAAGTGGTGACCATTCTACTGAGAAATACAGGAAATATCAAGAAGCTTAAATGGGAATTAGATTTTGCCGATCTACAGATTAAAGGAAGGGGAGTAAGAGGAAATACTGTAACCAAATACAATATTCTCAGGGTAGAACTCAAAGAGAAAGGGGTTTCTACCCTTAAGCCAAGAAAAATCTGGTTTGATCCAACCATTAAAAGACTCAATACAGATGAAAGGGGAGAATTATTGGGTGAGTTTAGAGGAGAAGATAAGATACTTTTAATTAACAAAGATGGAGATGCAAAGGTGGTAATTCCTGAACTTGCACTTCACTTCGATGACAAATTGATTCATATTGAAAGGTGGAAGCCTAACAAACCCATTACTGCAGTGTATTATGATGGTGAAAAACAACGTTACTTTATAAAAAGATTCCTAATAGAGAGTGTAACCAAGGAAGATCGATTCATAAAACCGGGTGGAGAATTGATATTCCTTAATACCGATTGGCGTCCTATAATTAAAGTCAACTTCGTTAAGCCAAGAGATAGAGACCCAATCCCACCTTTGGAAATCGTTACTGAGGAATTCATCGCTATCAAAGGTTTTAAAGCACTTGGAAATCAGCTGTCCCAGAAAAAAATTAAAAATATAGAGCTTAAGGAATTATTACCTTATGATGATGAAGAAAAATCTTTGGAGGAAATTGAAGTGAACGATCAAGAGGAGCTGACTTCAGAAGACGATTCACAAATAAAACTGAATCTATGATGTTTTCGGTTTTCCTAACATTTTCTAATAAATCAAACCATCAAGAAAAAAGCAACAAAGGTAAAATAGATATCCCCCATTGGTATTTAGCTATACTTTGATCCAATGTTTGATAAGTTATTTACCCGCTGAAATATAATTAAAAAAAGTTTTGTCAATTTCTTAAATGATTTATTAAAATTAAGTTTAATCAAGGTGTATAATATTTAGTAGTAAAACAATCCATAATTCATTTAATTTTCTTGATGGTACCCCTTTGCTTATTTTCCGATTTACCTACCAAGGAATACTCAAATGTGTAAGAATTTCCTTCAGTCGTGAGAATTTTTATTTGTACCGGACGTTTGTCTTGGTTTGACTTGGGGTTGAGTTTGGTTAAAATACATTCACAATCGTTAACCCATCTAATACGAGCAGAGTCTATCTTTCCTTCGTAGTTTTCAATTTCCAAATCTTTTGTTCTTAGGAAAATAGAGGTTTTGATCTCACCATTTATCAGTGAAGTAAATTCGAAGGTTCCAGTGTGAAAATTTTTACAATCTCTACTTACTTTATAACATGAATAAATAAATAATATCCCAATACACAATAACAAAAGCAAATTATTTTTTGGCAGTAAACCTTTCAAAACTTCCATCTTCATAAAGGTAAATTATTTCTTTGGGAGATACACTTTCTGTGGATGAAATTGATTGCTCATTTTGATCAAGTTCAACAATTTTATCAGAAGTATGGTAATCAAAACTAGGGGTTTGTGATTTAACACCACCTACTTGCTGGGAGTTGAATGGATCGCTTTTATTTGTGGATGAAGTAGGAGTTTGAATACCCATAATCAGCCATTCCAATGCTACTTCATCAAATGCTTCATAAATTTTCACCAAAAATTCTAAACTGGGTTTATTTCGTCCTGAAAGAATGTGGGACATTGCAGAACGCTGTACACCAATTTTCGATGCAAAACCAGCTGATGAAAGCTGATGATTGTTTCTTATTGATTCTATTCGTTGAACAATTTCGACTACGTTTAACATTGTAAACATTTTAATTTTAAATATAACATATTAAAATTATTTAATAAAATTAACTTGAAATTAATTATTATATTTTTTGAAATTTTACTTTAATAATTCTATATAAAATACTGATAATAAATAATATAAAATTTTTGCATCTAATTATGTATACAATTGTTTACATATCTAAATAATTTTAACACTGTTGTGTATAAAATTGTAAATTACTTTTGTATAAAGATGTAAACTTTGACTTGTTTACATTTGTAAAACATTTATTAATATGATTTCAAAAAATCGTTTTTTGTCCCCCAAAAAATGGGATTTACAAATAAAGGGTTTGTCATTTAGACTCCCTACTACCATAATAGGGCACTCAGTTCTAAACTTACCTATTTATGCACATCATATAGGAAAAGGCTCTATTAAAGTCCTTTTGTGGTCTCAAATGCATGGTAACGAATCAACAACGACACGTGCTTTGTTAGATTTATTTATCTATTTAAACACATTAGACGGATCTAAACTTATGGATGGTTTATCTCTTATGATTATTCCTCAGCTTAACCCTGATGGGGCATCAAACTATACTCGATTAAATGCCAATGAGGTTGACCTAAATCGGGATGTCATTGATTTATCTCAACCTGAATCAATGGCATTAGTAAAAGTATTTAATTCATTTTCACCCGACTATTGTTTTAATCTTCACGGGCAACGAACCATTTTTGCTGCTGGAAAAATGGGTAAACCCGCTACATTATCCTTTTTATCGCCAGCTACTGATTCATCAAAAACAATTACCTCAGCTAGAAATCAAGCCATGCAATTGATTGCACTTTTAAATGAAAAATTACAAAATCAAATTCCAAATCAGATAGGTCGGTATGACGACACTTACAATCCAAATTGTGTGGGAGATCATTTTACTTCATTGGGGATACCTACTCTCTTAATTGAGGCCGGACATAATAATTTAGATTATGATCGCAATTTCACAAAAAAAATGATTTTTAATGCCCTTTTAATTGCATTGAATGCTATCAAAAATGGTGATTTTTTAAGATACTCTCCGTCTGCATACCAACAAATCCCCGAGAATGAAAAAGATTATGTGGATTTAATTATTAAAAATATTGACATAAGAACAGAATCTGGTTTTTTTAAAAATCAAGAATTAGCGCTATTATATAAGGAAGAAAAAATTGACGAAAGCGTTTTATTCAGCCCCTTTTGTCACAGTTTTTCTAACAAAATAAATTTTTTGTCGCATAAGGTTTTAGATGCTAGAGAAATTCTTAAAACCTATGAGATTAAATTTGTTAGAGGGAAAACTATTGATATCTTTTAAAAAAGTCGTTTTTGTTAAAAAAATAGTAGTCAAATTCAATTTTTTTTAAACATTTTTAAATTTTTTATTTATTTTTACCTAAAAACTAACAATTATGAATAAGGTAAAATTAGATGAGGTCGATCATCAGATCTTGGATATTCTCATAGACAATACTCGAGTCCCTTTTACTGATATTTCCAAACGATTGTTTATATCTGCAGGTACTGTTCATGTAAGAGTAAAAAAAATGGAAGAAGCTGGTATTATTAAAGGTTCGTCTCTGAATCTTGATTATGTTAAATTGGGTTATTCTTTTATAGCTTACATTGGTATCTTTTTGGAGAAAACTAAAATCATAGGTGAGGTAATAAAAAGCTTGAATGATATCCCTTTTGTCACGGTTGCTCACATTACAACTGGAAAGTTCAATATTTTTTGTAAAGTAAGAGCACATGATACTAAGCACGCCAAAGAAATCATTTTTATGATTGATGATATTGATGGTGTTTCCAGAACGGAGACTATGATTTCCCTCGAAGAAAGTATCAATGACAAAAAAAGGTTAATGCACAGAATTTTTAATGAATTATAAATCATTTTTATACTGATAACACCTGATGGCCCGAAAACCGAAAATCGAAAGATTTAATGAGAGCGTACTCTCAAAATTTCAAATTTATAATAGCCTTTTTCTTACTCTCCCTTTTGATACAATAAGAAATACCTCAGTGCTTATATCGCTTTTCACAGATCACTGTAAAAATGGGTATGGTCAAAAATTAGATCCTCGTGAAATCACCTCAACTTTTTTTAGTAGATACCTTCCTGAATATGATGAAAAAGAACAAATAGACCTGCTTTTTCGTTTTATACAATATATAGAACGTCAGGTAGTTCTATTCGATGCCATTGAAGATGCTGCCTTTGGGTATGTAAATAATATGAATGGTAGGGGTACCATTCGCCATATTAAAGAGGAAGCATCTGAAAACCTTAAAATTGACCAACTTAAAGATTACCTCAATCGATACAAAGTCAGAATTGTACTGACCGCCCACCCAACACAATTTTATCCTGGTAGTGTTTTGGGTATAATAAACGACCTTTCCAAAGCTATTGAGGGAGGTGAGCTTGAAACGGTCAAGTTATTACTCACCCAACTAGGAAAAACTAAATTTTACAAAAAAATAAAACCAACTCCATTCGATGAGGCTATAAGTTTGATTTGGTACCTGGAGAACGTATTTTACCATTCCGCTAGTACCATTTACACTTATATTAAAACGCATATTTTTGAAAAAGCAGCTATAGAAAATTCCATTTTTGATTTTGGATTTTGGCCTGGAGGGGACCGCGACGGAAATCCCTATGTTACTCCAGAAATTACTCTTAAAACTGCCGAAAGCTTAAAGTTTTCAATTCTCAGAAATTATTTCAGAGAGGTTAGAAAAATGAAGCGAAGTTTAACCTTTAATGGTATTGACGAAAAACTTGATGCACTTGAGAGTGATCTATATGCAACTTTGTTTTCTAAGAATCAGCCTGATTATTTCAATATAGATTATTTCAAAAAGGCTTTGGATGAAATACATCAAATCATAATCAATCAAACTGATGGTCTTTACGAGTCTTTGATTTTGGATTTAAAACATAAGTTGAAAATATTTGGTTTTCATTTTGCAAGCCTTGATATCAGACAGGACTCCAGAATTCACAAACAAGTTTTTGATGAAATTTTTTCTCATTCGGATATAAGGAAATATGTCGATGGGTTGCCTAAAAACTTTGATGGATTGGATATTACTGAAAGACATCAAGTCCTCACATCATTAAAAGGTGACGTGCCTTCTGAAATTTTCGAGACTACAATCACTAGGGAAACTTTGGAAAGTATTCGTGCTATGCGGATCATTCAACAGCGCAATGGTGAAAGAGGATGTAACCGATATATCATAAGTAATTGTCAGTCGATTGATAATATTTTAGAATTGTTTGCATTACACAAAATATGTAATTGGGACCAACCAACAGTCGATATCATTCCACTTTTTGAGACCATTCCTGATTTAAAGGTTTGTGAGAAAATTATGCAAACCCTCTACGAAAATGAGCAATACAGAAAATATTTGGTTTCTCGCGGGGATAAACAGACCGTTATGCTAGGTTTTTCTGATGGGACAAAAGACGGAGGATATTTTATGGCCAATTGGTCTATTTATAAAGCAAAAGAGGATTTAACTGCTTTGTCCAATCGATATGGTATTAGTATTGCTTTTTTCGATGGAAGAGGTGGACCTCCTGCACGAGGGGGAGGTAACACACACGAATTTTATGCTTCAATGGGCAAAAAAATTCAAGCGGATGAAATTCAACTTACCATTCAGGGGCAAACCATCAGTTCCAATTTTGGTACCAATGACTCTTGTCAATATAATCTTGAACAATTACTTAGTTCTGGCATTCAAAATCAGGTATTCAATTCAGAAAGAAATGTTCTTTCCGAGGAAGACAGGGGAACTATGAACCAGCTGGCAGAAAAAAGCCACAGAGCTTATCAAGATTTTAAATCACATCCGGAGTTTATTTCTTATCTAGAGGAGATGACTACCTTAAAATATTATGCCAAAGCCAATATTGGAAGCAGACCTTCAAAGAGGGGGAGCTCAAAAAAGCTTGAATTTTCTGATTTGAGAGCCATCCCATTTGTAGGTAGTTGGAGTCAATCCAAGCAAAATGTCCCAGGATTCTACGGTGTTGGGACCGCGCTTAAATACTTTGATGATAAAAACCAATTTGACAAGGTAACCCAACTATATCAGCGATCTTCTTTCTTTAGAACTTTAATTGCTAACAGTATGATGAGTTTGACTAAATCTTTTTTTGGTCTTACCGCTTATATGCAGAACGATAAGCTATTTGGAGATTTTTGGAATTTGATTTACAGTGAATTTGTGTTGACAAAAGAAATGATTTTAAAGTTGACAGGATTCGATGAGCTAATGGAAAATGAGCCTGCAGGAAAAGCCTCAATCAAAGTTAGAGAGGAGATTGTTCAGCCTCTACTTACAATTCAGCAGTCTGCCTTAATGACCATACAAGACGCCAAGAAATCAGGAGACATGAATGATGAAACATTTGAGTTGTTCGAAAAAATGGTTACACGCTCATTGTTTGGAAACATCAATGCTAGTAGAAACTCTGCTTAATCTTGTTGGTAGAATTTGAATGCATCTAATAGATTATCAGATGGAACATCAACATCTATTAATGGTTTTCCCAGTTCTTGAATTAATACGAATTTCACTTTACCATGACTGTTTTTCTTGTCATAAATCAATAAATCTGAAATGGAATTTAAATCATTTTTGGAAAAATTTACTTTTTCAAAAATTCCTAGAAATGCATTTTTGATCTTATGAGCGACCTCAGGGTTTAGACCACAAAGTTTAGTTGCCAAATATGCTTCGGTAATCATTCCTATGGCTATGGCCTCCCCATGTAGAAGAGTTGTTTTATGCTGATTGTTTAAACAATGGGTTTCAATGGCATGACCCAGCGTATGACCAAAATTGAGTATTTTCCTTAGATTTGATTCATAAAGGTCTTGAGTAACGACTGCATTTTTAATTGAAACTGAATGATGAATGTACTCTTCAATATAGTTTTTATTCAAGGGTTTGTATTTCGAAAGTTCTTCAAAATAGTTTTTATCTCTAATTATACCATGTTTAAGCATCTCTGCATAACCACTTCTGTACTCTTTTTCTGGCAAGGTATTCAAATACTGAACATCGATGACAACCATCTTGGGATGGGTAATGACGCCGATTTGGTTTTTTAATCCTCCCAAATCTACTCCTGTTTTTCCCCCGACCGAAGCATCAACCATAGACAACAGTGTGGTAGGGACGTTTACAAAATCGATCCCTCTTTTGAAAGCTGCGGCTACAAACCCCCCTAAATCAGTAATTACACCACCTCCTAAATTGATCAAAAGACTTTTACGGTCAGCACCCAAATCAGAAAGTTGTTGCCAAACCTTTTGACATGTTCTGAGGTGTTTGTTTTTTTCTCCCGCTTTAATTTTTATAACACCACTATCCTCTAATTCAAGAAAATGTTTCAAAAATAGAGGAAGGCAGTCTACTTCAGTATTTGTGTCTACCAGAAAAAAAATGGAGGAGTAGGACTTTGTTCTTATTAAGGAGAGAAGAGCCGAATAGGCCTCATCAGAAAATAAAACCTTGTACCCCTGTCCAGTAATTACCCTTTTTGTCTTTTTCATCTATTTATATCAAGTAAGTTGATCTTATCGAAGGTCTAATCATATTGCTAAATATGGGTATTAACCACTTTAAAAACCTAGGATACGTTTTGATGCTTACAAAATTAAAACATTAGATTGAATTGGGGGAGCTCTTTGCTCATTTGCTGCGTTTATTGAGTCGAAGAATTTCAACGGTCTTCTCACAATTCATTACCTCCAAAGAAATGGGCTTTTCATTCCAATAACCATTGATGAAATACTTTTTACAACTATCTTTTCGGGTATTGCTTTTTCCAAAATCAATATTTGCTTTACCAAGGAAACTTTGAAAAGCCAATGAATCAAAGTCAGTGGGTACTTTATTTTGAGATTTCCAAGCCTTTTTAGAAAGGTTGCTTATAACCCTGTCGTTTGGACCATAATTACAACTCGTTTTTTTGCCTTTTAGAATTACCGCCAAAAAAATCATTCCAATAGAAAAGCCCATCATATAGAAACCCAATCGATATAATAACTTCTTCATATGCTAACGACATTTAAAGTTCTTGATTCGTCATTATTGACCTTAATAGAGATTTTGGCGTGATGGGGTAATAATGTAATAATCCTTTCTCCCCATTCAATCAGGCATAGATTTCCAGAATCCAAATATTCCTCTGTGCCAATATCCAAAGCCTCTTCAATGTTTTTCAGTCGGTAGAAATCAAAGTGAAAAATTTTTCCTTTTCTTGGACTTATGTAATGGTTGACAATAGAAAATGTAGGGCTTGAAATAGGGTCAGCAACCTCCCACTTTTCACACAGTTTAGAAATTAGTGTTGTTTTTCCAGACCCCATAGCCCCTTCAAAACAAATTACTGGGCTCTGTAGATGGTCATCCAAATAATTGACTGCTTGATCAATTTGTTTCAAATTAAACCGAAAAGACATATTACAAATTTAACACTATCGAGGACGCATTACAACAAAAGGGATGATCATTTCCTCCATTGATATTCCACCGTGTTGAAAGGTGTTTCTGAAAAAATTGGCAAAATGATTGAAATTGTTTTGATAGACAAAATACTGTTGTTCTCTTGCAAAAATAAACTTACTATTAAGATTTGAGGCTGGTAATTGAATTGTCTTTGGGTCATTGACCTCCATAACTGATTTAGGTGGATAACTCAAGCTTTGGCCAGTTTTGTACCTAAGATTCGTACTGAGTTCACGATTGCCTTTGATTTCTACAGGCTGATCTACATTAATGGTTCCATGGTCGGTGGTTATAATCAGATTGAAGCCCAAACCTCGTGCTTGCTGAATGATTTCCAATAGTGGAGAATTGTTAAACCAAGATCTTGTAAGAGACCTGAAAGCCTTATTGTCTGACGCCAATTCTTTGATTATCTCCATTTCTGTTTTAGCATGTGATATCATGTCTACGAAATTATAAACTACAACCACCAAATCGTCTTTTTGGTGATTGCTCAGAGATTTAGTTAATTCCCTTCCTGCTTTGATATTTGTTATTTTGTAATAGCTGTACTTGGAATCAATTCTGTTTTTGAGTAATTGTGCTTTAAGAAATTCCGACTCCTTAAGATTTTTACCTCCATTTTCATTTTCATTGACCCATAGCTGAGGATATTTTTTTTGCATTTCAAGTGGCATCATTCCAGAGAATATAGCATTTCGTGCATAATGGGTAGCTGTAGGTAGAATACTGAAATAGCTTGCTTCATCCTGCTTTTGATAATAGTTTTCAATGATGGGTGCAATCATTTTCCATTGATCAAATCGAAGGTTGTCGATCACCAACATAAGTGTGGTTTTTCCAGATTTATCTTTTAGAATGGGGAAGAGCTTTTCACTAAGAATTCTATGGGACATAATGGGTCCTGAGTTATTTATGATCCAGTCTTCATAGTTTTTTTCTACAAATTTGGTAAAAAGGCGATTGGCCTCTTTCATCTGACTTTGAAAAATTTCCAACATTGCTAAATCATCTAAAACCTCCAACTCCATTTCCCAGTATAACATTTTTATATAAAATTTGGACCAGTCTTGGTGGGTTTCTAATTCATTTAGAGATAAGGATATTCTTTGGAAGGCTTGTTGGTAATTGTTGATAGTTTTCTCGGCAATCAAATTTTTGTGTTCAAATAACTTCTTGAGGGCAAGTAAAATTTGATTAGGATTAACTGGTTTAATTAAATAATCAGCAATTTTTGCACCTATGGCCTCCTCCATAATCTTTTCTTCCTCATTTTTGGTGATCATAATTACAGGAATGGAAGGAAAACGTAATTTGATCTCATTCAGCGTTTCCAGACCACCCAGCCCTGGCATGTTCTCATCTAATAATACCACATCAAAGATTTGATTTTGCAGTAAAAGCAGGGCGTCTTGGCCACTTTTGCTGGCAGTGGTTTGGTAACCTTTATCCTCCAGGAATAAAAAATGGGGTTTGAGTAATTCAATTTCATCATCTACCCACAAGATTTTTATTGAATTCATTTTGCGTATCCTCGAACTAAGATTAACAATTTTGTAAATACGAAAGTTAACTCTTTTAAATGAGCCAATTTACGGATTTATAGGTATTCGTTCCCCATTAATATTTGAGGTAATTTCCTACCAATTGTTTCAGCCTTTAAGAATTTTACAAATTCGATTTTCCTACTGTATCTTTCTGGAGAAAAATCGCACAGGATTAAGCACCGTATGGTAGTAATGCACTTAATGATTTTTTTAATTCTAAATAATCTTTACGTATTCATCAGAAGTATCATATATGTTTCCCAAGAAATTTACATCTAACTTAAATTTCATACTTTTGCAGAAATGAAATTCACAGCTAAACAAATCGCTGCTCAACTTGAAGGAACTGTTGATGGTGACCCAAACGCCGAGGTTTTTCAACTTTCAAAAATTGAGGAGGCTCAAAAAGGTTCCCTAACTTTTTTATCCAATCCCAAATACACCCAATTTATTTACAAAACCCAAGCCTCTGTAACCATAGTCAATGAAGATTTTATTCCAGAGGACGATTTATCCACTACTTTAGTTAGGGTCAACAATGCCTATGACTCATTTTCAATTCTATTGGATTATTACAATAAAGCTAAAATCAACAAGTTAGGTATTTCCAAATCTGCTGTTATTGACCCTTCAGTGAAAATGGGAAAAAATTGTTTTATTGGTGATATGACCTGTATGATGGAAGATGTCGATATTGCAGATAATGTAAAAATTTATCCGCAGGTTTATATAGGAAGTAATGTTAGCATTGGAGCTGGTACAATCATTTTTACCGGGGCAAAAATACTGGAGGACACTATCGTTGGAGAAAATTGTATTATTCATAGTGGGGCTGTAATTGGATCTGACGGTTTTGGATTTGCTCCACAGAAAAATGGCGATTACAAAAAAATACCACAAACGGGAATAGTGGTTTTGGGAGATCGAGTTGAAGTGGGATCTAACTCTACCATAGATCGAGCTACTTTAGGGGTCACCTCAATTGCGAATGGTGTTAAACTCGATAATCAAATTCAGATTGCTCACAATGTAGAAATTGGGGAAAATACCGTAATAGCTGCACAGACTGGAATAGCTGGATCATCAAAGATCGGTAAAAATTGCGTTATTGGTGGACAGGTAGGTATTGCTGGACATATTAAAATTGGTGATAATGTTAAAATTCAGGGACAATCAGGGGTAATAAGTAATGTAAAGGAAAACTCAACTATTCAGGGCACCCCAGCATTCTCATATAATGATTACAACAAATCTTACGTCTATTTCAAAAATTTTCCAAATCTCGTCAAAGAAATCAACCGAGTTGTCAAGAAACTTAACCTATGACAAAAAAAAAATCTAATCAAATAACACTAGGAGATAAAGTTACCCTAGATGGTGTAGGTCTTCACACAGGTAAAAATGTTAGACTTACCTTTAGACCTGCTCCTGTGGATACCGGATATGTTTTTATAAGGACAGACTTAAAGCCAGTGGTAGAGATTCCTGCTGACATCATTTATGTGACCAATACGGATCGGGGTACCAACCTTGAGAAAGACGGTGCAAAAATTCAGACCTCAGAACATGTTCTTGCTGCTTTAGTTGGGATGGGTATTGATAATTGTTTTATTGAACTTGATTCTGCTGAATCGCCTATCATGGACGGTTCATCAAAATTTTTTGTTGAAGCCATTGAATCCGTCGGAATACGTGAGCAAGATAAATTGAGAGAGGAGTTTATTGTGACTGATCTTATCTCTTATAAAGATGAAGAAACAGGAAGCGAAATCACTTTAATTCCTGCAGATGAGTATCAAGTTACCACCATGGTAGACTTTGAAACTAAAGTTTTAGGTACACAAAATGCTTCATTGGATTCCATTACTGATTTTAAGGAAACCATCGCTCCCTCAAGAACGTTTAGTTTTTTGCATGAACTCGAAATGCTTCTGGAAAACGGATTAATCAAGGGTGGAGATTTGAACAACGCTATTGTTTATGTAGACAAACCATTATCAGAAAGTAATATGGAGCGGTTAAAAGAAGCTTTTGGAAAAGATAATATAGCTGTTCAGCCGAATGGGATATTAGATAACTTAAGTCTTCATTTTTCAAACGAAGCTGCACGACACAAACTTCTCGACGTTATTGGTGATTTAGCTTTGGTAGGTGTTCCCATCAGGGGAAAGGTTTTTGCTCATAAACCCGGTCATAAGATAAATGCATGTTTTTCAAAAAAGCTCTCTCAGATTATCAAGCAAGAAAGGCGTCAGAATGCTCCTAAAATTGATCTAAATACAGATCCAATTATGGATGTCAATGATATCATCAAAATGTTGCCTCACCGTCCCCCGTTTCTCTTGGTAGATAAAATTTTTGAGCTTTCAAATACTCATGTAATAGGACTGAAAAATGTTACCATGAATGAACCATTTTTTGCAGGGCATTTTCCTGGTGCTCCAGTCATGCCAGGTGTTTTACAAATTGAAGCCATGGCTCAAGCAGGTGGTGTTCTTTTGCTCAATACTGTCCCTGATCCTGAAAACTATATTACTTTGTTTATGAAAATGGATAACGTTAAATTCAAAAGACCCGTAAAACCAGGAGACACCCTTATTTTCAAATTAGAACTCATTTCTCCCATAAGAAGAGGCATCTGTCATATGAAAGGAATGATTTTTGCAAATGGTAACTTAATGACAGAGGGTGAACTTATGGCGCAAATAATTAAACGTAATGAATCATAATGAAACAACCTTTAGCATACATACATCCCGAAGCTAAAGTAGCTAAAAATGTAGTTATTGAACCGTTTACCTCGATTGATAAAAACGTAGAGATTGGAGAAGGAACTTGGATAGGTTCAAATGTAATAATTATGGAAGGGGCTAGGATTGGAAAAAACTGTAGTATTTTTCCAGGAGCTGTAATTGCAGCAGTTCCACAGGATTTAAAATTTAAAGGTGAGGACACCTTGGCCGTAATAGGAGACAAAACAACGATCAGAGAGTGTGTGACCATTAATAGGGGAACCTCTGACCGTCAACTTACTAAAATAGGAAACAATTGCCTAATAATGGCCTATTGTCATGTAGCGCACGATTGTTTTGTAGGTGACAATTGTATTTTTTCAAACAACAGCACCCTCGCAGGACATATAACAATTGGTGATCATGTAATCTTAGCAGGTTTGGTAGCAGTTCATCAGTTTTCGACCATTGGAGACCACGCCTTTATTGCAGGTGGATCGCTGGTGAGAAAAGATGTCCCTCCATATGTTAAAGCGGCTCGTGAGCCATTGTCATATGTTGGCATCAACTCTGTTGGATTGAGAAGAAGAGGATTTACATCCGAAAAAATTACGGAAATTCAGAATATTTACAGGACTCTATATCAAAAGAAAATGAACAATAGTCAGGCTGTTGACATCATTGAGGCTGAAATGATTGCCTCTCCTGAAAGAGATGAAATATTGCAATTCATCAGAAACTCTCAAAGAGGAATTATGAAAGGTTATTTTCAAAAAAGTTAAACAAACCTTATGGCATCAACATCTGACATCAGAAAAGGTTTGTGTATCAAATTCAATAACGATATTTATAAAATTATCGAGTTTCTTCATGTGAAACCTGGAAAGGGACCCGCATTCGTCAGAACAAAACTCAAGAGTGTTACCTCTGGAAAAGTGGTTGACAATACTTTTTCTGCTGGACACAAAATAGATGACATTCGCGTTGAAACAAGTAAATTTCAGTACTTATATGGAGAAGGAGAGGATTATAATTTTATGAATATAGATGATTATAATCAAATTGTAGTTAGCAAAAATTCTATTGATAATCACGAACTGATGAAAGAGGGTGAGATTGTCAGCATTTCTATCAATACCGAAGATGGTTTACCGCTTTCTGTCGATATGCCTGCCAGTGTCATATTGGAAGTAACCCACACTGAGCCTGGTGTAAAAGGAAATACTGCTACCAATGCTACCAAGCCAGCTATTGTTGAAACGGGGGCTAAAATCAATGTGCCACTTTTTATCAACGAAGGAGATAAAATCAAAGTTGATACAGTAAAGGGAAATTATCAAGAGCGAATTAAAGAATAGCCTATTTTCAACTTACTTATTAATTTTGTAGAGTATTTAAAAAATATATTAAGCGATGAGTGTATTAGTTAATAAGAATTCCAAAATTATAGTTCAGGGTTTTACTGGTAGCGAAGGAACTTTCCATGCGGAACAAATGATTGCCTACGGGACAAATTTAGTCGGTGGAGTAACTCCTGGGAAAGGTGGGCAAACTCATTTAAACAAACCTGTTTTTAATTCTGTTGTACAAGCTGTAAAAGAAGCTCAGGCTGATACGTCGATTATTTTCGTACCACCTGCATTTGCAGCAGATGCCATTATGGAAGCTGCCGAAGCTGGAATCAAAGTCATTATTGCTATCACTGAGGGGATTCCTGTGGCAGACATGATTAGAGTTTCAGAATTTATTAAAAAAAGAAATTGTACTTTGATAGGCCCCAATTGTCCAGGTGTCATTACACCCGAGGAGGCAAAAGTAGGAATCATGCCAGGTTTTGTTTTCAAAAAAGGAAATGTGGGTATTGTCTCTAAATCTGGAACTTTGACCTATGAAGCAGCTGATCAAGTAGTCAGAGAAGGGTTGGGAATTACCACAGCCATAGGAATTGGAGGAGACCCAATAATTGGTACTACCACAAGAGATGCTGTAGAATTATTTATGAATGACCCAGAAACAGAAGCCATAGTGGTCATTGGTGAAATCGGAGGGCAACTAGAATCAGATGCTGCTCAATGGATAAAAGAAAATGGCAACTTAAAACCTGTTATTGGTTTTATTGCAGGTGAAACTGCCCCCAAAGGAAGAACCATGGGTCATGCAGGAGCTATAGTTGGTGGAAAATATGATACCGCTGAAGCCAAAAAAAGTATCATGAGGTCCTGTGGAATTCATGTTGTCGATTCTCCTGCAGATATTGGTAAAAGAGTTGCAGAAGTTTTAACATAAGTTTTTTATGAGTAAATTACTGGAAAACAAAACAGCAATTATTACCGGTGCCACACGTGGTATAGGTAAAGGCATTGCACGAGTTTTTGCCCTGAATGGGTGCAACGTGGCTTTTACTTACAGTAGTTCGGTTGAAGCTGCTCAATCACTCGAAAAGGAATTACTCGAAATGGGGGTAAAAGCCAAGTCCTATCAAAGTAACGCTGCCGATTATGATCACGCTCAAGCATTGGTAGATCAGGTTTTAGAGGAGTTTAAGATCGTTGACATACTTGTCAATAACGCTGGGATTACCATAGATAACCTATTGATGCGTCTGGGAGAAGCTGATTTTGATCAAGTCATCCAAGTTAATCTCAAATCTGTTTTCAACATGTCGAAAGCCATTCAGCGTACCTTTTTAAAACAAAGATCAGGTTCAATGATTCACATGAGTTCAGTAGTTGGAATCAAAGGAAATGCCGGTCAATCCAATTATGCTGCGTCTAAAGCAGGGATTATAGGTTTTTCCAAAGCAGTTGCGCTCGAATTGGGTTCTAGAAATATCAGAAGTAATGTAGTCGCACCTGGATTTATTGAGACCGAAATGACAGAAAAGCTTTCGGAGGATATGGTTCAAAAGTGGCGTGAAGGAATACCCCTAAAAAGAGGGGGATCTCCCGCAGATGTTGCCAACGCATGTCTTTTCTTGGCATCAGATTTATCAAATTATATAACCGGTCAAGTCCTCCAAGTCGATGGAGGAATGCTAACTTAAAAAACGTTTATTATGCAAAAATTACCTAAAATTGGATTACCTATTATTCTATTGGCCTTTGTGCTAATCATTTTTGTCTCTAAATCTTCTATTAATATTGGTTATGGAGAGGCAGGTGTATTATTTAAAACCTTTGGAGGGGGGGTTGTTACTGATAAAGCCCCACTTTCAGAAGGGTTTCACATTATTGCACCTTGGAACAAAGTTTATATTTACAATGTTAAACAACAAGAGTTTTTTGAGGGTAATATGCAGGTATTATCCTCCAATGGTTTGGAAATTTCTTTGGATGTATCTGTATTATATCAACCTGTTTACAACGAATTGGGGTTGTTACATAAAACCAAAGGTGAAAATTATGTCAATATTGTTTTAATACCGCAGATTAGGGCTGTTGCCAGAAGTGTGGTGGGACGTTACACTCCGGAGCAATTGTACTCTACCAAAAGAGATGCAATTCAAAATGAAATCTTCATAGAAACCAAAAAAAATGTAGAATCCCAACACATTCAACTTAACGCAGTTTTAGTAAGGGACGTATCTCTTCCATTGGCTATAAAGGAGGGTATTGAAAGAAAACTAATACAGGAGCAAGAAGCTTTGGAATATGAGTTCCGTTTGGAAAAAGCAAAGCAAGAAGCCGAAAAACAAAGAGTTGAAGCAGAGGGTAAAGCCGCTGCAAATAGGATTCTAAGTGCTTCTATTACCAAAATGATTCTCAAAGAAAAAGGCATAGAGGCAACCAAAGCTCTTTCTACCTCACCGAATTCAAAGGTGATCGTAATTGGTAGTGGTGAGGACGGAATGCCAATCATTCTGGGAGGTCAATAAAATTTGTTTTTTTAATTTGATTAAAAAATTATTATATTTGCAAAATGAAAATATTTAATCATAATATACATTTTTTTCAACCGATCAAATGAGGTAAAGGAAGTGTATTGACCATACTTAAGACCCGTTTGATTTCAAACGGGTTTTTTTATAAAAGTTATTTACAATGATAAAAATTGCGATTCAAAAATCAGGGAGGCTTAATGAGGAGTCTTTGGGTATACTAAAGAAATGTGGTATTTCTATAGACAATGGCAAAGACCAACTCAAAGCTCCTGCCAGAAATTTCCCGATGGAAGTGCTTTACTTGAGAAATGGCGACATCCCGCAGTACCTTAGAGATGGGGTAGTAGACTTGGCTATCATAGGTGAAAACCTGATCCATGAAAAAGGAAAGGACTTGACCATTATTGAAAACTTGGGTTTTTCCAAATGTCGTGTCTCTATTGCTGTTCCCAAAGAAGTTGATTTTAATGATTTAAAAGATCTCAACGGGAAGCGCATCGCTACTTCTTATCCCAAAACCGTCAATCAATTTCTGGCGGAAAATGGAATTTTGGCAGATTTACATATCATTAACGGCTCTGTTGAAATTGCCCCCAATATAGGTTTGGCAGATGCCATTTGCGATATCGTTTCCAGTGGAAGTACCTTATTTAAGAATAATCTCAAGGAAGTTGCCAAAATTCTGGAATCTCAAGCGGTGTTGGTTCAATCACCAAATTTGTCTGCAGAAAAGCTTGAAATTGTTGAGAAATTACTTTTTCGTTTGGGTACGGTGATCCACGCAAAAAAATCAAAATACATTCTTTTGAATGCGCCCAATGACAAAATTGATTTGATCAGCGATATTTTACCGGTACTAAAAAGCCCTACCGTATTACCTTTGGCCCAAGAGGGCTGGTCCTCTTTGCACTCTGTGATTGACGAGACCTCTTTTTGGGAAGTCATCGATGAGTTGAAAGCCGCAGGAGCCGAAGACATCCTGGTTTGTCCCATCGAAAAAATAGTGTTGTAATGCAGCGTTATATCAATCCCTCCCCTGAACAATGGAAAGTGTTAACACAAAGGGGGTCTGCCTCTTATTCTTCACTGGAGCCTTTGGCCAAGGAAGTTTTTAATAATGTCGCTCAATATGGGGATCAAGCTTTGACGACCTACACCCAAAAATTTGATAACGTTAAATTGGAGAATTTTTCTGTCGTTGCTGAAGAAATAGAGTTGGCCAAATCCCGTGTTCCGAAAAGATTAAAGTTGGCTATCCAAAAAGCTAAAGATAACATTCATCATTTTCACACGGCTCAAAAAACTGAAGAAGTCAAAGTTGAGATCCAAAAAGGGGTTAATTGTTGGCAAAAAAAACTACCCATTGAAAAAGTGGGTTTATACATTCCCGGGGGATCAGCACCGCTATTTTCAACCATTTTAATGCTTGCTGTTCCCGCTAAAGTAGCAGGCTGTAGTAAAGTTGTATTATGTTCACCACCAGATTGTAAGGGAAAATTACCTGATGTAATACTTTATACTGCTGATTTGTGTGGTATTGATACCATATTTAAGGTTGGAGGGATGCAAGCCATCGCTGGTATGACTTTGGGAACAGCGACCATCCCCAAAGTGGACAAACTTTTTGGTCCAGGAAACCAATACGTAACTGTAGCCAAGCAATTGGCTACTCAATATCAAGTTTCAATTGATATGCCCGCGGGGCCTAGCGAATTGATGGTTGTAGCTGATGCCACTGCAAATGCGGCTTTTGTCGCTTCGGATCTATTATCTCAAGCCGAGCACGGGCCCGACAGTCAGGTATTGTTGGTTGCTACAGACCGGGACATGATCAAAAGAGTAGATGCACAACTAGAAGCACAAATTTCTGTTTTAGAACGTAAGGAAACTGCCCTAAAAGCTCTTGGTAACTCCAAAATCATCTATTTCGATAAGGAGGCCGATGCGTTGGCATTTACTAATTTATATGGAGCTGAGCATCTGATTGTATGCCTTAAAAATGAAGACGAATTCGTTAATCAAATCAAACATGCCGGTTCTGTATTCATTGGGAACTACACCCCCGAAAGTGCTGGCGATTACGCCTCCGGTACTAACCATACGTTGCCTACCAATGGCTATGTGAGACAATACAGTGGAGTGAATTTAGACAGTTTTTTAAAGGCCATCACCTATCAAAAAATAACCGCTCAAGGATTACAAGATCTCGGACCTGTAATTGAGGAAATGGCTACCGCAGAGGGATTGCAGGCTCATAAAAATGCTGTTTCTTTAAGGCTAAAAATGTTTGACGATGAATAATTTAGAGATAACAAGACTTGTTCGGCCCATGGTAAGGGATATCGCCCCCTACCGATCGGCTCGTGATGAATTTGAGGATTTTGAGGCCCAAAAGATTTTTCTTGATGCCAATGAAAATCCTTACAATACAGATGCCAATCGTTATCCAGATCCTTTACAACGCCAATTAAAAAGAGTGTTGGCAAAGGTGAAAGGGGTTTCAGATAATCAAATACTGTTGGGCAACGGCAGTGATGAGGTGTTGGATTTGATCTTTCGTACCTTTTGTGAGCCCGGACATGACGAAGTTATCTTATTGCCTCCTACCTATGGAATGTACGGTGTATTGGCACAGCTCAATAACGTTAAAGCGGTTGATGTTCCACTTGATGAAAATTTTCAATTGGATGTAGCTGCAATCATGTCATCGGTTAATGAAAAAACCAAACTGATCTTTGTTTGCTCTCCCAACAATCCCAGTGGAAATGCAATTCCATTGTCTCAAATTCAAAGTCTCCTTGAACAATTTTCGGGTTTGGTGGTGGTAGATGAGGCCTATATTGACTTTTCAGAAGGAGGTACAGCCATCCATTTTTTAGATGAGTATCCAAGACTGATTATTTGTCAAACCTTTTCCAAAGCTTATGGATTGGCGGGAATACGTTTGGGTATTGGTTTTGCACACTCTGCAATTATTCAATTTTTTAATAAAATCAAACCGCCTTACAATATCAACGTACTCACCCAAAAAAAGGCCTTAGCCGCTTTGAATGTAACTGATATTGTAGAAAGACAGGTTCGAGCGTTGATTGGAGAACGTCAAAAAATGGAAGAGGAATTATTGTCCATCAGGTTTGTAAAAAAGATTTACCCTAGCGATGCTAATTTTCTTTTGGTTTTGGTTGACGACGCCCAAAAAAGGTATAATCAGTTTCTGGAACAAGGCATAGTAGTTCGAAGCCGTTCCTCACTTTTGGGATGCGAACATACACTACGTATCACTGTGGGGACTCCCCAAGAAAACATTACATTTATTAATGCTTGTAAAACCATAGATCAATGAAAAAAGTACTCTTCATCGACCGAGACGGTACACTGACCTTGGAGCCAGGGGACTACCAAGTAGATGCCTTTGAAAAACTAGTTTTTTACCCCGAAGTTTTTCGCTACTTGAGCAGTATAGCTCGAGAATTGGACTATGAATTGGTTATGGTGACCAATCAAGATGGTTTGGGAAGCGATCGTTTTCCGGAAGAAGAATTTTGGCCTTATCAGAACCATTTGGTCAAATCTTTTGAAAATGAAGGTGTTATTTTTTCCAAAATATTTATTGACAGGACCTTTCCACATGATAAAGCCGATACGCGAAAGCCAGGCACAGGAATGCTGACGGGATATCTGGACAACCCCGACTATGATCTATCGGCCTCCTATGTCATTGGAGACCGGTTGACAGACATGCAATTGGCCAAGAACTTGGGTGCTAAAGGCATATTTATAGACAATAATGTTGATTTAGGGGCCAATGAGGTAACGGATTCGGCTTTGGAGGCGACCATAGCACTTACCACCAAGAGTTGGGAGGCCATTTATCACACACTCTTGTTAAAGGAAAGAGCCGTACGATTGGAACGAAATACCAATGAAACAAAAATATCAATTGATTTAAATCTGGATGGAGCCGGAAAAAGCCAAATCGATACTGGAATTGCTTTTTTTGATCATATGTTGGATCAGCTGGCCCGTCACGGTGGGGTGGATTTGAAAATTAAAACAGAGGGTGACCTGGAAGTTGACGAACACCATACTATTGAAGATACTGCCATTGCACTGGGAGAAAGTTTTGCTAGGGCATTGGGAGATAAAAAAGGGATAGAACGCTATGGGTTTATACTGCCCATGGACGAATCTTTGGCTCAAGTGGCTCTGGATTTTGGAGGGAGAAGTTGGTTGGTTTGGGAAGCAGAATTCAAAAGAGAAATGGTAGGGCAGATGCCAACAGAAATGTTTTATCACTTTTTTAAATCCTTTGCAGATGGAGCGAAGGCCAATCTCAATATCAAAGCAGAGGGAATGAATGAGCATCACAAAATTGAATCTATTTTTAAGGGATTTGCTAAGGCCATTAAAATGGCGATTAAAAGAGATGCTGATAAAATGATTTTACCTTCCACCAAAGGAACCCTGTAGCATGAAAACGGTTATTGTTGATTATGATGCAGGAAATGTAAAAAGCTTACAGTTTGCACTGGAACGCCTGGGTGTCGTAGGACAAATTACCAACAACAGTGAACTTATTTCTTCTGCAGATAAAGTTATTTTTCCTGGGCAAGGAGAGGCTGCAAGTGCGATAGAAAAGTTAAGGTCTAAAGGTTTGGATACCCTGATTCCTCAACTTAAGCAACCTGTATTGGGCATATGTTTGGGGATGCAATTGTTGTGTAAACAAACTGAGGAGGGCAATACCCAAGGTTTGGGGATTCTGCCTGCAAAGGTTGTGCGTTTTCCCAATACAGTCAAAGTTCCTCAAATGGGTTGGAACACAGTCAATCACAAAGCAGAGGGATTGTTTGAGGGCATTGCTCAAGATTGTTACATGTACCTTGTTCATAGCTATTTTATTCCTTTGACTGATGCTACCATTGCCCAAAGTCAATATGCCGGAGCTTATAGTGTAGCGGTTCAAAAAGATAATTTTTGCGGAGTGCAATTTCATCCCGAAAAAAGCAGTAAAAATGGTTTGCGATTATTGGAAAATTTTTTAAAATTTTGAAATGAGAATCATACCAGCTATAGACATCATAGAGGGCAAGTGTGTTCGATTAACCAAAGGAGATTACACCACCCAAAAAATCTATAACGAAGATCCATTGGAGGTGGCCAAAGCCTTTGAAGACATCGGGGTTACTTCCTTGCATTTGGTGGATTTGGACGGTGCAAAAGCCAAGAGCATTGTCAATCATAGGGTATTAGAAAAATTGGCCACTCATACCGGACTCAAGATCGATTTCGGTGGAGGGTTAAAGTCTGATGCAGATTTAAAAATTGCTTTTGAATGTGGTGCTCAACAGATAACAGGTGGAAGTGTGGCAGTAAAAAATCCTGAGATATTTAAAAGATGGTTGGTTGAATACGGAAGCGATAAAATCATTTTGGGAGCCGATGTAAAAAGAGATCGTATTGCTGTGAGTGGATGGATGGAAACCTCAGAGGAAAGTATCATCCCTTTTGTCAAAAAATACCAGGAGGCAGGGGTGGAATATGTGGTCTGTACCGACATCAGTAAGGATGGAATGTTGGAGGGCCCTGCTTTTGCGCTCTACGAATCATTATTGTCAGCATGTCCCGAGATCAAATTGATTGCTTCCGGTGGGGTGTCTGACATTTCCGAATTGCCACTTTTAGCTGATTTGGGTTGTAATGGTGTTATCATTGGAAAAGCGATTTATGAAAAAAAGATTAGTTTGAAACGGTTAGAAAGCTATATTTTAGAAAATACTTGACTCATGTTGACAAAAAGAATTATACCTTGTTTGGACATTAAAGACGGACGAACTGTCAAGGGAGTGAATTTTGTAGACCTACGTGATGCTGGTGATCCGATAGAACTGGCTTGCCGCTACAATAGAGTGGGTGCTGACGAGTTAGTTTTTTTGGATATTTCGGCAACGGAGCAAAAGAGAAAAACACTTGCAGATCTGGTATTAAAAGTAGCGGCAGCACTTGACATTCCCTTTACGGTTGGTGGAGGAATTAGCAGTGTTGAAGATGCCAAAAAATTGTTGCGAAATGGGGCTGACAAAGTATCAATTAATTCAGCTGCAGTTCGACGTCCAGAACTGATCAATGAGTTGGCGGATGCCTTTGGCAATCAATGTGTGGTGGTGGCTATTGATGCCAAAAAAGTTAATGATAGTTGGCTTGTACATTTAGTGGGAGGTAAGGTCCCTACTTTAATAGACTTGAATGAATGGGCTCGAGAAGCAGAGTTTCGTGGTGCAGGAGAAATTCTTTTTACATCTATGGATCATGACGGAACTAAAAACGGATTTGCCAATACTGCATTGGCTGAACTGACGGAAAAGGTGAACATTCCAATCATAGCATCGGGTGGAGCTGGAAATACTCAGCATTTTGTGGATACTTTTAAAAAAGGAAAAGTTGATGCCGCCTTAGCAGCCAGTGTTTTTCACTTTGGTGAAATCCACATACCTGAACTCAAACAGATTTTAAAGAAAGAAAACATTCCAACAAGAATCATCTGATGAAAACAGCCAATTTCAATAAAAATAAAGATGGCCTTTTACCGGCCATAGTTCAAGATGCGCAAACCCTAAAAGTTTTAATGTTAGGGTATATGAATCACGAAGCTTTTGAAAAGACCCAGTCCTCTGGAAAGGTCACTTTTTTTAGCAGAAGCAAAAAAAGATTATGGACTAAAGGAGAGGAAAGTGGGAATTTTTTAAAATTAGTTTCCGTCAAGGTAGATTGTGATAAAGACACTCTTTTGATAACAGCTTCTCCTCTTGGACCAACTTGTCACCAAGGAACGGATACCTGTTGGGGAGAAGATAACAAATCGGATTTGAGTTTTGTCAGAAAATTGGAGGCTGTTATCGAAGATCGTCAAAATAAACCTTCAAAGGATAGCTATGTCAGCAGTTTGTTTGATAAAGGTATCCATAAAATTGCTCAAAAAGTGGGAGAGGAGAGTATCGAAACTGTTATAGAAGCCATTGCTGACAATGACCCGTTTTTTATGGAGGAGGCTGCAGATTTATTTTTTCACTACCTGATTTTGTTAAAATCGAAAGGAAAATGTCTTAAGGATGTTCTTACAATTTTAGAGGAACGAGAGCGCTAAGCTCTTTATTATGATAATGTATAAAATTTTGTAATTTTCTAAAGGTCAAAATATCATATGATGAAAAAAGCGCCTCTAATTATTGGCTTATGTTTTTTGTTAGCCTGTAATTTTTTCAATCAAGAAAAAAGATCTCAAAATAATTTTGATAACTTTTTGGAGGACTACTTCCAAGAATCACTAAAGTTATACCGTATCAATGCAACTTTTTTAGGGGATAATCGCTACAACGACAGTCTGCCAGATTTTTTATCTTCAGAGTTTCTGGCTAAAGAAAAACATTTTTTTACTCTTTTTAAAGAACGTCTCTCTCAATTTGAGGATCCGTATTTGACATCAGACCAGTTAATGAGTAAAGATATTCTTCTTCGCGATCTGAAATTGAAGTTAAAAGAGAGCAGTTTTAACAAAGATTTGATGCCCATTGATCAAATGTGGACTTTCCAACTTACCATAGGTCAATTAGCCTCAGGAAAGGGAGCTCAACCTTTTGTTACCCCAAATGATTACCGAAACTGGCTTATTCGCTTAGAGGGTTATATGAGATGGATGTCCAGCGCAGAAGAAAAAATGAAAGAGGGTATCGAAAAGGGATATGTTTTACCAAAATCCCTAATCAAAAAAGTAATTCCACAATTGGCTGTGATGACAAGTCCAGAAGTAACGTCTCATTTATTCTATAATCCCATCAAAAACATGCCCGATAGATTTACACAGGAAGAAAAAGCCGAATTAATTGGTGCATATAAGCAAATGATCACCGATAAAATCATTCCTGCCTATCAAACTCTTCATGATTTTATGGCTGGGCCCTATTTTGAAGCGGGTAGAGAGAGTAGTGGTTATGGTGTATTTCCAGATGGTGAGGATTATTATAAGTATGCTATACAAGTTTACACCACTACAGATATGTCTGCCGATGAAATTCATAATTTGGGGCTAAAGGAAGTGGCGCGTATCCGTAGTGAAATGAAAAAGGTCATGCAAGAGGTTGGGTTTAAAGGCACTCTACTGGAATTTTTTGAACATGTACGAACATCTAGAGACTTAATGCCATTCGATACTGCGGAACAAGTGATTGATAACTTCAATTTAATGTATAAAAGGATAAAACCTTTTGTGGATGAACAATTTGATCTTCAACCCAAAACCCCGTTTGAAATAAGACGAGTAGAGACTTTTAGAGAAAAATCAGCTGCAGCTCATTACAACAGAGGTTCTTTAGACGGCTCAAGACCAGGAATTTTTTATGTACCCATTCCGGATGTAGGAAAATACAATGTCTTTGACAATGAAGCCCTGTTTTTGCACGAGGCCATACCCGGTCATCATTTTCAAATTTCCATTCAACAGGAGAATCAAAAGCTACCCAATTTTCGAAAGAACTCTTTTTATAGTGCTTTTTCTGAGGGCTGGGCACTATACACTGAATCTTTGGGGAAAGAAATGGGATTATATGACGATCCTTATCAATATTTCGGTATGCTCAATATGGAAATGCACCGCGCTATTCGTTTGGTGGTGGACACAGGTCTACATTCAAAAGGCTGGTCAAGAGAACAAGCGATTGCTTACTCTTTAGAAAACGAAGGAGACTCAAAAGCTAAACTTACTTCAGAAATAGAACGTTATATGGCTAATCCCGCTCAAGCTCTTTCCTATAAAATTGGACAGCTTAAGATTCAAGAACTACGGAGCTTGGCTGAAAAAGAAATGGGGGATCGTTTTGATATCAAAACCTTCCACAGAAAGGTTTTGGAGGATGGTGCAATTCCTCTTAGTATTTTAGAGAAAAAAATAAATTCTTGGATCGCTGAATAAAATCAATCCTATGCAAATTATAAATCCGGATCTATTTTCATTTTTTTCCAAACTTAAGGAAAACAATAATCGTGATTGGTTTCAATCCAACAAAGCCAAATTCAAACTATTGGAGGGTCAGGTAAAGTTGTTTATGAAACAGATTGAAGAAAATCTTCAAATTCATGATAAGATCGAAAAAGCCAAAATGTTTCGTATATACAGAGATGTTCGTTTTTCAAAAAACAAAACACCTTATAAAAACCATTTTGGAATTGCTTTTCACCGAGAAAAGCCTGCACTTAGGGGAGGTTACTACCTTCATTTGGAGCCCGATAATAGTTTCTTGGGGGTTGGTTTTTGGGCACCCAATCCGAAGGATTTGTTTCGCATTCGTAAAGAACTAGAGTTTGATGCAGATGAGTTAAAAACCCTTATGGCCGATACCACTTTTAAAAAATATTGGGGTAAACTATCTGGGGATGAGGTTAAGACTGCTCCAAAAAGCTTCTCTAAAGAACACCCTAATATTGATTTAATCAAAAAGAAACAGTACGTTTTTGTCAAAAACTTCTCAGATAAAGAAGTCCTTTCTACCGTATTTATTGAGGAGATTGATACTCATTTTCAAAAGATACGTCCCTTTTTTGATTACATGAGCAATATCTTAACAACCGATCTTAACGGGGTAAGCCTTTTGGAAGATTAATTATATTATACTTTAACAATGAATCAATTTTGATTATCACTTTAATTTTCTATGTATTAGTAATGAATTGATTAGCAAGAATAAATTCTAAAATGTTTTTCTATAATTAATATTATGTCAAATAGAAAAATAAAGAATCTATTATCCACTCTTCGATTAAAATTCGGTTAAAAAAATTTCAAAGTGATATGAGTATTTATTATTTTTTAAAATATTGATTTAGATAGTTCTATGAATAAAAAATTAAACAGCTTATCTGATTTAGCTAAAATAAAATTCGAAGGGTTGGTTCCTGATCAAGAGGAGACCATTGATCCTGATCCTGATTTCATTCCACAGAACTTAGAAGCCCATTTCAGTAAAAAAGGCAGAGCTGGAAAGGTCGTCACCCTCATCAAAGGATTTGAAGGAGACCATGAAGCACTAAAATCCTTAGCCAAAACACTTAAACAAACCGTAAACACTGGTGGAACAGTAAAAAACGCTGAAATTCTTATTCAAGGTAACTACCGGGATCAAATCATTGATAAACTTAAGGAAATGGGTCATAAAGTCAAACGCATAGGAGGTTGACCTACAAGCCCCAATTGATGGGTTCTTTTCCTTTTGCTGCCAAATAATCATTTGTTTTAGAAAAATGACCATTGCCGAACCAATACCCCCTATTGGCACTCAAGGGAGAAGGGTGTCCTGAGGTCAAAACACAATGTTTTTCTCTATCGATCAGTTTTAATTTTTGTTTTGCATAGCCTCCCCACAATAAAAACACAATATTTTCATATTGATCAGAGAGGAGTTCGATCACTTGATCGGTAAATTTTTCCCAGCCTTTACCCTGATGGCTGCCTGCCCTGTGGGCCTCTACGGTCAGGGTGGCGTTAAGCAGCAACACCCCTTGCTCGGCCCAAGGACTTAAATCACCACTTTTGGGATATGGGGTTTGAACATCTTTTTCCAATTCCTTAAAAATATTGATCAATGATGGCGGATGAGGAATCCCTGCGGGTACAGAGAAACACAGGCCATGCGCTTGCCCAGGTCCGTGATAAGGATCTTGGCCCAGAATCACTACTTTTGTTTTTTCAGGTGCACAAAGGTCAAAGGCATTAAAAATGAACTTTCCGGGAGGAAAACATTTGGCAGATCCGTAGGCTGATTTTACAAAATCAATCAGTCCTTTAAAATAAACCGATTCGAAAGTGTTCTGCAATATATTTTCCCAATGCGGATGTATGCTTACTGCGATGATTTCTTAATTTTGTATGGCTAATTTAGAAAAATAGATGGGTTACCTCCCAAAAAAAACACTTGAGGATCTCGAATTTTTTGAGGTTACGGAACAGATCGCTGATTTTGCCATTACTCCTATGGGCAAGGCATCATGTATTGCTTTAGGGCCTATGGCTGACCGAGACACCATGCTCAAAGAACTTCATTCGGTTTCCGAGTACTTGGCTTCTTTTGATAATGAAAACAGGATCCCCAATCACGGATTTGAGGACCTCTCCCCGGCCTTTAAATTGCTGAAGATAGAGAATAGCGTATTGGAAATTACGGCTTTTAGAAACATCGCCGCGGCATCACATACGGTCAACACACTTTTAGTATTCCTAAACAAATTCAAGACCTACTACCCCTCCCTACTTTCCTTGGGAAGCGAAATAGAGATTAATAAAGAAATCAAAAAAGAAGTCGACAGTGTCATTGATCGATTTGGAGAAGTCCGAGACAACGCCTCGGAAAATCTCTACAACCTAAGAAAACAAATTCAAGCCCTAAAAGGTAAAATATCCCAAAGTTTTAACAAAGCCTTGTCACATTACCAAAACTTGGACTATCTGGATGATATCCGAGAATCGGTGGTCGAAAACAAGCGGGTATTGGCTGTAAAAGCCATGTATCGTAGAAAAGTAAAAGGAGGCATTATGGGCAGTTCCAAAACTGGAAGTATTGTTTTTATTGAACCCGAAGCTACACTTAATTTTTCGAGAGAACTTCAAAATCTTTTTTTTGAGGAATCCGAAGAAATCAAAAAAATACTGAGTCAGCTCACGGAATATTTGCGTCCGCAATTGGACTTGATCAAATATTACCAAAGTTATTTGATCGATATCGACACGATTTTTGCCCGTGCGCGCTATGCCCAAGCCATCAATGGCTTGCTTCCAATTTTCTCGGACCAACAAGAATTGGAGCTAAAAAACGCCTACCACCCCCTACTCTTTCGTACCCATCAGTTGGAAAACAAAAAAACCTTTCCTCAAGACATTCATTTGCATACCCAAAGCAGGGTCGTTGTTATATCGGGCCCCAATGCTGGAGGAAAGAGTATTACCTTAAAAACCGTGGGCTTGCTTCAGTTGATGTTGCAAAGCGGCATACTAATACCCGTACACGAAAAAAGCAGGGTATGTTGGTTTGATCGTATCCTTACAGACATTGGAGACAATCAATCAATTGAAAACCACCTGAGTACCTATTCCTATCGCCTTAAAAACATGAAAGGTTTTTTGAAAAAATGCGATGACAAAACCCTCTTTTTGATCGATGAATTCGGTACAGGTTCCGATCCCGAATTGGGAGGTGCGCTGGCCGAGGTCATTCTGGAAGATTTATACGAGCGACAATCTTTTGGACTCATTACTACCCACTATGCTAACCTTAAACTACTGGCTGATGAGCAGCCGGCTATGATGAATGCCAATATGCAGTTTGACGACAAAACCTTGGAACCCGTATTCAAACTTATTTTAGGAGAAGCCGGAAGTTCTTTTACTTTTGAAGTAGCCCAAAAAAATGGCATTCCCTTTAGTTTGATCAACCGCGCCAAAAAGAAAATTGAACGTGGAAAAGTACGCTTTGATGCGACTATCGCCAAAATGCAAAAAGAACGTTACCAGATGGCTCAAACCGGAAAGTCGCTGAAGGAGAAAGAGAATAAGTTCGAAAATGAGTCGGATCGACTAGAGAAACTGAATGAAAAATTAAAATCAAAATTGGTTAACTATCAGGAATTATTCGATCACAACCAACGGATGATTGTCCTTGGAAACAAACTCAATGACTTGGCGGAACGATTCTTCCAAAACAATAAAAAAAGGCCTTTGATCGCAGACTTATTGCGCCTGATAGAAGCAGAAAATGCCAAGAGAAAACGTAAGACAGCCGCCCAAGCCAAAAAAGACCGTGAGTTGAAAAAAGAAGTTGCCAAAGAAGTGAATCATAAACTTGTGAGTATTCGTAAGGAAAAAAAGAAAAATAAAACAATAACACCCCCTCCCGTATCTAAACCTGTAATTGATCTTAAAGTGGGAGATAAAGTAAGGATGGTGGATGGAAAATCTGTGGGAAGTATTGATGCCATAGAGAAGCAAAAAGCAATTGTCAACTACGGTTTGTTTACCACTCAAGTGAGTTTAGACCAATTGGAAATCGCTAATTGATGTCTCCCGTATAGATATAACTTCCATTGCCATTTCTGTCATTTTTGGTTCAGAATGCACCTCAAATAGGAAAAAAAGAGATTTTCCATTTTGCTCATCTGACCGGGGTAAGTGCCACTTTTTTTTGAAAAGCGAGGCATTGAAGTAATCGAAATAATTGTATTGGTCATAAGCGAAAAAATAGCCGAAAAAATATTACTTGGCCACGCAAGCGATTTTTGGAATTCTAAAAATATTGGGTAGGCCTTTTCGTTTGGTTTTTCTCGTTTAGTTTTTATCCCTCCACTTTACCAATTTATTGCATATAATGCCTTTGCCAAAAATAGATTTCTTTTAGGCTAAGCCTATGACCATTTTTTTTTGGGATACTCACTAAGTTTATCTACAGATTTGGCCACTAGCATAGAGACGGATGCATCTCCGGTAATGTTTACAACGGTTCTACACATGTCCAAAGGACGGTCTATGGCAAAGATTAGTGCCAATCCTGCTTCGGGGATTCCAGCTTGTCCAAGCACAATGACAAGCATGACCATCCCTGCCCCTGGAACTGCTGCAGCTCCTATAGAAGCCAAAGTTGCGGTCATAATGATGCCCAATTGAGTTCCCACGCTCAGATCCATTCCAAAAGCTTGAGCGATAAAAACTGCTGCAACTGCCTGATAAAGACTGGTGCCGTCCATATTTATGGTAGCACCTATGGGCAGTACAAAACTGGCCACTTCTTCATCGACCCCCAAATACTCCTCCACCCTATCCATTGTTACGGGTAGTGTTGCTGCACTTGAACTGGAAGAAAAGGCCAATAATTGGGCGGGAGCAATGCCTTCAATAAATTTTTTTGGATTAAATTTTACAAAGATTCGAACCATTAAAAGGTAAAACAATCCCATTAAAAACAAACCTATCACCAAAGTAAGTGCGTACATACCCAAGGCACTGAACAATTCCAAACTGGGGGATTCGACCACCAATGCTGCCAATAGGGCAAATACACCATAGGGTGCGACCAACATGATCAAATCGATTAGTTTGAGAATCACCTCATTGAAGGCATCGAAAAAATCTTTTACGGGCTTTGATTTTTCGGCGGGAATAAGAATCAACCCGATCCCGAAAAACAAAGCAAAAAAGATGACTTGAAGCATATTACCATTTTCTGTCGTGGCCTTAAAAATATTATCGGGAACCAAATCCACCAATGCCTGAAGGGGGCCGGCATCTTTTTGTTTTTGAGCAACGGCTTGTTTTTCTTCAGCATCCGATTGATAGGCTATAACCAGTTCTTGGCGGGTTTCTTCGCTAATACTCTTCCCCGGCTTTATGGTGTTGACCATGATCAGCCCTATAATTACGGCAACCACCGTTGTCATTATGTAAATGCCAATGGTACGTCCACCCATTCGGGAGAGCCTGGAAATATCTTTAAGATCGGAAACCCCCTTGATCAAAGAACCCAGTATAAGGGGCATGGCGATGAGTTTGAGGGCATTAATAAAAATGGTGCCAAAGGGTTTTACCCAATGGGAAATCATTTGGGGACCTGACTCAAATGTGGTAAAAATCACTCCCACCAAAACTCCAAGGGTCATACCCAGTAAAATACTCCAGTGTAATGGTATTTTTTTCATGCGTTTAAAATTGGGTTAGCCCAATGAAGATCAATTTGATATCCAAGTATTGATCTCAAGCTTAAAATACCTGTCTGCTAATAGGCAAATTAAGTTTTATTTTATTTTTTGACAGTTCTGTTCAATAAAGTTAAATCTGCCAAAACCAAAGCGGCCATTGCCTCTACAATAGGAACAGCCCTTGGTACCACACAGGGGTCGTGTCTTCCTTTGCCCTGCATTTCTACGGTTTCTCCTTTGTTGTTGATGGTTTGCTGTGACTGCATAATGGTGGCCACGGGTTTGAAAGCAACATTAAAGTAAATGTCCATTCCGTTAGAAATCCCTCCTTGGATTCCACCGGATTGGTTGGTTTGGGTAGTGCCATCATTATTGTATAGATCATTGTGATTACTGCCCCTGTCTGTGGCGCCTGCAAAGCCACTTCCATATTCGAAACCCTTTACGGCATTGATAGAAAGCATGGCCTTTCCCAATTCTGCATGTAGTTTGTTGAAAACAGGTTCTCCCAATCCCACGGGAACGTTTTGGATCACGCAACTGATTATACCTCCTACTGTATCACCCTCTTTGCGGATTTGCTTAATATATTCCTCCATTTCGAATGCCTTCTGAGGGTCTGGGCAACGAACCGGGTTTTGCTCTATGGTATCAAAATCTACTTCTTGATAGGTTTTGTTCATTTGAATTTCACCAACTGAAGAAACATAGGCTGTAAATTTGATGTCATTGAGGAACTGTTTGGCGATGGCACCTGCCACTACTCTAGAGGCGGTCTCTCGGGCTGAACTTCTTCCCCCTCCACGATAATCCCTTACACCGTATTTATCATCGTAGACCTTATCGGCATGGGAAGGACGGTATTGATTCTTGATGTGGTCGTAATCCCTTGATTTCTGGTTGGTATTAAAAATAGCAAACCCAATGGGGACTCCGGTGGTTTTACCTTCAAAGATCCCGGAAAAAAATTCAACTTCATCAGCTTCCTTTCTTTGGGTCACTATGGCCGATTGACCGGGTTTTCTGCGATTGAGATCCCTTTGGATGGCTTCTATATCCAAGTTAATTCCGGAGGGACAACCGTCGATTACTCCACCGATTGCAGGCCCGTGGGACTCTCCAAAAGTGGTCAACTGAAACAGATTTCCAAATGTATTTCCTGACATGAGTTTTTAAAATGCAAATATAATGGGAAAGTTTTGATTAGGCTTGAGTCATGAACACCTATCCGCTACATAGATAGAAATAATTGATGGTGATCTTCAGTAGGCTTGGATTGTTTTGGATCGAATATGATTAAACCCAGTTTAAAAAAATTTATAGAAAACACAATACCTTTTTGAGTACATATCTCCCGCCATGCTCTCCTCATTCCACTACTCCAGTGAATATCATCAAAAACAACTATGGCGTTGTTCGATAAGTTATTTTTAAGTAATTCAAAATATTTAAGAGTAGCCTCATATCGGTGATTACCGTCAATAAAGACCATATCAAAGTAAATATTATTTATTAGTATATTTTGTAATGATTTATCATACAATCCATGAACAACCTCAAAGT
>TARA_B100000963_G_scaffold191548_1_pt1 | contig 64323 bp, 85 predicted proteins | sample TARA_B100000963 | Tara Oceans TARA_B100000963 (sample SAMEA2622097) | marine metagenome | biome: marine biome (ENVO:00000447); feature: surface water layer (ENVO:00002042); material: "saline water (ENVO:00002010), including plankton (ENVO:xxxxxxxx)" | depth 5 m | reverse complement strand
ACTTTTTGTGTCCAGTAATCTGATACTGCACATTCTGTTTGAGCAAAACCTAATAATATATTACCTACTAAATTCTTTTCAGATTTAGTTAATTTTTCGTTCCAATCTTTAACGTCACCTTGCATTGGTATTTCTGTATGTAACCAAAATGCCTGTGCTTGTTTTAGCCAACCTTCGTTGTAATATTCTGGGTATTCAAATGGTTTATACGGTATCCTTTCCTTGAATAGGCTCATTCTCAATTTGTTTTTTAGCGTGTTCGTCTTTTAATTCTTCTAATGCTTCCCTGTATCCTGGAATTTTCTTTAATAGCCTCATTGTTCCCACACTTAAGTCTTTAATATAAGATACTTCTTTAGACAATATATTTAAAACATTACCTAAAGTTTCAATCTTATTCTGCATTTCTAATAATTTACTTTCCTTCATCTTCTTCGTTTTTAGTAAAGTATTTTTTAAGAGCGGTCATTCTGTCGTCTGCATCGACAAGCATTTGTAATGCTTCTTCTGCGTTATTGTAAAAATCTTCGGTCGAGTGATCCCCAATACCTACAGCTTTATTGCCTAATAGGCTTAAAGTTAATAGTGCTTTTGATTTATCTGCCTGTGCAGATGTAAATAACATTTGATATAATTCATTCATCTTCCTTGTCCTTTATAAGATTTAATATAATTTTTGCTTGATTTTAATTTTGATGTTTTGCTCTTGGCGTGAACGCCAGGTCTTTTTATTTTTTTACTAGGTGTAAAACTATTTACATTACTCCTCCGAGGCATCTTTAAATACAGTTAAACATAATTCAACAAAAGGAACATATAGTACATGCTCCCACGTAGTTGGGTTATCATAGCTTCTTGCACCTATAACAAATCCTGGATAGAATCCTAAAGAAAGTTCCCAAGCCGTCATTTTATTTTTTCGTTTAAATAATATAATAATAATTTCATATGAAAGTCTATTCTTTCTGTGTAATATTCTTGTAAATCAAATTCCGTATCTTCCATGTATTTCTAGTATTTCTTCATACTTTATTGAATTTTTCTTTAATAACGATTTAACTTCTTTTTCAATTTTTCTTCTTTTGTACATTATCTGCGCTTGTTTTTTCTTTTTTCTTTTATCATCTGTATCGTTAAATCCACTTCCTTTTGATTTTGCGGCTTGTAAAGCGTCTTTCCAATATTGTTTTTCGTTAGCCATAATTTAAAAAGTTTCCATCTTAATGGGAAGGACTCGTTGGCTCTTCCCTTACATTCTATAATATAATCTTTCCCGGTAAAATCTGGTGTGTATTTTATACCTAAAATTTTTTTCATTCCACGATTAACATAATCACCTTTTCCATTAGCTTGCTTTTCATATGACTCATTTTTAAAATTAAACGCATCTATTAATGCAAAACTTTCTCCCTCATATAATTCAAATAGCTTCGCTTTTTTTAAAGCAATATATGTGTATCTTTCTAATCCTGAAGCAAAATTAATTCCGTCGTAAGATATTTTTTTAGCCGTTACAGGCCCTCGCTTTTTACTTTTTTTGTATCTCATTACTATAATTAGTTGTCCAGTACTCCGGCTCAGGATATGCAGATATTAATTCAGGATCTTTAACCTCTAGATCACGTATATAACACTCTTCAATTTCTTCGCGAAGTGACATACGTGTCTTTTCAATATAGTTTACAGCATCCATAAGCTCTTCTTGTATATGGTTAAGCCACATATCTAATGGCTGGGTATCATCGTACAAAGTAACGCCATACTTTTTAAAACCAACTTTAGAGCGTCCTTTTATTTTATTTATTACACTTTGTATTATTTTATCCTTCATCTTTTACAAATGTTCCGTTAATCATTTTGCCAGTTCTATTAGATATTTCATCATAAGCAGTGCTAATACAGTCCTCAATGCGGGTACCGGCAAGTTCGGCCAGATTAGTAAGCACAACAACACAATCACCAATAGCATCAATAGTATCTTCTCTATTATTTTTAAGTATACTTTGGGATAATTCTCCAGCTTCTTCATATAATTTAATTAATTGTGTTTTTAAATCTCCCTTATCTAAGATTCCTTTTTCTTCTGCCCAATTCCTAATTTTGTCAAAGTCATGTTTTTGAAATGCACCAGCTTTTGCCATAGCTTTGTTGTATATATAACAAGTCGCTGGCCCAAATTGGCTAGACACTGCATTGCTGAGGACCCAATCAATTTTATCTGTTGTATCAAGTTTAAATTCTCCATATTGATTTTTAATTTTTAAGTCTGCAAGAAATTTTGCATTTAATTCTGATTTTGGTATTTTAAATGTTGTTGTAGCAGGCGAAGAGCTATGCTTTTTCATTTTTGGTTTTTTAAATAAATTTTTATATAATTTTAAATCTTTTTTATATCCAAATTCTAATTGAGAAACTTGTTCTTTTAAAGAGGCCTCATTTATATCTTTGGTTTCTAAAAGTACTTCGTACTCATTAGAGTTATAACCTTGTTGATCAGTAACTCTTTTTTGCAAGTTAGTTGTACAACCAACTTTTACTCCAGGTATATGGTATACATAATATGTCATGTTGCTAATGGTGCTTTTATAGGTATGTTTGAATTATAATTTTCTAATATAATATCTTTATGCAAAGGTAAAACTATTTTTTCATTATATTGCAATCCTTTTAATAATTTTACGTTAGGTAATATTAAATCTCTTCTATCTAAATATATTTTAGCTTGCTCAATATGATTATTATATATATGGCAATCACCCATAAACGCTATTAATTGCCCTGGTTTATAACCGTTACCTTTAGCTAACATTAATAATAATAAACCATACATAGCTATGTCATAAGGTAATCCTAAAAATATATCTACAGATCTTTGGTTCCAACTTAAGTTAAGTTTACCATCATTTATATAGACTTGAAAACCATAATGGCAGGGAGGCAGTGCCATATTAGACATATCAGCGGGATTCCATAAGCTTGCCATAATGCGCCGCGAGCTTGGGTTTTCTTTAATCTCGAAGAGAATATGTTTAAGCTGATCAAAGCCATTAAAGTTCCTAAGCTGCTGCCCATAAACAGCACCCAAAGTTCCATCTTCTCTATCTGATTTGTTATAATTATCATCCCAATAAGTAACACCGTGTTTGTGCAAGTAAGCAAGGTCAGTACGTCCTTGAAGTATCCATAATAATTCCGTAACTGCATGATTAAAATATATTTTTTTAGCTGTTAATAGCGGGAAGCCCTCAGCCATATCATGTCTAAGTACTCTTCCGTAGACAGACTGCGTCCCAGTGTTTGTTCTATCTTCTTTTTGTGCTCCGCCGTGAAGCACTCCTGATAGTAGTCCTCGATATTCATCTTGTACGTTTATCATAATAATATTTTTTCATATTATATAATTCTTGGTGTATATTTTCCGCTGTATATACATTTGGAGATAAATATGCTTTTTCTCCTTTTTTATAAGGGCCTATTCTTACTTCTATACGCCATTCTTCCGGATGCATACCTTGCTGAGTAGGTTTAGGACTTATCCTAATATTATTATTAACACAGTATCTATCGTACTCAATTTGAATAATTGAAGGTGTAAACCCCGTATTTAAACCTTTGTAGCCTTTTTTCTTTTTTACTCCGCTTCCCATGGCATTGAATCAATTACTGTTTCTTCAATTGGTATATAATTACCGCTTATATGATCCCATTTAAAATGCGCTTCAGCTTGGTTTTCACCTAAATTTTGAAATTTAACTTTTAAAACTTTTACTTTAACGCTTTTATTCTCATAATTTCTGTGTACTAATAATCCGTGATAAGATGCATCATACCATTCTCCGCCGCCCTTAATGCTATACATATTAGGTTCGTCAATAGTACCATCTTCTTTTTTATACATCTTAGTAGGGTGCGCAACTATTATTACTAATACATCATATTTTTTTGCAAAAGCTTCTACACGGGTTAAATATTCCATTGTAGCATCAGGTATACTCATGCTGCTTGCCCCTTGCATTTTAACTTTATTATACGGATCTATAACTAAACATTTAATTCCTTTACGTTTTACCAGTTCCGCACCTTTACTAAGTACTGCATCTAAATCATATCTTTCATTCTCTATGAAATAAAAGTTATCATTTACTTTATTAATTATTTGATTCCATTTATCCGAGCCTATGTCATTTTTTCTAGGCATCCAATCGCCAAACTTTCTTATAAGTTTATGTGTATGCAAAAAAGTTGGTTTGTTTTCAGGTGATGCAAAAGCTGTTTTCCAACCATAATTTAAGTTGTACCCCACCACCATTCTATCAACAAAATCTGACTTGCCAGAACTAGGAACGCCAGTAACGGTGATAAACTGCCCAGTATAAGTACTGAATATGCTATCAAAGTTATTAAGACCGATTTGATAACCAGGTTTAAACCCTTCAAAAATAAACTCTTCAAGTTCTTCATTTATATCTTTTAATGTTACAACATTTTCAATGGGTACAGGCTTAGCCTTGCTAATACTATTATAAAGATCACTGCGCCCATTCGCCACAAGAAATTCATTAGCATCTTTGTATACTCCGAACTCAACCGTAAAGCATCTCTCTGCGCCGAGCCTTCTGATAAGCTCTTGTTTAAGGGTAACTCCCGCCTCATCTGTATCAACTGCGAGTATGATCTTTTCTTTTGAATCGAAATAATCAATGCAGCTGTCCAAGTAATCAAGATTAGTGTTGTTAATAGTAGCTCCGTTTGGAACGGATACAACAGATAAGACACCGCTTTCCACATAAGAAAGAGCATCAATCTCGCCTTCCACAATAACAACATAGTCGCTATTAATAGTGTTATCAATGTTATAGAAGACCTTCTCGGCTCCTTTAACCAATTTAAAATTTTTTCTACCATCTCTATACTTTATATTTATTAATTCATTATTGATAAAGTAATTGAATTGGATTGTGTTTTCATTTTTTCCAGTTTGTGGCATATATTCAACTCCTTCAGTTACTTTCATTTTAACTAAAGTATTTTGGCTTATACCACGGCTCTCAAACCATTTAATTACCTTATTGCTAAGGTCTGTTTTATTTTCCCAAACAGGTTTGGTATATTCTTTCAATTTATTTGATTGTCTTTTAAACGTGTGTAATTGAAATACTTCATTACAATTCATGCAAGTACCCAGGCCTCTTTCCCAATCGTACATAGCACATTTAGCTTTTTGATTTTTAGGCTTTCGGGTATGAGAGCAAAGAGGGCATACACCCTCTCGCTTCCCAACCTGCAAGTCGTATTGATTAAATGTTTCAATTTCAAAACCGTTAATCTCAGAAGTATTCATTAAAACGGTAAATCAGGTTCTTCTTGTTTTACATTTTGCATTTCAATAGATTGCTGTGTGCCTTGCTTATCAGCTGTAGTAACATTTTGGCCATTTGTCCAAACTACTTTAACGTTACCTAAATATTCCTTTTGAGCTTTAGCATCCCTTTCATCTTTGGTTTGTTCTGTCATTATATAACCAGAATCCCCATATTGTCCGGGTTCGTCATTTAATACGATAGTAATTGGATAATACTTTCCTTTTTTACCTTCATATATTTTTGATTTATTAATCTTAGTAAGATCAATATTTGATGATATAATACTTGCCATTAATAAGTAGCTAATTGATTAAACATTCTTTTTAACTGAGATTTATTAGCTCCTGTTAATCTACGCATGTTGTCAACCGCTTTTACATGCGACTGATTTGCATAAAAATTTGTTGGACTAGTTTTAATTCCAGTTACACTACACGTTTTTTTTGTTTTTCTCATAAAATTAAATTTAAATTAAAGTGTTTTAGAAATATAATATTGACTTATGTCAATGTCTTTATTAACGAAAAATTCGTTATAAGCTTGAGCTGCTTTAGCAACTTTATTTTGCCCTAAATCTAAAAATCTATCGGAGCAATCAAATAGCCCAAGCTGGTGAGTCTTTTTATCTATAACTAAAAATATTAATTCATAGCCAAACATTTTAGAATAAATATATGCTTGGCTATCATAATTATATTTATATGCACTGCTTTGAAAAGCATTTATATTATTTGTTGTTTTCAGATCAATTACTAATTGATGCGAATGATTTATAATATCAGCTTTACCCTTCCACATCATATCTTCGAGTTCCACAATACCAGGTTCTTCATAAGTGACCTGGCCTTCTTGGATTAAATCTTTGAACAGCTCGTTGTCTAAAACGATTTCTCGCATTAGTTCAATACTATCTGCCTCATGTTCTAAAAGACATATATCACCTTCCGATAACTCTTTATATACTTTAGTGTTCCTTGTGTTTGATTTAATTATTTTATATTTATCAAGTTTATGAGGCTCAAGGATGCATGTGTGAAAGTACCCCCCAATAACAAGCGCAGGCGATGGAGGCATTTGCTTCTTGAAATCAAGAGGATTATTTAATAACGCTGCAATATCAGAATTACTTAGGTATTGTTTTCCAAACTCACCGTAATAATTCTCATCATCACGCAGTTTATTTAATATCTCTTTTTTATCCATTCTGTAATTCTTTCAAAGCGGTAGGTTCTATATCATATTTGTCCTGTAAGGTTTTTAATAATCCACCGTTATCTAAAAACTTTTTAGCTTTATCAATATTGCTAGAACTTATCTTAGGCTTTAGCTTGCCGTGGTCGTTTGTAGCGTCCGCGTCTGCAGTATCGTCAATTAATAGTAGATTACCTAAGGCATATTTTTTAGCGTAGCTAGAAGCACTTCCAAACTGCTGAGGAGTTGCCATGCCTTTTTGATTCATATCAACACCCACTATAGCGGTAGTATTAATAGCATTAGTATCATCCATATCAACCATTGTAGCAGTGGTTTCAATTATAGGTAATTTATCTGTATGTATATATTTTTCTTTTACCGTAAAATATACTCGATATTTTTCATTAATAGGTTTTAATGCTTCCAATATATCTTCAGCCGATCTAAAGTTATACTTACCGAAAGAATTAAACCTAGACTTTTTAGCTTTAAACTCAATTTGAATTTTACTTAATTTTTCTGCTGTTGTCATAATTTAATTTGTGATATAATTTATTATTTAATTTAATTGTTTTAGTTTGGTATTTACCATTTATAAAATATGAATTATAATAATCAGATTCAATTTTAATATTGAACTCTTGTAATTTATTAAAGTTCTGTTTGTCGTGTTGATAAACACGATCTATGTTAAAATAATCTAATGCTTCACTAAAGTTAGTAGCATCGCCTCTGTCTATAATATCATCTTCTTTATCGTATAATTTAGTATTCATAGCTATAATATTTATTACATAAAAACTTTAAAAAGTATATCATTTTTCTAAAAATCTTTCAATTACTTCTGTAATTTCTTCTTCTTTTAATTTATCTAAAGCTCTTGCTTTTGTTTTCTTAATCCATATTGCAGACTTATTAAACCACTCAGCAATTCTATTAATACTTTGAGGTTTATCGTAAGCCTCGTCTATACCAAATGATTTTTTTAATACTTCTTTTTCAAAAGAGGTTAGCATTTTATCAAATATATCATTTAGTAACAAGTTTAGTTGTTCATTGTTATAATTAGGTACTTCATCGATAATATCAAAATAACTATTATTAAAAAACGACGAAAATGTTTTAGTTAAAAATATATCTATTTGATAATTATTATCATATTTACCGTCATAAGCGTCTCCGTGAGGTCTTAAATTATAATATGCTTCAGGTATTCTAATTGTATCTCTGTCTTTAGCAATTGCTCTTTTAATACCGTTTTTAATATTAAGCTTTAAGTAGTTGATTATTATACCGTTACGCTCCTCTGGAACAGAGTTATTTATTAAATTCCAGTCTAAATTGTTCCATGCTTTATAAAAGCTATAATAGCCTTCTTGCAATAAATCATTTAAATCAAGTACACCAATTCTAGAATAACTTCTATTAAAAGAATTAGCAATTGATCTAGGCCATTCAATAAATTGCGCTTTTACAGCGTCTTCATCTTTAAAATTTTTCATTTCTTGCATATGAAATTTATATGTTGGGTGACTGTACCATTTCATTTTCTTTTATTTGGTTTTTGTTCTGCTTTTATTCTATCTTTTATTTTAAAGATATTTGATTTTATATAATGTTTATATAGTTTTATTCTGCTCATAACCAGTTAATTATAATGTTTATTGATATTAATAAGTTTGTAATTATAGCTTGCATAATTAATAACGTTCTTACAAATGCAACAGCATCCGCATTTTCTTCAGATTTTTCACCTAAAGCTTTTGCCCATATTCGCCAAGTGTTTTTCATGTTAACATATTTTTTTAAAATCTATTATAGCATCAGAAGAATAATATTGTAATATACGGTTAACAGTATCATCTTGCACATGATCTGCTACTTGTGTATTTATAATATATTCGTCCATACCGTTTTTAGGACAATTTACAATTAATTTTGCTAGTATCATTCTAATAATGTTAATTTTATATTATCCCATTTACAACACATTCTGTCTGTATTTACTAATAAATCAATTCTTCTGTGCCATCTTTTATTCATTCTATCTTGAATTTCCCATTCGCCGTCTAATTCTTTATTAATACCTTCTATTAATACGCATGCACCAAAAGTAAAACCAAGTTTTTCTAAATCTCTTGATACTGCTATCCATCTGTGCTTAGCTGGATTTAAGCTATCAATTCTATGATTAGATGCAGTAATAAAAGGTGTGCTGTCTGTTTGTTTAGGATCGGCATGGTAGATTGTTACTGTTACTAGTAGGGTGTATAGCAAATTATTCATGTTTGGCTATTATTAAAAATGAAATTACTTTTAATATGGTTGATGCAAATATTCCTAAAGCAATATCAATACTATTTATATTCATTTTATAAAATATATATATTACTGTTGCGTCTAGTATAAGCATTAACATTATTGATATAATAGGCAATATACTAAAAAAATCTTTAATATACATTATAAATATTCCAATACTTACTAACATTAGGGATAGTATAATACTATTCATAGTTTCGGACTGTTTTAGCACGAGGAAAACGATACGCACCAGATGGTGTACGATCGAAATACTCAAAGGTTAGTTTTTGGCCGATATAAGATTGTCTGTTATGCCATATGCCTTGGCGATCAAGTATTGTAAGTGAAGGCCAAGGAACTTCAACTACTCGATCGTTTGAATCAACGCCGATAAATTTGCCGAGGCCATTTTTGAATTTGCCACGACCTTCAATATAGTCAGTGATTGTGATCTCGGTGTCCGACCAGTCTTTAACTTTTTGTAGTGTGTAACTTCGTTTTTGTTCATAAGGTTTGTTTGTTCTAAGCATTGAGCCTTCGTAGCCGTTTGCTTTGTTTTGTTTGTGATATTTGTTTAGCTCGTTGTCATTCCAGATTACTTTAGTATCAACCTCGTGGGTGAACTTAAGTTTGTATTTGCTTTTAAGATTTGTAATAGCAAGAGTGCGATCAATAAATTTTATTTCGCTTTCAGGATTGCCAGAAAATAAATCGTAGCAATGAAATTGCAAATAACTTGCAGCTTCAAACTTATCTTGTTGTGTAGGCTTTTGCTTACGAACAAGAGAAATTATTTTGTTGAAATTGTTTTTGAACTTATGATTATAAAGCTCGCCGTCAAGAATAAGATAAGGATTATCAGCAAAGAGTGGTTTAAGTTCAGTGAGTATATGTTTACAATTGTAGAATTGCTTATTGTTTCTGCTAAAAGCTCCGTCTTTAGTAATGTAGCATCGTACGCCGTCAAGCTTTGGTTGAATAAAGTGGGTTTCATTTTTCCAGTTGATTGTTTTAGATACTGGGTGTGCCAGCATTGGTTTAAAGGTTGTCATATTCTTTTTTAAGTTTTTCATATATTTCTTTTAATTCTGATAATAATTCATATTTTTCTTCTGCTAATAATTGGTCTCTTGTTGCTTCAAGTTGTTTAAGTTGTGCTGCAATCATAGTTTTTTTGTCAAGCTTTTTAAAATTACCAAATGAATCTATAGATTTATGAAAAAATTCTTCAGGATTCATAGGTTCCATTGGTTGCATATTAAATTGATTATCTAAATAATCAATAATTTTTTCACTCACTAAATCCGCAAGTTTATATAATTGTTCTTCTGTCATAAGTAATTCCAAAATCCGTCTTTCTTTTCTATATATGTAATGCCACCGCGATTGAAATGAATATCTTTATTCTTATCAAAGCTAGGTGGAATGTCACCAATTAAATATGGTTTCATTTCAATGGTTTCGTCTGTATTAATATTTTTTATTTTAATAGTCTTCATTTGCATCTTCGTTATCGTTAATCCATGTTTCAATTTCATACTCAGGCATATACTCTTCAATGTCATCAACATATACTTTAGAGCCAGCATCTAATTGCATAATGCGATCCATAATATCATCAAATGATGGCTGATAATAATACACGTCGTTTTCCCAGTCAAGGCCATTTTCAAATGGAGTACTGTTCATAACATATACTTCATAGCCATCAGCTGTATTGTAGGTTGATACTTCAAGGTCGTACATATTATAGTTGTACGTTCCATCAATTTCAATGTTTAATTTTTCTTGTAATTTTTCTAATGCTGTCATATTTATTTATTTAGTTAATTCTTTTGCGTAATAAGTTTCATAAGGTTCAACGGATCTAAATGGCATTCTATGTTTAGATTCATCGATAAGTTTAGCCATTCTAAGCCATACGCGTAGTTCATTTACATGGTGCATGCATTGGCCTCTACCTAATTCAGGAAACGCACCGTTGTGTCGTTTTCTAAATAAGTCACGCACCATAAGCCTATGGTTTGCAATATTGCTAATAAGCTTTGATTCAATTCTTGATGTTATGTATTCTTCTTTATTCATAATTTTAGTTTAGTGGACGTGGGAGGAGTCGAACCTCCGTTTGCTGATAGTGTACTTTCGAACTTTGTCAGTAAACACTTCGTGCACTTGCCCGTCACGCCCGGTGGCCGAAGGCGCAGCTCATTACCTGTCTTTTTAACTAGTATATATTGCTCGTCAGCACTCCTTCGGAGTCGTTAATATTTTATTTGCGTCGCCAAGCTCTGTGAACATTTGCACTTGTAGCTTGATCAACGATTTGTACTTCGAGTACTTGTTTGTTTGCAATGATAGGAACATAGCTATATTGCTGAGTATCAGAGCATTGCACACATTTATTGTAGCCAAGATCAATTCTTGCTTGTGGCATGCTGTTGCCGCATCTACAATATTTCATAATTGCTGGTTTAGTATATAGTTTAATACTTGCATTGGTGTACCGTTCATACTTTGCACAACACCGTGTTGATCTTGAAATTCAATTCTATAACGATCTGGTCGGTGTATAGCAAATGGTGTATCGTATTTATTTCCTGCCATCTTTGTCTGTTTTTGTTGGTTCATATTTGTTATCAATATAATCAATTAGCTTTACAGTAAAATATTGTATAATATCATTTCCGTCAAAGCCATCATCAATTAATGGTTTAAATTTTTCAACAGCATATTCAACTTGCCATTCGCTAACAATATTATTCATTCTGTTAAATTTGTTTTGTAAATTAATGTAGTTTTGTAAGTTTTCGTTTTTATTCATAATAATTAATTTTGTCATTTATTTGTAGTTCAAGGAACATTTTATTAATTTCTTCACTTATATTATCACTTTGCGTGTTAGTTTGTAACGTATTTTTCATATTTATTTTAATAATTTTTTAATTTTTTTATTACTGATTTTCTAATATCTTCTATTGCTTCACAAAAATAATCGTGTTCTAATTCTTCAACTATTGTACCATCAATCGCCCAAGAAATACTATCATTAATATGTTCATTTATTACGTCTGCAACGTTTGTTGATATTTCATCTAATTCTTTTGTTACACTCATTTATTCATTTTTTAATAATTTATATAGTTCTTCGTTGCCAAGCATATGTCTAGATTGATTTGCAGCAAAGTTATCAAGATGCAATATTTGTTGATCTAGTGATAAACCGCCTTGCATAATTCTTTTGCTTATAAGATCCATTTTAGTTTGTGCATCATGCACTACATTTCTTAGTTCTTTAATTCTTTTTAGATTCATTTTAATCCGTATTTTAATTTTAATTTACTTTTTGTAATATTTAGTTCTTTACTTATTTCAGTTATACTTTTATTATCTATAAGATATAATCTCCAAACTTTATGCATTTGCTTCTTGTTCTTGTAATTTCATTTCATCATAAGTTAATGCTTCATCATGCTCATGTAACAAATCCCATAAAGCATTATAACCTGCTTCAAACCAGTTATTTGCACGACCAAATACATGATGTTCTTCAAATATATCTGCATCTAATTTATTGCAATATTCTTTGCAATCATCTCTGTATATTACTTTATTTTCTAACCATTGATGCGTTTCTCTTACAAAATCATCGCTATTATCAATTGTACCTTCATGATATAAATACCACATATCGTCGTTAAACTCATATACTAATTCGTCGTTATACATATCTTAAATAATTTTTAATTGTTTCAATACTTGCTTTGTTAAAAGCTCTAACATTTTCTCTATATTTTTTATTTGTACAAAATTTGTACATTGCTCTTGACTCTGTGCATTCACCAAACTTTGCCTCAAATAAAGCAATTTGTTTTAATTTATCGTCAATCATTTTTTTTGTTAATTCCATATTCAATTATATTATCACTTGTTTATTTATTTTGTAACGTATTATAGCAAATTATTAATTATATAATTCGCAAGTACTTAAATTTTGTGGAGTTAATGTAATAGTTTCAAATTCTTTATTTGTTATTACTCCTTCCATTAAACCTAAATATTCTTTTGTAACGTCTCTACCTGTTATTTTATTTATTATAATCATATTATTTATTTTAGTTGGATAGATGAGAATCGAACTCATTTTAACCATTTATCCATTTGTCTGTTCGTTTAAGGAAAAAACACACTTCAACACCTTATAATTTACTAAACTTTTCTATTAAGTTTAATTCAATTTTACATTCTTCTTTATCACTTTCAGATAATTCACTTAATTTATCAACATAATACAATGTCTTTACATAATCTTTTAAATCAAAATATAATCTATCAATTTCTCTTTCAGTTAATTCTACTTTCATATTTTTATCTTCTAAATTCATTTTCATTTTTATTTGATATAATATATCTTTCAAAGATTTCATGTAATTTATAAAAATCTTCGGGAGGTAAATCTCCACTATCTAATCCAAAATCATCAACTATATCATCAAATTTAATATAATCATCTAAATCAAAGTCATCTACATTTTTAATTTTATATTCCATTTTTTATTATATTATCAATTATTTTATTTATTTCATCTTGGAGTTTATCTCCTTCATATTTATATTGTAATTCACTATATTCTTGTATTACTTCATTATATATTTCTTCTCTATCCATTTTATAATTCTTTATATACTATGTTTAATTATTAATCTTTCATTTTCACTTAAGTTATAATATCTTTTTAGTTTATAACTTAATAACTCTTTATTCATATTTGTGTTTTTATAACTTTCTATTATTTTATTTAATTTCATATTTTTATATTTTTATTTTTTTATATTTTATTTAAATATATTATACTTATAATCTTTATTATTTTCTAATCTTTTAAAATCTTTTATATTATTATTTTTAATATATTTTAACATTTCTTTTTCTTCTTCTTTATAATTATTATAATCTAATTCAAAGAAATCATTATTAATTTTATAAGTTATATATTTCATATTTATTTTATTTACATTATTATTATCACTTTATTATATATTTTGTAACGTATTTTTATATATTATTTAAAGTATTTTTTAAATTATTTTTATTTATAAAACTTAAACCTTTATAAGTAAAATCTATAATATTTTTATTTTTTATAAATTCTTTTAAAGTAAACAAATCATTTATTTTAAAACCTATATAAGTTGTGTTTTTAATTTTTATTTTTTTAGTATAAATTAGTTTAGATTTGTAGTGATTTGTTTTTAAGTTTTTTAAATTTGACATTGTATTTTATTTTTTAATTACACTTATATTATCACATTGGTATAAGATCTGTAACGTATATTATATAAAATTAATTCAAAAGTATACTTTTTATAAAATTTATGTAATATATATTATAGATATATAAATTATTTAGTAAAGTAATATAAACATTGTTAATATAATAATAAAATGTATTAAACTCTGTTAATATAATAATTTATAAAATACGTATATAGTCCGATTGTTATATTAGTGACAATATATAAAAAAGTTTGAATATATAATAATAAAACTAGATATTTACTGACAATATATTAATACAATGTACACAATACTGAGTATATAACAGTATAATGTACATGTAATTGATAATTAAGTAGTTACAAACTGCTAATAATACAGTAATGTTAACAAATGTATATAAATGATGCAATACATAGGGGCATAGGTTGCTAATATGGCTTTAAATTATAGCTTTTATTGCTAAATATGTAATGCAACACAACAATTCTATTTATCTGACAAGTAATTTAAATTAAGCTTATATGCCTGATGCTTTTGTAAAAAACAACTTATCTGTAGTTATTTCTTTCATTGTGGCTGTGTTTACTGCAGGTGGTATATTCTCTGAGTTCACAGCTTTAAAAGATGAGATATCATTAGTGCATGAGAGACTTGATGAAAAGATAACAGTTATATTGCGTCTTGAGGAACGTATCCTTGAGATAGAAAAGCATATAGAATATGAAAAAGGATTCTTAGATGCTAAAAATAATAAATAACCTTAAAACCTTAACCAAATGACTTATTATTACCAATTCACCAGTAACCGAGCTCAAAGCCAAGACCTGGTACAAATGAAGAAAACTTTAAAACATGTATCCAACAAGGCTAACTGGCGTATAGTTGAGCTAGCCAATGGATTCTACCAATGCGAGTACAAACCACTAGATGGTAACGAAGACGCTAAATGGGTAGATACCACCCGTAGAGAAACCATAGAGGGTGCAGAACGTGCAATCGATGCTTCTATAGATCATTATAAAAAGAAGCTCCGCGCGTTTGAAGGCCCTAAAGTAGTAAAAACATTTTAAAAATTAATTATGGCACCACTTAAAAGAGTAACTCCTTTTACGAAAAAAGATTATTGTTATCACAAAGTAAAGCGTACGTATAAGGTATTCCCTTCTGCGTATGCTTCTGGTGCTATTGCGAAATGCAGAAAAAAAAGAGCTAGAGGATGAACATGCCTAAAAACGGAGTGGCCAAGGAAATTCGCCATTATATTGGCAGTTTATTTATTTTCTTATTTGTAATTGCGATCATCGTTGCTCTGATACAGTACCCTGTACTTGACGGTAACAAAGAAGTAGTTATGATGCTCATCGGTACTATTTCTGCATCTATTGGAATAGTAGTATCTACAATCACAGGAACTAAGCCAGATGATGTGACCGCGCTTAAGATGGACATAGAGAGGAAGCAACTTTCAATTGACCACTTAACAAAATCAAAAGATGACCTAGAAAGAATGGTTATCGATCTTCAAAGGGAAATGTTAAAGAACCAAGATGACATTATGGATAAAGTTATCTTAAAAGCTGCTCTTGACTACGACGATAGAGCTAAAGCTAAAGAACTATTAAACAAATAAAATGCCAGTACGAAAAACACAAAAAGGAGCAAATCTTAGACGTTGGTTTAAAGAAAAGTGGACCGACGAAAAAGGTAATCCTTGTGGGTCTAGAAAAAACAAGAGTGTAAAAAAATGTCGCCCTTCTAGACGTATATCTGGTAAGACCGTAAAAACCTGGAGTGAGATGTCTGCATCTGAAAAACGTAAGGCTGTTGCTGAAAAGAAACGTGTAGGCATGGGCAAGCGTACATCTCAAATACGTAGAAAAAGAAAAAATGCCAAAAAGAAAAGATCCTAAAGTCGGAACGGGTAAAAAGCCTAAAGGTTCCGGTAGAAGATTATACACAGACGAAAATCCTAAAGACACGGTTAGTATAAAGTTTAAAACTCCTGCAGATGCTAGGGCTACAGTTGCTAAAGTAAAAAAAGTAAATAAGCCTTTTGCAAGGAAAATACAAATATTAACTGTTGGAGAACAACGTGCCCGTGTCATGGGAAAACGTCAGGTAGCGGCAATATTTAAAAAAGGTAAAGAACAAATACGTAAAGCACATGGACGCAAGAAAACTTAAAAAAATATCTGCAGAACTTAAAAAGGCATCTGCGATGCATAAAGGGCAAGCTGCTAAAATAGACGCTATGCTAAAATCAATGAACACTAAAAAGAAGTAATCATGGGAATGAAAGGACCAAAAGCGTATCCTAACGCTATCAAAGCAATTTTAGGAAGAAAAGAAAAAGGTGCAAAAACTAGCCGCAAAGGCATGGGCACAACTCCATATAAAAGAATGGAAGGCATGGGCGGAAAGCTTTTAAGAAGAATGAAAAACTATTATTAAGATGGCAGGAACAGACAGATCAGCTGATATAATGCCTATGCAATCTTTGTTTGCTAGAGCAACAGGATACTTCCCTCCGGCTACGCCCAGATATAATAGCGCTCTTGCAAAACCTATACCTGAGGATGCAAAAGGTTTGCAAAAATTAGATGCAAAAGTGCAAAAAAACATGGGTTTTACAGAAGATGAAGATGGTAATCCAATTACGAGACACCTGAAATTTTGTAGCGGTATGTCTAAACCTTATAAAAGAAAATAGTATACTGCTTTAAAAAAAAATGAAACAGTTACTTGCTACCGTATTGTTAATTTTAAGTTACTCCTGTGCATCTATAAAAGGTCAGGCGTATATTGATATTAATGAAAACATTGATTATGAAAGAAACGAAGATCTCAGATATAGAACTCGTTTCAAGGTAGGCTATAAAATATACTTAGGGGACAAACACACAATTAAAAAATAATATTATGCCTTACGTTAGTGATGCGCAGCGTAAAGCTGTGTGGGCCAGTAAAAATGAAAGAAAGGCTAAAAGGAAAAAGAAAAGAAAGAAAAGAAAAAGATAATGCCACAGAAACTAAGTCCTAGGGCTAGAAAAGCAAAACTAGCCCGTGACCTTAAAACAGCAAAAACTTCACGCCGCACAAGGATGAAAGCGGAAAACCAAAGAAAGAGAAGAGCTGCTATAAAAAGGGGTAAGATAATAGTAGGGCTTGATTATGACCATACCGCTAAAAAATTTGTTTCTATTAAAAAAAACAGAGGTGGTTATGGTAAAGGTACAAAGAAAAACAACACAAAATGAGTAAAACTTTTATGCACAAGCATGCAACTTGCACTTGTGGTATGAGCCCTCTTAGTAGACGTAAGTCTAATGCACCTTCAAGAAAGAAGTCATTAGGATATTACGGCAAAGTAAAAAAGGGTAAAGGCACCGGTAAATCAGCCGGTGGTGGTATGACCGCAAGGGGCGTTGCTAAATATAGAAGAGATAATCCAGGATCTAAATTAAAGACTGCGGTTACAACACCTCCTTCTAAATTAAAAAGAGGTAGTAAAGCTTGGAAAAGAAGAAAATCTTTTTGTGCTAGATCTCGTAGCTGGAAATCTGAAAGGGGCAGAGCTGCAAGACGTAAATGGAATTGCTAAAATAAATAATTAAATTAAATCTAATCAAATGGCGGTACAGTTTGGTAGTCCAAATATTGTAAAAAATTTAAGCTTTGGCAAAGATGCTAAAGACAAACTAATTAAAGGCATAGACAAACTATCCGAGGCAGTAGCTACAACGCTGGGTGCTTCCGGTAGAACTGTTGTGCTTGAGGATGACTTCGGTAATCCCCATGTAACTAAAGATGGGGTTACAGTTGCTAATTATATAAATCTAGATGATCCTATAGAAAATCTTGGCGTAAATATGCTAAGACAAGCATCTAGGCAAACAGCAACTAAAGCGGGTGACGGTACAACTACTTCTACTGTACTGGCCCAGAGTATTATTAAAAATTATTTCAAATTAGGAGGTGATGAGTATTCTTTCCGCGATGTAAGAAGCGGGATGAATAAACTTGTCAAACATGTCGTGAATTTCCTAGATAAGAAAGCTTTGCCTGTAGATAATAAAAGATTGAACCAAGTGTCAACTATATCGTGTAATAATGACGAGTCACTTGGCGATTTTATTGCCCAGGCTTTTGAAGCGGCTGGCGACAACGGTGTCGTAACAATGGAATCATCTCCTACAAATGAAACGTATATTGAAACTGTAGACGGTACTCATATTAAGTCTATAAGCAAAAGTATACATTTTTATACAAACAAAGAGAAGGAAATATCTGAATTAGAAAAGCCATTAATATTTTTATGTGCTTCTGAAATTAAAAATATCAGACGAATTCAAACGATATTAGAGTATGCGATTAAACAAAATAAATCGCTATTACTCATTGCTCCTTGCGATAACCAAATCATTTCTGCTTTAGCAATGAATCACGTAAAGGGCAATATACGTTGCAATATTATCGATCCGCCATCTTTTGGGTTAAAGAGAAAGGATATACTTGATGATATTGCCCTTCTTACGGGTGCTACTGTATTAGATGAAAATTTAGGAGATTCACTTGACAATATCACCCCTGAAGTGTTAGGAGTAGCCAAGAAGGCTATTATAGATACTGACGGTACTACTATAGCAATAGAAAATGTATCTGAGGAAGTTAAAGAACGAGTTAAATACTTAGAAGAGCAACTAGCGGATGAAAAGCATCATGTAATGCGCCCTCACTTAGAAAGCAGACTAGCTATACTAAATGGTGGCGTATCAATCGTTTATGTAGGTGGTGATACAGAAGTAGAAGTATCAGAAAAAAAAGATAGGGTTGACGATGCAATCCACGCTGTAAGAGCCGCTAAAAAAGAAGGTATATTGCCAGGTGGTGGTACAGCTTTATTATTTGCAGCGGCAAGCGATTGGCAAGAAACACTAAATCAAGGTGAATACTCTGGCCTTCAAATATTAAAAGCAGCACTTGCTTCACCTTATTTAAGAATAATACAAAATGCAGGATTAGACCCTGAAAGTATTAAAATTTCTAAATGGGGTAGAGGCGTAGATGTAACCAAAGGTGTAAATGTAGATATGATTAAAAAAGGTATTATAGATCCTTTACTTGTTACAAAATCAGCACTTCTTAATGCTGTTTCAGTTGCTACAACTATATTATCGACCGATTGTGTAATTTCAAATGTTAGAGATTATGAAGGCGATAGGTAAGTATATAATTATAGAAGAATTAAAAGAAGATATAAAAAAGACCGATGGCGGTCTTATGCTCGCGGAAAGTCATAGAGAAGATATACGTTACAGAAAAGGTAAAGTTATATCTATAGGCACAAATGTAAATGGTATTGAAGAAGGCGATTGTATATGGTATGACAGGCACGCGGGTAATAACTTAGAAATAGATAATACTATTTTTAAAGTTATAGAAGAAAGAGATGTAATTATAGTTTTATAATGAATCGCGAAGATTTTGTAGAAAGAGGAGAAGTTAAAGTTGATTTTCTTAAATATTATAGGCTTGTTTCAAGATGGGCTTGTAAAGAAAACAATATATCAATTTCAGACCTAGAATTACTATTTTATTTAGATCCTATTAAATACTTTACAATACAAGATTTTAAAGACGGTACGTTTTATTATAACTGGGATAAAATGCGGTTTTATAGATTACAGTCGCAAGAGTGGTTAACTAAGGTGCATAAAGGCAATGGAAGACTTGGTGACCATAATAAATATACAGTTAGTTCTAAGGGCCAAAGGCTAATAGCCCGTATATATAGAATTTTAATAGGAAAAGAAAAATTACCTGAGTCAGCTCGTAGAAGTAAGATTATGCGCAAAGAAACATATATAGATAAAGTATATGCTCAGGCAATAAATAAATTTAACAAAAGTAATTTAGATGGCTAGAATATCATCTTATGATCAAGATTCATCGCTAAATGTAGCAGATAAGTTATTAGGTACAGATTCTGCTACAGGCGCTACTAAAAACTTTACACTTGACTCAGTACTGGGACTTGTAAATGACGGTGGGCTTGTACAGGCATTCGATGGGTCTACTTTTCAATTTACAGATTATGTAGCACCTGGTTCAAACCCACAAGGTATATTAAACCTCAATGAAGGTACTGCAACAACTGCGGCTTTTAGTGCTATAAACCAAATTTTTATAAGTGTTAAAGATACTTCAGGTTTATCTTTAGCAGAGTATTTAGATAATACAGCTGATGATTTTATAAAAATTAGCAAAAAAGACAACCTCAATAACTTTGGTATATTTGAGGTTACTTCAATACAAAGTTCGGGAGGCGGTCAATATAGAAAATTAATCGTTACCCCTAGAGGTACAAATGGTAACCTAACTGCAGGTGAAAAATATTTTGTAGCTAATTATTCTGCACTTTTCGATCAAGACTTTTCAGATGATGCAATTACAGAGTTTGGAGATGTAGCAAATACTTTTTTTACCGGTTCTACTGCTTCACAGTTAACAGCAGCAGGTTCTGGATCTATTATAACAACAGCAGAAAGAACAAGTCTAACAAATTTTACAAACAACGGCCTTGTACATGGGGATGTTGTAAATAATTTAGTTACAAACGTAACAGATGTACCTCTTTCCGCAAATCAAGGATTAGTATTAAAAGGTTTAATAGACGGAATAAATACTATTCTTAATAGTGGTGATACGCAACTTGATGATCTAAATGAAATAGTTCAATATATTAAAACTAATAGATCAACTTTAGATGCTTTGGGTATATCGACTATTCCTGGATTACAAGCTGCACTTAATGCTAAAGAAGATTCTGTAACAGGTAAAGGTCTATCAGCAAATGATTTTACAGATGCTTTACTTACTAAATTAAATGGTATAGCAGCAAATGCTGAAGTAAATATACCCCATGATTACACTACACTATCGAATAAGCCAACTGATGTAACAAATTTAGGAATACATAATGTTACAGAATTACAAGATGTAACAAGTGCAGGCTCTGGTTCCATAATCAGTAGCACAGAAAGAGACTTAATAACGTCTACCCACGCTACTTTTATAGGTTTTTCTACCGCTGAAAGAGCTAAGCTTGCGGGTATTGATGTTAATACTAGCACTAGAGTCGTAACTGACGGCACTGACAGTATAACAATACCAACAAATACAACATATGATCTTTCTGTTCACGACAGCGGCGACGACGCAATAATTCGTTTATCAGGAAGTGATTCAACAACAGATAATGTAACACTTGAAGCAGGTAATAATATTACACTTACACCTAATTCAAGTACATTAACAATAGCGGCTAGTTTAACTACAGCTGCTGTGGCAGATGGTAGTACTAGCCTGGTAACGGGGGATCATGTGTTTGATTATGCAGATCCTAAGTTTGCAAGAAAAGACCAAGCAGAAGTATTCTCTAATAATGTAACTATAACAGGCGATTTAATTGTTTCGGGAACTACTACTACAATTAATACTGCTAACCTAAGTATTGAGGACAATATAATAGTTCTTAATAATGGGCAAACAGGTACGCCTGCCGCGTCTTTAAGATCAGGTATTGAAATAGAAAGAGGAGACGCAGCTAACGTAAAATTACAATTCAACGAAAACACTGATAAATGGGAGTTTACAAATGATGGCTCAACATTTTATCAGTTCCCAATAACCATAGGCGACTTAGCTTCAGCTAAGCTAGAGTTAGATCACGATTTAATAATAGATTCTAAAATAGTAACAAAGCATAGCAATACTATAAAAACTATGGCTGTTACTGTTGTAACTAAAACTGTTGCGCACCCTGCACATGGAACAGGTAGTGCTTTGGGCTATTCTATAGATGGCATAGAATCACCTGAGTTGACTTTTGCAGTAGGTAATACTTATAAGTTTGATCAAGCAGACTCAAGTAACGGGGGTCACCCATTAAGGTTTTATTATGATGAAGCAAAAACAAATGCTTATACCACTGGAATAACTACAAACGGCACACCTGGACAATCCGGTGCATATACACAAATTATACCTACAGAATCTACACCTACAACATTATACTACCAATGTTCCGCTCATGGAAATATGGGTTGGAAGTCTGTATTCAATACAAGAAACCTAACAGGGTTTACTACAGATAACTTAGCTGAAGGTTCATCTAATTTATATTTTACAAATGCAAGGGCAGATGGTAGGATAGCTGCCGCCTCTATAAATGCATTGTCTGACGTAGATATTTCAACAAGTGCTCCTTCTACAGGGCAAGCTCTTGTTTGGGATGGTAGCAAATTTGAGCCAGGTGCAGTTGGTAGTACACTAACTGTTAAAGACGAAAGCACAACTCTTAGCACTGCTGCTACTACATTAAAATTTGCAGGTGCGGGTGTTACAGCTTCCGGAACAGGTGCAGAAAAAACAATTACAATACCAGGAGGAGGAACTTCTGGCATAACAGTACAAGAAGAAGGTAGCGATCTGTCTACTGCAGCTACAACCTTAAACTTTACAGGAAGTGCAGTTACGGCTTCTGGCACTGGCGCTACCAAAACAATTAATATAACAGGTGGTAGCAGCAGTGGTGGTACTGTTACTATAGAAAAAAATGTATATACAGGTGATGGCTCAGATCTTACATTTGATACAACAACGGCTATTGCTAATGAAAATAATGTACAAGTATATATAGACGGTGTTTACCAATCTAAAAATAATTATACAACAAGCGGTAGTACTGTAACTTTTGGAACAGGTAATGCTCCACCAAATGGAACGTCTGTAGAACTTATACATATGGTATCTACTTCTGGAGTTATTGCAAGAGATAACTTTACTGGTGACGGTTCAACTACAGCATTTGTACTTTCTATGAGCATTTCAAATGAAAATGCTACACAAGTATACTTAGATGGTGTTTATCAAAGTAAAAACAACTACACAACTTCTGGCAGTACATTAACGTTCACTCCCACCGCACCACCGAACGGTACTGCTATAGAGGTTGTTCATATAAAAGCAGTTGCTGCTTCATCTTTAAATCAAAATAATTTTACAGGTGATGGATCTACAACAGCATTTCCATTATCGCAAAGCATTGACGATGAAGCTAAGACCTTTGTATTTATACAGGGCGTTTATCAAGAAAAATCAACTTATAGTATATCAGGCTCAACACTAACCTTTAGCACAGCGCCACAAAACGGTTATACTGTTGAAGTTATGGCATTTAGTACTATATCAGTTGGTAATGCTTCAGTCAGTGCGACTAGCTGGCAATCTGCTATCAAAGCATCAAATTTTACAGCAGAAAAAGGAAAAGGATATTTTGTTAATACATCAGGAGGTGCTGTGACAGTAACTTTACCTCTTAGCCCCTCGCTAGGAGATATAGTAGAAGTTTCAGATTATGGTGGTAGTTCGGCAACTAATAAAATAACTTTTACTTCATCTAATAATATACAAGGTGAATCAGGCAATAAAGTATTGGCTACAAATAATGGCTCGGTAAAACTTGTTTATTCTGACTCAACTAAAGGATGGGTTACTGCGGCAGATTCAACTGACGGATTATCAGATGTACCGGTTACTATAAATTATTTAGTAGTCGCGGGTGGCGGTGGTGGAGGTGGCCACCAAAATGCTACTGACGGCGGTGGTGGTGGCGGTGGATTAAGAACCTCTTATGGATCAAATTCAGGAGGTGGTACTGCCGCAGAAGCTGCACTGCAATTAACTCTAGCAACAAACTATACTATAACAGTAGGTGCTGGGGGATCACTTGGTTCTGGAGGCACAGCTCCTACAAATGGTGAAAACTCTAGCATAGTAGGCTCAAATATTACTGATATTATTTCCTTAGGCGGTGGTGGCGGATCAGCTAATGCAGTAAATGCATCATCTGGTGGTTCTGGAGGTGGTGGTGGTAATGGAGGTGCACAGCCCGGGCAGGGTACATCAGGCCAGGGTTATGCTGGAGGTAGCAGTAACAATGGCCGTGGCGCTGGGGGTGGAGGTGCTGGTGCTGTTGGAGCAAACTCATCGAGTAATAATGGTGGCGCTGGTGGTATTGGTTTGGCTGTTAATATTATAAATGCAACTAATGCCGGCACTGCAAATGTTGGTGAAGTATCAAGCTCGAACGTATATTATGCTGGCGGTGGCGGTGGTGGTTCCTCTTCAGGCGCTGCATCTACCCAAGCAGCCGGAGGCCTCGGTGGCGGCGGTAATGGTGAGTTTAATAACAATAACAATGCCACTGCTGGAGATCCTAATACAGGAGGTGGTGGTGGTGGAGCATTTACTTCAGGTGCTAAAGCCGGAGGATCCGGAGTGGTAATTTTACGCTATGCATCTACCTTAACATTAACAGCAGGGGCTGGCTTAACTCAATCAACTGGATCACCTTTTACAGAGGGATCAAATAAAATATCTGTATTTACGGCAGGTACTGGAACAATATCACTTAATTAATATGGCACATTACGCTTTTTTAAACATGCAAAATATCGTTACTGAAGTAATAGTAGGTAAAGATGAAACCGAAGGCCCTACAAATTGGGAAATGCATTATGGTAATCTTCGTGAACAGGTTTGTAAAAGAACCTCTTATAATACATTAGCGGGGGAACATAAACTAGGCGGCACACCATTTAGAAAAAACTATGCAGGTATAGGATATACATATGATTACGAAAAAGATGCTTTTATCCCGCCAAAGCCTTATGCTAGTTGGGCATTAGATAACAATAAGTGTATATGGGAACCACCTGTAGAATATCCCAGTGATGATAAAATATATGTGTGGAATGAAGACACTACGTCTTGGGATGAAATAACTTAATATGGCACAAACTAAAGTAAAATATCCGGGATTAATAGACTTTGAAACTATAACTGTAGATTTTTTAGTCATAGCCGGTGGCGGTGGAGGTCCCACCGGACATCAAGCTGGTGGTGGTGGCGCTGGAGGCTACAGAGCATCCTACAATAACGAACCCTCAGGAGGAGGAGCAAACTCTGAAAGCTCAATTGTTATAAATACTGACACTAACTACACTGTAACAGTTGGTGCAGGCGGAGCTGGCGGCCCAGCTTTAAATGCTATAACATCAGGCAGTTATCCTGGTAATGGTAGCAATTCGGTATTTGCAACCGTAACTTCTATAGGCGGTGGTGCAGGTGCATCTTATTGGAATGGTACTGGGCATAATAACGATGGAGATGGTGGCAACAAAGGTAGAGATGGTGGTTCTGGTGGAGGTACTGGATTAAGACAAATGAACGCTTTAGCTGGAGGTAGCGGAACTACAAATCAAGGATATGCTGGAGGTGGTAGCAATGGCAGTTATCTTTCACCTTATTCAGGAGGCGGTGGCGGTGGAGCTGGTGCTGTAGGAGTAACTACAGGTGCCTCTGGAGCACTTGGAAATGGCGGAAATGGAGTGACTTCTACTATTACAGGTTCTGCTGTAACAAGAGCCGGTGGTGGAGGTGGTGGGTGTTACGAGGGAAGCTCTTTAGCCACAGGAGGAACAGGCGGTGGAGGTGCCGGCGGAAAACTTAATACATCTACAGCAGCAACAGCAGGCGCTGTAAATACAGGTGGTGGGGCTGGGGCCGAAGGTATTAATAATACAGCTGGCAAAGCAGGGGGCTCGGGTATTGTAATTTTAAGATACCCTAATACCCGAACAATAACTATAGGATCTGGTTTAACTGGAACAACCGCTACAGTTGGAAGTGATAAAGTAACAACATTTACGGCAGGTACTGGAAATATACAAATAAATTAAAGATGGCAATAACAAAAGTAACAGGCAACGTATTATCAGACGATTCGGTTTCTTATGACAAACTAGGCGTAGAATTTACGGCATCTTCTGCATTGTCAGGAACAGCAATAGATTGGGATGTAGCACAAGTATTTACAAAAACTTTAAGTGGTGCAACAACATTTACGTACACTAATGATGAAATTGGTATGGTAAAAGATCTTGTTTTAACAGGTGACTATGTGATTACGTGGCCTTCAGGAACTAAAATAATAACCGGCACATATGACGGCTCTGTTCCAAACTTAATACAAGTTGTTAAAACAGCAACAGGACAATACTGGTTATCAATTTCAAAAGAAGCATAATAATGGTAGCAATAGAAAGAAACGGAGCAATAAAAACTTTTAATAGACTTCCAAACGAATGGAATGACGATAAGGGCTATCATATAAATTTTAGAAAAATTACTAATAAAGAAGATTATGGTTTTTATGATGTTGTAATACCTTCACATGATTCTCTTACACAAAATTTATCTGAAATATTTTGGGATGCTGATAATAAAGTATTTACATATACTGTAAATAATATTGATTTTGATGCAACATATACAGTTGAGGTAGAAGATGAGGAAGGAAATAAAACAGAAGAAACAAAGCCTGTTTACGATCAAAACAAATTAAAAGCAGATATTATTTCTGAATTAAAAAATAAAGCTAATAGCATGCTGTTGCCAACTGATTGGTATGCTAATAGAAAATCTGAATTAGGCACAGCTATACCTGATTCTGTATTAGCGTCTAGAAAATCTATTAGAGATAAAGTTGATATAATAGAAGCGCAAGTAAACGCTTTAAGCAATACAGAAAGTATAATAAAATTTACATATACTCTTACTGAATAAATGTTAGGTAAAAGAATTATTAATACAGGTGGAGTTTCCTGTACTACAGATACAACCCAAATATTAGATGGAGGTACAACACAGTCTATAGCTTTATATAGATTTGAAGATAATGCTGATGACACATCTGAATCTACAGGATATATTAATAAGGGTGCTAGATTTAATGGTAGTAGTAGTAAAATTACAGTTTCAGGCAACCCTTTTAATTTAACAACTTATAGTTTATCCTTTTGGATATATGCTACCGATTATAATCAATCAGGCACATCAATAGTTAATATAGGGTTAGATAATACAGGCGGCACTTGGGGTGGGCTGGCTTTTGGAGTAAATGCTAATAAAGTATTTTATTATGGTGGAGATTCAGGGTTTTTTACACAAACAGGCACAACTAATATAACAAATGCAAATTGGGTTCATGTTGCAATAGTTGTGAATGGAACATCAATAACAGGATATATTAATGGGACACAAGACTCTGGATTATCAAAAACACTTGGTTCAAATATAGCGTATAGGGGTGGTTCTATAAATACTATAGGTGTTAGGCAAGGCGCATTTGGTTCTTATGGTTGGTGGAATGGAGATGTTGATGAACTTAGAGTATATAATGATGCACTTACCGCAGCTGAAATAGGCTATATTGCAAATAATACAACAGCTTCAATTCCTACCGCAAATTTAATAGCATTTTATTCATTTGAAGGAAATGCAAATGATTCAACATCAAATAATAACGATGGGGCAGCAATAAATGTAATATATGATTATAGCGGTACTGCATCTAACATAACTTATGCTACAGGTAAATTTGGAAAAGCTGCAGTATATAATGGAAGTAATTCCAATATTACTTTACCCACAGGCCTTGGCTCTAATGGAGATAGATCAAGATCCTTTTGGATAAATGTAGATAATCTTACTAATGCTGTTAACATATTTTATTTAGGTAATTCAAGCAGTAATGCTTATTATGAAACTTGTAGCGTGCAAACTAACGGTAAAATAAGATATCAAGAAAGGCATGATACTAGCACTAACTCGGTTTCTATAGATTCATCATCCTCAATAGTTGCAGGAACTTGGTATAATATTGTATATGTTTTTTCAGGTAGCGTAAGAACTCTATATATAAATGGGGTTCAAGAAGCTCAAACTACCAGTAGTTATACTACTGTAAATAATACGTCGTATCCAGGATTTATAGGCTCCTTTAGAAACGCTATAACTAATACTGATGGACTTATTGACCAAGTACGAATGTTTAATAAAGCACTAAGCCCGGGAGAAGTAAATAGTCTTTATAATGAGACCACAACTACAGCAGCACTGGGTACTATATCTAACCCATCTACTATTGCATATTATAAAATGCAGGATAATACAGATGAAACTGGTTCTTATAATGCAACAACAACAAATAATGTAGATTTTAATGTTGAAGGCAAATATGGTTTTGCTGGCAAATTTAACGGAACCAACTCTTACATGACTACGGGTCTCACTTGGCCCGGAGGAACGCAGCTTAGCTGGTCAGGTTGGGTAAAAACTTCAAATACAAAAAATACGTATATTTTTGGAGATTTTAATGCTGGGGGTGCAAATGCAACTCATAGGTTTTCAATTAGAATATACAGTCAGAATCTTCAAGCATCTGTAAATGATGCAGGAGGTGGCTTAGGCACAAATACAACCTTTGGTACATTTGCACATTACGGAGAATGGGCACATTTAGCTATTATTGTTAACGGCACAACTATAAAAGCATATGTTAACGGCTCTCAATTAGGCTCAACAGGCACAACTTCTGAATCTTTAGTAGCTGGTGTTAATGCTTTTGTATTAGGAAATTATGGAGCAACAACTGGTGCCGCACAACAATTTGACGGAACAATAGATCAAGTAAGGATATTCAACAAAGCGATTAGTGCAGATGAAGTTACAAAACTTTATAATGAAATACAATGCGCTAATGCTATAACAACTCCTGAAAGTTATTTTAATACAAGATTATGGACAGGTGATGGAAATGCTCGGTCTATAACTGATATTGGTTTTAATCCTGATTTTGTTTGGATAAAAAAGAGAGCTAATGATACTAAAGATCATAGGTTATTTGATACTATTAGAGGTGCTAATAAGGTAATATATTCAAGCAGAGATTTGGCTCAAGGTACACCAACAAATGAATTAACTGCTTTTGTTACTGGTGGATTTTCTCTTGGGAATGCAAGTGCTGTAAATGATGCCGCAAGTGATACTTATGTATCATGGAATTGGAAATCAGCTTCATCTAATACAATTAATAATGATGGAACTATACAAAGTACAGTAAGGGCATCACAAGAATCTGGATTTAGTATTGTTACATATAGCCCTAATAACACAGTAGGCATGTCTATTGGGCATGGGTTGAGTAAGGCTCCCTCGTTAGTAATAACTAAAAGATTAGATACAACTCAAGACTGGGGAGTTTATACTAATGTATCTACAGGTAATACTACAACTAATTGGTTATCTTTTAATGATTACGATGCTTACGGTTCTGGTAGCTTTATGACTTTAAAGCCTACTACTTTAGAACTCTCCCAAACAGGTGCTTTTTGGGGCAATGGAGGAAATCAAGTTGCTTATTGTTTTGCAAACGTAGACGGTTATCAACGTATAGGTTCTTATGTTGGGAACGGTTCAACTAATGGACCTTTTGTTTATACAGGATTTGAACCAGCATGGCTAATGGTTAAAAGAACAGATGCAAATGGTAATTCTTGGGCTATATTTGATAATAAAAGAGTTGAAAGTAATGGTGACCAATCTGTTCTTTTTGTTGATACAAGTTCAACAGAGAGTGATTATGATATAGATTTTGCTACTAACGGATTTATAATAAAAGCAACCACCACTAATGTTAACGCAAACGGAGGTAGCTATATATTCATGGCTATAGCTGCTAACCCAGATACTACAGCGCCAACTAAAGTTAATAGTTTTAAAGCTAAAATATATCCAGGTGATGGGGGTACTCAGTCTTTTACTGACATTGGTTTTAAGCCTGATTTTATTTGGATTAAAGAAAGAACAAATGCATCTGCTCACGCATTATATGATTCAGTTAGAGGTAAACAAAGTGTATTGCTTTCAAACGGAACTAATGCTGCTACGGATCAATCTTCTGATTTAGGATTAGAATCTTTTGATGAAAATGGCTTTACTGTTGATTACCCAAATTCGGGGGATTTTTATATAAATAGAAGCAGTAAAACTTATGTAGCTTGGAGCTGGAAAGCTGGAGACCATGATAGAAATTTAGCTTCTATAAATAATGACGGTAGTATTACAAGCTTAGTTAGTGCAAATCCTGAAGCTGGATTTTCAATAGTAAGAAATTTCGGTACGTCTAATTATTCTGATACTATTGGACATGGATTGAGCCAGCCTCCTGAGATAGTAATTCAAAAAGGCTTAAGTCATAGTGTTGATTGGTATGTATTATTTAATATAAATGGTACAGGCGGTTGGGATTATGGAAAATTAAATAAGACTGATCAATTTTTGGCAGACAGCCCTGTAAGATTTTCAACAAATTCTACTACAATAAATAACTGGGGGTGGACTAACTACGATATGATCAATTACTGTTGGCACTCAGTGGCAGGATATAGTAAGATAGGTACTTATGATGGTGGTACAAATGGAAAACAATTACCAACAGGGTTTAAAGCGTCTTGGATAATGATAAAAAAATATTCAAGTGGAACGGGACGTATATGGTATATCTACGATGATCAGAGAGACGGTGTTAATGATAATGCATTATTTGCAAATCTTAATAATGCTGAATCGTCAGGAACTAATTTTATCGATTTTAACGACACTAACATACAGATTAACGCAACAGGTGATGGTGTTAATGGCTCAGGAAGTAGCTACTTATATATGGCATTTAAATAAAATTAAATATGGCTAAAAAACGTTTTAAAGATACCGGCGTTGGGAAATTCTTATTAGAAAAAATTCCCAACGTCGTTGGTGCAATTGCAGGTGATACACCTGTAGGCTCTGTAATACAAGCTATTATAGGCGGTTCTGATATGTCAGAAGCTGATAAAAAAATTGCACTTAAAAAATTAGATATTGAGAGAGCTGAAATAGACGGCACAACAAGGCGCTGGGTTGCAGATGCAACCTCAGGGTCGTGGCTTGCGGCTAACGTTAGGCCTTTAACATTAGTGTTTTTAACAATAAGTTATGTAGCAGGATGGTATATGGGGTATCCATTAGATTCAATTACAGGTTTACTTACTATTGTTATTGGTGGCTATTTCGGTTCACGAGGGGTAGAAAAAGTATTTGGAAATAGTAAACATAAATAAAAATGCAAGACTTAAAAATATACGGAATTTCTGTAAGCGGAATAACATTTTCTTTCCTTCCAGATATAAACCCAACATTACAGACGGTAGTATTATTATTAACTATTGTTTATACTCTTATTGGCATTAAACAAAAATTAAAAAATAAATGAAATATTTTAATCCATCTGAATTTAGTAACTTTGAAATGATGGACGATAAGCTTCTTGAAATGCTAGATAAACTTAGAGAGGCTTATGGAAGTCCTATAAAATTAACCTCAACTTACAGAAGCCCAGATCATCCAATAGAAGTAAAAAAGAAATCACCAGGAGAGCACGCATATGGAGCCGCTGTTGATATTGCTTCTGTAGGAGGTGAGGCTACTTTTAAATTAGTTAAAGCTGCAATAGAAGTTGGGTTTACAAGAATAGGTGTAAGTAGAAAAAATAATTTTGTGCACGTTGGTATTGGATACCCTGATGCACCCCCTATAACCCTTTGGACATACTAAAATGAAATTAATTAGAAAAATATCTATTGGCCAAGATTATAAAAATGAAGCTATGCACTATTCGGTAGGGCAAGAAGTTTATGGTGGTCATACAATTTGCGACATAATAGAAAAAGAAGAAGGCTATTCAATTTACATTGAAAAAGACGGTGCTCAATTACCGTGGAAACATTTTAATAAAAACATGGCCGTTTCAATTGAATACAATTTAGACTATTAATGAGATCCTTATATAATTATATTATATTCACAAAAGATCGTTACGATAATAAAAAAGACATAGAAGGCAAAGAGCTTATATTAAATACAGAAATAACCGAAAGAGATTACCATTTTGTAAATAGAGTAGGTAGAGTTGTTAGTACGCCTATTAACTTAAAAACACCTATACAGTCAGGTGATGATGTAATTCTTCATCATAATGTTTTTAGAAGATGGTTTGATGTAAGAGGTAATGAAAGAAACTCTGGAAGTTTTATAAGCGATACAACCTTTACAGTTTATCACGATCAAATATTTGCATATAAAAAAAACAAAAAATGGCAAGCTTTACCAGAATTTTGCTTTGTTGCTCCTATAGAACAAGATTCAAAATGGAGCGTTTTAGCGGAAAAAGAATTAGTTGGTGAACTTGTGTATAGCAACGAGTATTTAAACTCGTTAGGAGTCGCCGAAGGAGACGTGGTAGGCTTTACACCTGCATCTGAATACGAATTTAATATAGAGGGTAGAAAATTATATAGAATTAAATCAAACGATATAAATATTAAATATGGACAGACGCAAAAAAATAATTGAAGCGGCTGAAAAAGCTTTAATTGAATTAGATAAAGTTATAAGACAAAAAATTGATTTAGCAGATTTAGATCCAGAAAAAGCAAAAATTGCAGCGCAAGCAAAATGGGCCGCAATAGAAGATTCTTTTAAGATAATAGATAAAATAGAACAGGTAGACGAAACAAAAAAAGATACAGAAAAAGAATCTATAAAATTTTTAGGAGTTGAAAATCGAGTTAAATAATGTATAAACAAACGCTATATAATTTAATTACAGACCATATTAACACTAAAGAGGTTAAAAAAAATAACCGATATAAGAAATATAATTACGGATACAATAAAGATTTAGATTGTGTAGTAATTAGTAAAAATGGAACTATTGGTGATATATATGAGATTCAAGGTCTTAGAATAGCTATACCATTACCAGAAAAAAATATAGACGGTAATGATATTAAAAAAGAAAAACAAGTTTTTAGAAGAAGACAAAAACCTTCTTCATTAAAAAAAATAAGATCTATTCACGAGTTTAAAAGTTTACCTGATGATATTAAAGAAGAATATTACGATTATATTGATACTGAGTTTAATAGGCGCAATGATGGTTACTGGTTCATGTGCAACGGTCAACCGTGTTATATTACAGGATCGCATTATATGTACCTTAACTGGACCAAAATCGATATTGGAGCTCCAGACTTTAGACAATCAAACAAATTATTTTTTTATTTCTGGGAGGCTTGCAAAGCAGACGAAAGATGTTATGGAATGTGCTATCTCAAAAACAGACGGTCTGGGTTTAGCTTCATGGCATCATCAGAAACTGTTAACTTGGCTACAGCATCAAGAGATTCAAGATTCGGTATATTATCAAAATCAGGTGGGGATGCTAAAAAAATGTTTACCGATAAAGTAGTTCCAATATCGTCAAACTATCCATTCTTTTTTAAGCCGATACAGGATGGAATGGATAAACCTAAAACAGAATTATCCTATAGAGTACCTGCTTCTAAACTTACTAGAAATAGCTTTAAAGTAAAAACTGAGGAATCAGAAGAAGGATTAGATACCACTATAGACTGGAAAAATACAGGGGATAACTCGTATGATGGAGAAAAACTAAAATTATTAGTTCACGATGAATCTGGTAAATGGGATAAACCTGATAATATATTAAATAACTGGCGCGTTACAAAAACTTGTTTACGATTAGGGGCTAGAGTAGTTGGAAAATGTTTAATGGGATCTACTTCAAATTCTTTAGATAAAGGAGGCGAAAATTTTAAAAAGCTTTATGACGACTCAGATCTTACAAAAACAAAAAGAAATCGCAATGGGCAGACTTCTAGTGGATTATATGCTTTGTTCATACCTATGGAATGGAACTACGAAGGATTCATTAATAAATATGGATTTCCTGTCTTCGATACTCCAGAAGAAAAAGTCGAAGCAATTGACGGAACGTTTATCTATGATGGAGTTATCGAGCATTGGGAGAATGAAGCAGATGGGCTTAAAGATAACCCGGACGCATTAAATGAATTTTATAGGCAATTTCCAAAAACAGAACAGCACGCTTTCAGAGATGAAACGAAAGAATCTATATTTAACTTAACAAAAATATACGAACAAATTGATTATAACGAAGAATTAGTATTAAAAGGTTATATAACAAGAGGTTCTTTTCAGTGGAAAAACGGTATAAAAGATACAACGGTTGAATGGCATCCAAATCCGCAAGGAAGGTTTAAACTTTCTTGGATTCCACCTGTTGCAATGCAGAATGTTATAGAGTTTAAAAACGGTATTAAATTCCCTGGTAATCCTGATTTTGGATGCTTTGGGTGTGATAGTTATGATATTAGTGGAACAGTCGATGGTGGTGGATCTAATGGTGCTTTACATGGTTTAACTGCGTTTAATATGCATGAAGATGTTCCTAGTACACATTTTTTCTTAGAATATGTTGCTAGGCCGCAAACAGCAGAGATATTTTTTGAAGATGTTTTAATGGCTATCGTTTTTTATGGTATGCCTATTCTTGCAGAAAATAACAAACCTAGATTATTATATTATTTAAAAAGAAGAGGGTATAGAGGTTACTCAATGAACAGGCCCGATAAATTATTTAATAAGTTATCTATTACAGAAAAAGAGTTAGGTGGAATTCCAAATAGCTCGGAAGATATAAGACAAGCGCATGCATCTGCTATAGAATCTTATATAGAAAACTATGTAGGAAGATCTGAAGATGGTGAATATGGCAATATGTATTTTCAAAGAACTTTACAAGATTGGTCGAAGTTCAATATTAATAGTAGAACAAAATATGATGCGTCAATTAGCAGTGGATTAGCTATAATGGCTTGTCAAAAACATTTATATGCGCCAAGAAGCGCAAGAGAAAAAAAGAAAATAGATTTTGGATTTTCAAAATATAATAATTCAGGATTAAAAAGTAAAATAATACAATAAAAGATGGCAGAAGCTACAGGACAAATTACCCAATTTCCCAGCCAATCCGTAAGTGACGCAGAAAAAGCTAGCGAAACGTATGGAATGGAAGTGGCCAGAGGTATTCAAAACGAGTGGTTTAGAAAAAACTCCGGGACGGGTAGATTTTTACAGAATCAACGTGAGTATCATAGATTAAAATTATATGCACGCGGCGAGCAATCTGTTCAAAAATATAAAGATGAATTTTCTGTTAATGGAGATTTATCGTATTTGAATTTAGATTGGAAGCCTGTTCCTATAATACCAAAGTTTGTTGACATTGTTGTTAATGGCATGCAAGACAGATTATTTACTGTTAAAGCATTTGCACAAGACCCAACTTCTGTTAAAGAAAGAACTAACTTTGTTGAAATGGTAATGGAGGATATGAATACCCAAGATTTAATTTCAACTATAGATGAACAATTAGGTGTTGATGTTAGAAATGTAAAACAACAAGATTTACCATCAAGCCCAGAAGAGCTAGAACTTCACATGCAGATTGGCTATAAACCATCTATTGAATTAGCTCACGAGCAAGCTATTGATAATGTTTTTAAAAGAAATGATTATCCTGAAATAAAAAAACGATTAGACTACGACCAAACTGTATTAGGTATTGCTGCTGCCAAGCATACTTTTAATAACACGGACGGTATAAAATTAGAATATGTAGATCCTGCTAACTTAATATACTCATATACTGAAGATCCTAATTTTGATGACGTATATTATTTTGGCGAAGTAAAACAAGTAAAATCTAACGAACTTAAAAAACAATTTCCAAATTTTTCTGATGAAGAGTTTGAACAAATAATAAAACAATCATCTAACTACAATAATTACGACTACGTAAATAACGATTCTAGTGACCAGACGGATAGTAATACTTTAACAGTGTTATATTTTAATTGGAAAACATGGGAAAATAGTGTTTTTAAAATAAAAGAAACCGCAAGCGGCGCTAAAAAAGCAATTAAAAAAGATGATACTTTTAATCCGCCTAAAGATCAAAGATCGAGGTTTGAAAAAGTAGCGCAAGCAAGAGAAGTAGTTTATGAAGGTGTTATGGTACTAGGGGCTAATAGACTTCTTAAATGGCAAAAGGCTTCTAATATGGTTCGTCCTGATTCTAATGTTAATCAGGTAATGATGAATTATGTTGTAAGCGCGCCTAGAATGTATAAAGGTAAAATTGAAAGTTTAGTAGGAAGAATGATAACTTATGCTGACTTAATTCAATTAACACATTTAAAATTACAACAGGTAATACAAAGAATGACGCCTTCGGGTGTTTATGTTGATGCTGATGGTCTTGCAGAAGTTGATTTAGGTAATGGTACTAATTATAATCCTCAAGAAGCGTTAAATTTATATTTTCAAACAGGTTCTATTATAGGTAGATCAATGACTGTTGACGGAGATATGAATAGCGGTAAAGTACCAATTCAAGAGTTACCCGGAGGCGGCGGTCAACAAAGCCAATTACTTATACAAGCATATAACTATTATATGCAAATGCTTAGAGATGTAACTGGATTGAATGAAGCAAGAGATGGCACAGATCCGGATCCTTACGCTTTGGTAGGTGTGCAAAAATTAGCAGCAGCAAATTCAAATACTGCAACAAGACATATATTACATAGTTCTTTATATATAACAACTACATTAGCAGAAGCAATATCTATAAGAATAAAAGACGTTTTAGAATTCCATCCGCAAAGAGATGCAATGATTGGTGGTATAGGTAGATTTAGTGTAGGAGCATTGAAAGAAATGAGTACGCTACATTTACATGATTTTGGCATATTTCTAGAATTAGATCCTGATGAAGATGAAAAACAACTTGTTGAAAACAACATACAAGCAGCACTATCAAGAGATCAAATATTTTTAGAAGACGTTATTGATATAAGACAAATAAAAAACATAAAGTTAGCTAATCAATTATTAAAATATAGAAGAGGCAAAAAAGAAGCAATGGATCAAATGAAAGCAGAAAGAAACATTGCTGCTCAATCACAAGCTAACGCACAAGCAGCCCAAGCTGCTGAGCTTGCTAAAGCGCAGGCTGAAAATATTAAAGTAGAATCTAAAGGTAAGCTAGCACAGTTACAATCACAATTAGAACTTGCTAAGTTAGAAAAAGAAGCTGCAACTAAAAGGGAACTTATGCAATATGAGTTTGATTTAAATGTTAAGCTAAAAGAAATGGAACTAGATGCAAAAAAAGATATGCAGAAAGCTCCTTCAAACCCAGAGCCTAAAAAAGGCTTTGAATCTTCTGGTAATGATGTACTAGGGGGTATTGATTTAAGCAGGTTTGAACCAAGATAATTTTTACAAACTATTATATATTATTAAATTATGGCAAAGTGGACAGTAAAAGGCGCCGTTGATAGCGAGCCTAAGTCAAAAAAAGAAACAGAACAAGCGGTTCTTGATAAAGCTGTTGAGAAAGGAGAAATAGACCCTCAACAAGCAGGTAAAGAATCAGATGAAACACCAAAAATTAATTTAGATGCCGTTCAGAAGCAAAGCACAGATGAGGTTCCTGTACGCGACGAACCCGGAACTAGCGAGGAAGTTCAAAAGGAAAACAAAGAAGAGAAAGTTGAAGAACCTACCGGAGAGAATAAACAGGAAGAGTCGCCGATCGAAATTATCAAAGAAGAGAAAGTTGAAGAGGGGACTGGGCAGCCTAAAGTCGATACGAACGCGGCTAAAGTAAACGAAATACCGGAGCAAAAAGAAAAAGCTCCTGAGAAAAAATTACCAGAAGGTATTGACAAATTAGTGCAATTTATGGATGATACTGGAGGATCTCTTGAAGATTATGTTAATATGAATAGAGATGTTTCAAGTTTATCTGAAGGTGAGCTATTAAGACAATATTATTCTCAATCTAAACCTTGGGACTCTAAAGAAATCTCAGAATACATGGATGACAATTTCACGTATGATGAAGAAACTGAAGAGCCTAAAGAAATTCGCGCAAAGAAACGCGCATATAAAGAAGAACTTCATAACGCACGTAAGTTTTTTACAAATCATAAAGAAAAGTATTATACGGATCTTAAGTTAAACCGTCAAAAAGAAATTCCTGAAGATTATGTAAATGCTTATAATGCTTATAATGAATATCAACAAGGACAAGAGTCTAACAAACAACTTAACCAGATTTTTTTAGAAAGAACAGATAACATTTTTAACGATACTTTTAAAGGTTTTGATTTCCAGGTTGGAGACAATAAATACCGATACAAAGTAAATAATGTTAATGAAACAAAACGAATGCAGTCTGACATTTCTAACTTTATCAAACCATTTATGAATGATAAAGGTGAAATTGGCAATGTCGCAGGCTATCACAAAGCCTTATTCGCTGCAAGAAATGCGGATAAAATAGCGCAGCATTTTTATGAGCAAGGCCGTGCCGACGCTTTAACAGAAAGTGCAAAAGAAGCTAAAAATATTGATATGAGTCCTCGACAAGAAGGTGTCATAGAAACAAAAGCTGGTCAAAAATTTAGAGTTGTTTCAGGAGATTCTAGTTCAAAACTAAGAATTAAACTTAAACAATAAAAATTTAAAAAATGGCTTTAACAACTGGAATAGAACATTTAACCCCTTCGCCTAGCAAAGGGCAATTGTTCCAAGGTAATTATATTACCGATTTCGATTTTACAAAACAATTTTTACCAGACGTATACGAAAAAGAAGCTGAGATTTATGGAAATAGATCTATTGGTTCATTTTTACGTATGGTGTCTGCGGAAATGCCTTCTGCTTCTGATGAAATCAGATGGGTAGAGCAAGGTAGATTACATGTCAAATACGACAAAGTAAGTATGGCATCAGCAGGGGGTACTGGAACAGTAGTATTTACTATAAATTTGCAAGCAAATCCTGATGGTACTGCTTATGCAGCAGGAGCCGCTGGAGCAGTGCGCGTTGGCCAAACTATTATGGTTCAAGGAGGTAATGGTAGTGGTGTGCCTGTAGGGCCTGTATTAAAAGGCGTAGTTACTGTGGGGTCTGCCGCAGCCGCTGGAGATACAGCTACATTTACTGCCATATGTTATACAGCTGCTAACTTTAATGCAGTAACTGGCGCTTCAGGATATCAAAATGGTGATGCTACGGTATTAGTATATGGTTCTGAATTTGCAAAAGGTACAGACGGAATGGACGGCGCAATTGACGCCTCTTACAGCTCATATACTAACAAACCTATTATCTTAAAAGATAACTACAATATCAACGGATCTGACACCGCTCAGATTGGTTGGATTGAAGTTACTTCTGAAAATGGTGCTTCGGGATACTTATGGTATTTAAAGTCTGAGCATGAAACAAGGCAAAGATTTGAAGATTATTTAGAAATGTCTATGGTAGAAGCTGTTAAAAAAGCAGCCGGCGCTGGTTCTGGATTCCCAGCTAATGTAACTGGCTCTGAAGGTTTATTTGCAGCTTTAGAAAGCAGAGGAAACGTATTTACAGATCTTTCTTCTGATACAGATCTTTCTGATTTTGATGTTATCTTAAAACAATTAGATAAAAACGGTGCGATTGAAGAAAATATGATTTATACAGATCGTGCATTATCTTTATCTATTGATGATGGATTAGCTTCTAAAAATTCTTATGGTTCTGGAGGTACTTCTTACGGGGTATTTAATAATTCAGAAGAAATGGCATTAAATTTAGGTTTTGCAGGTTTTAGAAGAGGTTCTTATGACTTCTATAAAACTGATTGGAAATATCTTAACGACTTTGGCACTAGAGGCGGTTTTAACGATATTGAAGGTGTTATTATACCAGCGGGTACATCAACTGTATATGATCAGGAATTAGGTCAAAATATTAAAAGACCGTTCTTACATATTAGATATAGAGCGTCTGAAACTGATGATAGAAAAATGAAAACTTGGATTACTGGTTCTGTAGGCGGAGCTTATACTTCTACTACCGACGAAATGCGAGTTTCTATGCTATCTGAAAGATGTTTGATTACTCAAGGTGCAAACAACTTCTTCTTATTGAAAGACTAATTATTAATGTAAAGACGGGGTATCTTAGGGTACCCCAACTTTACTCATATTTTATTAAATTATATTATGAAAACAACAAAAAAAGTTCCTGTTTTAGAAAAAAAATGGGAAATAAAAGATAGAACATACGTTTTAAAAAATGGTATGTCCCCTTTAACTTACAAAATAAAAAGCAGAGGTATACTTTGGTTTGACGAAGATAAAGGTATAAATAGAGAAATTAGATATGCATCAAATCAAAATTCATTATTTCGAGATGAGCAAGATCAATTTGCAAGACTTGATCACATAATTTTTGAAAACGGGGTATTATCAGTGCCACGTACTCAACCTTTATTGCAACAGCTTTTATCTGTTTATCATCCTCAAAAAGACAATTTGTGGGAAGAGTTAGACCCAGTGCAGGAAGCTGTAGATGATGTAGAAGTTATAGAATACGAATTAAAAGCTATGAGGCTTGTTCAGGAGCTTGATATTGAGCATTTAGAAGCAATATTAAGGACTGAAGTAGGGTCTGAAGTAACCACTATGTCTTCAAAAGAAATAAAAAGAGACTGTTACTTATTTGCTAAAAATGAGCCAAAATTATTTATAGAGGTTGCTAATGACGAAGATATTAAACTTCGTAACTTAGCTAATCGGTGTGTTGAGGCTGGCATAGTAAAATTATCAGAAGATAACACAATATTTCAGTGGGCAACTAACGGAAAAAAAATAATGACTGTTCCTTTTGATGAACATCCTTATGGTGCGTTTGCAAGATTCTTTAAAACAGATGACGGTGTAGACGTTATGAAAGCTATTGTAAAAAAACTTTCATAAAATAACAGGTTATGATTATTCGTTTAGTCATAACCATCTAAACAAATAACAAAAATAATGGTAAGTATAGATAGTGTTTATAAAACAGTTTTAAATATCCTTAATAAAGAAAACAGAGGTTATATTGTGCCTAGAGAGTTTAATACTCTAGCACTGCAAGCTCAAAGTGAAATTTTTGAAGGATATTTTTCTTCAAGAAATTACGCTATAACTAATGACTCAGATTATTCTGATATTAAAAAAAATATAGAAGAAAAAATTGCTGAATTTGAAAACGAGGAAACAATAACAGCCGGGTCGTTTACAAACCCTGCCGGTAATACTACTAATAGTTATTATGCTTACCCAACTAATTTTTATAGATTAAGTAGCGTTGGTGCAAATAACATATCTGTACAAGAAGTTACTAATAAAAAACTAAACTATATAAATAGATCTCCACTTATGAAACCTACAATAAACAATCCTTTGTTTGTTAGGCATGAGGGTGGTGTGGTAATACATCCAACAAGTGGTATATCTAGTATATTAATAAATTATATTAGAAAACCCGCCGAGCCACAATGGGTCGGGGGTACTACGGCAGGGCAAGTTGTAGCAAATACATCTGCAAGTGCATATAAAGATTTTGAGCTCCATAGCTCTGAATTCCCTGAGCTAGTAATTAAAATATTATCTTATGCAGGTGTTATTATAAGAGCGGCTGATATAGCGCAGGTTGCTACGGCAAAAGAACAACAAATAATTCAATCTGAAAGATAATGGCAGAAACAAGAAAACTTTATAACGAGAGAGGTTATTATGCTAAACATCAAGGAGATACTGGAAATATACCTTCAGACTTTTTAGGATTAGGGTATTATAGAAGAACAAGTCTAGAAGATATTATAAACAACTTTATTGTTGCTTATGTAGGCGAAGAAAAAGCTTTATCAAAAATACCAAGATATGAGGTTGATTTTTGGGCACAAAGAGGAATGCAAGAATTTAGCTATGATATATTGCATAGTGAAAAAAGTATAGAAGCTGAACTAGGTCCAGCAAAAACATTCCCCTTACCACAAGATTATGTTTCTTTAGTTCAGGTTTCTTTTGTAGGAGAAGATGGAATAAAAAAATGTTTATTATCAAAAAGAAAGGTAAGTAATCCTGATGCTCCACTGCAAGATGGTAATTTTGAATATACATTTGATAGCAATGGCGATTTACAGCTGGCAAGCTTATCAGATACAATGACTCGTTTTCAAGACGAAAATAATCCCGCTAATACACCTCAATCTGCAGAAGAATATTATTATTCAAATTATAATAATGATAATTTTTCTTATTTTAATAAAAGATTCGGCGGTAATCCAGAAGATATGAATGCTACGGGTTATTATGTATTAAGCGAAAAAGACGGATTAATTTATTTTGACGGCACTTTCGCTAACACAAATGTAATAGTAGTTGATTATATATCTGATGGTATAGCTGATAACGGTAATTTAGCAAATGTATTTATACCTAAGTTAGCAGAGGATGCTTTGTATGCTTATATGTTGTATAACTTAGCTAAGGTTCGACCAGCTGCTGCGCAGCTTGCTGCTTTATATAAAAAAGAAGCTAGTGCTAAGTTAAGAAATGCAAAAATAAGATTAAGCAATTATAACTTAAAAGAGCTTGCCCAAGTATTAAGAGGTAAAGCTAAATGGATTAAACATTAAAATTAAATGGCAGAAAGCAAAAGAACGTTTCAGGCCGCTCGGATGAATAAAGATATTGAAGAAAAAATATTAAAGCCGGGCGAATATAGAGACGCACTTAACGTTAGTGTAGATTTTTCAGAAGATGGAAATATTGGCGCTATTGAAAATTTAAAAGGTAATGAGCTTTTGGCTGGACAAGATATTTTAGGTTTAAGCTCATCATCTAATCCTAACGCTAAAGTTATAGGAAGCATTGCACATCCTGAAGAAGAAAAAATATATTTTTTTGTTACAGGTGATAAAATGGACGGTATATTTGAATATGATTTAACAGCATCTTCAAATCAAACAAAACCTATTATATTAGATAGCTCTGTTTTATCAACCACTATAAATAATATTTTAACATTTTCTGAAATAAATGCTACTGCTGGTGTTGCACAAGATGGTACAATTTCTGTAGATGCTAATATAGACGTAGAATCTTTAACACCTAATTTTAGTCCAAATACAACGGGTTCAAATGCCGCAAGAAAGGTAACTATTAGAGGAATTGTACCAGATGAATTTGATAATGGTGGAGAAATGTTAGTAGGCAGTGTTTCAGCAACTCAGGCTAGCATAGCGGCTCCTGAGGTTATAACACTAGAACCTTTAACTATAGGCGAAACTACCGCTACTTTATCTGCTTCTTTAACAAATGATAGCGTCAATGTTACATCGCAAGGTTTTTACTATGGATTTAAAGTAGCAAGTAACACAGCATTAACTATATCAGAATTAATAAGTGGTGGCACTGGAATAACAAGGTTTACTGTAACAAATTCAAACGTTAGGAATAGTTTTACTAAGGATATAACTAGTTTAACTAGCAGCAAACTTATTAGCTTTGCTGGGTTTGCAATCAACTCAGTTGGAACAGGAAATGGAAATGTAAAAACTTTTACAACAAAAACCCCGCCTCCTGCTAATAGGATAAGCGGCAATGAATACGTTATTGTACCCGCCATAGGCGATGTTACCGCTGGTAATGCAACGGACGAAATCGTGGATAGAAATATAGGATATGGAAGTTTTTTTAAAGCTAGCGGTGATTGTTATTTAAATATAGCGGCACCGTCTAATGATGGTTTAAGAGCAAACGCCACTAATACAACATCTTTACACACCAATATTTCCGGGTTTTCTTCGTCCCCGTCTGGTCTAACTTTTGCAAAAGCTCACGGTGGTAACTCTAATACTAAAAGTGCCGCTATATACGTAAGTAATTTTTCTGCTAATACAAGTTACCAAATAACTGTACCAGCTATAACCGGCATTCAAGCGCAAACTATAAGAATCAATAAGGGGACTCCGTCTGGCACTTATTTTACGTCAACTCTAAATTTATCTTTAGGAATGGGCCTTTTTTTAGGTAATGCTGACATCCCAGCTGCTTATGAATATAATCATAATACGTCTATTGCTCCTAATGCAACATATATATTAGGGCCTGTTTTGTCTGGTGAAAAAGCAAAGTGTGTAATTCCTTTAAATAACACAGCAGCAGTAATAACTTCTACTGGCGCAGGTTCATTTGCTAGTTCTTTTAATGCTTCTAATCTATCTGTAACGGTAGTAGGTAAAACAGAAGGAGTTGATTTTGATTACTATGTTGAAGATACGTCAACCGCCATTCTCGGCACAGTTCCCGGTATAATATTTGAAGGAACGCCTTCTTTACTAGGAAGTACTCCAACTGTTAATATAAATTATACTACATAATGGCTAAAATAATTTTATATCCCGCAAGTGAAACAAGCTCAAAAACAGTTTTTGAAGCACCGGTTAATATAATTATAGATTCTATAATTAATAAATATAATTTATCTTTAAATTTTAGTCAAGGAGATAGTATTAATTTAGGTGAAGATATATATATAGAAGATAATATGTCTATTGAAAATTTAGAAATAATAAATGGCGTTAGACAATCTGATGGATTTGTTACAGTAGAATATACAGAAATATAAATATGGCAAGTAATATATTACAATTTGAACCAACACGTTTGATTACAGCAATTAATATAGTAGATGATATGTTGTTTTATTCAGACGGCGTTACAGAGCCTAAAAAAATTAATATAAAAAAATTTAGAGGAGATGATACGGCTGGAGAATTTGCAAATGTAAAAGTTGATCATTCTTCTGGAACAACTCATATATATGGCAGGCCTTTTGAAGAAAGAGATATAACCGTAATAAAAGATCACGCGGGTATTTCTGCTAATAAACTTTCTACAACAACTATAACAGAAAATTTTGGTATAGGAAGAGACGACTTAACCGTTAATGAAGTAACAGTAAAAAAACTAGAAATAGCCGATGGAGAAAGCTCTATAAAACAAGAAAATCCTACCAAGGGAAAAGTTGAATTAGTTTTTAATTCTACATCAATAGATTTAGTTGAAATGGAAGCAAAAGCTATTTTTGGTGGGGGATCTTTAATAGACGGAGGATTTATATATTCTCAAACCGATAGCACTATAGAAGATTTAATAAAAAATCAAGGTGCTACTTCTACGAAAGTTACGGGCGACTATGTAATAGACGGGGGCAGCGCTACCTCTACATTTAGAATAGAAGGCGTTGATACAAATTCTCCAGACTATAGTTCTTCGTTGTCAACAGGAAAACTTTGTGCTGTTGCTTTTATAAAGCTAAGGGGCCAGGATGAAATAATTTATAGCCCTGTACAAACAATAAATGTATATAATCAAGTTGCTTCTTCAACAGCGCCTACAGGCTTAGTTACTCAACCAGAAAAAAAAATAAATCGAACAGATTATGAGTTTTCAGCTAAGTATTTAAGTAACGGCGGCTCGCCTATAACTAGAGCCGGTTTTTACGTAGCTGAAGGAAGATTAAATGATAATGATCCGGCTCCTACTGTACAAGAAATAATTAATAACGGACATAATTTTCCTGCAGAAAATAGAGATCCAAATGAAATATATATTACAAAAGCGCCTAAGCCAAATCATTTTTATTACTATGTTCCTTATATTGAAAATAAAAACGGTATTATTTATGGTGACGCTTTAACGGCTTCGAGCCAAGCAATAAAAAAGTTTAAGTCACAAACAACACTACCTCCTACTGTTTATACTACTTCAGTAATTGATGCGGCTAATGCTAATACTCTTATAATTTCTGGCCATACTTATGGCAATATTAGAAATAGAAAAATGCTTCATCCAAAAATGCAAGTTACAGAGGTTGGTTTTTATTTTAGAAATTCTCCAGATTTTACAAGACAACAAGATATTATTAAAGGTCCTTTTTCTGGCAGCCCATTAAAAAATACTTCAGGAACATTTAAAGTTCCTGTAACAGGTTACAATTTTGAAAAAGGAGGACCGTTTAATTTAGATATTGCTAGTTTTTTACCAGGCAATTTAGCACAAGGAGAACAGGTTGCGTATGTTGCTTATATAAAACATACTGGTTTTGCAGGAACTAATGAAAAAGCAGGTGGGGTGAATTATTTTAAGGTTCCGGTAAATACAGTTGATAACCCTGTACTTGCGATAACTAGCTCTACATGGGACACAAAAGCTAACTCTACTTCTAATGCGGGTGTTAAAGATATAGAGGTTAAATATGAATTAGATCTTATTAAGTTTGATGATACAAAAACATTAGAAGATATAGGCATTATAGTTTCAAAGCCTTTAACCGCACAAGAAACAGCAAATAGTAAAGATGGAAAATGGGATACGGTTGAAGAAGTTATAAATTCTTCTAATTCAACTAGTATACAGCTTTCTAAAAGCGAACTTACATTTTCACCTCACGCAGGCAGTAATAATAAAGGTAGATATACAACTACAAACCCTATAGAAATACCTGGGTTAACACATAATGAATTTAATTATTTATCTAACAATAATATAAAACCTTTAGGAGAGAACTGGTCTGCTGTTGGCTATGTAGTAGTAGATGGTAAAACACATTATACAGATGTATTTAATATAGATTCTGACGCTTCAAACACTAAAGTAAAAGATAAAGTAACTAAAAATATTATAGGGGCACCGTTAGTTTTAAATAAAAATTCATTAGAGCAAGGCGCTACAAATATTACAAGCAGCGGTGTCACTCTAAATGCAAGTATTAATAATACAGGTAAAGATATATCTGAAATAGGATTTTATGTAAGTACAGTTAAACCACCAGCAGCTGCAGTTGGGGGCGCGGCTCTTAGCGTTCCAAGATCTTTAGCGGATTCAAGAAATCCCGATTTAGATGCATGGATAGCTGGCGCAACAAAATATGCCTCTACAGATGTAAATACGACTACTGCTAATAATCATATAAATCAGTCAACGAATGATTTTTTAGATTTTAAAGCGGTTATAACAGGGTTAAATCCTAAAAGTACATATTATTATGTACCTTATGTAAAACCTGTACAAACAACAAACGTGGGTGGTGATGTTTCTTATAACGGATCTGAAACTTTTAATACCATAATTAATTCTAATCATTATGGTTCTTTACAAAGTTTTAATACTGCACAAAATACAACTAATTTTTTGCATCCTCCTATAATTTCTGTAAGAGATGTAGAATTAATATCAAAAATTGAAGCTAAAGTTGATATATTACTAACTTATAGAAGCGGCACAGCTGCTACAATAACAGATATTGGTATTTTTGTTAAAAAAGCTTCTTTGTTCCCACAGCCATTTGCAAATCAATCAGGCAACGCCGCTACAATGGCAAGTGCTACTAATAGAATTAGGGTAGACTATGGGGATTTATTTGGCTCTGGAACCACTTTTGCGGCCAACCTTTCTAATAAAGATGTTGGGGGTACACATAAGCAGTTTTATACAGTAAAAAACATAGAACAAGTAGACTATTATGTTTCCGCTTTTGTTGAATATAGCCATAATGGTACTTCTCACACTATTATTTCAGATTATAAATTAATAAACAATTCTATTAATGCTAACATTGCAGTTCCTGAAATTATATATTTTGATATAATACCCCCAGACACTTCTGGATTTGTTTTAAATCCTGGAACTTCAAACGAAAGAGCATCGGCCGGATCTAAAAATAGGCTTAAAGCAGAATTTTCATATGAAAGAAAGCCTATTCCACAAATAATTGAATATGGTTTTTATTTTTTAGAAAACTCTAGTTTGTCAAAGCCTAGCTCGCCAGACAATTTTTTAACTCAATATAATGATTCTAGCAACGCTTGGAATAAACATAATGTTAAAAATTTTTCTCAATTATCTCCGGTTAGTAAAGATAGTTTAGGAAAAAGTGGCTCTTATAGTAATTATTTGCCATTTTTTGAAAACTTCCCAAGCGCTGTTGTAGGGAAAAGATTTTATGTATTACCTTATTTTACATATAAATTTGATAATGCAGATCCTTTTAAAACTCAATTAGGTGATCAGGTACAGGAATTTTATATGGAAGATCCAGCTCCTGTTGAAGCTAAAATAGAAGCTACTAATGATGCAATATATTGGAGTCCTCATGCACCACCAGGTGCCTTAGCAGGTGTTTTTAAAAATGGCACTTCTACATTTGCAAGTTCAGATTTAAAAAGACGCGCTGCTGCAGGCTTATATAGGCCGCCTTATGTTCAAATAAATATAAATTCTAATGTTGAATGGCAATATGTTTCTGGGGCATACCAAGATAATTCTTTGTGGAGAGGATATTCTGCTAATTTAACAGAAAATCAAAACACAATTCTTGGTGGGAAATACGGTGGAGGGACATTGTCTGATGGAGGAGGAGCTGTTTCTGCATATGGAGGAAGCGGCCCCGATGGAGCTACTATAGTTAGATCTGGTAATGCGTTAAGAATATATCCACCTGAAGCTAGGTATAATAAAATAACCGGTGCAGCTGAATGGCCTGGGGGTTTCATAAACGATCAACTACCTTGGAATGGTTCAGAAAGTCATATAAAAGGAGGATATAATATTTATATTTTTCCTGCTTCTTTAGATTTAAAAAAGTTTGCTTTTAAAACTAATCCTAGAAATTATGCAAATATTCCAACTCACTATATGCTTAAAGGTGGTTGGTTATTGCAAAACGCACAAGAAATAATTGAGGTTAGGTATGATACGTCGGGTATTTTAAGTTATCCTGATATATAATTAATAAAAAATATGGCAGAAAAACAAAAGCCTTTTGAAAAAATATTTCCTTACATTAGCTATAGATACAAATATGACGATGGAGAGTTCTCACCATATGCGCCATTTACAGAAGTACAATTTGTTTCAAAAAAACAAGACACAACTGTATTAAACGATAGGTACGAAAAAGGGTTTAATGTTTCTATGGTTAACGATTTAGAAAACATTGTAATCAACGACGTTCCCAAAGGGCGTGAAGATGTTGTATCTATTGACATACTATATACAGAGTCTATTTCAAGCACGGTCTATATACTAAAAACAATAGAAATAGATCCTGCTGAAAGAGGCCAGGGTACTTTAGACGGTATAATAATATCTAAAAGAGCATTTGGTGCAGCTCTTCCAGACACAGAGTTAACTAGACAATTTGATTCTGTGCCAAGATCTGCTAAATCTCAAGAGTTTACTGCTAATAGAATAATGTATGGTAATTATTTATCTAAATATAATCAAAATAAAAACGATTTAGGTGGTAAAGGCTTTGAAATGGCTGTTAGCCTTTCAGGTCAGTTAGATCCAGTTTCAGGTCCTTCTGTTAAAACAAACAGAACTTATGACATTGGAGTATCTTATTTAGACAAATACGGCAGACAAGGCGGTTTATTAACGCAAACTACAGGTAAAAATACAGATAATACTTCTTTAATAAAAACAGCTTTTTGCTATGAAAGCAGAATAAAATTAGCTGCACAAATTATTAGTGGCCCTCCAAAGTGGGCTAAATATTATAAATATTATATTAAAGATGTTTCAACCGATTTTTTTAATTTAACTGCATTTAATACATATTTAGACGGAGAGCCAGGCGATACAGAAACAGCTAATGTATATTTGCAATTTGATTCTAAAGATAGAAACAAATTAACAGAAGATTCTTTTTTAATGCCAAGAAGAGATGGCATGTCTGGTACAGATAGTAGAGGTGTTGTTATAGAAGAACTTTCAAGGTTGCCTGTACTAGGCATTGAAAATGAAGCGCCTGATATTGTTAAAGCACAAGTTTTAGAAAGAACGGCTTCTCCTTTAGCTACTTTTATTGACGGCAACGCAAGAATAGTTAATAAAAACGCTACCAATGCTAGCACTGGTAATAATGACGAAACAACAGCAGTTAATCAAACATCGCTAGTTATACATGATGAATCAAAAAGAGAGGGTTTTGTTCCAATAATAAGCGCTTTAAATAATTATATTCGGTCACAAGATACGTCTCCATCAACAATTTTCGGACAGGCTATTAATGATACATCAAGCTCTGGACAAACCGTAGACGTGTCAGGCTTTGCTGATAGGTTGTGTTTGAGAATAAAGCCACAAAAAGAATCTGATGATTCTACTTTTAAAACAGATTTAGTTTTAGTTGATACTGTAGAATTTATTAGAATTAATGGCGAAAAAAATAGAAATGCTTTTAAATTTACACTTAGCAATAGAATTGATGAAAGCGGTTTAATCGAAGCCAATACAGGATTAAGCAAAGGTGGTGTTAATATGCAGGGTACTGGACCTTTAGCAAATTTAAAACTTTATAAATTAGGATTATCTGAAGTTGGCGCAAACAAATTAAAAGGGTCATTTTTTGTTAAAGTTCCTAGAAAAACAGGAATTGTTTCTTTTTCAACATTGCCTATAGAACAAACGCAATTAAATGAAGATGGTAAAGCAGAAAAAATAAATTTTTTAGATTTTGAAACAGAACCAGGTGATGATTCAAATCTTAATTTATATTGGGAATCGGGAAAAGTTTTTTCAGTTACTGAAGACCACGGAAACACAAATGTTATTCCTTGGTCTAATTGTATAGCCACATTAGGGGGTACAAATAACAAAGTTTATTTAGAATCCGTAAAAATACAAGACAAATTTAATTCTACCTCTATGGTTAAAGGTATTAGAGTTAATACTCCTGAGCCTAATTATGGAGAAGAACGTAGAAAAAATGGTTTAATATTTTCTGGTTTGTATAACTCTAGAACTGGTATAAATGAACTAAATAGGTTTAATTTAACAGATGGAATTACAAAAGATCTTGAACCTAACTACGGGGGTATTCAAAAACTTTTTGCGTTAGATACAAATTTATTAGCATTTTGTGAAGATAAAGTATTTAAAATATTAGCGGATAAAGATGCATTGTTCAATGCGGATGATGGGGTTAATGTAACTGCCACAAACTTAGTATTAGGACAAGCGATGGGATTTGGTGGTAACTATGGAATTAGTACACATCCCGAATCTTTTGCATATTTTAACAATAATATATTTTTTACAGACGCTAAACGCGGCGCTGTAATGCAATTAACGCCTTCTAATGGACAATTATTTCCTATTAGTAGAAATGGTATGAGTAACTTTTTTAGAGACCGTTTAGGGGCTTTAAATGCTTCTAATAAAATTATAGGTATATATAACGGTTATAAGAAAATGTATATATTATCTATACAAGGATATAATCCTAGCCATGCGTCTATAGGTACGGAATCATTACCTAGCGAAACCACTGAATTAACAACAGGTTATAGCTTGGCTTCACAGGGCTGGACATCAAGATATAGTTATATACCTGAAACAGGTGTAACTCTTAATAATAAATTTTATACTTTTAAAAATGGCAAAGTTTATTTGCATAATTCTAATACAGCTAATAGGAATAATTTTTATGGTACTGGATATAATTCAGAAGTACAAGTAATATTCAATGATAATCCTACGGTTATTTCAGACTGGCTATCTTTAAATTACGAAGGCGGTGAAGGTTGGGAAGCTGTAGAAATAATAGGCGATCAAGATGGAACTTACAATATTACCAATGTTAGATTACTTGATTCAGAAGAGTCTGGTTTCTTAGGTTGGTTCTTTAAAGAAGGCAAATATCACGGTGCTATCGTTGGCACACAACCGTTATATGCAATACAAGCTGGTCAGTCTGATTCACTAACAGATTTTGTATTACAAGCAACAGGAACTACTGAAGACATTTCAGGAACTAAAGGATTTTTTCAAAAAACTAGACTTAGAAATTCATCTACAACGGCAAAAGAATTATTTGCTGTAAGCTCGGAATATTATATTAGTCAAACTTAAATAAATAAACAAATATGGCATTACCAATTATGGGTTTAATCGGTGGCGCAACTCAGATTGCAGGATCACTTATAGGTGGCAGAAGGCGTAGACGGGCCGCTCAGCGAGCAGAAAGTATGTTTAATGCACAAAGGCAAGCTTTTCAAGATTTTCAATTTGAAAACCCTTATGCGGGGCTTGAAAACACGTTTGAGGATGCTACCATAAATCAACAAGCAACACAGTTTCAGGCTCAACAAACAGATGCTGCACTAGCACAATCATTACAAGCTGCTACTATGGCAGGCGGCGCTCCAGGTGGTGCTCAAGCTATAGCACAAGCTGCTTTACGATCTAAAGCTGGTATATCAGCTGATATTGCAAAACAAGAGCAAACTAATCAAGCAAGAGCATTAGCGCAAGAAGCTAAGCTGAACCAATTAGCGGCAAGAGGTGAAGATACCATGCAGGCAAGAAACTATGCGAGAACACAACAAATGCTTAATTTAGCATCGGTAGAAAAGAATGCTGCTGACGCAGCCAGAGCACAAGCAACTTCTGCTTTAACAGGTGGTATTGGTAGCATACTTGGAGGCATTGGCACAGCAGCAGCATCAGCAGGCCAAGGCGGGGGCGCTGAAGGTGGTAGTAGTTTTATGGATGAATTGTTTAAAATAACATAATTATGGCAAAAACAACACCATTTAAAAGAGTAGCAGCAAGTGGCGCTAGTGATAGAGGTGATGCAGCTATATATGATTTATTAGGTTATCAAGCTATTGCTAGAGCAGGACAACCACAAAGTTTAACGGGTGAATCTGTTATACAGCTTGGCGCTTTAATAGCTCAAATGGATTTTGACGATCCATTAGAAGAAGAGGTTGCTAATACAGGAATGGGAACAGCGACTGTAGGAACCGGCACAGATTATACTTCTCTAGATGAAATGACATTAAAATATAGAGAACCTGTTAATACTAGTGTATTCAACTTGCCTGATTTAGTAAGTATGAGTAAAAAGCCGTCAACTGTTAAACCCCAGGACCCTCCGCCATCTGACCCTCCACCAAAAGAAGACACAGGTACAGTTAGTTTAAATAATTTTGTTGATCCACCAAAAACAACAATAATAAGGGACACAACCGGTAAAGGTACTTCTAGTACTAGATCTATGGCTACTGATCCTTCTAGTAGAAAATTTAATGAACAATTCACAAATTTATCAGGAAAAACTAAAGGTTTTGATGTTAGTGGAATTTTAAACGAAATAGAACGTAAAGAAGCAGAAAAAAAATATGGCAAAATTCCTGGTATATCTCGTTTAAGTGAAGAAACCTTAAATGCTTTAAAAGCTTTAAGATATTATAAAGGTAAAACTAAAGATACTCCTTTAAGAAGGGTTGCTCACGTAATGGCAAGTCCTTTTGTAAAAACAGACGGGTTGAGTTATACACAAATAAAAAGAGCTGTAATGCCTGAGTATGCTAAAGGAAGATTAGGTTCTGCCGCTGCAGAAGGATTTAATTTAGTTGCAGATTCATATAATTACGCTCAATCTGTAAAAGAAGAGTACAATAGAGAACTTGATGACGAATTTGGAGAACTTGATGTTGAAGCAACTTTTACGGACGACAAAGCAAGACAAGATTATTTAAACTTAGCTTTAGAAAAGAAAAAAAGATTATCTGAAGGTTTTAATGCTTATGCTAGAGGAAAAATGTCTAAACTTGAATACGAAAATTTAAAATCTACATTATCTTCTGAAATTCAAGCGGCGGCAGGAGCCAGAAATAATTTAACTCAGTTAAGAAAAGAGTTCCAAGAAAACAAAGATAATTACGATTTAGACGCTTCGTCTAAAAAAATAGCAGATTTTTACAACACTTTAGACAAAAAACCAGAAAATTTATCAATTGAAACAATTGCAGGAACAGATTTTATTACCGGAACGACTATAGGCGGTAAAAAAATAAGCGTACCTACTAATATGATAGCTAATGGTTCTGCTGGATTCAGATTAGTTAAAAAAGAAAATTTAGATTCTTTATCTTCCGGAGCGGCTCAAGCAATAGACAAATTTAATTCTGGCAAAGAATACGTTAAAACAAAATATGGATATGGCACGCAAGGTGTAACCCCTGAAAAAGCAAAAGAAATAGGTGTAAATTATCTTAAAAATGCGTTGGTTCAAGATAAAACAAAGCTAAGAAGTTATTTGTCTTCCCTTGCAGGTATTGATGATACTATGTATGACTCATTAATTAGTGGCGGTAATATTCCCGACGAGTTATTAACAGATGCTGCTAATAGCCTTTATGATCAAAGTATTGGTCCTATATATCAATCACAAACAAAAACAACTAAATTTGCAGGAGGCGGGGCAAAACTTACTGAATCTGAAAGAAATAGATTATTATTAAGTCAAGGTATTGCTAAACTACCAAAACCTACAACATCAAATTTTAATCAATATAAATCTTTTATAGATACAAAATATGATTATAAGATTGAAGACGGCAAATTATTTATTGGAGAAAAAGGTAAAAAGAAAGATGAAATTAATTTAAATGATCCTAACTTTAAATCAAATTTTTCTAGATTTACTAGACTACCCGCTATAGAACCTACTAATACAGTACCACAAGACTTATCACAGTTTGATTTTAAAATTACAAAATGAACGAAGAAGAATTTATTGCAAAACTAAAAGAAACAGCAGGCAGGATGCAGGCTGAAGGCATAGACCCGACACAAATTCAAGGATTTATTGATCAGAAAAAAAACGAGTGGATTGCTATAAGTTCGGGAAAGGAGCCTGCCACTGCGGGGGAGACTGCGGATGTAGTGGCACAACAACCAAACGGGTTGGCTTCGCAGTTGGCAAGTGGTTTATCGGAGCCACCAGAAGAGGATGAAGGATTTTTTGAAGGATTATATGATGTAGCATCGAAAGGTTATGCAAGTGCTGGAGCAACAGCGGAGACTATAGATATAATGTCTTCTGGCTATAAAAGTGACGAAGAGTTACAAGCCTACATAGAAGCTAAAGAAGAAGCAAGAAGCGCTGAAAATATAATTAAATCTCAACAAGAATTTGCAGAAAAAGTTGAAAAATTTAAGCAAGAAGGAGATAATGGATTTTTAGCTGGGTTTAAAGCTTTTGCAGATGACCCTAGTATGGGTCTAGATGTAATGATTAGCTCTTTAGCCGGGCAAGTAAGAGCAGCGCAGGAGGCGCCTGGTGTAGTAGCGGCTAGCACAGCCGCGGGTGCAGCGGCAGGAACATTTGTTGTCCCTGCTTTTGGAACAGTTAGTGGTGGTCTTGCTGGTTTAAGATTAAGCTCTATGGCTGTTATGGAAGCGCAAGCAACATTTTCTGAATTGCTTGATGAAAAAATGAAAGAGCAAGGTCTAAACTTAAAAAGCACAGCTGACTTAAGAAAAGTACTTGATGATGAAGATTCTATGGACTCTATTAGAAGGAAGGCTGTTGGTAGAGGGCTTGCAATTGGTACAATAGAAGCAATATTTGGTAAGCTAGCAGGTGCTGCAGGTAAAACTGTAAATAAGGCTTCTAGACTATCTAAAGTAGGAGGAGCGGTTAAAGCAGTAGGAGTTGAAGCTGCTGGCGGTATGGTTGGTGAAACAGCTGGTATGCTTGTAGCTGGGCAGGAACTTGCAGGTGAAGAAATATTATTAGAAGGTATTGCAGGAACTGTATTCGCTCCTGCACAAATAGCTGCGGAAGGCTTGAACGCAAAAGCCGACTACAGACTCAATGGTGAAAAGCTAAATAATAAAAAAGCAATTAATGAAGTTGTTGAAAACTCTTCTGATGAAGATTTTGTAAACACAAAAATTAATGTAAAAAATGACAAGGATCTTTCTAACAAAATACAGGAAAGACGTAAAAAAATAATTAGGAATAATAAAGAAGCAGTAAAAGATAAAATTGCACCTAAAAAAGCTGAAGAGTTAAAGGCTAAGATAAATAAAGAAATAAAAATTGCTGAAAAACAATTAAAAGAAGTACAAGAAAAAGATGGTGATTTAGCTACTGCTCCTTTTGAAGTAAGAATAAAAAGACTAAAAAGTCAATTAGAAGAAGTTGATAATCATATTAATTTTCAATTAGACGAGCTAAGCGAAGATGAAACATTAGCATTGATGAATATGGATGATGATGTTTCTTTATTTCAGTCTATAATTAATGATCCTAATTCTTCTGATGCTGCTAAAAAATCTGCAAAAGCAGAAATACAAAAAATAAAAGCAGCTCAAATATATACTTTAAACAATACAGATAGCGCAGATTTAGCTAGACCTGATGGGCCTAAAAAACAAAAAAATATTGATCTTTCAGAAAAGACTCAACAGGCTTATGAGAAAGGTGGCGCAAATAATTATGGAGAAATAGCTGAGCATCAAATGGGTACTATAAAATCAATTGCTACTTCTCTATGGTCTAGAATACCTAACGACAAAAAAGTGGGGACTTATGATGATTTTGTTGCCGCAATAATATCTGAGCCAGGCGGGCTTAGAGATATGGTAAAAAGTTATGACCCTTCTTTAGGTGTACCGCTTGCGGCATATTTAGGCAATAAAAAATCAGGGCTAAGAAAAAGAGCTAATCGAATTGTTAAAAAATTAACTAAGCAAGATATTCAACAAAGTACAGATTCTACTGAAGCTTTAAATCAATTTGGTGAGGAAACAGATGTAGATGGTATAAACTTTGGGCCTAGATTTAATTATCAAAAGCTAGGTTTAAGTAAAGTTTTAGGAGATATTGAATCTGATGTTGAAATTGGTTTACAAAAAACAATCAATGAGCTGCAAGATCTTAGCGAAGCAACACAAAAGAAAAGGCAAACGCAAGCTGAGCGAGCTTTTAATTCTATATTTAAAAACAAATACGATAAAGTAATTAAAGATTTTATTGGTAAAAATACTAAAACTAGTCAAGACTTTACAGATTTTATTGATAAAAACTTTGATGTATTAAAAAACATTGCTTTAAATAATATAAATTTTCAAAAAGGCGGTGGTGTTTCTAACACTTGGAACACCTATGCTCCAAGCAAGCAAGACTTTATTGATTATTATGAAGGAAAAGATATTGCAGAAGGAAAGCCCGCAAGTATAAAGAGTGATAGAAAAAAATCTTTAGTAGATGCTATCGTAGCTGATCTTTCAAAATCTGCGAGGGAAGCTTACTTTGAAACAAGACCAGATGAGCAAACTGCTTTTAACGAAGAGCAACAAATTTCTTTTCAAGAATCTTTAAATGAATTATACGAAATACCTGGCCAAAATATATTTATGAAAGATCAGGAAATGATTCGTAATTCTGATGAGGTTAATTCGTATAACAAAACATGGAAAAAAATTGCGGCTGATAATAAAGTTGAAAGACTAGATAGAAACGACTCTAATTTTAGAAAAAACTTTAGAGAAAAATTTATGTTAAAGCACGCTAATAAGTTTCCTAAAAATTTATGGGTAGCTAGTATTGTAGGTTTTTATGAAAGCTCGTCTAATAAAAACGACTCTGCTATATTTGGAAATAAACAAGGTGTTAATGAACAAATACAAGGTGTTGAATTTAATGATAATATTGAACAGCTTCCAAATAGATTTGTTTTTACTTCTGATAAAAAATTAAAAACTTTTGGATCAGGTAAAAATAAACTTAGCATACAAGAATATGTAAAAACAGAAGAGTTTAAAAATAACGAAGCTAAAAAATTACCGGCATTAAAAAATATATTTTTAACTATTGAACAAATATTAAAAGATGACCCCGAAGCGTTACCTTATATAATAGAATTATTAGCAGACTCTGCTAAAAATCAGGGGCACTTTATGCGGTTTTTAGCGCCATTTAAGTTTTTTACAAAAAACTCTGATGCTATTGTTGTAGAAGAACATAGCTTACCACAAATAATAGTTACTAAATTTTTACTTCAATCAGCCTTAAACGGTAACGTTGAACAAAACTTTGGCTATATTGAAAAAAATTATTTTCAAGGAGCTTTAGAAAGAGTCCACGATAACATGCTTCAGGGTGAGTTTGAAGGTAGAAAATTTAACTTTAAACAAAAACTTTTAGATGGTCAAATGTGGGATGATTCCACTTGGGCTAGATATTTTAATAAGCTTGTTGAAACTAATGGTGGTATACCTCCGTCTGTTTATCAATTAACAAACGGCAAAACAATAGCTGAAGAATTCAATGTAACTAGTTCTGGAATATTAGGTAACTTACAACTACAAGAAGAAACTAAAAGCAAAGTACCAAACAAACTACAGTCTGCATTACAAATGCAAGAAGCAAACACGCCTAATTCTGAATTAACAAATAACGAAGCAATAGAGGCTTTAAGTGATATGCTTGGTAGCATTTATGGTTACAACGTTGTTTCAGGAAATAAAGATAAGGCTAGGAAAGCTTTAAAAGATATAGGCTATGACGATAAAACAATTGATTATGCTTTAGAGCAGATGGGCTTCAATGACCCTTTATCCGGAACAATTTATATAAACTCTGATAAAGCTGGTATAGACACTCCTATGCATGAATTTACTCACGCATGGGCTGAAGTCGTAAATAAAAAAGACCCGTCTTTATTTGAAGCTATATATGATAAGTTGAAAGGTCACTCTTTATATGAAACCGCTGTAAAAAGAATGGCAAAGGGTAAAACTTATTCTAAGTTAGATTCTGATTCTTTTGCTTATAAAAATGAAATAATGGCTTTCATCTTAGGTGAAGAAGGTAAGTCTTTATATGAAATTTTTGAAGGTGATACTGAGGCAAAAACTTTAATTGATAAGTTTTTTGATTATGTAAAAGAAGCTTTAGGTTTTGATCCTGCAACTAAAAACTTTGCAGATTTAACAATAAATGAAGTAGTTAAACTTTCTGTTAAAGATATAATGGAAGGTAACCCTGCTGCTAATTTTAACAAACTACAAAATGTTGCTGAAGGAAAATCATGGTTTCAAAAATCCGAATCCAATATTAGTAAAAGTGCTAAAGCTAAAGCTGATCCTATAGTAAGGGCTTTTAATAAACTTAAACTATCTTATAGAGAAAATAAAAACCTAGCTGAAGCTATAAATGATGCTTACGAAGAAGTTGAAGGTATTATAGAATTTGAAGATTTTGTGAATCTTGTTGTACAAAATACAAAAGAAGTAAATACTGGCAAAACAAATCAACTTCTTATAGCTAAAGCTGAAGTTATAAAAGCAAATAAAATTGCAGAAGAAAGCGTTAAAAAATTAGCAGAAGATAAAATAAAAGCTGATCGCGCTGAAGAACTTCAAAATGAATTTAGAAGATTAATTTATATAGCTGCCGCAGAAGGTACTAAACCGTCTAGATGGTTTATTCCACCAAATGCAGAAGATTTTAAAGGTTTGCTATACACATTTCTTCCTAAAGGTGAGAAAGGCCTTAAAGCTAGGAAATGGATGGAAGAAACTTTATTAAAACCATACTCTGATGCTATAGCAGCTCTCGACACTGAAATATTAAACAAGAGTAAAGCTTGGGAAAAAATGTCAAAAGGTTTTGATTTTAATTCTAAAGTTGAAGGCACTCCATACACAATTGGCGATGCTATAAAAGTTTATAATGCTCTGCAAGAAGGTAATGATCCTGGAATTGCTAAGCAAAAACATTTAGATGCTTTAATACATGCTGTAGAAAGTGATAGCACTATTCTTAATTTAGCTAATGAAATGGCTGATGTATTCCCTATTGAATTATCTAATGGTTGGCAAGGAAGAACTTTGGCTAAAGAAGTTTTTGATTCTATTAATAACGGCGCTAGAAAAAGACATTTAGAGACTTTTAGTGGCAATGTTGATGCAATATTTAATGACACTACTTTAGATTTAATATCTGATCAATATGGTGATAGATTTAGGCAGGCATTAGTTTCTACATTAAGAAGAATGAAAACAGGTAGAAATAGAGTATCAACAGATGCCAATGCTAATGTTTATATGAACTGGCTAAATAGAGCTGTTGGAACAACTATGTTCTTAAACACCCGCTCTGCTGCTCTTCAGTTATTATCTTCACTTAACTTTATAGGCAAACCTGATAATAATTTATTTGCAGCTACAGCAGCTTTTGCAAATCAAAAGCAATGGCGTGAAGATTATAATAAATTGTGGAATAGTGATTATTTAGTTAATCGTAGAGAAGGCGCAAAGTTTGATGTACTAGCAGATGAACTAGCTGAGGGAGATGTTAAAGGTTTAAATAAACTTTTAAAGTTTGGATTTTTACCAACAAGATATGCTGATAGTTATGCTATTGCTTTAGGGGGTGCTGCATTTTATAGAAACAGAGCAAACTCTTACATGAAGCAAGGTATGAGTAAAGCTGATGCAGAAGCAAAAGCTTTAGTCGATTGGAGAGAATCTGCAGAAGAATCTCAACAATCATCCGATCCTTCAAGAATATCTGAAATACAAGCTTCTGCTGTAGGTAAAATTATTTATGCATTTGCAAATACACCTTTTCAATATGCTAGAATAGTTAAAAGAAAGTTACAAGATATTACATCTGGTAGATCTGCAGCTGAAGGTTCTCTTAGGCGAGACATGCAAACAATATTTTATTATGCTGGAGCACAAGCTATAATGTTTAACGCATTACAATCTGGATTAGTTGCATTATTAATGTCTGATGATGATGACAAAGAAAATGAAGAGCTAAAAAGCGAAAAGTATGCTTTAGCTATTGAAAGGGCATTAACTTCTTTTGCTAAGTCTACAGGTAATCCTGGAGCAGTAACTGCAACATTATACTCTATGTTACAAGAGGCTTACAAGCAGCAAACTGGGCAAAAGCGTCCTGATGCAAATGCTTTCGCAATAACAGCTACATCTATTTCTCCACCGTTAAATTCTAAAATTAGAGATTTAGCCGGAGCATATAGAGCGTTTAATAAAATAGATGAAGATGACGTATTGACACCTTCTTTAGATAATGAAGCTTTAACCATGGCTGGTGAAATTGCTTCTTTTGGTGGTGTACCTTTAGATAGAGTAATTAGAAAAGCTAGACATCTTGCGGCTATTAAAAATGAAGAAGCTGAACTATGGCAAAAGCTTTGGATGCTAGCTGGCTGGAGTGAATGGGAGCTTGGTGTAGATAAAGGTAATAATGCTACGAAATTTAAAGATGTTAAATTTAAAGATTTAGATTTTGAAGAAGTTGAATTTAAAGATTCTGCTTTTAATAAATTAAAAAAAGGCGTAGCAGGACAAGCTAATAGAGACGGTACTATAGAGATAGATCCTAATTTATCGCCAGTAGAAAAAGCTAAAACGGTTGCGCACGAAAAGCAACATGTGAAAGATATGAAAAGTGGAATACTTGATTATGATGATAGCTTTGTATACTGGAAGAATAAAAAGTTTAAGCGGAAAGGCGGAAAAATACTTTATAATGGTAAATACCATATAGAAGGTGATCCAAAGTTACCGTGGGAAAAACGCGCATATAATGCAGAGCCTACAACTAAACAGGCTAAAAAGCTATATGCTTAAATAAAAAAAAGGGGATAATACCAATTACGGCGTTATCCCCTTTATTATTATCCATCACAGCTTAAACAATCAGGATCCATAGCTGCTGCTGCTATATCTCCCCTTAGCACTGATTCGGTTCTAGTATAATATAATGTTTTTATACCGCGTTTCCAAGCTTCTATATGTACTTGATTTAACCACCTCGGCGGTGCTTCTGAAGGAAATGCTAAATTTAAAGAAACAGATTGATCTATATAATCCTGTCTTATACCGGCTTGTCTTACAAGTTCTAATTGATTTATTTCTTTAAATGTTTTAAATACATTTTTTACTGGTTCTCCTTCTTGTTGATTAAGTCTTCCTCCGTGATCGTAATACCATCCATCAAATTGTTTAATTCCTTGAATGGATCCACCATCTGCAAGAATTTTATCCCAAGTTTCTTTATTATTGATACCAACTTTTCTTAATGCTTTTTCTAATTCTTTATTTCTTCTAATAAAAGTTCCTTTAGCTGATTGTTCTGTAAAAACATTTGCAGCCCAAGGTTCAATACCGGGAGATACATTTCCCGCTAGCTTGCTATTTGAAACTGTAGGTGCTATAGCTCTAAGATGTGTATTACGAAATCCTGTACCAACACACCATAAAGGCTCACCATAAGTTTCAGCTAAAGCTCTTGAAGCTCTTTCAGTTTCAATTTTTATTTTTGAAAATATTTCCCGCGTTTTGAATTGCGCTAATAAACTCTCGAATGCTATTCCGTTTTTTTGCAATAGGCTGTGCCACCCAAGGACACCTAATCCTAGTGCTCTTCCCTTCTCCGCACTGCGTACAGAGTTCTCGAATCCCTTCATATTCTTCGCCCGCTGAATAAACTCTTCTAGCACACCGTCCAGGAACCAAGTTGCGTCGTAAATTAAATTCGTATTCTTCCACTCGTCGTATCTATCTAAATTAACCGATGATAAACAACATACAAAACTATGTGACTCATCTGTATGCAATACTATTTCGCTACAAATATTAGTCATGTGAACTTTTAAACTGTTCTTTTTGTATGCCTCTGGGTTATTTTTGTTTGTATTCCCCTTAAATAAAATATAAGGCTCTCCAGTCGCTTTACGCTTTTGGAGTAATCTTGCCCACTTCTTTCTTGCTTCAGGATCTCCTCCTTCAAGATTTCGCATGAACTTGTCGCCGACCACAGCGCACTGGTGGAGGTTGAGTGATTGCCTGTTAACATCTCCTTTTGGTTCTCTAATTTCAATCCACTCGTCAAAGTCGGGATGGTCAATATTGATATTAACGCTTGCAGCTCCTCTTCTGACAGAACCTTGATTAGTGGCAAGTATAGTTGAATCGTAAACCTTACAAAATGGCACCACTCCATCACTTGTTCCATTACCTGTAATTTTAGAACCGGCGGGTCTAATCATGTTAATGCCAATACCAACACCGCCGCCATGCTTGGCTAATAGCATCATTTCTAAATTTTTTGTACCTATCTCGTATATACTATCACCTACATCAATACCGAAACAACTAATAGGTAAGCCTCTGTCTGTACCTGTATTAGAGAGCACAGGTGAAGCTAAACATAGCCATCCATCCCATATGTATTGAAAAAACTTTTGGGCTAGTTCTGGCTTATATAAACGCCTTGCAACAGCTCTTGCTACTCGAAGATATGCATCTTTCGGTGTTTCTCCCGGTAATAAATAACCGCCTGCTATAGTTTTTTTATACACATCAGTATCACCCCATACCGGGTAATCTTCTCCTTTTTTCCAATCGTTATTCCACATTATAAATTATAAAAATATATTATGTAACCTAAAGCTACATTTAAATTAACAATTACTAAGTTCCATTGTTTAGCAATCCATACCTGAGGAGTGCATAACAAACCACCCACTATGTAAGTTATAGCGCCGACCGAACCATATTGTAATAAATAAGGAGAGATCATTATAAATCCCGCGCCCATATAGCCTATTCTATTAGATAGCCTTTCTATTGGTGTAAGTTTTCTTTCTTTTACAAGGCTACGCAACCAACGTTGGTTAAACCTAAATTCACATTTAAGACATGTTTTTTTGTTTAACCTAAAACGATCTTCGCTTTTTTCTTTATGGCATTTATTACATATTTTCATAGCTTACCAAATATCTTCAAAATCTTCTCCTTCGTTAGCTTTTGAGTAATCAGTAGGCCTAACAGCAAAGAAGTCAGTATGAGTATGCCCCCCGGTAAGATGATAGAACCAGTCAAGATTGCTTGCTGCGACTTCGTCAAATTTGAAAACGTCGGACCGGAAGTTTGTGTAACCAAGTTCATTGATTTTTTCATTAAGTCTTTTTCGTATAAATTGTTTGAGGTCGTAAGATTTAAGATTTTCAATGTCCCCTTGTTCAAACATTTTATCAATGTATCTTTCTTCTGCTTCGAGCATAGCTGTTGCTGCTTCAATAACGTGTTCATAACAATCATTTTGTAATCCATTAGTTTCTTTACACATATGCCTAAAAAGTCTGCAACCCATTTTACTGTGTAGTGATTCATCTCTTACTGACCATTTCATTTGTTGCCCAATACCTTTGAGTAAATTACGTAACTGAAAAGAATAAAGAACAGCAAAAGCAGAATAGAGACTAACCCCTTCCGCAAAAGCACTAAATACAGCAAGTGACTTACCAATCCCAATTGGATCAGTACCACTATAACTAACAAGATTATCAAACCGTGCAGCTGTTGTAGGTTCGTGTAAAAACGCTTCAAAATTTTCAAGACCAAGTGTTTCATTTAAATAAGAATAAGCGACAGCATGTATTGTTTCTTGTGAACCAAACATCATAGCCATTTGTTGTATTTCATGTTTAGGAAACCACCCTACAACTTTTTGTGTCCAGTAATCTGATACTGCACATTCTGTTTGAGCAAA
>TARA_B100000963_G_scaffold358210_1_pt1 | contig 64568 bp, 60 predicted proteins | sample TARA_B100000963 | Tara Oceans TARA_B100000963 (sample SAMEA2622097) | marine metagenome | biome: marine biome (ENVO:00000447); feature: surface water layer (ENVO:00002042); material: "saline water (ENVO:00002010), including plankton (ENVO:xxxxxxxx)" | depth 5 m | reverse complement strand
TAGACCACTACGTTGATAGGCTGGATGTGGAAGCGCGGTAACGCGTGGAGCTGACCAGTACTAATAGCTCGAATGGCTTGATTTATGCACTGAAAAAAATTTTTAAATTATAAAACTAAAATTTGATTTGCTTAAGACCTTTAACAAGTTCAACTTTTGGCTCCCAATTAAACAATTTAGTAGTTTTTTTTATATTTGATTTTGAAAAATAATTTGTCGACTTTAAAGGTTTGATAAACTTTATCTTTGATTTAAAACAGAAAATTTTCAAAATTTTTAAAGCTAAATTTTTAATAGAAATTGCACTCCCAGAACCAACGTCATAAATGCCGTTTTGGTTAACATTTATTGACTTTAATAATAAACTAAGCAAATCATCTAAATGAATAAAATCTCTTACATTTTCAGAATGTTTTAAATTTACAATTTTATTACCTTTAAATCTTTTAATAAGTGAAGGTATAACTCCTCTATTATTTATTTTTGATCCATAAACGTTAAATATACGCAAAATTAAAAAATTAATATTAGATTTTTTAAAATGATTGATAATTGCATTTTCACATTGAATTTTTGATTGTGCATATTTATTAAAAGGAAAAATTTTTTCTGATATTCTTTTTTTTTTGTTATTGTACTTATAGCTTGATGTGCTTGGAAAAATTAACTTAATTTGGTTTTTCGAACATAAGTTTAAAATTTTTAATATCTTTTTTTTATTTTTTCTAGTAGAATTTTCGCTAATTTTGATTTCAAAATCAAAATGAAAAAAGTGAGAAATTTTAGATAAATTTTTATATTTTTTTTTATTATCATATTTTAAAAACTTAATTTTCTTTTTCCTTAAAACTTTACAAAAATTTGATCCAATAAAACCGTTATGTCCAGAAACAATTAAATAATTCTGCATAATTTTTTATATCATTTTCATCTTTTTATGTTTAAAAAATGTTATGTTAAAATCAAAAAAAAAAATAGTTATTTTTACCCAGTATTCAAAAAAAATAGGTTATGGTCATTATTATAGATCAAATTTAATTAAAGAAAAATTATCAAATAAATATGATTGTGAATTAAAAGCAAATAAATCAATAAATCAAACAAAAATTTTTATTAAAAAAAATAAAGCAAATCTAATAATTTTTGATTTAAAGTATTATAATAAAAAACTTTTTCAAAACCAAAAAAATTATATCGCATTTGATAATAAAAAAAATTTTAGTGATAATCTTGTAAATATTAATCCGCTAACTTTTTTAAAAAAAAGATACTATGGGCCGTCTTGGTTTCCCTATCCTGATGATTTTTTTTTAAAAAAAAAAATTAAAACAAAAAAAAATAATTACATCTTATTAATAGCTCAAGGTGCAACAGATGCCTTCAATAACATAAACAAAATTCTGAAGTGTATAAGCTACTTAGATAATAAAAAGATAAGAGTTTGTAAAATTAAAATACCTAAAAACTTTAAAATAAAGAATAAAATTTTAAATAATATTAAAATTAAAAAAATTACAAAGACAAAATATGCATCTAGTATTTTTAAAAATATAGATCTGGCGATAACAGGCTGTGGTAATATTTCTTACGAGGTGTCATTTTTTGGTATCCCATCAGTTTTTGTATCTTCAGAGAGAGAAGAAATTAAAAGAGGTAAAATACTCCAAAAAAATGGCCATGGTAAGTTTTTTAATCCTACAAATGTTGAAGGTATAGCAAAAGAATTGAACAAGTTAGCAAATAATTATAATTATTATCAAAAGATAAAAAAAAAGAAAATTAAAGTTTTTAAAAAAAATGGTTTAAAAAATATTTTAAAACTAATCGATCGTTTTGTATGAATTTTAAAAAAATTATTAAAAAATCTGAACCTTACTTTATAGCTGAAGTTGGGGTTAATCATGAAAATAATATAAATTTAGCTGAAAAAATTATAAAACAAGCTAAAGCTGGAAAAGCTGATGCAGTAAAATTTCAAACCTACAAAGCTGAGACAATTGCTGCCAAAAACAGTCCTTACTATTGGGATTTAAAAAAAGTTAGTATAAAAAGCCAGTATAAATTATTTAAGAAGTATGACAAATTTAATGAAGATGAATTTGTAAAGTTAAAAAAAATTTGTGATCATTACAAAATAGAATTTTTATCTACTCCTTTCGATATAAGATCAGCAATTTTTTTAAATAAAATAGTAAGATTTTTTAAAATTGCTTCGGCAGATTTAACAAATTTAATGCTAATTGACCGCATTTGTAAATTTGGTAAACCTATACTTTTATCAACTGGAGCAAGTAATCATAAAGAAATTTCTTTTATACATGACTATATAAGAAAAAAATTTAAAACCATTGATCTAGCGTTAATGCACTGCATTTTATCTTACCCCACTAAATATGAAGACGCACATCTTGAAATTATTCCCATTCTAAAAAGAAAATTTAAAAAAACAATTATTGGTTACTCCGATCATACTATGCCAGATCAAAGCAATGTTGTTTTATTAAATGCTTTTCAAAAAGGCGCTAGAATTATCGAAAAACATTTTACTCTGGATAAATTAAAAGGAAAAAAAAATAACGATCATTTTCACTCAATGGATTTTAGAGATCTTTTAAAATTTAGAGAAAGTATCTCTATTTTAAAATCAATAAATGACAAGCTTAAAAAAAGAGTGGTAATATCTTCAGAAAAAAAATCAAGATTAAATGCAAGAAGAAGCCTATATGCTTTAGGAAATATTGATAAACATACTAAGCTTTCTGAAAAAAATATTATTGCCAAGAGGCCAGGTGGTGGCATATCTCCAATTTTTTATAAAAAAATAATTGGTAAGAAATTAAAAAAAAAGGTTAATAATGAACATAAATTTTCTTGGAAGAATTTTAAAAATTAAATTATATTTTTAAGAAAAATTATACTAGATTTTTTTTTTAGCAAATAAAGCTTATTGAATATTTTTAGAAAATCATCAATTGACTTAGTCTTATCAAAAATTTTCTTACTTATTTTTGAATTATGATTTTTGTATAACTGAATTTTTTTTATTCTAGGATCTCCTTTAAAAATTTCTAGTTTCTCATTTTGTTGGTAAAAAAACTCTTTATTTTTTTGGCCTTTAATATCTTTTTTACTCATTATAATCTGCTGCTCGTTTTCTTTAATTTTTGAAATTTTTTTAACAAAAATAGGTTTTTTATTCATTTTCTTAATTATAGTAACTGCTAAATCTTTAAGTTTTTTTTGTTTACCGATTATATTCTTTGCTGGAACAATTATTGATCCATTAGACTCATTTAATAAAGATAAAAGACAAAGATCTGCTGCTTCAGAATGTGATACAAAATATCTTTCTATTTTATTAGGAACTCCTACTGGAAGGTTAAGTAAAGTTTTTTCATAAATATTTTTAAGTAAACTTCCATTAGAAAAGGCCACATTTGCAAACCTAACAGTAGATATAAATTTTTTTTTATATTTGGTTTTTAACCAAAATAATTCATTTTCCATAAGTTTTTTTGAGCAACCCATAAAGCTAGATGGATAAGCAACTTTGTCAGTAGAAATAAAAAAAATTTTTCTTAAATTTTTTAATTTATTTAAGTTACCTAAATTAAACGGACTGATGCAATTAGTTTTAACTAAATATCTCATAGAATAAAAATTTTCCTCACTTCTCACGTGTTTTAATGCAGCGAAATTTAAAAAATGAGTAAACTTTCCCGAAATTAAAAACTTATTTATGTTTATATCATTTAAGTCTTGACAGATATACTCTCTTTTAATTTTCAAATTATAATTCAAATTTATTTCTCTATTAAGGTCAGCAAGAGAATTTTCGTCTTTATCAAAAAAAACTAATTTATTTATTTTATATCTTTTTAATTTTAAAGAAAATGCTTTGCCAATAGAACCAGCTGCTCCAAAGATTAAGATGTTTGAATTTTTTAAATCTTTAGAAATCTCATTTTCCTGCTCTTTTTTTAATTTGAATCTTGATTCTGAGTTGAATATGCTTTCCTCAAGATTATTTATAGTCAAATATTTGATCATTTAACTTTTAGATATTCTTTAATTGTCCCATAATCTATCCATTTTTCGTGATGATAAAATGGAATTATTTTTAGCTTTTTCTTTAATGCTCTATGAATCAAATCTGTCATGTCAATTCTCTCGTTGTTTCGAATCAATCGTTTAATTATTTTTTGATTTATCATATAGATACCCGCATTGAAAAAAAAATGTTTTTTAGGTTTTTCTTCTAAATTAAAGATTTTATTATTTTTAATATCTATTGTTGCAAAGGGAATTTCAAAGGATCTATCTTTTACACTTACCGTTAAATCAGATTCATTTGAGTTATGAAAAAACATTAAATGTTTTAAATTTAAATCAGATATTAAATCTGCATTTATTGCAATTACCGGAAGTTCATTCTTATATTTGATTGTGCGTAAGCTTCCTGCAGTTCCTAACGGTTTTTTTTCAGTATAAAAGGCAATTCTTTTATCCTTAAGTTTTTTTTTAAAATACTTATTCTTATGAAATAAACTAATAGTAATATTTTCAAAACCGAATTTCCTTATGTTTTTGATTAAAGTTTCTAAATTAGGTTTATTTTTAATTCTCAACATGGGCTTTGGAATTTTTTTGGTATAAGGGTATAACCTTTTTCCAGCACCTCCAGCTAATATAACAATATGATTTTTGAATTTGACATTTTTGTTTGTGTTTATATTTTTTAAATCAATTAAGTTATTTTTTCTGTCAATAACAGGTACATAATTTATTTTAAACATATCTCCATTATTAAAATTTTGGATTCCATTTTTTATTACTTTAGGTTTTTTATTTGTAATATCTTTTAGTTTAATTTTATGACTTTTGAGAAAAAAAGATTTCCTCAAATCTCCATCAGTAATAGTTCCAATTAATTTATTATTTTTAGTAATTAGTAAAATTTTTCTTTTTAATGAATTAATTTTTTTAATAGCGTCAAAAATACTATTTTCCATAGATAAAATATTTTTCCTAATAGACGGGTTGATTAATTTTTTCTTCATATTTACAACCTTACCTTTTTTTGAATTGTATTTTTATTTATTTTTAAAAATGATTTATTTTTTTTAAAAAAATTAATTACATCCTCTAGTCCAAAACTAATACTTTTTATTTTATATAAATGTTTGAATACAATTCTTGCTAATCTTAAATCTTTGTGAGTATCAATAGTCAATCTTATATTCAAGTTTGTTTTATACTTTTTAGGTAATGATAAATTTTTTAATTTATATTTTCTTTTACCTTCTCTGTAGAAATACAAACTAGGATGTTCTTTTAAATCTTTTCTGTTGCAATATTTATAATTTTTTTTTAAATCTTTATATTTAAAAATTTGAGTATTAAATCCTAAAGGCACGTAACTATTAGAATAATTTCCAAATCCACAATTAGTTAAATAGTCAATTTTATTTATGTTTTTTAAATAAAATTTAAGCATATAATCTATTATTTTAGGATCAACAAATGGGTTATCTGCTGTAAGTTGAACTATTAAATCAGCTCTATATCTTTCAGCTGCATTAATTAATCTCAAATTAACATTTTCTTCCGATCCCCTATAAAAATTTATTTCTTTCTTTCTTAAAAAATTAACTATTTTATCGTCACTCTTATTTTTAGTTGTAGCAACAACAATATTATCAACATACTTTGATTTCCTAAGTCTAGTAATTAAACACTCTATTAAACTAAATTTCCCCAATTTTTTCATGACTTTACCAGGAAGTCTCGACGAGTTCATTCTTGCCTCAATTGTAGAAATTATTTTTAATTTACTTTGCATAAAATATGTTAACTTGACCGTTCAATGTTTGAACGATAATAATTCAACTTATATTATTAGTTAAAACAAAAATAAAGAATTTAATATAATTAATGATTAAATAAGTTAATTCGTAATGGATATTAAAAAGATTTGTTAAAAAAAGTTATATTTAATGAAAAATAACCGAGATATTTTCTAATATGGTAATAGATACTTTAATAATTGGCCTTGGAAATGTTGGTATGGGATATGATTATTATTCCAGGTCAAAACAAATAAAATCTCACTCAAAAGCGATTACAAGTAATCATTATTTTAAATTAACTGGGGGGGCTGACTTAGATATTTTAAAATTAAATAAATTCAAAAAAAAATTTAAAGTAAGCACTTATTTAAATTACAAAAAAGCTTTAAATTTTTTAAAACCTAAACTAGTGGTTGTTGCAACAAACATTGAGTCTCATTACGAAGTACTAAATTCCATTTTAAAGGAAAAATCAGTAAAATATATATTATGCGAAAAACCAATTACTGACTCTCTAAATAAAACAAAAAAAATAATTAAAAAAATTCATAAATCTAAAAAAATTTTATTCGTAAATTACATAAGAGAATGTGACAAAGTAATTAAAAATATTTTTAAGAAAAAAAGTGAAATTGGAGATATCAGCAACTCTTTAATTCAAGTTAAATATTATGATAGTCTTTACAATAATTGCTCTCATTTTATTATTTTTTTTTTAAAATTATTTGGTCATCCTATTAAGATTGAAAATATTAAATTAATTAGAAAAAATAATAAAAGAATTAATTTTAGTATAGATTTTAATTTAATATTCAAAAAAAATAATGTCGTGTCATTTAATGCAATAAATAAAAAAAAAGATAAAATTCCCTATGAAATTTATTTCAAATTGCGGAAAAAAAAAATAAAATTTTCTTACGGATCAAAAAAAATTATAATAAAGAATTTGAATAAAAAAAAAATTATCAATACGCAAATGAGTCTCGCACAAAAAAATGTTTTAGACTTTATACGTGATTATATAGAAAAAAAAAAACATTTTCCTGTAAAAGTAAATGATGCTTTGATCGTTGAGAAAATTCTTGATAAGATAATAAATAAAATATGAAAAAAAATTTCTAATGAAAAAAAAAACTTTAATAAATTATAAATTTAAAATTGATAATTCTATTGACCATCGTGATATTAGATCAGTTGTAAAAGTTATGAAATCTGGAGTTTTATCTGGTTTTGTAGCTTCAAATAATGAATTTTTTCGAGGTGGACCACAAGTAAGAAAATTTGAGAAATTATGGAGTAAATTTTTCAAATCTAAATATTGCATTTCTGTAAATTCATGGACATCTGGTTTGATTGCATGTTTAGGTGCTTTAGATTTAGAACCTGGAGATGAAGTAATAACAACTCCCTGGACTATGTGTGCTACAGCTACCTCAATATTACATTGGAATTGTATCCCAGTTTTTGCTGATATTGAAAAGGATACTTTTTGCATTGATCCAAAATCTGTATTAAAAAAAATTTCAAAAAAAACAAAAGTAATTTTAGCAGTAGATATTTTTGGTCAAAGCTGTGATTACGAGTCTTTATTACGTATTTCCAAAAAATATAATTTAAAACTTATTTGTGACTCTGCTCAAGCAATTTTAACAAAGTATAAAGGAAAGTATGTTGGAACTTTAGGAGATGTCGGGGGTTATAGTCTTAACTATCATAAACATATCAATACAGGTGAGGGTGGCGTAATTGTCACAAATAATAAAAAATATGCTGAAAAACTATACGCAATAAGAAATCATGCAGAGGCAATAACAAAAAGTCACTCAGTTAAAGAATTAAAGAATATGGTTGGTTACAATTTCAGAATGGGAGAGATTGAGGCTGCAATAGGAATCCAGCAGCTTAAAAAAGTTAAAAAAAGAGTTCAAATAAAACAAAATGTGGTAAATAAACTTAATAATGGATTGAAAGATTTGAAAGGACTTAAACTTCCTGTAATTAGAAAAAATACAACACACTCATTCTATATCTACCCATTAATATTAGATTTAAAAGCCCTTAAAATGAGTAGAAGAAAAATCTTTTCAGCTTTAGTTAAAGAAGGAGTGCAAGGGCTAACTGATAAATATGTCTTACTTCATTTATATCCAATTTTTCAAAAAAAAATAGCATATGGATCAAAAAATTTCCCTTGGTCTACTTTTAAAAATAAAACAACTTATAGGAAAGGTATTTGTCCAGTAGCAGAAAACTTACAAAACAGAACGTTCTTAGGTCTACAGATACAACTTTATGATTTAAAAAAAAAAGATATTGAATTGATAATTTTAGCATTTAAAAAAGTTTGGAGAGAATTTGGGATTATTTGAAAAAAAAATTTTTTTTATTGTTTGCCATGATGCTGGAGGAGCAGAAATAATATCTTCTTGGTTAAAAAAAAAAAAAATTAAATTTTTTGGAACAATTACCGGGCCGGCAAAAAATATTTTCAAAAGAAAAAATCTGAAATTTATTAATAGGAAAAATTTAAGTGAAATAAAAAAAATAGATCTTGTTTTAGCAGGGTCAGGATGGACATCAAAAAATGAAGTTAAAGCAATAATAACAGCAAAAAAATTTAAAAAAAAATCTATTTGTTTTTTAGACCATTGGAGAAATTATAAATCTAGATTTTACTATAAAAAAAAATATCATTATCCAGATGAAATTTGGGTAGGAGACAAATATGCTAAAAAGGAAGCAAAGAAAAATTTTAAAAGAATAAAAATAAAATTAATAAATAACCCATATTGGGATTTTTTAAAAAAAAACAAAGTAAAAAATAAAATTCAAACAAATAAAAAAATTTTAATAGCTACAAATAATTTTGATGAAGGCAAATTTTTGTTTAAGAAAAAATTAAAGATAACTGACCTACAATATTTAAATAAGACTGTTAATTATGTTAAAAAAAATTTTAAGACAAAAAATATTTTTCTTAAAATTCACCCAAGTGAAAAAAAGGAGAAATATAAGCAAATAATCAAAAAACACAAATATTCTAAAATTAAAATTGAAACTGAAATAGATATAATAAAATTACTTTCGAAATATACTTCATTGATTGCTTGCGAAACAAACTTATTGCCTTTAGCTAAAATAATGGGACTAAATACATTAAATCTATTCATTAATAATAAAAATTTTAGAGTAGTTCCAAAACCGTATTTCGATAAATATTTGTACATTTAAATTTTATGAATAATATCAAAATTAAACAAATAAAGAAAAACACTGAGGTGACCAAAAATTGGGTAAAATGGTTGAATGATAAAGATGTTACAAAATTTTCAAAAAATAGGTTTAAAAAACATACCCTTAAAACTCAAAAGAAGTTTTTATTATCAAAGTTAAAGTTAAAAAATAATCTAATATTTAAAATATTTATAAAAAAAAAACATATTGGCATAATTGAAATTTCAAAAATTAATAACCTGAAAAAATTTTGTTATATTAGCTATATGATAGGCGAAAAGAAGTACTGGAACAAAGGAATTGGAACAGAAGCTATAGGTTTAATTAAAAAATATATTTTTGACAAACTGAATTTTACAAAAATTTTTGCAGGTATTTACTCTAATAACAAAGGAAGTATGTTTGTTTTAAAAAAAAATAATTTTAAAGTTTATCAAAGAAAGCCTAAATTTTTCAAATATAACAATATTAAAGTTGATAAAATTGTTTTAATATTTAAAAGAGCCTCTCAAACTAGTGATCTTGGCAAATATTCTTAATATTTAATATAAAAAGGTTTCAATTTTGTTCAATTATTATACAATAAGTTCAAAAAATGAACAAAAAAAACACACAAGAAGAGTTAAACCTTCTTAGACAAATTCAAGAGAAACCTGAAACTAGTCAACGTGAACTTGCATCAGAGCTTGGATATAGTTTAGGAAAGCTCAATTATTGTTTAACAGAACTTAAGAACAAAGGGCTTCTTAAAATAAACAATTTTTCTAAACAAACAGATAAATTGAAATACGCCAGATATGTTTTAACGCCAAAAGGCATTGCTTTAAGAACAAAACTAACTTTTGAATTTATGAAAAGAAAAATGAGAGAGTATGAAGAATTAAAAAAAGAATTTGAGAGTTTTAAAAAAGATTAAAAAGAAAACTTAGAAAATATGTGGATTGTAGTAAAATATAAAAAAGGTGGAGAACATCAACTTATAGAAAATATTCAAAAAAAAATTCAATCTTCAATTGAGTACTATGTTCCTAAAATAAAATATAAATTATTTAAAAATAATTCGTCGTATATGTATGAGGAAAATATTTTAAATAATTATATGTTTATTAAAAGTGAAAAATTTAAATATAAAAACTACTTAGACTTAATACAGTTTACTAAAGGTTTAATTTTGATTTTGAATAATTATAAGATCTCTCAAAAAAATATAATTAATTTTTTAGTAAAGTGTAAAAAGCACGAAAAAAATGGTTTTATTTCAAGCTCTTTTTTTTCTTTTATTGAAAAAACTAATTTTATTTTTTTAACGGGCCCCTTCTATAAAAAAATTTTCAAAATAATTAGAAAACGTAATAATTTTCTAGATATTTCTGTTAATAACTTAAGTTTGAAAGTCTCTAATAAAAATCTTGTTTATAAAAATATTTGATTATATTTTAAAGACGTTAAAATATAACTTGGATTAATAATTAATGAAATACTGTAATTTTTGTTTACAGCCAGATACTCGGCCAGGCACCAGACTTTCAATTGATGGTTTATGTCCTGCATGTATTTATAGTCAAAACCTTAATAATATAGATTGGAAAGAGAGATATGAAATACTACAGAACATTATTGAGAAAAAAATTAAATCAAAAAAAAATAATTTAAATAGCCAAAAAAAAAGTAAGTTTAATAAACATTATGATTGTGTAATTGGTGTTAGTGGTGGAAAAGATAGTACCAGGCAAGCGCTTTATGTAAGAGATAAGTTAAAATTAAAACCTTTACTAGTTTGTTTAGCATATCCACCAGAACAAATAACTAATTTAGGTGCCAGTAATATTTCAAATTTAATCAACTTAGGGTTCGATGTTGAAATATTATCTCTAGCACCACAAAACTGGAAAAAACTTTTAAAAACTGCTTTCATGAAATATGCAAACTGGGCTAAAGCATCTGAACATGCCTTGTATGCTACTGTACCTAGAATTGCAATCAGATACAAAATTCCTATAATTTTTTGGGGAGAGAATCCAGCTATTCAGTTTGGAGATTTAAATACAAAAGGTAAAGAGGAGTATGAAGGCAGCAATCTTAGTAAGATGAATACTCTAGGTGGAGGAAAAATAGACTGGTTGTATAAATTTGGTTTTGAAGAAAAAAATATATTTAATTTTTCATATCCTAAAAAATCTGAATTTAAAAAAAATAATGTTGAAAATATTTATTTAGGTTGGTTTTTTGCCAATTGGAATATAAAAAAAAATGCATCTTTTTCTATTTTGTATGGTCTTAATTTAAGAGAGGATCATTACAAAAATACCCAAGATTTATATGGGATCTACTCGCTAGATGAGGATTGGGTAACCTTAAATCAAATGATTAAATACTATAAATATGGTTTTGGTCGTGTAAGTGATTATGTCTGCGATGACATAAGATTTGGACAAATAACGAGAAATGAAGGAGTTAAAATATTAGAAAAGTATGATGGAAAATGTGGAGAAAAATACATAAAAAGTTTTTGTGAGTATATTGATATTTCACTAAATACATTCTGGCGCGTCGTTCACAAGCATGTAAATAAAAAGCTTTTTAAGATTGAAAAAAATAATAATATAAAACCTCTTTTTAAAGTAGGAAAAGGACTTATTTGAAACCGTATCTTGGTATTGTGAAATATGGATGTGGAAACGTTAATTCGCTTAAATCAATTTTAAGGAGTTTGAATTTCAATTGTTATGAGAGCAGATCTATAAAAAAACTTCAAGCAGCTGATTTATTAATTCTACCTGGCGTTGGCTCTTATTCCCATGCAACTAAAAATTTAAGAATTAGCGGTTTGGATAAATTCCTTAAAAAAATTTATAAAAAAAAACCAATTTTAGGTATTTGTTTAGGAATGCAATTACTAGCCAGCATTGGTTATGAGAAAGGTAAAAACAAAGGCTTAAATATAATCCCAGGCAAAGTTATTAATTTAAAACGTGGCAAATTTAATATTGGATGGAATACATTAAAGTGTAAAAAAACTAATAAAGTAGATAAATTTAAAGAGTTCGAAAACAAATTTTTCTATTTTAATCACGGATATTATTATCTTACATTAGAAAAATATGTATATATGAAATCATCTACAGGAGACTATTCTATACCCGCGATTATAAAAAAGAATAATATAATAGGAGTTCAATTTCATCCTGAAAAAAGTCAGCTCAATGGAAAAAAATTTCTTAAGACAATAATTAATGAATTAATTTATGGAAAATAAAAGAATTATAGGAACTGTAATTATAAAAGAAAATTGGGCAGTACAATCTTTTGGATATAAAAATTATCTACCTATTGGAAAACCCGAGCTAGTTGTTGAGAATTTGAACTGGTGGGGAGCAGATGAAATTTTAGTAATTGATACAGATAGTACAAAAGAAAATAGTAAACCGAATTATGGGATAATAGAAAAAATTGTGAGTAAAAATCTTTCTACGCCACTAATTTATTCAGGTGGAATACACGATAAAGATCAAGCTAAGAAGATAATTGGCATGGGTGTCGAAAGAATTTGTCTAGAAAGCTTATTATACTCAAATTATTTAGAAGTAGAAAATATCTCAGAAGCTATCGGATCACAAGCAGTTATAATATCTGTTCCATTAATTTACGAAAACGGTAAAATTTTATATTTTAATTATATTAATAAAAAAAAATATGATCTTAAAGATCACAATCTTCACTTTTTAGATGGTAATTTATTTTCAGAAATTTTAATTATAGATAAGAAGAATGAGGGAGGAAATAATACATTTGACATGAGAATTCTAGAAAAAGTATTATTTAAAAAAAAAATAATTGTTTTTGGAGGAATTTCAAGGGCGGACAAGATTAATAGATTATTAAAAAAAAATAAGATTTCTGCAATAGCAATAGGCAACTCTCTCAATTATTCAGAGATTTCAATTCAAAATATTAAAAAAAAAATTAAGATTGATAATTTTAGAAAACCTTTTTTTAACGAATATGAATAAAATTAAATTTTGTACAAATTGTCTCTATTCAAATTTACATCCCCTAGGCCTAACATTTAATGAAGCCGGAGTTTGTTCCGGGTGCCAGGTACACAAAGAAAAGAATTATCTAAACTGGGAAGAAAGAAAAAACAAATTATTAAAAAAGATTAAATCGTATAAAACCAAAAAATCTAATAATTATGACTGTATTATTCCAGTCAATGGAGCTTATGACTCTTATTATACAGTTCATTTAGCAAAAAATATATTAGGACTACACCCTCTTTTGGTTAGTAATAACAATTATTATAATTCTCCACTAGGAATTAAAAATTTAGCAAATTTAAGAATTAAGTTTGATTGTGATATTTTATTTAAAAATCCAAATCCAATTTCAGTAAAAAAAATTACAAAGTTTACGTTGCAGGATTTAGGAAATGTATACTGGCATTCAATAGCGGGTCAAACCGCATTTCCTGTTCAAACTGCAATAAACTATAAAATACCATTAATTATTTGGGGAGCTCATCAAGGGGTAGAACAAGTAGGAATGTTTTCCCATACGCATGAAGTTGAAATGACAAGAAGGCATAGAAAAGATCATGATCTAATGGGCATAGAAGCAGAAGATTTAATTAATGTAGCTAACACTAGCTTACTTAATGAGAGTGATATTTTTCAATATATTTATCCCAGTGATGATCACATCAACTCAATTGGAGTAATCGGTATTTATTTGAGTAATTATTTTAGATGGGACCCAAAAAAACAACATGAGCTCATGATAAAAAAATTTGATTATCAAACTTGTAAATTTAATAGAACTTTCGATTGTTATGATTTTGTAGATTCATACGTATACATGGAAATACACGATTTATTAAAATTTTATAAGCATGGTTATTCAAAAGTCACAGATCATGTCTGTAGAGAAATAAGACATAAAAGAATTTCCAGATCAAAAGGTATTGATTTAGTAAAAAAGTATGAGCATGAGGAAATAAAATACGTTGACTCATTTTGCAAATGGCTTGGAATAAATGAAAAGTCATTAAAATATGTTTTAAATCGAAACAGAAATCCTAAATTTTGGAAAGAATATGAGCCAAATAACTGGAAATATAAAGGTCTTAGCAGTTTAATAAAAAAAAATAATTATTTAAGAAACAAGGTAAAAAATATAAGTTATATATGCAACTCAAAAATAGACTTAGGCAAAAAGAGTGAGTTTATTACGGTTGGTAAAGGTTATAATAATTAATTTTAATATCAAATATGATTGTAGTTTTTGAAAGTGTTAATTCGTACTCTTACTTATTAATAATATTACTGAGAATTTTAAACATCAAAGTATATTATTTTAGATTATTTGGTAAGAATGAAAAGAAAAGAATTTACTTAGCTGAAAAATTAAAATCACACGATGTCTTTCCGTTACCAATACAAGATTTAGAGAAAATATCTGAAAAAAATATTAATATTTTAGAATACGACAATGATGAAATAATATTTAAACATAACAAATTTATGGTATCAGATAAAATATTAACAGGATTTAGAAGATTATATTCATCAAATAAAATCAGTGATGACGAATTAAGATTAGCAATTCAAGACATAATTTTTTCTAGAATTAGTTTTTTTTATGTTTCTATGAAAATATGGAGCGAGGAACACAAAAATAAAAGGGTGCTACTAATAAGTTTTAATTTTTGGACATTTTATTTTCCAAAAAATATAAGAAATCTTACAAAATTTATTATTCCATTAAATTTTTTAAAATTTTTTAAAAAATTGATTTTTAATAAAAACGTTGTTTCACCTAACAAAAGTTCTAATAAAAATGACAAATTAAACGCTTCATTTGATAGAGAAGTAGCAATACTTAACCATCATGGATTAATAAATGGAGAAAATTTATATGATAAAACATTGTATTATTCAAAATCAAGCGAGTCTCCTTTTTATCCAAAAAATATTGTTCATATAAATTATACAAACCTAGATAATCCGTCCAAAGACTTGATTTGGTTAAACTTAAATAAAGTGAAAATATCAAAAAAAAAAATAATTAAAAAAATATTTTTAAACATCATAAAAACTTTTCATTTTATTACGTCATGGAAAAATTTTTTAGCGTGGTTTGTTTTATTTTTTCAATATCTAAGTTTTTTAAAATTTTCGGAAAAGATTAATATATTTAAAAATTTAAAGCTAGTTATTATAGATTATGATCATTTATGTCCTAAAGGTCTTTTATTAGCATTAAAAAAAAAAGAAGTTAAATTACTCGCTACTCAAGAAAGATTTATAGGAGGTTTATTTACATCATTTTATAATGTAATTGCAGATGTTTATTTAACTGGTAGCGATCACGTTAACAAAGTAATAGAAAAATCAAAATATTTCCAAGTAAAAAAAGTAATACCGGTAGGGCAATACAGAGTAGATTATCTTTCGCAATATCAAAATAGAGATGTTCCAAGGGAAATTTTAGATAATAAAGAAAAGGGAAAAAAAATTATAATTATTCTTGGAACCTTAGTAAGTGAAGATCACTGGTTTGATACAAGTATTTTATCTTTAAGAAATTGGAAATCTCTTAAAGTGTTTTTACAAGACTCAGCAAAATTAGCTTCAAATATAAAAGAGGGTTTTTTTATACTTAGATTTAAAAATATTAAATGGTCAAGGTTACCTTACTTTCAAGACACTTTAAAACAGTTAGAAAAAATAGATAATCTGATTATTGCTGATGATTATTCGAGATTACATAATTCATATAGATATTGTGCTAATGCTGACTTAATTATTGCAAACTTTACCTCATTAGCTGATGAGAGTTTGGCTTATGGAAAATCACTCTTATTTTATGATTACTCACATAATTTTAACAAAACTGTCTCAGGAATAAGTGGATATTTGAATGATTACATTTTTTGTCATTCTTACCAAGAATTAATCGATAAAACTAAAAAATTTCTCTCAAAAGATTTTTCAAATAAAGATATTGAAGAATTGCATAAAATTCAGAAAATTTATTCAGTTGAAAATAAAAAAAAAATTAAAGATAAAGTAATAGAAATAATTGAAAAAGAGATTTAATAATCAACTAGTATAAGATTTATTCAATTTATAATTGAATATTGCATTTGAATAAGCTAAAGAAAATTTATGTCTAATATAGCTATTTTACCAGCAAGAGGCGGAAGTTATAGAATAAAGCATAAAAATATAAAATTATTTTTTGGAAAGCCAATAATTCAATGGACATTTAGAATACTAAAAAATTCAGGACTTTTTAAAAAAATATATGTTTCAACTGAAAGCAAAAAAATCATTAATACTTGTAAAAAAATTGGAATTAATAACTTCATTATTAGACCTGCAAAATTAGCAAACTCAAGTGTAGGTATTAGAGAAGTAATGCAACATGCAATCAAATATTTAGAGAAAGAAAATGTTAAATTTAACAATGTATGTTGCGTATTTCCATGTAGTCCTTTTATTCAGATTAAAAATTTAAAAAGGGCTTTAAAAATTTTGAAAAAAAAAAGAGATGTTGTTGTGCAACCGGTAACAAAATTTTTACATCCAATAGAAAAAGCATTTTATATGAACTCTAAAAACCAATTAAAACCTGTTAGTCAAACTCTTATGAAAAGGAATACTCAAGATTTTTCAAAAAAATATTATGATTTAGGGCAATTTTATTTTTCTCATAAAGACTATTGGTTTACCAATAGAAAAAAGGCCAAAGGATTTGGCCTCGAGCTTAAATATTTGGAAACGGTAGATATAGATAATAAAGAAGACTGGGAATTAGCTAAAATTTTGTTTAAGTTAAAATTATTAAAAAAGGAGAGATATAAATGAAGTTTTTTTTAGATACGGCATCTATAAGTCAAATAAGTTTTTGGAAAAAATATGGATTGGTAAATGGTGTCACAACCAATCCTACACTTCTATCAAAAGAAGGTAATGATGCCATAAAAGTTATAAAGGAAATTTGTAAAATTGTTCAAGGAGATGTTTCCGCTCAAGTGACAGAAAAAGATTCTAAAAATATGATTGAACAAGCAAAATTCTTAAAATCTATTCATAAAAATATTGTGATAAAACTACCCTGTACTTTGAGCGGAATAGAGGCAGCCCAGATTTTAGGAAAAAAAAATTATAAAATTAATATAACTCTAGGTTTTGATCCATCACAACTTTCAGTTTTTAAAAATATAAATATAACTTATTTTAGTTTTATCATTGGTAGGGTCGAAGACTTCGGGGATAACAATGTTGAGAAAATTCCAGCTGTTAAAGAAATGATCAAAAAATTGAACAATAAAATTCAATTTTTGGCAGCAAGTATCAGAAATGAGAGGCAGCTTATTGCAGCGGCAATTAATGGTGCTGATGTAATCACAGTACCACCTAAAACTTGGGAAAAGGTCTATAATAATAAATATACTTTAGATGGTGAAAAAAGTTTTATGGATAGTTGGAACGAACTTCCGATTGAAAAAAGAAAAAAATATGAAATTAAAAAATAAGATTTGTTTAATAACCGGTTCTAGCACAGGAATTGGTGCAGGTATTGCAACGGGATTTGCTAGAGAAGGTGCTAAAGTAATTATTACTTATAATAAGCAAAAGAAGAAAGCATATAATATTTTTAAAAAAATTAATGCTCACGCAGTCTATAAGCTTGATGTAAGAAAAAAAAAAAATATCTCATTAGTCTTTAGTAAAATTAAAAAAAAATTTGGTAAAATAGATGTCCTTGTTAATAATGCAGGCGTAAACAAAACAGCAGACTTTGATAAATTGAAAGAAGAAGACTGGGATAATGTTTTAAATGTAAATTTGAAAGGCGTTTTTTTATGTTGCCAAGAAGCAATTAAATACATTCCTAAAAATGGAAAAATTATAAACATTGGGTCTCTATCAGGAGAATATGGCGGACCCCGAACTCCATCATATGCAGCTGCAAAAGCTGGTGTAATGTCTTTGACACATTGCTTAGCTAGATTTTTAGGGAAAAGAAAAATATCTGTAAATTGTTTATCACCAGGCGTTATTGAAAATGAGTTCACCAAAAAAACTATGTCAAACAAAGTTAAACGTACTGCCTCAAGTTTACTATTAATACCAAGGTTTGGGAAAATCGACGATTTAATTGGTGCCGCAATTTTTTTAGCTTCAAAAGATGCGGACTATATGACTGGTCAAACGATCTCAATAAACGGTGGTGCTTGGGTTAGATAAAAAATGATATCAGGATTACAAATAAGACTAGCTAGAGCTGCTTTAAGATGGAGAGTAGACGATTTATCTCAAAAAAGTGGCATACCTTGGGCTAGGATTCAGCTTATCGAAAGAAGCAATTCTATAGAAAAAAATTCAGAAGAAAAACTTAAAAAAATTAAAACATGCTTCGAAAATAATGGTATCATATTTGTTGATGGTGATAATACTAAGGAAGGATATGTAATATTAAAAAAATAGTTATGGAAACAAAAAATTTTTTTTCAGCGCCTACTACAGTTAATTTAGAATTAACTGAACTCTGTAATGTAAAATGTAGACATTGCTATAATCCCTGGAGAGATGAAACTATGGGAGAAATTTCTTTAAGCGAAATTAAACTTAATTTGTTAATAAAAAAGTTAGTTGAGGCAGAAGTATTTCATGTAATTCTTACAGGAGGTGAGCCAATGTCTAACTTTGAAATGCTTGTTAAAGCAATAAGAAAACTAAAAGAAAATAATATTTCTATTAGTTGTAACAGTAATTTAATTTTAGCAACAAAAGAAAAAGCAGAAATTTTAGCAAATGCTGGACTAGATCATATTTTAACAAGTTTTCCCTCAATCGACAAAGATGAGAACGATTATATTATGCAGTCAAAAGACTCTTTAGAGAAAATAATAAGAGGTATAAAAAATTGCGTAAAAGCAGGAATAAGAATAAGTGCGAACATGGTAATACTAAGAAATAATATGGATAAAATTTATAGAACTGGAAAATTGGCTGCAGAATTAGGATGCACAAAATTTTTTATTACGAGAGCTGTGCCACCAAGTTATTCAGAAACGTCAAAATCAGAAAACTCAAATGAAGATATTTATAATTTAAGTCAAATAGAGACAAAAAAATGTCTTGATGAGGTTTTAAAAGTTAGAGATGACTTTAATATAAGAGTAGGTTCGCTTGTAAGTTATCCCTTATGTTTTTTGGAAGATTTAGAAAAATATAAAGATTTTGTTGGCAGAGGATGTCCGTCTCAGTCGGGTCATAGAATGAGTATTAATGCAAATGGAGATTTACATGTATGTGTTCATGAAGAAGAAAGCTATGGTAATATTTTTAAATCTAGCGTTAAAGATGTTTATCAGAAATCAATGAGACCTTGGCATGACACAAGTAAAAGATATCCTGGTTGCAAAGGCTGTGAATATATAGAGATGTGTGAGTCAGGTTGTCAAATGATTTCAGCAGCTATAAATGGAAAAACAGCAACAAAAGATCCACTTTATGTTGGACCCAATAATGTAAAAAAACATTTTAAATTAGTTTCCGACGAAAAAATATATGAAGTAATAAAATCAAAAGAAAAGTTTAGAGTTAGAGAGAGCTTGAGATTTAGAGAAGAAAAAAATTTTACTTTAGTAAATATTAGATGGGGTAATACCATAAGTGTAGATAACGAATTAGCTTTATTTTTAAAAAAATACAAAGAAAGTCAAAAATATTTTACTATCGATGAATTTGGTTTAGAAAATAAAGAGTGGCTTGCAAATTTATTTTTCAAAGATGTAGTAATAGCTCAAACTTATAAAATAGACGATGATAGGGGTTTTATGGGTGTAAGCGCGAATATAGAGCATATCCCTTTTACAAAAAAAGTTGTTAAAGAAAAAATTAATGCTTAAAGAATAATTAAACTTTTTTTATATATTTAATCTCTTTTTTTAAGTATGAGCTAGATTTTTTTTCGAATGGGATCAAACCTTCAATTACAAAATTTATCTTTTTTTTATTCTTTTTTAACAGCTTTATTTGGTTTTTTAATATTTTATCTTTATTTAGGTGTAAAAGTGAGTGGGAAGTCTTTATTTTTTTTAACTTATAAAAATTACCAAAATCTGAAATTTGCGCTTCAACTATATAATTTTTAAACTCTTTATAAAATTTATCAAAAGTCATTACTCCATCTTCAGCCAATTCTTTAATATGTGATGTGTCAATAACTACTTTTAAAAATTTATTATTTTTTAAAATTGATTGAATTTGTGAAATTTTATTTCCATATTTAGCTTTTTTGTCCGTAACTTCTATCGCGAGATAATTATTTTTTGTATTTAAATTTCTAAGATATTTCCAAGAATTAATATGATCTGGGTGAATGCATATGCCGACGATTTTTTTTCCAACCTTTTTAATTAACTCTAATAATTTTAAAGTGAAGAATTTAGTATCTTCGTCATTAGAAAATAAATTATCATAAGAGGTAGTAAGATGTATTGTAATTGTTTTAACTTTTTTTAAATTATTTGAGATAATTTTATCGAAGTCGGCTTTGTTATTTAAGTAAAATTCTTTTCCAATAGTAATTTGTATATTTATTTTATTATTTTCACAAATCAAAAAGGTTTTTTTTAGCCTATTAAGATTATTTGAATACGACACTTCATTCATATTTAATAAGATTGAAGCATCTCTAAGAAATAAGTTTTTCATTTTATTAAAAAAAGTGATAATTAATTCTTTTAAAGTATTAGTCAATATCTTTTATGAAATATGAAAAAAAAATTCTTCTAGAAGGCGAAGCATTTGATAAACAAGTTTTAAAAAGAAAAAAATTTGGACTTAAACCAGATTTAAGAAATTTAAAAAAAAATTTAAATTTTTATAATAACCCTTGGCGTGAGCCTCAATTTTTCAACATTCAGTGGATGAAGATTATAAATGATGTAATTAAAGCTTGTTCAAGAAATAATAGAAAAAAAAAGATATTGGAAGTAGGGTGTGGCACTGGTTTTTTATCACTAGAATTAGCAAGAAAAGGTCATAATGTATTAGGTGTAGATATATCAAACATATCTATTGATGAGGCTAATAAATATTTAAAAAAAAAAAAAAATGAAAATTTAAAATTAAGCTATAAAGTTGGAGATATCAATAATATTAAATTTAGGGAAAAGTTCGATGTTTTAATTTTTTATCGATCACTTCATCACTTTAAAAATATTTCAAATTTATTAAAAAAATTAAGTAAAAACCTTAATCCAAAATCCACTATAATAATATGTGAGCCACTAAGAAAAAATTTTGAAAAAATTAATTCAATCATATCACTAATCTTAAGATTATCATTAAGCACTTGGATTCCAATAGAAAAAAAAATACCAAAAAAAATAAACTATAATTTTTTTGTTAAACAACAAAAAAAAATACAAATGGAATACAAATATCTTTCTAAAAAAAATAGATTTAAACAATCACCTATGGATAATTCTACGGATGATCCTCAAAAAGTTCTGTTGAATGTAAAAAAATATTTTAAAATAAAGAAATTGAGATTTTATGATGCATTTATAGATAAACTTATTGGTGGTTTAAGAGGAAAACAAAGATTTTTAATAGCTAAGCTTTTGAAGGAATTTGATAACTATCTTATAAAAGAAAATATTGCTAAAGGAACAACATTATATATTGAGGCTGAAAAGAAATAACTAAAAAAATTAATTTTATCTGTATATTTTTTTTAACTTTTCTCTGTGAGGCGTCAAATTATCTTTAGGTACAATATTCTTTATATAATCACAATTTGCACATGGACCTATATCTTTTTGACTTTTGTATATATGAGTTACTCTGAGCTTATTAAGTTCAGGTCCATTCCAAATTTCTTCTAGTGTATTTTTAAATATATTCCCAATAATTAATTCTTGTTTCCAATCTGCGCAACAAGCTATAACATTGCCATTCCAAACAGTTTTTAAATACATAAAAAGTTGAGAACAAATCATATTTTTTTCATTATTTTTTTCAAATCCATCTTTCGTTTTATCGTCTTTGTTTGCATTAAGTGAAAAATCATGTTTGTCGCTATGTGTGAATGATTGGGCAAAATCAATGTTCATTGTATCAGCATATTTACCAAAAATTTCAAAAAAATTTTTCTTCTCCTCCTCTGATAAATCTATGTCAAGTATCTTTATATGAATTTTAAGTTTTGGATTTACCACTTTTTTTATATTGTAAAGGTTTTTTATATTTTCTTTAATTAAATTGAAGTTTTTGAAATTTCTTGTAATTTTTTTGTACCCTTCAGCATGCACATGTTCAATTGAAAAAATTATCTCATCTAAGCTTTTAGCCAGCCTTTTATTATCAAATCTATGTAATAGACTTCCATTAGTTGTAACTGAAATTTTTTCTGTAGCATTCTTTTGTCTTATATACTCAGAAAAATTAAGAAAATTTTTATGTAAAAATGGTTCACCCAAGCCAGTCAAAGAAATTTTTTTTAATTTTTGTTTAAATAATAAAATGTCATCTATAATTTTATAAAAAACTTTATCGGGCATCATTCCCGTTGATATGGTTTTTGATTTTCTCACTAATTCGAGGTCACCTGTAGGACAGAATACGCAGCCAAAGTTACAACGATTAGTCAATCCAATTGTTACGGAAAAAGGTTGATCTATTGGCAACAAGTCGATTAATTCATTTCTATTGTCTAAAATTCCTTTTCTATATTTGACAATTTTTTGAAAGTTTTCATCACCAACAATTTTTTCTATTTTACTCATTTTTATACTAGTATAATCTTTATATAGTATGAACATATATATAAGCTCTAATTTATTGTCAATTGACTACATTCTTAAAATTAAATGAGAAAAAATTTTTTTTCACTTACATTGCTAATTATTTCGATAATTATACTAATATATTCAATATTTAAATCAGAATTTATTTTCTCTGGAACAATGAGAAGATACTATATTTATTTTTATATTCTCTCTGCATTTTTTTTTATTTTTTCAATTTTAAGTTTTTTTTTAAATCAAAATCAAAATAGATATTTAAAAATAATTTTTTTGAGCTCAGTATTTACTTTGTATATGTTTGAATTTTATTTAGCATTTAACATTGGTAAAAAAATTAATAATTTCAAAAAAAAAAAAGAATATTATAACATTACAAAGAAGGAATATGACTTTAGAGACGGTTACCAATTTTTTTTACATAAAAAAGAAAAAGAGAAAAATATTAAATTTTACGTTCAACCCGATAACTTTTTAAATTCAGAGAGTCAAAATATATTTCCTCTAGCAGGTTTATCTTATTCAAAAACCATTCATTGCAATGAAAATGGCTATTACTCAATTTACAAAAGTGACAGATATGGTTTCAATAATTCCGACGATAAAATTTGGGATAAAGATGAAATAGATTTTGTGTTAGTAGGAGACTCATTTGTTCACGGTGCTTGCGTTAATCCAAAAGATACCTTTTCAGAAAATTTAAAAAATTTATCAGGCAAAAATGTATTAAATTTAGGATATGGGGGAAATGGCTCATTAATTCAATATGCTACACTTAAAGAGTACTCCCCAAAATATCCAAAAAATATTTTATGGTTTTATTTTGAAGAAAATGACATTAAAGAACTTAGTAAAGAAATAAACAACCCTTTGCTTAAAAAATATTTGAGTAACGATAGTTATAAGCAAAATTTAAAAATTAAACAAAGTATAATAGATCTAAAAATAGAAAAATGGATTGAAAAAAAAGTTAAAGCTAAAAATATAAGAAAAAAAGATTTTAAAAATCAAAAAACTGATCAATGGTGGTTCTTTTTTAATAATAAGTTATTCAGTATCGCTAAATTATGGAATACTCGTCACGCTATTTTTTTTAGTCACAAAAACCAAGTATTCGAAAACAATAGTATGTCGACTAATGATTTTGAAAAGATTATTAAAAAACTTAAAAAGTTTTCACTAGAAAAAGAAAGTAAAGTTTATTTTGTTTATCTACCAGGATACTGGAGATATAAATACGATATAGTTCCAGAGAATTACTTTCCAATTATTAAAATTGTGCAGGAAAATGGAATTAAAGTAATTGATGTTAATGACATTTTTTTCAAAGATACAAAAAATCCCTTATCTTTTTTTCCATTTCGTCAATTCGGGCATTATAACGAGAATGGATATAAGATCATTATGACTAAAATTTATAATGAAATTTTAAAGGATAGAAATAAATAATAAGATTGATATTTGTTATAAAATCAAAAATATGAATACAAATTTAAATATAATTTCAATAATACCAGCACGAGGTGGATCAAAATCAATCAAAAATAAAAATATCGTTAAAATTAAGTCTAAACCATTGATTTATTATTCAATTAAACAATCTTTGAGTTCAAAATTTATTCAAAGAACTATCGTAAGCACTGATAGTAAAAAAATTAAACTAATAGCAAAAAAACTTGGGGCAGAAGTTCCATTTTTAAGACCTAAATCAATTTCTAAAAATTATTCAAAAGATTATAGTTTTTTTTTACATCTAATAAATTGGTTAAAAAAAAAAGAAAATTTTAAACCAGATTTAATAGTTCAACTAAGACCGACTCAACCATTTAGAAATGTCACTTTTATAGACAAAGCGATAAAACTAATGATTAACGACATTAACGCAGACTCGTTGAGATCAATTTCTGTTCCTGAAAGGACACCGTTCAAAATGTGGAAAATTAAGAAAGGATATTTGGAATATTTATTTAAAAATTCGGACGCCTACAAAAATGAATTTTTTAATAAAGACAGACAAAGTCTGCCCAAAATTTACTGGCACGATGGAAAGGTAGATATTGTAAGATATAAGACATTAATTAAATATAAAAATGTTTTTGGAAAAAAAATCAAGTATATACTTTCAAAATCTAAATATTTAATAGATATAGATGATAAAAAAGATTTAGAAATGTTAAATATTTTAATCAAGAAAAAATTAATTAAATTAGATGATAATTAAAGAGAAAAAGGCATTAAAATTTTGTTATCTTTTTTTGAAAAAAATAGGTTTAGACAATTCAAAAAGCAAAATAATTTCTTCTCATCTAGTTAAATCAGATATGAGTGGGCATTTTTCTCACGGAATTAATAGATTAATCCAGTATTATAATGCCGTTAAAAAGGGAGTAATTAAAATTAAGTCGACACCAAAATTAATCTCTTCGAAAAACAATTTTATTAGAATAGACGGAAATTTCTCATTTGGACAATTGTCTATGAACTACGTCTGTAAATTAATAATTAAAAGCAAGCATGATATTACTGTGACAAGTTTATATAATGCAGGCCATATAGGTAGATTGTCAGACTATAATGAAATGTTAGCCAAAAAAAATTTGATCAGTTTAATTTTTTGTAATGGTGGTGGGCCAAACACATCAATTTACCCATCTAAATCTAGAATTACTGGAACTAATCCATTTGCTTTCGGTATGCCCATTAAAAAAAAGAAAAATTTAATAATTGACTTTGCAACATCGAAATTAGCTGAAGGTAAAGTTAATTTAGCGTCGCTTAATAATTCAAAATTAAAAAATTTTCCTATAATAAATAAAAAAGGACTTTATACGAATAATCCTAGAGAATTCTATAGAGGAGGAACACTTATGCCTTTTGGAGAAATTAAAGGGTCAAGTTTTTTACTAGTGAATGAAATTCTTGGGGGAATCTTGATTTCAAATAACAACTCGATAAATAAAAATTATATAGATGGAAATAACTGTTTAATTATTACGATCAAAAAAAATATATTTTCCTACAATAAAAAAGACTTTTTAAAACAGTTTTTAATTTTAGAAAATAAAATTAAAAAATCAAAAAAAATTAAGAATTACAATCTTAAAAAAACATATTTACCTGGAGATATTGAAAAAGAGAAATTTCTCAAGAGTAAAAAAAATGGAATTAATTACAATAAAGCGCTTTTAAAAAGACTTAATGATTTAGCAACTGATAAGTTAAATTTTAATTCTACTCAATTAATAAAGAGTAAATGATAAAAAAAGCAGTAATTATTCTAGGTGCTGGCCCTGAACAACTTGATTCTTATAAAATTGCAAAGAGGAGAAACTTAGTGACATACAGTGTTGATAAAAATATCAATGCGCCAGGTCATAAATTATCTAATTACCAAATAGTAGAGAGTATTTACAATTATAAAAAAATTTTAAAAAAAAAATTAGTTAAGAAAATTCAAAATTTAATTGGGATTATTGCCGTTGGAGTAGACGTGCCTAATACTGTATTTAGGTTATCAGAATATTTTAAATTAAAGACAATAAATAAAAATCTTATAAAAAAAGTAAATGGAAAATTGAATTTGTACGATTTTTTTTATAAAGAAAATATTATCCCGCTTTTTAAAAAAATTAAAAATTTAAACAACGTAAATTCTTTTACTAAAAAACATAATTTTCCAATTATTTTAAAACCAGATTTTGGGAGAGGTTCAAGAGAAGTTTTTTTGTTAAAAAATCAGAGAGAACTTCGCAAATTTTTTAAAAATCAAGGAAAATTAATAAATTCAAAAACATTTATAGTTCAAAAATTTATTTCTGGTAAACAATATAGCATTGAATGTCTTTTTAAAAATGGGGAATTTTTGAGTCTTATATCATCAAGAGATTATAATACGTATAAAAATTTTCATCCTTACATTATTGAAAATGGGGGCGATTTTGATCCTCCCATGACAAAAAAAATGCAAAATAATATTCTTTTGTTTTGTAAAAAAATTGCAAATAAACTTAAAATTTTAAATGGGCCTTTAAAATTCGATTTAATAGTCCATAAAAATAAAATTTATTTAATAGAAGTAGCAGTAAGATTTGGCGGTGGATTTGTAGCTGCTAAATGCTCAAAATTATTAATAGGAAAAAATTTTTTAGAATTATACTTTGATAATTTGCTGAATGTTAAAAATAATTTTGAAAAGGTAAAAAAATTCAAAAAAAATTATGTTTCAACAAGAGCAATTGTTTCAAAAAGAGAAGGCATTCTAAAAGAAATTAAAATTTTAATTCCTGATAAATTGAAAAGAAATTTAGTGCATATAAGTTATAATAAAAAAATTGGTGATAAAGTTTGTACGCCAAAATCTCACGCTGAAAGAGTTGGTTTTATAATAGTAAAAACGAATAAAAAAAATTTATCTTCAAAGGTTGCTAATAAAATTTTAAAAAATATCAAATTATATGTATAAAAATTTTTTTATATGATATTAGAAAAAAATGAAAAATAAAAAAATTGTTATCGCTGGTACAAGTACTTTTACTGTTAAAAATTTAGGAGATGAAGCAATGCTTGTAAACCTAGTTCAGTCAATTAGAAGATATAGAAACAAAGCAAAAATAATTTTAATTTGCAGACATCCTAGTAAGAAAATAGATAAGTTGTATAATTTAAAGACAATCAAAAATCTAGAGTTTGATAAAAAGGAGGACTCAATAAATAATTTTTTCTATGGATTTAATTCCAACAAAAAATCAAAAAATTTGGAAAAAATTAAAGATATTTTTGCTAGCTCTGATGAATTAATCCTTGCTGGCAATATTTTTATGGAACTTGTTCCAAATACATTTTTGAGAGGATTAGCTTCTTATGGATCTACCCTTGGAATTATAGCAAAATTTTTCAATCTTAAGATATTCTTGACTGCCTTAAATGTATTAAGTGTGCCGAGGGATAATTTAGTTAAACAATATATAAATTTTTTCTCACGTATTTGTGAAAAGGCGGTAGTGAGAGAGAAAAATGCATATAAAAATTTAGTTCATACAAATTTTGATAAAAGGAAATTGTTCATTAAAGGTGATCCAGCTTTTGGAATAGAAATAGAAAAAAATAAGATTAGTAAAGAATACTTAAAATATTCTTTTAAAGAAAAAACCATTGGTGTTTGCCTAAGATTAGAATATTGGAAGTATAAGAATAAAAAAGCAGACTCTATTTTTTTTAAAAAACATGCTAGGATTTTATCAATATTATCGAAAAAAACTAATACGAATTTATTATTTGTACCAAATGGTTTTTATAATTATGGATGGATGGATGATAGATTGGTCCACAATAAAATTATAAAATACTTAGACAAAAAAGTTAAATATAAAGTTATAAAAAAGGAGCTTAATGTTTTCGAGGCAGCACATTTAGTTTCTAAAGTTGATTTTCACTACACAAATCGGAGACATTCAGCGGTGTTTGCTTTCATAGCAAACAAATCAGCCGCAGTCATCAATACTAATCTACAAGGTCACCTAGATCCTTTGGTAAAAGATTTAAATATTAAAGAAAATTTAATTAATTTTAACTTTAAAAGTCAAATAATTTTAAAAAAATTATTTCTCCTTTGGAAGAATAGAATTAAAACATCAAAAAAAATAAAACCTAAAGTAGAAAAATTAAAGAAATCAGCAAAACAACAATATAAATTTTTAATTAGTTAGTATCTTTGAATTTTAGAGTAAAATTTAAAAATATTTTTTTTTTCAACTTCAAGCTTTATTAATTCTTTAAAGATTTCATCTTGATAAGGATAGCTACAAATAATAAATTTATACTTATTCAAATTTCCTAAATACTTAATTGAATTTTGCCCATATATGGGTACACCTCTCCATTTTTTATTTACTTTATTTCTATCATTATCAATAATTATAAACTTTTTATTTGTAATTTCTCTTAAAAGAGAAGTGAGCTGATAAATGAGTTCAAGATGCAATCCTCCACACATCAAGATATTTTTTTTATTTAAGTTAAAATTTGATAATTTTTTTATAATTCTATTTTTATTTTTTTCATTTTTTAATTTATATTTCTCATAATTAATTAAATCTCGTTTTAAAATTTTCAAATTTTCATCATTTTTATTATTTTTTTCACAAATTACTCTAAATCCATTATATTTTTTTATTTTTTTATACTTACAAACTTTCCATCCTGACTGATGAATTGCGTTAAAAAGGCTGTTTTTAGAAAAATGCGTCATATGTTGAGTTGTTATAAAACCATCTAAGGACTCAAACATATGATTTTCAATAATAGGAACTTCTATTACCAACTTTCCAAAATTGATACAGTTTTTTTTTAGATTTTTAAGAACTTTTACAGGGTTTGGTAAGTGTTCTAAAACATGCATCATAGTTATTAAGTCGAATTTTTTTTTTGAAGAAAAGGTTTCAAAATTTCCACAAAACAATTTCAAATTCTTATGTTTTTTTTGAGAATTTAAAATAATTTTTTTGTCAATATCAACACCATGTTTATTTAATTTTTTTGGTAATAACTTAAGAAAAGAACCATCATAACATCCCACATCTAATACATTAATATTTTTAAAAATTAACTTATTTTTTTTTAACCAGTTTATTTGATCTTTTTTTGATTTTATTGTGCTTCCATAACTCATGCCAGCTTCATTAAAAAGTACTTTTAAACCACGAAACGTGTAAGCGGGATTTTGATAAATCGCAAAGCATTTTTTACACTGAACATTTATCAAATTTATTCTTTTAGAAATTCTTGAGTCAGTAAAGAATTGATAATTTTTAAATTTTAAAATTGTAAAATAATCTTCTGATTTACAAATTGGACAAGATCTAGGTTTCGTGTACTTTGTGGTTGATTTTACAATTTTATGATTTATTGGACTCCAGATAATTTTTTTAATATTCATTATTTTTAAAAAGGAATAATGTATTTAAAATAGTTTAGCAATGATAAATGGTAACTTGAAATGAGAGAAGAAAAAAAGAAAATTTTAATAATTTCCGATTATGGAAGACAGGTTGGTTTAGGACATATTTCAAGGGCTAAAGTTTTGATGAATTATTTAGATAATTATTCTAATAAATTTTCCTACATTAAATATTTATTTAAGGATAACATTTACATAGGAAAAAATCTTAATTTGAGTAAAAAACAAATTTTAACTAAATTAAAAAAATTAATTTATAAGTTCAATATTGATATAGTCATTCTTAATACAAGTAAAATATTCGAAAAAAAATTTGCAAAAGATTTATTTTATTTATTCAAAAAAATTAATATAAAAAAAATCTTTGCAATAGATGGATACATTAGATTTAAAAATAAAATAAATAAAATTCTCATACCTAATATATTTCTAGATGAAAAATTAAAAAAAGATAAAAAAATTATTTATGGATGGGATAAAACCCTAATTGATAAACCCCAAAAAAAACAAACAAAAATAATAAAAAAAAAACAAAAAACACTTCTTGTAATTTCGGGAGGAACAGACAGGTATCAATTGTCAAATAAATTTCCATATTATATTAATCGTTATCTCATAGAAGATTTAAAAATAAATTGGCTTTTAGGTCCATTCGCAAAGATAGATAAAAACTTGAAAACAATTAAAAACTTAAAAATTTTAAAAAATAAAAAAAAATTGTCTACATTGATTAGTAATTCGGATATTATATTAGTACAGTTTGGTGTAACATTTTTTGAAGTGTTAAGTTTTGGAATACCCGCGATATCATTTTTACCAAAAGGAAAAGAAAATAATAAAATAATAAAAAATTTAATTAAAAATAAATGTATTTTTTCTCAAAATTATAAAGAGACAATTTTAATAATTAATAAAATTTGCTACAACTACGATTTTTATTATAGATTTGCCAAAAAATTTGAAAAAAAATTTATTTTTAAAAATAATTCAAAATTAATAGAAAAATTTTTAATTTAAGAATAAATATTTAACAAACGAAATAAAAAATAAAAAAAATGAATTTAAAAAAAAAATTAAAAATTTTAGAAAACGAAATGAATTTACAAAGTGACTTTTACAAACCAACACCTTTTTGGAGAGAAATTAATAGAGAATTTTTTAGAATATTTTCAAAAAGTAATTTTAAAAATTTTAGATCAGAAAAATTATCAAATAATTTTTTTGTTCCTCTGTATAATAATTTAAGAGAACCTAATATAAATAAAATAAATATTTTAATAAAAAAAAAAAATTTCTCTAATAAGATTTCAAATTATTTAAGAGATTTTATTAATGGAGATCAACAAGCACTCTCGGATTATAGAGTATTTAAAGCAACTGATGATGTCACTGTAAAACCTTACATAAATTTTTTTAGCGAAAGTAATAATTTCAAACCATTAGAGCAATTTAACTTCGATAAAAAAGTTTTTAGTAAATCATCCTTAAATTATTTATTAGCACTATCAATTTTCAAAAAAGTAAGTAAAAAATTTAATCCAAAAATAATATTAGAAATTGGAGGTGGTTTTGGAACTCTAGGTGAAATTTTTTTTAAATCTGGAAAAAACTATAAATACATAAATTTGGATTTACCACCCTTAAATCTTTTAGCAGAGAATTATTTAAAAAAATGCTTTGGGCAAAAAAATGTAACGGATTCTTTTTTAATTAGAAATCAAAAAACTATTGAGATAAAAAGATTAAAAAAAATATCATCATTATGTAATTGGCAAATTAAAAATCTTAAAGGTAAAATTGATTTATTTGTCAATTTAATATCGTTTCAGGAGATGGAGCCTTATATTGTAAAAAATTATTTGAACAAAGTAATTAGACTAAATCCTAAATTTATACTAATGAGAAATTTGAGAGAAGGAAAACAATTAAAGAAAAAAGGTAAAATTGGTGTAAAAAGAGCTACAAAAAAAAAAGATTATATTAAATTTTTGAAAAAAAATTATAAATTAATCTTCTCTTCAGTAAAAGTTTATGGCTTCGAAACCTTTGATAAATATAATTCAGAACTTTTAATATTTAAAAAAAAATAAATTTATGTGTGGAATATTTTTTAATTTTAATTTAAAAAAAAAAACGGGTAAAAAACAAAGCGAACTATATAAAAGAAACTTTCAAAAATATTTAAGTCAAAGAGGACCAAATGGCTATAAAGAAGTAATTGAAAATAATTGCTATTTTTTACACTCAAGATTGCAAATTACAGGAGATGTTGTTCAGCCAGTCGAAGATCTTAATAAAATTTTACTATTTAATGGGGAAATCTATAATGATTGGAGAAAATATAATAAAAATTACAGTGACACAAATTTTTTATCAAAATTTATAGATAAAAACAATTTTTCCAATTTTGATAAGTTAGATGGAGAGTATTCAATAATTATTCTTGAAAAAAAAAAAAATTTTTTACACATAATAACAGATCCTTTTGGAACTAAACCAATATATCTCGCAAAAAAAAAAAATGATCTTTTTGTTTGTAGTTATGATAAATCACTTGAAGATTTAAAAATAAACAAAAAAAAAATCTACTCGATAAATCCAAATACTCACATAAAAATAAAACTTACAGATAATTTTCCTACAGAAAAAAAATTTCCTTTAAAAAAATTTACCTTCAACAGTAAAAAAAAAACAAATTACAAAGATTTCGAAAAAGCTTTAATAAAATCAATTAAAAAAAGAGCTCAAAGAGTACAACAAAAAATATTATTACCTTTATCCTCAGGTATTGATAGCGGACTCATTGCTGGATTATTAAACAAACTTAACATTAATTTTTCAAGTTACTCAATAAAATATGGAGAAGATGAAAATATAATAAAACAAAGATATGAGATATTAAAGAAGTCTAAAAAAAATAATTTCTTTAATATAAAAATTACAAAAAAAATTGCGAGTATTGAAAAGAAGTATTTAATGAAAAATTCTCCCTTCTATAATATTAATATTGATTATAAACCTTATCTTTACGATGACTATAGAATGATAGATGCTTTTCATGGTTTAAGCAGAATTTTTAGATTAGCCAAAAAAAACAAAGAGTATATAGTGCTCTCAGGCCAAGGAGCAGATGAAATTATTTCTGATTATTATGCCCCTGGGACAAATTCAAGAAGATCTTGTTTTAGAGGAAATTGGAAATTATGTAATAAACCTTGGTTTAACTTTTATAATGGTTGGAACAAAACACTTATAGCTATTAATGAGAGAATTGGGGGTTCGCATGGTCTTGAAACTAGATATCCATTTCTAGATTTCAATTTAGTTCAATCATTTCTTTCGTTACCAAATAATCTAAAAGGTAAATATTATAAAGCTCCTATGGTTGAAATATTAAAAAAAATTAGATTTCCTTTTCATAATAAAAAGATAGGTATGGCTGCTTACAACCAAAAAAGAAAAATAATTAAAAATTCCGTGAGAACGAAAAATAAACTATGATGTTTAAATTTTTGAAATTATTTAAAATATTATATAAATTAAAAATTAATTTATCAGATTTGCCTAAAAGTGAAAATTTGATTTTAGATAGCAGTACAGGCATTTATTATAAAAAATTTTTCCCTAAAACAACTTTTATTTTAAATACAAGATATGAGGAATTATACTTTAAAATTTTTATTTTAGCTTTTTTTAAATGGCTAAAATCTGGAGGTAAAACACTTAATCAAATATATATATTAAATGTAATCGATGAGGTAAATCCAAAAAATATTATTACATTCACAGATTATAATCCCTTTTTTTTATCAATTAAAAAATTTTTTAAAGAAAAAAAAATAATCCTAATCCAACATCATGCTAGATCATACAATACATTAAAAACAATGCTTGATAACAAAAAAATTTATAACTTAGATAAAAAATTTATTATTGATACAGCTTTAATTTGGGGAAAGCATTATAAAAAATATTATAGTCAGTTTTTAAACACAAAATTTGTTGTGACTGGCTCTTTTAAAAATTATATAGTTGAGGATAAAAAAATAAAAGAAAATAAAAAATCAGTAATATATATTTCACAGTATAGAAAAAATCCTGCCAAAGATATTTATGGAAGATCTGTTGAAGAAATTTCTAATTTCAGAAAAAAATTATTAGAAAATTTGTGGTTGTTTTGTAAAGATAAAAAATTGAAATTTAAGATATTAAGCAATTATATTAACGATGAAAGTGAAAAACAATATTTTAAGACCTTATTAAATCAGAAAAAATTTGGGTTCATCGAAAAAAAACATCTATTTGGCTCTTACGAAAGTGCTCAAAAATATAAATATTTTTTTTCTGAAAGTTCATCTCTCGGTTTAGAGCTATATGGTATAGGCAAATACATCTGCAGTATAAGACTTCCAAGTTTTGATAAAAGATTATTCTTGAATGACATTGACTACAAGTCTTTCAAGGAGGACTATTTTTCTACAAAATTACAAGGCACATTTTGGTCTTATACTCCTGAAAAAAAAGAAGTTTATAGAGTATTAAATTTTATAATTAATTCAAAAAAAAAAGAAGTTTTAAAGAGTTATAAACGCTATTTTGATCCTTACATAAAAAAAAAAGATAATAAATCCCCAAAATTTTATCTTAATAGGTTAGGTGTATTTAGTTCTCTAAAATTATAGACCTTTACAATGAGTATATTTGATGTAATGTTCAATCTTTGAACAACAATTTTTACAAAAAAAATTGTTCAATAATCCATGCTCTATTGTAATTTAATTGTCAGTTGATTACAAAGTGCGGAGCTATGGCTGATCTGAAATGACAAAGGTTATACTTAAAAATATTGAATCAAGAAAAGCTAAAATAGCTATTATTGGTTTAGGGTATATTGGATTACCAATATGTATATCCTTTCTTAAGGCTGGATTTAAAGTTTTTGGAATTGATAATGACAGAAAAAAAATATCAAATTTAATTCATAATAAAAGCTATTTATCCACTATCAAAAGTAATTTAATTAAAGAAAATTCTAAAAATTTTTTCCCTACACATAATTTTAGGGAAATTAATAATTCGGATATTGTTATTGTATGTGTACCAACACCTATAACTTATAATAAAAAACCTAATCTAAAATACGTCGAAAAAGTAGTTAATCAAATACAAGAAAATATAAAAAAAAATCAAATCATTATTTTAGAGTGCACTTCTTATCCAGGAACTACTGAAGAGTATTTTTTACCTCTATTTAAAAAAAAGAAACTTACAGTTGGAAAGGATATTTTTTTAGGGTACTCACCAGAAAGAGAAGATCCAGGAAATCTTAGTTACTCAATAGTTAATAAAAACATGCCAAAAATTATTGCTGGATATACAAAAAGATGTAGTAAGCTAATTTTTAAAATTTATAGTTTTATATCAAAAAAATTGTTTATTACTAAAGATATTAGAACAGCGGAATTCACCAAACTTTTAGAAAATATTTACAGATCCATAAATATTGGTTTATCCAATGAATTGCACGAAGTATGTAAAAAAATGAATATTGATTATTTTGCAGCTATAAATGCTGCAAAAACAAAACCGTTTGGATTCCAACCTTTTTATCCAGGTCCCGGAGTTGGAGGTCATTGTGTTCCAGTTGATCCATATTACTTATCTCATAAAGCTAAACAATACAAAGCTAACACAAAATTTATAAGTTTAGCTGGAAAAATTAATGATGCCAGACCAAAACAAGTAGCAAACGAAATTATAAAAGTAATTGATAAAAAAAAATTTAAAAAATTACTACTTATTGGAGTTTCCTATAAAAAAAATGTTGATGATATTAGGGGGACACCAATTTTAGAAATTCATAAAATAATAAATAAAAAAAGACCAAAATTAAAAATTTCTTTGTGTGACCCATTAGTAGATAATCTCAAAATACCTAGGCTTAAAAAATTGAATTTTGTTAAACTCAAAAAACTTAAAAGTAAAATTTTTTTGCAATCATTTGATTTAGGTTTTATTGGTACTAATCATGATATATTTGATTATAATTTTCTATCAAAAAATTTGAAATTTATATTAGATAGCAGATATAGTTTTTCAACTTCAAAAGATAACATAAAAATTATTTAAAATGGGTAAAGTTGATTTTATAGCGGAAATTGGAAGTAACCATAATAAAAGTTTAAGAAGATGCTATAAATTAATAGATGCAGCTAAAGATATAGGTGCCACTGGAGTAAAATTTCAATTATTTGAATTAGAAAAACTTTATTCAAAAGATGCGAAAAAACTTTATAAGAAATTATCAAAAAGATTGAAAACAAGGGAACTCCCAAAAAAATTTATTCCTAAGATATCTAGGTATTGTAAAAAAAAACAAATTAAATTTGGTTGTACGCCGTTTGATATTGACTCCGCAGAATATCTAATAAATTACGTAGATTTTCTTAAAATAGCTTCATACGAGTTGATTTGGGATGACCTTATTAAAAAATGCTCACAATTTAAAAAAAGGATAATTCTGTCAACTGGAGCATCAAATATGAGAGAAATAAGTAAAGCGGTAAAAATATTAAAAAAGAATAAGCATAATAAATTTAGCTTACTTCATTGTGTATCTAACTATCCAGCCAATCCCATAGACTGTAATCTTAAATCAATAAATTTCCTGAGGAATAAATTCAAATGTCAGGTTGGTTGGTCAGACCACACTGTTAACCCATTAATTATTTATTCAGCTGTAAAGAATTTCAATTCAAAAATTATTGAATTTCATTTTGATTTGGATAGGAAAGGATGGGAATATCAAGGAAATCATTGCTGGTTACCGTACCAAATAAAAAATGTAATTAGCTTCATAAAAAAAGAGAAAAAAATTAGCGGAAAATATAAAAAAAAATTTTCAAAAAATGAGCAAAAAGAAAGATTAGCTAGAACAGATCCGTCCGATGGTTTAAGACCAATGAAATCAATAAGAAATTAAACAAAATTTGTAATGAAAATTCTAATAACAGGCTCAAACGGATTGATTGGAAAACAAACTATTAAAAAACTTTCAATAAAAAATAACAAAATTTTTGCAGTTGACAATAACTTCAAAAAAAATGATCAAAATAAAAATATAAAATTTTTTAATATTGATTTGACTGAGAAATCTTCTCTTAAGAAAATAAAAAATCTTAAAATAGATGTTATAATTCACCTAGCAGCTTTTCTAGGAGTAAAAAAAACTGAAAAAAACGAATTAAAGTGTTTAAATGAAAATATTACTACGACTAAAAATATCCTAGACTTTTGTGTATCAAAAAAAATTAAAAGAATAATATTTGCATCTTCATCAGAGGTTTATGGAGACGGATATAAAACTTCTATTAAAGAAGACTCTCAAGTTATGCCTAAATCAGTTTATGGAATAAGTAAAGTTACCTGTGAGTCTTTTATCAAGGCTTATAGCAAAAAATATAAATTCAATTATAACATTATTAGATTCTTTAATGTTTATGGACCAGGACAAAAAAAAGAATTTGTTATACCAATATTCCTCAATTGCATCAAAAATAATCAAAATATAAATTTATTTGGGTCTGGAGATCAATTAAGAGCTTTTTGCTTTGTTGATGATGCTGTAGAAGGATTAAGTAAAGTACTATCAAAAGGTAGAAAAAATGAGACATATAATATTGGCAACAATTTAGAGCCTATAAAAATCATTAATTTAGCAAAAAAAATTAAAAAAATATTTAATTCGAAAGTGAAAATTAAAAAATTATCATTTAAAAAAAGTGATAGAAAGCAATCTCGTGAAATATTTTATAGAAGACCAAATATAAAAAAGATTCAGAAAGAGTGTAATTATTTTCCTAAAATAAGTTTAGATTACGGATTAAAAAAATTATTAAATGATTAATCTTTTTAGTTTTTTTCATATAAATACCTCTTTTTCTTCTATAGAAAAAAACCAAATTCCTGAGGTGATTAAAAAATGTTATTGGCCTTTATTAAGTTTGATTGAAAAAAATGATTTTAAGATTGGAATAGAAATAACAGGGTACTCTTTAGAAGAAATTTATAAGATTGATAAAAAATGGATCTGGAAATTTAAAGAGTTAATTTCGAAAAAAAAGTGTGAATTAATAGGGTCTGGTTATACCCAAATTATTTCTCCATCAGTTCCGTATGAATTAAATATTAAGAATTTACAATTTGGATTAGATACTTATAAAAAATATTTGAATTGTAGACCGAATATTGCGTTGGTATGCGAACAAGTTTTTTCAAAGTCTTTGATAGAAATTTATAATAAAAAATATAATACAATTATTTTAGATTGGATAGATGCGAAAAGAAGCATCAAAGGAATTGATAAAAAAGACCAAATACCAAGCACTTTGGTAGATGATAATGGTAATGGTATAAAAGTTATTTGGTCTAATTCTGTTGCTTTTCAAAAATTTCAAAGATTAGCTTATGAGGAAATTAGTTTAAATGACTACGATGAATACCTAGATCACTCAATTGATCAAAAATGTTTATGTATTTATTCAAATGATACCGAAATTTTTAACTATAGACCAAAAAGATTTTCAACAGAAAGCAAGATAAAAGTCAATGAATGGAAGAAAATATCCTCTATATATAATTTCTTGAATGAAAAGAAAATTACTAAATTTTGTACATTAAAAGAAATATCAAAACTTAATGATAATAAAAAATTAAAAATCACATCTGCTTCAAAGCCAATAGTTGTAAAAAAACAACCAAAATATAATATTACTAGATGGGTTCTGTGTGGAAAAAGAAATTTTGAACTTAATAAATTATGCTGGAAATATTTTGATTTTATCAAAAAAAAAAAAATAAAATCCAAACCGTCTTGGAAACAACTATGTTATTATTGGTCGAGTGATTTTAGGACTCATTGTTCTAAAAAAAAACTTAATAAAGTTTTAAAAAATATTTCTTTAAATTTAAAAAATATAAAATTAAAAAAAGATAAAAAGACAGTAAAAGGAATACTTAAAGAAAAATTAAGCAATGATCAAAATATTTTTATTTCTAAAAATTATATCAAATTTGAAAATAATGAAACTTCTTGTATTTTAAATAAAAAGAAAGGCCTAGTAATTGATAGTTTTATCTCAAAAAAAATCTCGAAAAATAAGATTTATGGTACTACGCATCAAGGTTTTTTAAATGAAATTGAAAGTCAAAGTGACTATTTTTCTGGGCATACAAATATATTCCTTGATGATTTGACTAAATACACTGAACTTAATTTTAATATTGATAATTATAAAATTAATAAATTGAAAAAAAATACGTACTCAATCAATTTTTCAAAAAATTTCCCAGCTAATAAAAAATTTGAAAAAACTATAGAAATTGACTTAAATAAATCACATTTGACACAACACATAAAACTAAAGAATATTTCACCAAGAATTATAAGAATGATCAATTTAACTTTAAATCCAAAAGAGTTTAATATAGAAAAACTCTTTTATTGTTGCCATCTAGGAGGCAAAAGAGAAGAAAAATTTTATCTATGTAATAATTTTAATCATGGAAGGTATATACAAGATGTTACAAAGTTTACATCATCTAATAATTGTCTGCCACTAACTAATGGAAACCTATCAATAGGAGATAATACAAAAAAAATAACTTTTAAATTCAAAAATTACCTTTCCCCTGTTGCTGGCCTTATTGAATTCAAAAAATTTAATAAAGATTTTTTTTTAAGATCTGCGTTTTCTGCATGTGAAAGTGATGACACAAATAGTAATCTTATAAAGAATATGGATATTAATTTTAAAGTAAGAATTGAGATAGAAAAAGTAATATGAATATATTAATCACCGGGGGAGCAGGGTTTATAGGATTTCATTTAGCACAATTACTTCTGAAAAAAAGAAACAAAGTATTTATTATAGATAATCTTAACAATTATTATGATCCAAATTTAAAAAAACAAAGGCTAGAAAAACTAAATCAAATAAAGAATGAAAAAAACTGTTTCTTAAAATTTAAAAAATTTGATATTACAAATTATAAAATTTTAAAAAATTTTTTTAAAAGAAATAAGATTGAAATAGTAATTCATTTAGCCGCACAAGCAGGAATACGTTATTCATTAAGAAATCCTCGAGCGTATTTTGCTAGTAACTTGTTGGGATTTTATAATATGATTGAATTATCTAATCTTTTTAAAATCAAACACTTTGTATATGCAAGTACTAGTAGCGTTTATGGTAATAATAAAAAAAATTACTTCAAAGAAGAGGATAATACTGATTATCCTCTTCAATTTTATTCAGCTACTAAAAAATCAAATGAGATAATAGCTCACTCTTTTAGCAACCTTTATAATATGAAAACTACTGGTCTAAGACTATTTTCAGTTTACGGACCATGGGGAAGGCCGGACATGGCGTATTATAAATTTACAAAAAAAATTTTAAATAAAGAAAAATTAGATATTTTTAATAATGGAAATCACTTAAGAGATTTAACTTATATATCTGATGTTGTTAAAGCCATTCAAAAGATTTCTTTAAGCAAAAAAATATTATCAAGTAAAAGTAATTTCTATAGAATATATAATCTTGGACATGGAAAGGCAGTAAGTTTAATGAATCTTATTAAATTAATAGAAAGTAACTTAAAATTAAAAGCTTTAAAAAAATTTACTAAAATTCAAAAAGGAGACGCCTTCAAGACTCTTTGTAATAATAAGAGATTATCTAAAGAATTTAAGATAAATTTTAACACAAAGCCCTCAGCAGGAATTAAAAAATTTGTAGATTGGTACTTAAAATTTAACAAATAAAATTATGAAAAATAACAATTATATATATTATTCTCAACCTGACTTAGATAAATCAGATTACAGATGTTTAAAAAAAGTTTTTAATTCAAATTTTTTAACGCAAGGTCCAGAGATTAAAAATTTTGAAAAAAAAATAGCAAAATTTGTTAAAGTAAAATATGCCACAGGTTTCAATAGTGCAACGAGTGCACTACACGCCTCTTGCTTTAGTTTAGGATTTGAAAAAAATAATATTTTATGGACTGTTCCAAACTCATTTGTAGCTTCTGCAAACTGCTCTTTATATCTTGGAGGAAAAGTAAATTTTGTAGATATATCTAAGGATACAAAAAATATTGATGTAGAAAAATTAAGAGAAAAACTAAAAAATACAAAAAAAAAGAATTTGCCTAAAATTTTAGTTACTGTTGATTTTGGAGGAAATCCAGTTTTGCAGGACGAAATTTTCTATCTTTCTAAAAAATATAATTTTAAGATAATCGAAGATGCTTCTCATGCACTGGGCGCTATGTACAAAAAAAATATGGTTGGAAACTGTAAGTGGTCTGATGTAACAGTATTTAGCTTCCATCCGGTAAAAACAATTACTACGATTGAGGGAGGAATAGCTACCACAAATAATTTTAAGATTTACAATAAGATGCAAATGTTTAGAACCCATGGAATTACACGAACGAAAGCTTTTTTAATTAACTCTAAAGAAAAAAGAAATGATTGGTACTATGAGCAACATTTTTTAGGTTACAATTACAGAATGTCTGATGTTTCTGCAGCTTTAGGAATAAATCAATTAAAAAAAATAAAAAGATTAATCAATAAAAGAAATGAGATAGCAAAATTTTATAATAAACATCTTTCTAAGCTTCCTTTGAAACTACCAGTGTTAACTCCTTATAGTAAAAGCACTTTTCATTTATACACAATCCAAATAGTGTTAGACGAAGAAAGTAAAATTCGCAAGAGGTTGTATGAATACTTAAAAAAACAAGGTATCATTACCAATGTTCATTATTTACCAGTTCATTTACACCCATATTATAAAAAATTAGGTTTCAAGAAAAATCAGTATCCGATTTCAGAATATCATGCACAAAGTTCATTATCTTTACCAATTTACCCAAGTTTATCACTAAAGAATATGAAAAAAATTGTTACTTTAATTAAAAAATTTTTTCAAAAAAAAAAATACTAAAATAAATTCTTTGTTTTATGATTAAAAAGATTTGGAGTCTTCTAGAAAAAAATCAAAAGAAAACATTTCTTGTATTATTTTTTTTTAATATATTAATAATTTCTTTAGAATTAATTTCTTTAAGTACAGTTTTCCCTATAATTTACTCTATCAATAACGACTTAGACTCTCTTAAAAATTTTGGAATATTCGACTATTTTTTTGATTTCTTAAAAGTTTTCAATTCAACTCCCTTAACTACATTTTTAATAGTATTATTAATTTTAATAATATTAAAAAACTTGATTTTAGCAGTTTATACATTCTTCGAAAGCAAGTTTATTTTTGAAACTCAAGAAAAAATGTCATTAAAATTATTCTCAAACTTAATATATAAAAATTATAGATTTCATTTAGAAAACAATTCAGCAGATTTGATTACTAGAGTTAGAACTGATAGTGACTTAATTAGAGAAGTAATTTTTTCGTTCCATAGAGGTTTAAAAAGTATATTTTTCCTTGTTTGTATTTTTATTTTTTTAATGATTTTAGATCAAACAGGATTTCTTTTATCATCAATCACATTTTTTCTACTAAGCTTTCTATTTTATAAGTTTTCTTCAAAAAAAACTTCCTCATTAGGTGAAGAAAGGCAATTAAAAGAGATAATGAGAACTAAAAGATTACAAGAAAGTTTTAGTGGTATAAAAGAAATTAAAACATTTTTAAAAAATAAAATAATATTAAGTGGTTATGAAGATTTAACGAAATCTATATCTAAAACCTATTATACAAGAGATTTTATAGCAAAATTACCAAAAGTTTTCTTAGAAATTTTAATAGTTGTCTCAGTAATTATTCTAACAATCACAATGTTATACAATCCTAGAGAAAGTTCTGAACTACTTGCAATATTAAGTGTTTTTGGTCTAACTGCCATAAAAGCTTTGCCACATATGAGTGGATTATTAGCCTCGATAAATACACTTAAATTTTCAGGTAAAGTAATAGATTATTATCATCATAACTTAATAAATAAAAAGAGTGAAATCCAAAAAGAAAGTACTGAAATTAGTAAAAAATATTTTTCAGAATTAAATATTAAAAATATTTCATTCAGTTATCCAAATAATGAAAAACTTCTTTTTAAAGATTTCAATGTTGATTTGAAAAAGGGAGAAATAATACAAATCAAAGGACCCACAGGCTCTGGAAAATCAACATTGATCGATATAATCTTAGGTTTACAGACACCTCAAAGTTATAAAATCTATATGGATGGAAAAGAATTAAAAAAATTCCCACATAATTGGTTAGAAAATTTTAGTTATGTTCCACAATCTATTTATTTGTTTGATACTTCAATTAAAAATAATATTACAATGGAAGATAATAATGATTTTAATGAGACACTTTTTTTTAATTGCTTGGAAATAGCAGAGATAAAAGATTTTATTGAATCACTTCCAAAAAAAGCAAATACACCTATTGGAGAATTAGGATCTAATTTATCAGGCGGTCAAAGACAAAGACTTGGTATTGCAAGAGCATTATATAAAAATTCGAATATAATAATTTTAGACGAGGCTACTAACGCTTTAGATCCTCTTACTGAGCAAAAAATTTATGAAAATTTTGATAAAATAAAAAAAGATAAAATACTTTTGATCGTAAACCATAGAAATGTTGAAAAATTAAAAGTTTCTAAGGTAATTTCTGTTTTAAAAAACTAAGAAAATTGATGTCCAAAAAAAATAAATTACTAATTTACTTTTTTACAGGTAAGAGAGGTGGTTTTAATCATTATATACCAATTCTTAGATTATTAAAAAAAAATAAAATTAAGTTTAAAATTTTAGCAACTGATATGCACTTATCAAAATTTTTTGGAAGCACGATTCAAGAAATAAAAAAATACAGTAATGAAATAATAACTTTAAAAAATAAGCCTATTAAAGATAGTGTTAAAAATAGACTTTCCGTAATTACGAATACTATCAATAATATGAGCAAGCAAATAATAAAAAAAAGACCAAGTCATCTTTTTGTTTTAGGAGACAGGGCTGAAGTTTTAGGAGCTGCTATTGCTGCACTACATCATAATGTTCCAATTATACATCTTTATGGAGGAGACGTGACCCAAGGAGGAACAGATGAGCCAACAAGGCATGCTTTGACAAAGTTATCTAATTTACATCTAACGTCTAATATAAAAAGTTACAAAAATGTCATTAAAATGGGAGAAGAAAATTGGCGTGTGCACAATGTTGGTTTGGTCTCTTTAGACTTATTCAAAAAAAACTTTTTTAAATCCCGAAAGTACTTAGAAAAAAAATATAAAATTAATTTTGAAAAACCTTATATAATTTTGATTCAACACCCTGTTACTTGGCAGATTTCTGATTCTAAAAAACAAATAAATGAAACACTTCGATCAATATTGAAATTCAAAATACAAACGATTGCAATTTACCCATGCTCGGATCCTGGGCATAAAAATATTGTGGATGCTCTCAAAAGATTTTCTAAAAATAACAAGTATTTTAATTTGTATAAAAATATAGAAGCAGAAGATTTTTACAGCCTACTTAAAAATTGTAAATTTTTAATAGGTAATTCTAGTTGTGGAATTACCGAAGCCGCTTTTTTTAAAAAAAATGTTATAAATATTGGCATCCGACAAATGAATAGATTTTCTGGTAAAAATGTAATAAGTGTAAAACACAATTCTTCAGAAATCTCCAAAATAATTAAAAAATTACTAATTAAAAAAAAAGAGAATATCTCTAAAAAAAATTTTATATATGGAAATGGTTTTTCTGCAAAAAAAATATTACAAATATTAAAAAAGATTAATTATAAAGATGATCTTATTAAGAAAAAATTTATAGAATAAAATGAATATATTAATAACTGGTATTGATGGATACACAGGTTGGCCGCTTACTCTAGCGATTTCAAAAAAATATAAAAATGCTCAGATAATTGGTGTGGATAATCTTATGCGAAGAAAGTGGGTATTTAATTCTGGTTCCATAAGTGCTTTACCAATTAAATCTATGGAAAAAAGAATAACTAAGGCAAGACAATTTGGTCTTAGAAATATTAAATTTATAAAGGGCGATTTGACTGACCTAAAATTTACTGAAAAACTTATTAAATCTTATAAATTTGATGTAGTTGTTCACTTAGCATCTCAACCATCAGCGCCATTTGCAAGCTCAAATATTTTCAATGCATCGTACACACAAAAAAATAATATAATTTCAACACTCAACTTAATTTGGATGATTGAAAAATATAAAAAAAAGCCAATTAAGTTTATTTATACTTCAACTACTGGGGTTTACGGACAACCAAATTTTAAGATACCTGAAGGCTTTATAAAAGCCGAATATAAAAATAAAACAGATTTAATCCCTTTTTCTCATTTAGGAGGATCTTGGTATCATATCACCAAATCGAATGATCTTAACAATCTCTTTCTTGCAAACAAACTATGGGGTATGAATATAATTGATTTCAGAACATCAATTGTTTATGGAGCAGATACTGAAGAAACTAAAAAACACAATGATTTAAATACTAGATTTGATTTTGATTACAATTTTGGAGTAGTGATAAATAGATTTTGTGCAATGAGCGTAATAGATCATGATATTACTGTTTATGGAAAAGGACTTTTAAAAAGACCCTTCATATCTCTAAAAGATTTTGTTCATTCCGTTGTGAACTCAATAAGCTATAGACAAAAGAAATCCTTTGAAGTCTTTAATCAAACTACAGAACTATTAGGGATTAAACAATTAGGTTTAACAATATCTAAAGCTGCTCAGGATATTGGATCGAAATCAAAAATTAAGCAAATTAGAAATCCTAGAAAAGAAAAAGAAAATCATAATATGAAAATGGAAAATAAAGAATTTTTAAAAATTTTAAAACGAACGCCCTCAAATTTTTCATGCGAATGTAAAGAAATTTTGTTAAAACTAAATAAATATAAGAATAACATTTTAAAATTCAAAAAATCTTTAATTTAATAATGATAAATGTAGCTGTACCCATAACCGGAAAAGAAGAATTCAAATTATTAAAAAAGGTAGTATATAGCGGAAGGTTTGTAAGCGGTAAAAATGTTGACTTATTTGAAAAAAAATTTGCAAATTATATTGGAACTAAGTTTGCGGTTTGCTTTAATAGTGGAACTGCTGCATTACACGCTTCTTTAGGCGCGCTAAACTTAAAACCAAAAGATGAGGTAATCGTGCCAGCTATCTCATTTATAAGTTCAGCTACTGCGATATTACATCAAGGCTGTAAAGCTGTGTTCTGTGATGTGAATTTAGACGATTATTGTATGAATATTGAAAGTTTGAAAAATAAGATTACAAAAAATACAAAAGCAATAATTCCAGTGCATTTTGCTGGTTCAGCATGCAACATGAAAAAAATATCTAATATTGCAAAAAAATTCAATTTAAAAATCATAGAAGACTGTTCTCAAGCTCATGGAACAAAAATATTTAATAAAAAGGTAGGGTCTTTTGGAAACTCATCATGTTTTTCTTTTTATGCAACAAAACATATGACTACTGGTGAAGGTGGAGTTTTATGCACAAATGATAAAAAAATTTACAATTTTTGTAAATCATTCAGAACTCATGGAATGGTAGATAGAGATACTCATAAATTCCTTGGATACAATTATAGAATGGGTGAAATAAATGCTGCAATCGGTTTAGCTCAAATTAAAAAACTTGATAAAATAAATAAAAAAAGAGTAAAGAATTCTAAGTATATTATTAACGGTTTAAAAAAGACTAAAAAAAATAACACTTGGTTTAAAGTTCAAGAAATTAAAAAAGGCGTATACCACACTTATTTTTGGTGCCCTGTAAGAATTTTATCCAAGAGTATCTCTATAAATGATGTGAGAGAAAAACTAAAAAAAAAGGGAATTGAAATTCGAGCAAGGTATAAATACCCATTATATAAACAAAAAGTTTTTACAAAAATTAAAAATAATGGATCACAAAACTACAAAAAACTATATTTAAAAAATTCGGAAGCTTTATCTGGAAAAATATTTGGCTTGCCAAATCATTATAAATTAAAAAAAAAAGAATTAGATTATATTATTAGAGTAGTATCAAATTTATTTTAAATTTTTTCACTATCACAATATGAATCCCCTTAAAAACTTGATCGTTAATAAAGAAACGTCACTAAGAAATATTCTTTTGAAAATTAATCTGAACGGAAAAAATGGAGTTTTCGTTGTAAAGTCTAATAAACTAATTGGAGTAATAACAGACTCAGATATAAGAAAAAAACTCCTTCAAAATAATTTAAGCAATAAAACGATTGCTAAAGATTTAATGGAAAAAGATTTTTTAAGCATACCATTAAATAAAAAAAAATTGAGTAAAAAAATTCTTATTGAGTCTAACAAGATATTAATTCCAATCACACAAGGGAAAAAATTAATTGATTATGTTCACACTAGTGATTTTTTTAAAGAACAATCAGAAACAAAAAAAAAAATTTTAGTTATAGGAGGATTAGGATTTATTGGATCTATTCTAGTAAAGAATTTATTAGCAAAAAAATTAAAAGTTAATATTTTAGATATTAATTTTTACGGATGTAAATTAGAAAAAAAAATATTAAAAAATAAAAAACTGAAAATTTTTTACGGTGATTGTAATGATAAAATTATTTTAAGGAAAGCTTTAAAAGGATGTACTGATGTTATTCATTTAGGAGAAATAGTTGGAGATCCAGCAGTAAAATTAAATAAAAATTTTTCTATAAAAAATAATTATGAAAGTACAGTATTGCTTGTTTCAGAATGTCAAAAATTTAAGATAAATAAATTTATTTTTGCATCGAGTTGTAGTGTCTATGGGCAATCAAAATTGAAGTGTAAAGAGACCTCAAAATTAAATCCAGTATCTTTGTATGCAAAATGTAAAATTGAATGTGAAAAAACAATATTATCTTTTGATACAAGACAATTTTGTCCAGTAATAATGAGACTTTCAACTGTTTATGGGGACTCACCAAGAAAAAGATTCGATCTTGTAGTAAATCGGTTTATTTTAATGGCTCTAAAGAAAATCAAAATAAATCTTTTTGGTGGAGACTCATGGAGGCCTTTCATCTCTGTAAATGATGTCTCAAGAGCAATGATTAAAACTCTTTATTCAAAAAATGATAAAGTCAGAAAACAAATTTTCAACTTAGGTGGAGAAAAAGAAAATTACAGGATTATAGATATAATTAAAATAATCAAAAAAAAATTAGATATTGACTATAAAATAGTAAAACAAGTAGATGATAAAAGAAATTATAGGGTTTCATTTAAAAAAATAACAAAAATTTTATCATTTGAACCAAGAGATAATCTAAAAAAATCAATTTTTAAACTACTAAAAATTTATAAACAGACTTCAATCGACGAAAACGATATAAATTATTTTAATGACAAAAAAATAGCAAAAATATTAAAGTTTAAAAGATAATGATTTATTTATACGGAGCAGGAAAAAGAAGTTCTATAGTAATTGATTTATTACATCAAAACAAAATAAGAAAAAAAATTATATTGGTAGATAAAAAAAAATTTAAAAATAAACAAGTATTTAATGAGAAATATTTATTAAAAAATTTTAACCCTAAAAAAGACTACTTAATTATTACGATTGCTAATCCTTTAAAAAAAAAAGAAATTTATTATAGGTTAAAAAAATATTGTAATATAAGGCTTTTTAACCCTTTAATTAGCACAACTGCCTCGATAAAAAAAAAAGTAAAAATAGGAAAAGGTACAGTAGTTATGGATAACGCTTATATAGGTGAAGGAGTCATTATTAAAGAAAATTCAGCAATTGGAATTTCTTCATTGGTTAGCCATGATTGTAAAATTGGAAATTACTGTGAAATTTCACATAGAACCAAAATTGCGGGAAATGTTAAAATTAGTGATAATGTTTTTATTGGTTTAGGAGCAATAGTTATTCAAAAAATTAAAATAAATGAAAAATCTTTTATTGGAGCAGGAGTTTTAGTTAAAAAGGATATACCAAAAAATAAAAGAGTTACCCTTCGTCAAGAAATTAATTTAAAATAAATAAGTGAAAATCTATTGTCTTATATTAGCTAGAAAAAACTCTACAAGAATTAAAAATAAAAACATGATAATATTTAATGGTAAACCATTAATTTACTGGACATTAAAAAGTGCGGTTAAATCAAACGTCTTCAAAAAAATAATTTTATCAAGTGATTGGACAAAATTACTTAGGTACTCTAAAAATCAATTTAAAAAAATAACACCCCATATGCGTAGTAAATCCATTTCGAAATCAAACACTGCTTCTGAGACTGTTATAAGATTATTATTAAAAAAATTTAAAATAAAAGATGGTTATACTTTACTTTTACAACCTACTAGTCCTTTAAGAAAAACTTCATATGTAAAAATGATGATTAAGTGTGCTTTAAAAAATAATCTTATGACTTTGCATTCAGTGAGCAACGTTAAAAATAAGACATTTATTAACAAAAAAAGTAATTTTTTCAATCTTCCTTCAAGAATTAAAAGTAAGATATATTTAAATGGATCTATTTATTTGTTCAGCAATAAATATTTTAAAAAAAAAAATACTTTAAAAGAAAAGATAGGAAATTATTTTTTCCATGACTCAAAATATAGTTTAGATTTAGATACCTTAAAAGATTTAAAAAAACATAATCTTAAATTTAAATTTAATGAAGATAAAGTATTAGAAATAATTTCAAATAAATGATGAAAAAAAAATTAATAGTATTTATATTTGCCTATAAATTTAAAAAACAATATATAAGAAGATTTGACTTAAATGATATTTCTAAACAAAAATATTTTGATGTTGAATGTCACCAATTAATTGATTTTATTTATCCAAAATTTAAAAAAGCATTTAAAAGAAATGATACCCACAAAAGTTTAAAAAAATTTAAGACTTATTTAGCATGGAAAATGAGAATTAAACATTTAAGAGAGAAATACAAAAATAATATAATATTAGTAAATACAGTAAAATCTGTTTGTAATAAATCATTTAGAATAAATAATTTTTTAAATAAAACAGATATTAAGTTATTGGAACTAGAAGATAATTTTTCATCTATTTATGCGGACGAAAAATCATTATTTTCATCATTCAAATATTTAATTTTAAATTTATTTTTTAATATAAAAAAAATTGCAAGATATATCGAAACAAATTTTTATACAAATTTAAAAAAAATAATTAATAAACCTAGAAGATTTATTTTAAATTCAGGTAAGAACAACAAATATCTTTTTAATAAAAATATAATCAAGATAGAAGGAAATTTTCCAGATTTTAATATGCACCTTGCGACTAGGAAAAAGAGATTAAAAAAATATTCGCAAGAAAAATTTGCGTTATTTCTAGAAGCCGCAACTCCTTTAAGTGAAGGTGATAGATACATATCAAATGATGATAAAGATGTTTGGGGTGATCCAAAAATTTGGTTTAAAAATTTAAATTCCTTTTTTGATTTTGTAGAAAAACAATTAAAAGTTCAAATAAAAATAGCGCCTCATCCAAAAATTAAACATAAAAATTTAAGACCTCATTATTATAGTGGTCGTAAAATTATTAGGCATGATTTAGCTGAAATAGCAAAATACTCAAAGTTTTTTATCTCTAGATCAAGTTCAGCAATGTGTTATGCAGTAATATATAATAAACCTGCAATATTTATTACTAACAACAAAATTATGAATGGTCCAAAATTTAGATTTCAAAAGTCATATAGCTCAAAGTTTGGAAAGGATCCTATTAATATTGATAAAAACCTAGATTTAAATAATTTGAAAAGTAATTTTATAATTAATAAAAAAAAATATAGAAAATTCAAAATTAATTACCTCTCTGTAAGAAATGATAATAAACGTAATTTTGAAATTATATCTAAACTAATATAAATGAGCTTAAAAAAAAAAAATAATGCATTAATTCTCGGGGCAGGTCCTACCGGTCTGATAACAGCATGGAAATTATTAGAGGCCGGTTGGGATGTTACTATAATAGAAAAAAATAATTCCGTTGGTGGTTTATGTAGATCTTGGAAATGGAAGGATTTTATACTAGATACCGGCCCTCATATATTTCACACACCAGATAAACAATTAATAAAATTTTGGAAAAAAAATTTTGGAAATCTCCTAATCGAAGGAAAATTTAAATGTAAAAATGTTCAAGGTGAAAACTTTGATAAGTTTTATGATTATCCTCTTTCATACGAGGGACTTAATAAATTTGAAAAAAAATTAAAAAACAAAATTTATTCAGAACTAAAAAAATGCAATAAAAAAAATCAAAGGCAAAAGGCAAAAAATTATAAGGATTATATTGACTCTTTTATTGGACCAACTCTAAGAAAAATGTTTTTTGAAAAATATCCAAAAAAAATATGGGGAATAGACCCAAAATTAATGACACCTGATTGGGCTCCAAATAGAATAAAGTTCAGAGATAAAATTTTACCATTTTACCATGAAGAATATGCAGCAGTTGGGAAGTATGGAACAGGATGTCTTTATGATAAGATCAAAGATTTTATACTTAAACTTGGAGGAAAGATTAGATTTAATGAGACAGTAAAAAATTTAAAATATGAAAATAAAAAAATAAACAAAATAATTACTAACAAGAAAAAATATTTAATAAATGAAAACACTGTTATAATATCTACGTTACCCTTAAGTATTACTGCAAGATTTTTAGGAAAAAAGAATAATTTAAAATTTAGAGGAGTCTGCTCGGTATATCTATTTTATAAAAAAAATTTCATTTTAGATAAAAATATTCACTGGTTGTATTTTGACTCGAATAAATTGATGTTTAACAGAATTACAGAGAATAAAAAACTTAGCAAATTTGTAGCACCAAAAAATAAATCATTTTTAACATTAGAGACTACATACACCCAAGGTGATAAATTTTCTAAATTAAAACCAGAACACGTAAAAAGATTAATGGTAAGTCAAATTAACAAAACCAACTTGGTTGACAAAAAAAAATTAATTGGAGCTGAGATAAATTATGAACCATTTGTTTATCCTGTACAATTTTATGATTACAAAAATGAAATAGCAAATGTTAAAAGTCACGTTGAAAATTTTAGCAATCTCTTTTCAATAGGTGCTAGTGGTGAATTTAATTATGCAGATAGTCAAATTTTATTTCACAAATCTTTTGATCTAGTAAATAGTTTAACAAATAAATATGGAAGAGACTTAAATGAAACCAAAAATTTTAATTTTGACAACCTTAACAAAAATATTTTTATTGGAAAATGTTTGATAAAAGAAAATACTAAACCTTTTATCATAGCTGAGGCTGGCTTAAATCATAATGGTAGTTTTGAAGTTGCAAAACAACTAATTGATAGTGCAAAACGTTCAGGATGTGATGCAATCAAATTTCAATCATTTCTACCTGATAGTAGAGTTTCAAAGTTTGTAAAATCTGAGAAATATGCAGAAAAAGTAATTGGAACTCAGGAAAGTATCAGTGAGTTGTTTAATAGGCTAAGCTTAGATTTTAAATCACAAAGAAAAATTTTTAAATATGCGAATAAGAAAAAAATCTTAATATTTTCGACACCTTTCGATTTTGAAAATGCTGATTTTTTAGATAGTATTGGCGCGCCTGCTTTTAAAATTGCATCAGCTGATTTAGTAAACTTACCATTGATAGAACATGTATCTAAAAAGGGAAAACCGTTGATTATTTCTACTGGAATGTCATTGATTTCTGAAATTGATGAGGCTGTTGAAACTGTGAAATCAACTGGCAATCAAAATTTAATTCTTTTACACTGTAATTCATCATATCCTTCCTCATACTCTGAGATGAACCTTAAATTTATAGATACACTTAAAAAAATGTATAACATACCAGTAGGTTTTTCAGACCATACAACGGATTTGCTTTCTTCAAAGACTGCTATCGCACTTGGAGCAAATGTAATAGAGAGACATTTTACTCTTAACAAAAAAATGGAGGGACCTGATCATATTCTCTCATCTGACGAAAAAGAAATGACTGAATTAGTAAAATTTAAAAAATATCATAATAGGTGGGGAAAATTTTCAAAAAAAATTTTGAATAATAAAAAAATAAAAGAGAATGTAACATCTATACTTGGTGATGGTATAAAAAAAATACAACCTAACGAGTTTATTACAATTAACGCACAAAAGAAAAGTTTATACGCAAAGAAAATAATAAAAAAAGGTGACAAATTTTCAAAAAATAATGTGTGTATAAAAGGACCTGTAGCAGGATTGAAACCAAAGTATTTTAATATTATTCTCAATAAAAGATCTAATACGATTATAAAAAAAGATGAACCCATTACTTGGGATCATATTTAAAATGAAGTTCGAAAAAGTCTTACTGTCAAGAATATCCGACTTAAAGAAGATTGCAAAAAAAGAAAAGAAATTATCCGGATTCATGATTGGCAATACAAGTAAATCAGAAAAAAATGAATTTTACTTTACTCCATTAAGAGATACTAAGTCTATGGTTGTATCAGGAATAATTGTTTATTCTGAAACTTATGCAAAAAAAGCAGCTAAATATTTAGATGGTAAAGTAGATTATATATTAGTAGACGCTGAAAAAAAGATTCCACCTAAAAAAAATGGAGATCCCTCAAATATTGAGAGAAGAGTAAAAGAGGTTCTAAAAAAAACTCCAATGTGGGTTTACAAAGGAAATGATTTAACAGTAGATGCAGTAGATATTTTTTTGACCAACTTTTTAAAAAAAAACTTAAGAGGTATTGGAGGAAAGAAAATATTAATTATTGGTGCAGGGAATATTGGTTTTAAAATTGCATTACAACTCGTTGAAAGGGGTGCAAAAGTTTATCTTTGCGCAAGAAATTTGAAAAAACTAAAATTAAAAGTTGATACACTCAATTCTATAAAACCGATTCATACCTTTGAAAAAGTAAACAAAATTGAACTAAAAAATGTAAAAAAAATTGCTCATTCATTAGATATTATTATTGGAGCAACTAATGGAAAACCTGTAATCAAAAAAAATATGTTAATTAAGTTAAAAAAGAAAACTATATTGATAGATTTAGGAAAAGGAACATTTTTTGGAGATGCAGTAATGTATGCAAATGATAAAAATCATAAAATTTACCGAGTAGATATTTCAGTAGCCCTAGAAGGACAAATAAATAAATTCTTAATGCTAAAAAAGAATAAATCTATTGTATTAGAAAAAAAAAAATTACTTGGTGAAAAATTAGTGTCGAGTGGATTATTAGGTGGTTACGGGGATATTATTATAGATGATATTAAGGCACCCAAAAGAGTTTTAGGTGTGAGTGACGGAAAAGGTGATTTTTTAAGAAAACTAAATTTTAGACAACAAAAAAATGTTAATAAGATTATTTCCTTTTTAAAAAAAAAATGAAAATTGAATTCAAAAAAATTAAACAGAACAACCCTTTACTAATCGCAGAAACAGCATGTGGACATAATGGCGATATAAAAAAATTGATAAAATTAATTAATATTGCAAAAAATTCTGGGATAAAAGCTATTAAGTTCCAAATTTTTAAGTTGGACGAGAGATCAGTTCCAAATTCAAAAGAAGAAAAAATTTTTAAAAATCTCACTTTAAGTGAATCAGAATGGAAGAAAGCTGTCAATTGGGCACATAAAAAAAAGTTATTTGTCTTTGCCGATATTTTTGGATTAGATAGTTTGAATTTAGCTGAAAAAATAAAAGTTGATGGATATAAAATTCATTCTGAAGACGCACTTAATCATACTTTTATAGAAAAAGTACTTAGTAAAAATAAAATAACAATTATAGGTATTGGCGGATCTTACAGATCTGAGCTTATTTCTTTAGTTAATAATTTGGTAAATAAAAGTTTAAATAATAAAATTATATTAATGGCTGGTTTTCAAGTTTTTCCAACTCCTTTAAAATCACATTCTATATCTGAAATTATTGATCTAAAAGATAAGTATTCAAAATTTAATTTTAAAATTGGTTTTTCTGACCATATGCAAGGTGGCTCAGAAGAAAGTTTCTTATTACCTATATTAGCCTTAAGTTCTGGTGCAGAAGTAATTGAGAAGCATTTTACAATTAATAGAAAGCTAAAATTAATAGATTATTACTCGTCTTTAAACCCAAATGAATTAAAAATTTTCAATATAAAATTAAAAAACTATTTGAACTTATTTAAGCCTATTGGAGACCTTTCAACAGATGAATTAAAATATAGGAACATGTTTAAAAAGTTCATTACTACAAAAGTTAATAAAAAAAAAGGTGATTTAATTAAAGAAAATGAAATTGAGTTTAAAAAAAATAAAAAAGAAGGACAAAGTTTAACATTCAATCAAATTAAAGGTAAAAAACTTAAACAAGATCTTAATGCTGGAAGTCCATTAAAACTTAAATACTTTGAGCAAAAAGTTGGTGCAATTATTGTTGCTAGAATGACTTCTAATAGACTTCCTGGGAAGTCCTTAAAAAAAATTGGCAACAGGGAGTCAATCGCTTTATTAATTGATAGAATAAAAAAAATTAAAAGATGTGATGAAATTATTTTAGCTACATCAACAGATGTTTCAGATGACCTTTTAGCATCAATTTCTAAGAGGGAAAATATAAAATGTTATAGAGGTTCACTTGAAAATGTTGCATTGAGGTATTATGAAGCTGCGAAAGAATATTCATTAGATCAAGTTCTAAGAATTACAGGCGATGCAATTTTATGCGATGTTGTCATGCTTGATAAAGCTATTGAACACCATTTAAATAATGCTAACGATGTGACTTTTATTAAAAATATGCCTTATGGGACTGCCAAGGAGGTATTCAGCTATAGGACAATTAAAACTATATCAAATTACTCTAAAATTAATAAAAATACTGAATATTTAGAGTGGTTTTTAGAGAATGGTAGAAATTTTAAGGTTGGTTATATAAAATCAAACTATAAATTTAAAAAAAATATTAGATTAACGTTAGATTTTGAGGAAGATTTGATACAATTAAATAAAATTTTTAATGATTTAAAACACCTAGATCATATTAAAATACAAGATGTAATTAACTATTTGAATAAAAATCCAAAAGTTATTAAAATTAATAGTCATCTTATTCCTAAATTTAAAAAGATTGAAAAAAATACGGAGCTAAATATTTAAATGTCTAAAATTAGTACTATTGATCAAGAAATATTAAAAGGCTCTTCAAAATTATTTTCAGAAAAAAAAAAGACAGGGTTTGATAGAACCAATTATATGGTCAAGAATATGGAGTATAATCATGCTTTCATACAATTATCTAAAGGTGAAAAAGATAAAGATAAGATTTTATATAAATTGCAAGAAGAATATAAATCTTATCGAAAAAAATGGGTGAATATTTTGGATAGTTATAAAATTGATAGCAACTTTAAACCCGGCTCTAAAATTTCACCCCCACTATCAGTAGATATTGAAACAGCATCTATCTGTGATTTAGCGTGCCCACATTGTAGTAGAGAATATATAATCACACCAGATAAAATAATGAATTTCGAATTATATAAAAAAATTATATCTGAATGTAAAAAATTAAAAGTACCATCAATTAAATTAAACTGGAGGGGGGAACCTCTTCTTAACCCAAAAATAAATGAATTTGTAAAATATGCAAAGGATCAAGGTATTCTTGAAGTTTCCATAAATACAAACGCTGTATCATTAACAGAAGAAAAAGCAGAAAAACTTATTAATTCAGGATTAGATGTAATAATCTTTTCTTTTGATGGAGGTACTAAAAAAACTTATGAAAAATTGAGACCAGGAAGATTTCATAAAAATAACTTTGAGCAAGTATATGGGAATATAAAAAGATTTACACAAATAAAAAAAAAATTAAATTCAAAATTTCCAATAACAAAAATTCAAATGATTTTAACAAAAGACTCTAGAGAGGAAACAAACAATTTTTTTGAAATATTTGGTGATATAATAGATGACGTAACTGTTACTCAATACAACGAGAGAGGGGGTTCTGTCAAAGATCTAACAGATGCTCAACAGATAAAACTTACAAATTATCTTACTAAAAATAATTTAAATTCTTCAACTCCTTACATGGTCAATTTTGAGGGAGAGATATTTATTTCGAAAAAAAGAAAAGCTTGTGAGCAAATTTTTCAAAGATTAATGTTAACATATAATGGGCGAGCTGGGATGTGCTGTCATGATTGGGGAGCGCAACATGGTGTAGGTTTTATAGATAAAGATGCATATGAAAGTGATGATAAAGAATTTTTGAAAGTAAAACAAAAAATCGAAACAAATAAAAAAGGATTTGAATTATTAAAAGAAGCTAAAATTCCAAACAAGTTTAATGAGCCAGATACAAAAGTACAAAATATCGAAGAAATTTGGAACGGTGAAGAATTAAATAGAGTAAGAAAAATTCATCGAAACAATAACTTAAATGACTTGAAAGTCTGCGAGGGCTGTACTTTTAAAGATACATATCATTGGGAAAAAATAATTTAATATAATTCTTACATACTACCCGGTCGTGAATAAAATCGATTATACTAAAATCGCAAAAAAAAGTTTAACATTATTAAACAGTAAATATTCCGATGATATTACTGTTTCCATAAGCTCGTTACATGCAATCAAACATCATCCTGAATATATTAAAAAAATCAAGAAATTAAGTGTATTTAAATTAACAAAAATTATTATAAAAAATTTGATTCAAATTTTTTTTATTTTTACTCTTTTTTTAAAAAAAAAAAAACAATTTAAAAAGGAAAAAATAGATGTACTTGTAATTTCTCACTTAACAAATATTGATCAATTAAATAATAGCCAAGACCCGTATTTTGGAATGCTAGAAAACTTTTTAAGAGATAGAAAAATTAAAGTAAAAAAATTACTCATCAACCATATTATCAAAAATAAAATAAAAAAAAATAAAAATAAAATTTTATTTTCAAGGAATTTGAATGCAAAATTTGAAATTCAAATTTTGAAAAAAAAGTTTTTCGAATTTTTTAAAATACTTAAAATTTTGATAAATTCAAATGATAGAATTTTAAATAAAATTTTAAAGAGGTCGATAATATCATTATTTGAAAGTGAAACTACTTTTGCTCTTAAATTTAAATATGAGCTAGAAATGTTTCTAAAAATTTTTAAACCTAAAGTAATAATTACAACATTTGAAGGATACGGATGGGAAAGGTTATGTTTCAATATTGCAAAGAAAAAAAACAAAAAAACTAGATGTATTGCTTATCAACACACACCGCTAAATCATAATAATGTATCAGCTTTTTATAAAATTAAAAAACGATATCAACCCGATTTGATTTGGTGTTCTGATAAAAAATCTTTTAATACATTGAAATCAAAAAAAATAAAGAAAATTTTATACATAGGAAATTTAAAATATAAAAATGAAAAAGATTATAAAATCAAACATAGTTCCAATAAAAAGATTAGGACTTGTTTGGTCATACCTGAAGGAATTAATGATGAATGCTTAAAACTATTACAGTTTTCAATTAATTGTTGCAAAGAAGACAAAAACTTAAAATTTATTTGGCGATTTCACCCAATTACTAAAATTCACAAAATCTTAAAGTCTTTAAATTTTAAAAATGTTGTATTAAATGACCAAATTATTATTTCTAAACAAAAAAAACTATTAAGAGATATTTCGAGGTCTAATTTTGTTTTATATAGGGGATCTTCTGCTGTCGTGGAATCTGTAAAAAAAGGTTTAATTCCTTTGTACCTTAACTGCGATCAGAATATAAACATAGATCCTTTAAAAGAAGTTATAAATAAAAAAAATTATGTTAATACTGTAAAAGATTTTTACTTAAAAATAAAATTTTACGAAAGTAAAAAATTTAAAAAAGTAAAATTAATTAAAAATTTTTCTAAGCTTTATGAAAGCAAAATTAAAAAAAATTTAGCTCTTAATTCACTTTTTAATGAAAAAATTTAAAATTTTAAAAAATAAAAAAATAATAATAACTGGACACACAGGCTTCAAAGGTTCTTGGCTTTCACTGTTTCTGAAATTAATGGGTGCGAAAGTCCTAGGAATATCTAAAGATATACCTACAACACCTTCTCATTTTAAAGTTTGTAAGGGCTTAAAAAAAATTAATTCAAAAAAAATCGATATTTGTGATTTATTAAAAATTAAATCGGTAATTAATAAATATAAACCAGATTATATTTTTCATCTTGCAGCACAACCTATAGTAAAAAAATCAATTACAAATCCATCACAAACTTGGTTTAGTAATACAATTGGAACTTTAAATATTTTAGAAACTTTAAGATTTTATAAAAAAAAAATAACAGCTGTTATTATCACAAGTGATAAAGTTTATTACAATTTCGAAAAAAAAGGTGCGTATAAAGAAAATGATATAATTGGTGGAAAAGATCCATATAGCGCATCAAAAGCCTCTGCTGAAATTGCAATAAAATCATACTTTGAAACGTATCTTAAAGAAAAAAAAAATATCAGAATTGCTGTTGCTAGAGCTGGAAATGTTATTGGTGGCGGAGATTGGTCTGAAGGAAGGTTAATTCCAGATTGTATAAAATCTTGGTCAAAAAATAAAAATGTCAGAATAAGAAATCTATCATCAACACGACCTTGGCAACATGTATTAGAAGTAATTTATGGATATACAGTTTTGGCTATTGAACTCTCTAAAAAGAAAAATTTAAATGGCGAAGCTTTCAATTTTGGTCCAAACATTAAAAATGATTATAAAGTAATCGATTGTTTAAAAGAATTTAAAAAAAATTGGAAAGGGATTAGATGGAAAAAGTTAAAAAAAAATAAAAAATTTAAGGAAGCGGGACTATTAAAATTAAATTCAAATAAAGCTTACTCAAAACTAAAATGGAAAGCTAATCTTAATTTTAGTAAAACAATAAAATTAACTTCAGACTGGTATAAAAGTTACTATTTGGAAAAAAAAAAAATTATAACTAATGAACAAATTAAATATTTCTTAAAAATAATAAACCGTTAAAAATGTATAAAATATTAAAAAATGTTATAAAAAAAATATTACAATTTCTTGGCTATGAAATAGTAAAGTATTATCCAGAAATGGAACAAAAAAATTATGATGAAATTTATAAACAAATTTTTAAAGATGATGAAGTTTTGCTATTCGACGTTGGAGCAAACAAAGGTCAATCAATAGATAGATTTGAAAAAATTTTTAAAAACAGAATTATTCATTCTTTTGAACCTATCAATTTTGAGTTCGAAAAAATGAAAAAAAAATATTCAAAATTAAGTAATATTATAATAAATAATTTTGCGATTGGAGATAAAATTGAGGAAAAAACTTTTTTTATAAATAACTACACAGGCTCGTCTTCTTTTCTCGAGATAAAAAAAAATACAGAGTGGACAAAATTAAGGAGCAAGCAGTTTAAAATTGATCCAAAAGAATTTATAAAAGAAGAAAAAAAAATTAAAATTGAAACTATTGATAATTACTGCCAGAATAATCATATAAATGAAATAGACATATTAAAAATTGATACTCAAGGATATGAGGATAAAGTACTTTTAGGAGCATCTAAAATGCTTCAAGGTAAAAAAATTAAACTAATTGAATTTGAAATAATACTATCTGACATATATTCAAAAACTTTAAGTATTGGAGAAATTGAGAATATTCTTGGAAAAAATTATAGATTGTTTGCTAATGATAATAGAGGTAACTTATACTCAAATTTTATTTATCAATTAAATTTGATTTACATTGAAAAAGAATTTTTGTCCAAAATAAAGATTAATTAGATATATGAATTATAACGTTAAAGTTTTAGAAAATTTTCTTGATAAGCAAGATTTTGATAAATTAAATCAAATAGACTTTGATGCAGCGCCAGATAATGGAATTTCAAATTTTCATAGTGAAATTGATAGAAATAATGAATTTGTTAATACAAAAATTTCTAATGATACAATAAGAAACATACATATTAAGTATCATAAAAATTTAATTAAAATTTTGAGTGAAATAAATCCTGATAAGCTTGAGTTATATGATTATTCTATAATTTCAATTGTTAAAACAGGAAAAAATTTTAAATTTCCTATTCATGACGATACACCTGAAAAACTTTTAAGTGGTGTAGTGTATTTAAACCCAACTACTAATGTTGGAACAAAGTTTTATTCTTCACAGAAATCTGAGCCAGAAAAAATAATTGAATGGAAAAAAAATCGTGCAGTATTTTTTTCAAGAGCAGAACGAGAAACATGGCATTCTTATGAAGGAAATAGTAAAGAAGAGAGAAAAGTTTTAGTTTATAATTTGGCAACAAGAAGATTAAAGGAAGTTTTTAAGATAGAAAAAAAAAATTACCTTTATGGTATGACTAGATTTAAGGCCAATCCAATAATATATAAGTTTTTCAAAACTGTAATTTAATTTTAAATTTTATTTATGAAAGTTGTAATACTCGCAGGTGGAAAAGGAACGAGATTAGCTGAATTTACAAAAAAAATTCCAAAACCAATGGTTAAGATTAAAAGTAAACCAATGATTTATTATATTATGAGTATTTTTGCAAAATATGGATATAAAGATTTTATTATAGCTGCTGGCTATAAGCAAAATTATATTAAAAGATACTTTAAACAAAAAAAATTTGGATGGAAAATTAAAGTAATTAATACAGGATTAAACTCTATGACTGGTGGAAGACTAAAAAGATTAAAAAAATATCTTAATAATCAAAAGTTTTTTTTGACTTACGGAGATGGAATATCAAATGTTAATATTAACAAATTATTAAAGTTTCATAATTCAAACAAAGGATATGCGACATTGACTGCTGTAAGACCGCCTGCGAGATTTGGAGCGATTAAGATTTTGGGAAAAAAAGTTAAAATATTTAGAGAAAAATCAACTTTAGATGTTGGGTGGATTAATGGAGGTTTTTTTATATTTGAATCAGAAATATTTAAATATTTAAAATCAGATAAAACTATTCTTGAAAAAGAGCCTTTAACTAATTTAGGAAAACAAAAAAAACTCAACGCTTATAAACATTTTGGATTTTGGTATTGCATGGATACAATCAGAGATAAAGAAGTTATAGAAAAATCTAAAAAATTATAATTTTGAAAAAAAATATTTTAATTGTAGGTGGCTCTGGTTTTCTAGGATTAAATTTAATTGAATATTTATATAAATCATCAAAATATAACTTAATTTCTATTTCAAGAGGAATTAATAAAGATCTTAAGCTTAGAAAAAAAATTAATTATATTCGCGCTGATCTATCAATTTATAAAAATTTAGAGAGAGCTTTAAGAAATAAAAAAATTGATGTTGTTATTAATTTTGGAGGCAATATAGAACACAATAACAAACGTCAAACCAATAACTCTCATTATCAACTTTGTAAAAATTTAGTGAACTATTTTAGCAAAAAAAAATTAAGTTTATTTATTCAAGCTGGAAGCAGTATGGAATACGGAACAATTAAGTCTCCAAACTTAGAGAACAAAAAAACTAAACCTAACTCCATTTATGGAATATCAAAATTAAAGTCAACTAAGTACTTAGAACAAAGCGAAATAAATTATGTGATTTTAAGATTATATCAAATTTATGGTCCTTATCAAAAATTTGACAGATTGATTCCACTTGCTATTAAAAATTTACTATCTGATAAAAACTTTAACTCATCGAATGGTTTGCAAGTAAGAGATTTTTTATACGTTGATGACTTTATTTTATTGATCAATAAAATTTTGAAAAAAAAGAATATAAAAAAAGGTATTTATAATGTTGGTAGCGGAAGGCCAACTAATGTAAAGACGGTTTTGACAAAAATTGAAAAATTAATAAGCAAATCTAAGATAAATTTTAATGCTATTAAAATGAGAAAAGAAGAAATTAAATATTTGTATCCTAACATAAATAAAGTAAAGAGATCATTTAATTGGACACCCAAGACAAGTCTCACTAATGGTTTAAAAAAAACTATTAATTTCTATGAAAAATAAATCTTCACCATTAGTAAGTGTAATTATTAATTGTTATAACGGGCAAAAATATCTTGAGGAGTCTATTAAAAGTGTAATTAATCAAACTTATAAAAACTGGGAAATAATTTTTTGGGATAATAATTCTAATGATAATAGTAGAAAAATATTAAATAATTTCAACGATAAAAGAATAAAATATTTTTATTCAAAACAACATAATACACTTTATAAAGCCAGAAATTTAGCAATTAAAAAATCTAAAGGAAAATTTATTTGTTTTCTAGATACAGATGACAAATGGTTAAAAAATAAATTAAAAATACAAATTACAAAAATTAAAAAATATAATTTTGACGTTATATTTTCAAACTATTTTATTAAGAATGAAAAAAACAAAAGTAAATTCCTAGCAGTAGATCAGAAAAAATTTTTAAATTATAAAAACTTAACTCAAGAATTATTAGATCATTATTTTTTAGGCATATTGACTGTAATGGTTAGTAGGAGATTATTTCTGAAGAAAAAATTTAATCCAAGGTATCAAATAATTGGAGATTTTGACTATTTTCTTAATTTGAGCTTAAAACATAAATTTTTTTATATAAAAAACCCATTAGCAGTTTACAGGATTCACAGTGAAAACTTTTCAAAAAAAAAAATTAATTTACATATTAAAGAATTATCAACTTGGCTAGAAAGTCAAAAGATTATATCAAAGAAATATAATATGAGTTCTATTAATAGATTAATCTTAAAATTAAAAATTAAGAGTTATCTTGCCTTAGGTTACAAAATTTTGGGCGTGTAGTTCAGTGGTAGAACGCTACGTTGACATCGTAGAGGTCATAAGTTCAATTCTTATCACGCCCACCACTAATGTTTAATATTAAATAAATATGATATAATATGATTAATGAGCAAAAAAATATGAATATAATTAAAACTTTTAAAAAAAAAGGATTTGTTTTTGGAGATCAAATCATAAATCAAGATGAGTTACATGACTTAAGGGATCATCTAGATATAGAGTTTTCTAATCATCAAAGTTATAAAGGAGTTGCTCTTGAAATAGATCAATTTAAAGATTTAGATTTAGCAAAAAAAATTATAAAAATTTTGTTTAGTGAGCAAACGAGAAATATCATTAAAAAATTTGAAGAAATATCTCCTACACCTGTTTCAATATTACCACCAATTCATGTTCATAAAAACTATCATAATAATCTTATTAAAACACTTGGCTGGCATAGAGATTGCGGTGGTGAATTAAAATATAAGTATTGCAAAAATAAAATATTTAATAAAAATTACTTATTCACAAAAATTGGAATTTATTTGCAAGAAAATAATGAATATGGAGGGGGTATTGACATTATTAAATATTCTCATAAAAATTTTTCAAAACTTAGATTTTTCTTAAGAAAAATAAATTCGGTTCCATTAAAAATTGTTTCAATTTTCCACAAGTATTTTACAAAATTATATTTAAAGATATCAGAAAACTTTTTTATGATTTTTTTACAAGGGGAAAAATTAAACCCTAGAATTAGCTCACCAATTTTTTTT
>TARA_B100000963_G_scaffold77484_2_pt1 | contig 65067 bp, 60 predicted proteins | sample TARA_B100000963 | Tara Oceans TARA_B100000963 (sample SAMEA2622097) | marine metagenome | biome: marine biome (ENVO:00000447); feature: surface water layer (ENVO:00002042); material: "saline water (ENVO:00002010), including plankton (ENVO:xxxxxxxx)" | depth 5 m | reverse complement strand
TCTATGCAGCACCTGGAACAGAAAATTCTGTCGTCTCATTTAAATCACGATACGAAAACTTTATTGGCGGCGAGTGGGTTGCTCCCGTTAAAGGTCAGTATTTCGATAACGTATCACCTGTTAACAACGAAAAATTCTGCGAAATCCCTCGCTCAACGGCTGAAGATATCGAGTTAGCGCTTGATGCCGCTCATAAAGCCAAAGCTGCCTGGGGCAAAACCTCTGTTACTCAGCGTTCTAATCTGATTTTAAAGATTGCTGATCGCATTGAAGCCAACCTTGAAGCCCTGGCCGTAGCAGAGACCTGGGATAACGGTAAAGCCGTGCGTGAAACACTGAACGCTGACGTTCCACTGGCCGCCGACCACTTCCGCTATTTTGCCGGTTGTATCCGCGCTCAGGAAGGTGGCATCAGCGAAATTGACGAAAATACCATTGCTTATCACTTTCATGAACCACTGGGTGTTGTAGGTCAGATTATACCGTGGAACTTCCCACTGCTGATGGCAGCGTGGAAGCTGGCACCTGCACTGGCTGCCGGTAACTGTATCGTTCTGAAGCCTGCTGAACAAACCCCTGCGTCTATTCTGGTACTGATGGAAATCATCGGCGATCTGTTACCGCCGGGTGTACTGAACGTAGTAAACGGCTTTGGTAGAGAAGCGGGTGAGGCACTGGCAACTAACAAGCGTATCGCAAAAATTGCCTTTACTGGTTCAACTCCCGTGGGTGCTCACATCCTGAAATGCGCTGCAGACAACATCATCCCATCGACTGTAGAACTGGGTGGTAAGTCGCCAAATATCTATTTCAGCGACGTAATGAAGCATGAAGACGAGTTCCTGAGCAAATGTGTTGAAGGTACTGTACTGGCATTCTTCAACCAGGGTGAAGTTTGTACGTGTCCTTCACGTGCGCTGATTCAGGAAGATATGTACGATGACTTTATTTCTCTGGTTATCGCTCGTACGCAACAAATCAAACGTGGTAACCCACTGGATACCGATACTCAGGTGGGTGCTCAAGCCTCGGCTCAGCAGTACGAAAAAATCCTCGGCTATCTTGAGTTAGGTAAGAAAGAAGGCGCCGAAGTACTTATCGGTGGTGGTCCTGCCAACGTTGAAGGCTTCAGCAACGGCTTTTATGTACAGCCTACCCTGCTGAAAGGTTCTAACGACATGCGCGTGTTCCAGGAAGAAATCTTCGGACCGGTTGTTGGCGTAACCACCTTTAAAGACGAAGCAGAAGCACTGGCTATTGCTAACAATACTGAGTTTGGTTTGGGTGCGGGTGTATGGACTCGTGACACTAACCTTGCCTACCGCATGGGCCGTGGCATTGAAGCCGGCCGTGTATGGATGAACTGCTACCACGCTTATCCTGCACACGCAGCATTCGGTGGCTACAAGAAATCAGGTGTGGGCCGTGAAAACCACAAAATGATGCTCGACCACTATCAGCAAACCAAAAACCTGCTGACCAGCTACGACATCAACCCACTGGGCTTTTTCTAAAAGCGTTGCCATAACTGGCGTAAGCGAGGTTCCCGCATCTGCGGGGACCTTTTTCCTTTCGGCTCACTACAATTTAAAAAACGAAGGATTTGTCTGCCATGCCAAAATTTATTATCGAACGCGAAATCCCGGGCGCCGGCGAACTCAATGCCGAGCAGCTGCAAAATACTTCTCAACAGTCCTGCTGTGTATTACGTGAGGCCGGCCCGCATATTCAGTGGGTAGAGAGCTACGTTACCGACAACAAGATTTATTGTGTTTATATTTCACCTGATAAACAGGCCATTATGGACCATGCCGAACAAATGGGTATCCCGGCCAATCAGATTAATCAGGTTAAAACCATGATCGACCCGACGACCGCCGAATAACACTCATACCATGATGATTAGAGTTGTACTGAGTTGTATCATCCTGTGGTGTAGCGCGCTGATATCGTGCGCAAGCGCTGACGAATTGCCAGAAATCCGTGTCGGCGTACTCAAATATGGCACCCTCAACTGGGAGCTTGATCTCGCAGAAGCGAAAAATTACCCGGAACAATACGGCTTTAAGCTAACCCGGGTAGCACTGGGCTCACCTCAGGCTCTGTCGGTAGCGCTACAAGGCGGTGCCGTAGACATTATTGTAGGCGACTGGTTATGGGCTGCTCGTCAGTATGACGAAGGCCGGCTGTATCACTTTTACCCTTACTCCACCGCGGCAGGCGAGCTGGTTGTCCACAGCTCAGATAACGCCGCAAACATGGGTGATTTAAAGGGTAAAACCATTGGCTTCGCCGGCGGCAAGGGCAACAAAAACTGGATCCTTTACAGTGCCTACGCCAGGCAACATTTCGGCCTTGATTTAGCCAGTCAGACAACCGTTAAATTCGCTGCTCCGCCCATGCTTAATCAGCTTATGCTGCGCGATCAGCTCGATGCAGTGGTCAATTTCTGGCACTACGCGGCCGAGCTAAAAACCCACGACAAGCACTCACTGCTCACCATGAATGAAGTGCTTGGCAGTTGGCAAATCAGTGCCGACGTACCGGTGATTGGCTGGTTATTTAAACAAAGCTGGGCAGCCGAAAATCCGGCGTTGGTAGACCAGTTTTTTGCTATGTCTTTTGCTACACGGGCCAAAATGAACGAAGACGATAACCTGTGGCAATGTATTCCCTCTTTCACACAAAAGTATTCAGACGATGCCCGGCCTGTGCTCATTGCGCATTACCGTGCTGGGATCCCGACCCGCTTTGATGCCAGCATTAAAGCCGATTTACAAAAGCTGTTTAAGGTACTTAAAGCCAATGAGGGAACGACCGGTGTAACCGGTGCACTGCAATCTCTGCCCGACAGTTTGTTCTGGCAAAGTCCGGCGCTGGCAGGACAGTAAGCACTGATGCACAGTCATCCGGCACTAACCCGCATGCTGTCGATGGTGGTTTTTATTCTGCTATGGCAGGCCGCTGTGATGCTATTTACTCCCGACTTGTTACCAGCTCCCTATGCAGTGCTGACTAACCTGATGGGTCATGTCGACAGCGGCGAGTTACCGCACCACCTGACCATTACCCTGCGCCGTATTGCCATTAGTTTTCTGTGCGCTATGTTACTGGGCAGCTTACTGGGGCTGGTTATTGGCCACTTTAAGCGGCTTGATTTATGGCTCGACAGCGTCGTGACCCTGGCGCTGAACGTGCCGGCGCTGGTAACGATTATTCTGTGTTTTATCTGGTTTGGATTAAATGAAACAGCCGCGCTAATTGCTGTTATCGTAAATAAAACGCCCAATATCGCGGTCACTATGCGCGAAGGCGCCAGAGCCGTGGATAAGCGCTTGCTGGATGTGGCCAAAGCCTATCAGGTACCGGCGGGGCGCACTTTTATAAAGGTTTATTTGCCGCAACTGTACCCGTATTTTCTGGCCGCAGCCCGCGGCGGTCTGGCCCTGGTATGGAAAATTGTGCTGGTAGTTGAATTGCTCGGCTGCAGCGATGGCGTGGGCTTTCAACTGTCATTGTTCTTCCAGTATTTTGATATTACCAGTGTGCTGGCTTATACACTGGCGTTTGCCTGTATTATCTTTGCCCTGGAAGCAGGCGTATTGCGCCCCTGGGAACGGCGGGTACTCAAATGGCGATGACCTATCAGATCGATATCGCCAACAAATCATTTAAGGATGAGGGCGGCAACCAACACACGATTATTTCAGAGCTCAGTATCACCCTGACCGCTGGCGAGTTTGTTACTTTGCTGGGACCATCTGGCGCCGGTAAAAGTACCTTGCTGAATATCGTTGCAGGTCTCGATACCGATTATCAGGGTAAGGTTAAGCTGACTTTGCCCTATGCCCAGCCAGCACGTGTGGCTTTGATGTTTCAGGAACCACGGCTAATGCCCTGGCTGACCATTTGCGATAACGTAATGCTGGTTTGTGAAGGCGCTTCATCACAACGCCGCAGTAATGCACTTTACTGGCTGCAACAGGTTGGACTGAGCGGTGCTGAGCATCAGTACCCGGCACAACTTTCCGGCGGCATGTTAAAACGTGCGGCACTGGCCCGGGCTTTTGCCTGTGAGCCGGATATTTTACTGATGGATGAGCCTTTTTCGTCGCTGGATGTTCCGGCTGCCGACTCACTCAGACATCTGCTCACCCAGTTGTGGCAGGCACGTAAGACAACCGTAGTGTATGTCACCCATGATATTAGCGAGGCAACTACTTTATCAGATCGCATTTTGCTGCTCAGCAGCCAGCCCATGCAGATTATGGAAGACGTTAGCCTTACCACTCAGCGCCCGCGAAACCCTCTCGATAGTGAACTTTTTACCCTCTCCCAACGCTTTAAAAAGTCGTTAGCTGATCCGGCCTGATCGTTAGTTGTATGACCAACGGCCCAATTTATGCTACTAATGGCCGAGTTTTGTGCGTAAATCACTCTTGCTAATCTTGTTAAACAATTGTGAATTATATAGAATCGACAGCGGTGAATTGGTATCTCAGCCCTTTGGCACAGCGTAATGCAACCAGTCACCCGAGTTTAGGGAGTATCCATGCTGTCGCAACAAATTAGTCAAACCGTTGAAGTTTTCGACTCACCTTCTGTGGCCAGAGCCGGATCGGAAAGTCTTGACCCTGTCATTGCAGCACGGGACATCTACAATGCACTGGCGCCATGTGAAGCAGCATGTGTCGTTTTTTATTGTTGTACCCGGTATCCGCTGGAACAACTGTCGAAAGAATTAAACCGCTATTTTGGCGACATCCCGGTAATTGGCTGTACTTCTGCCGGCGAAATAACGCCCGATGGTTGCCGCAAGCACTCCATCTGCGCCTTTGCCCTCAGTAAACAGCACTTCGCCGTAGAAACCGTGCTGATCGAAAATCTGGCGGCTTTTTCGGAGCGCGATGCCGACGTGCTGGTTAACTCCATGCTCGACAAGCTGCGCAGCAAAGCCGTATCCCCCGGACCGGTAGAACAACATTCTTTCGGCATGACCTTACTGGATGGCTTATCTATTCGGGAAGAGCTGGTTATCGATGTACTCAATATGAGTATGCAGGATATTCCGCTGGTAGGCGGATCAGCCGGGGATGATCAGCACTTTGTCGATACCCAGATTTATTGCAACGGTCGCTTTTACAGTAGCGCAGCAGTTTTTATGCTGATTAATACCAACTGTTATTTTGATGTATTCAGCCACCATCATTTAGCGCCCGAAAACGACAAGCTGGTGGTTACCCAAACCGCACCGGGACAACGGGTGGTGGAAGAGTTTAATGCCGAACCGGCTGCGCTGGAGTATTGCCGCATAAACGGCTTAAAGCTCGAGGAACTAACCTCAGAAGTTTTCGCCATGCACCCTCTGGCAGTGCAAATTGGCGACCACCTGTATATCCGCAGCATCCAGCAGGTGAACGATGATTTAAGCCTGACTTTTTTCTGCGCCATTGACGCCGGGATTGTGCTGACCAAGATGAAATCCAGCGGGCTGCATGCTCACTCCACCATGATCCTTAATGATATTCGCCGCAACGTAGGCGAGATTGATTTACTCATTGGGTTTGACTGTACTCACCGCCGCGCTGAAATCGATAAATACCAGTTGGAAGATGCCATGTCAGAGCTTTACCGTGCCAATCATATGATCGGATTTAATACCTACGGTGAGCAAATAAATGGGTTACACTTGAACCATACTTTTACTGGCGTAGCGATTGGAGCGCCCATTGAAACCGACCTCAAGTCCACTGACGCCTGAAGTAGCCGTTGAGTCGCCGGAAATAGCCGGCGAAGATGAGCTCGAACGGCTGCGCTACGAAAACGAGAAGCTGCAGAAAATAAACCGCGTGCTGATGCGTCGGGTAGAAATGGGGTGGGGCAATCACAGTGATGCCTATCAGTCTTTTGAAGACGCAGCCATGCTCGCCGATAAGGTAAAAGAGCGCACCTACCGCCTGCAGCAAACCCTGCATCGTCTGGAAGAGTCCAACCAACAGCTCGAACTGGCCCGCCGGGAAACAGAGAAAAGCCAGATTCAGGCCGAACAGGATCGTCAGCGTCTGCGTGACGCTATTGAGAGTATTTCCGATGCCTTCGCCCTGTTCGATGCAGACCGCAAAATGGTAATGGTAAACAGCCGCTGCGCCGAATTCTGGCAACAGCACAATATTACCTACGAATTGGGCAAAACCTCTTTTCAGGAAATCACCGCCGCCTCGCTGGTACTGGTTGATCACAAAGCCAAAGCGCAGAAAAAAGTGGGCGTTTATCCCGATCCGATTGCCCAGACCATCTTTAAATTGCGCGATGGCACCTGGATCCAGATGCAGGAGCGTAAAACTAACGATAACTGCCTGGTGGTGGTGTATACCGATATCACCAATATAAAATTAGCCGAAGAGGTCCGCTACGAGACCGCCATGACCGAACAGGCTGAGCTCCTCAAAGCCACCCTGGAAAACATGAGCCAGGGCGTTGTACTGATTAACGCTGACAGGCAAATCGAAACCTGGAATCAGCGCTTTTTCGAGCTGTTAGGCTTGTCGGACAGCGGTGTTCAACGCGGCGATGTATTTGCCGAACTCATGCAACAAAACGTGTTTGCCAAAGCCCTGTTTGACGCCATTTCCTTTGATGTGGCACCGGATAAGGACTTCCTGGAAGTCGAGATGATGCTCGATGAAAACCTGGTATTACTGGTGCGGCGCAACCTGATCCCCGGCGGCGGCATACTAATCACCTTTGCCGATATTACCGAACGCAGTCGCAATCAGATTGCCCTGCGCGAAAGTGAACAGCGTATCCGCCTGATCACCGATGCCATGCCAGCACTGATTTCCTATGTTAACAAAGATCTGTGCTACGAATTCGTTAACCGCGAGTTTGAAAAGTGGTTTAACCGCTCACGGGACGAAATTATTAATCATCACCTCAGTGACGTGCTTGGCCATAAAGAGTATCAGACCCTCACCATCCATATTGCCCGTGCCATGCTCGGCCAGGCGGTTAACTTTGAGCTCGAACACAGCCGTGATCCGGATAACGTGCGGATCTCAAACAAAACCTACATCCCCCATTTTGACGAGCAGCGCAACGTCATTGGTTTTTTTGCTCTGGAGCAGGATGTTACCGAGCAGCGACGCACCGCCCGGGCCCTTAAGCATGCCTATGATTACATGGAGCAGCGGGTAAACCAGCGCACCAAAAAGATTTCTGAAATTAACCTGCAGTTACGCAACGAAATTGAAGAACGACAACTGGCCGAAATTAAGCTGCTGGAGGCAAAACGGGAAGCCGACCAGGCCAATGAGTCGAAATCGAAATTCCTCGCCGCCACCAGTCACGACTTGCTGCAACCCATGAACTCAGCCCGTTTATTTGCCGATGCCTTAAACGATCTGATACTTGGCGAAGAAGCACAGAAACTTATTCGTTCATTAAGCTACTCACTGGAAAACCTCGAGTCGCTTATCAGTGCGCTGGTAGATATTTCAAAGCTTGAGGCCGGATTGATTGAACCGGTTCTGGATGATTTTGAAATCGACGACTTAATTACCAATATGGTGAATGAGTTTACCCCTCAGGCAGAGGGTAAAGGCCTCAGGCTGAGAGTAAAGACCACTCAAACACTGGTTCATTCAGATACTTATCTGCTGGCGCGGATCCTGCGCAACCTGCTCAGCAACGCAATTCGCTACACCAACGAAGGCAGTATTTTAGTAGGCGTAAGGCGGCGCAAGGCAGGCTTACAAATTCAGATTTTTGATACCGGTATTGGTATCCCGCAGGACAAACTGAGTGAAATCTTCCACGAGTTTAATCGCCTGGATGCCAAGAAACGCCGTCATGATAAAGGCCTCGGTTTAGGCCTGGCCATTGTAGAACAGCTCGCCAGTGTGATGAACCATACCATTAATGTTCGTTCAGTAGAGGGCAAAGGCTCCTGCTTCAGCATCACCCTGCCCTATGCAGATAAGCTTGCCCAGCGGGTTAAACCGACTCCAGCACCGTTAATCGACCGCTTCAACGATCAACTCGAAGGGGCGCGAATTTTACTTATCGATAATGACGATGAAATTTGTAAAGGTATGGAAACGGTGCTGGGCAGCTGGAATTGCAACATTACCTCGGTACAAACCCTGGAAGAATTGCAAGAACCGGAGTTCTTAACCGAGCTGGACCCTCAGCTTATCATTGCCGATTATCACCTGGACGATGGCGATACTGGCTTTGACGCACTGGAAATTACTCATCAGCATTTAATACCGCACCCACCGGTTATTATGATCACGGCCAACTATACCAATGAGCTGCGCCAGAAGGTACGGGAAAAAGGCTATTCGCTGCTTAATAAGCCCGTGAAGCCTCATAAGATGAAGCTGGCGTTATCTAACCTGTTATCAAACGCAAAAACCTGATTGTAAGTACTCACTACCACCATACAGCCGATAAAGTAAGACCAAGCAAAACAACATATGGATACATTACTGTCGGCCTGAGGCACTGTTTGAGGTACTCTTTAATCAGGCCCAGACCGCTGTTAGCGGTTTGCTGATATTGCTGATTAAACTGGCAGCCGGTTTCATTATGATTGGCAGCCAAAGCAGCCTCAACAATTAGCAAACGGGTTTCAAAACGCCCCTGAAAGGTTTTCCAGATACCGTCCTGCAACCAGAATACCCCAACCATTAACACCGGTACTATCAGGTTAAATTCAAAGCCTAATGCAAAAGCCGTTGTAAAAATAGCGACCAGCTTAATGAGCAAACTGTATTTCTCATAGCTATCGAACTGATTTTGCAGAGTCTGCCATTCCAGCGACAGGTAATCCGTAGTCATTGGCTAATTCTAATTCCAAAGAGTTGATGATCATCAATTGCTTAGCTTAACCAGTAAAGCCTCTCCGCGCGACTAAAATCATCATACATAGCATCGAAGGCAACGCCTGGTTTTCCTTGCCTCGTCGTCGAATGCATCCGCCAAATCATGCAGTTAAGCGGGGGTTCTAGTGATTAAGTACTTCCATAGCGTGCTTGGGGTCAGCATCTAAGATTTTAAGCAAAGCACGAGCAGGACCTGTTGGATGGCGTCGGCCTTGTTCCCAATTCTCCAATGTGCGTTTGCTCACACCCAAAACGTCAGCAAAACGGGTTTGCGATAATCCCGTTTTTGCGCGAATGGCTTTTACCTGAGGCTCAGCAAATTCAGTTGCACGGAAAGGCTTTGCCTTACCTTTGATAATATCGTCTGCTTGAGTCACGCTCTCTATCAATTGTTCAAACATGTCGCCATTCATTCTGACCACCTCTCTACGATTTTCTTCAGCGCTTTAAGCTGTGCGTCTGTCAAATTATCCTGCACATTTTTTGGGTACGCCAACAACATATAAAGTTGGTCGTTGTCGGTCATCCAGTAATAGATAACTCTTGCTCCACCACTCTTACCCCTTCCTTCCAGCGCCCAGCGGACCTTCCTTAGACCACCACTATTTTTGATGATTGCGCCCCTATCTGGCCTGCTAACAAGTGCTTCCTGCAAGTCTTTGTATTCATCATCATTCATCAGCTCTGTTATGAGCTTGGTGAATATGGGTGTTTCAATTATTACCATTAGCTAACTATAACATTAATATCAATGTACGCCAAAGGCGTATATTGGTATTTAAAACTACCGTAATGAAGACCAAATTCCTTGGGTGGTAATTAATAAATCTTATATCCTGGAAGTACGGATGAATGTCTTAATCTTTCCAGTTATCAGCGATGGGTTGGCATCTGAAACAGTGCCGGTTACTTTAAAAACCGGATACTAAGCGGATAAACCCACAACTCGCCATTATTGGCTTTTAGTGCAGCAATAATAGCAAAGACAATATTCAACAAAGCCAGAATCCATATGGCAACTACGCCGATTAGTATGAAAATGAGAATAAAACAAATCGCATAGTAGATAACCAGGCTTATCAACCAGTTTACAGTCACTTTGCCATGCTGGTCTATGGTGTCACTTTTATCTTTATTTACCACCCACATCACGATAGGCAATATAAAACCAAGCCCAGGAATGACAATACTGCTTAGCTGGCTCAAATGCAGCAGCATGCAGTAAGTGTTTAGCGGCATCCCCCAGTATTCTTGTTGATTGTCTTGCATTGGTTTCTCCTTGTCGTTCAAAACGGCCGTCCATAGACGTAAGAATTACGACTCTATCTTAAGATACTTATGTTTACCAAATGTCACGTAATAAAGCGGAAGTAACAGCGCTTTAAGTGGGTTAGAGGCGAATGCGTTTTTGACTACGATGCGGCTGTCCTGAATATCACTAACCGCAAAGTCCGGGCTGTAGCACCAATCTATGTAAGCCGTGAGTATTTTACTGTCGGCTGGCAGAGTAACCTTTCGCGTGGTCCCGCGTTCGATTAACGCCACTTCCTTGCCATCGGCAAGCAAACGGTAGCTGCGGGTAAAATCGGTGAATTGTTTTGGTCTGGTAACTTCGATATCCATATCAACCTTTGCAAATCTGGCGAGCAAGGCCAAAACAATACTTAATTTTTAGTGGTTTTTAAAGCACTTGCAATAAAAGACCGTCACAGGTGGGAAGTCGGCAGGAAGGAGAATCACTCACGCCATGGGCAACAGGATACCCATGGCTTACAAAGCATTATCAATCACTAACCGCTAATTGCGCATCAGATACTGGTTAAAGTCGATACTGGCCGCACAAAGCGCTGCCTGGATGCGGTTATGTACATTCAGCTTAGTAAGAATAGCCGACACGTGAGCCTTCACTGTGGTTTCGGCAATATTCAGCTCATAGGCAATCTGCTTGTTAGACTTACCTTTGGCGATACACTCAAACACCAGTAACTGGCGGCGGGTTAAAGCGCCAATCAACTTAGGATCGATTTGCTGTTGAGCGGAGTCTTCCTTGGGCTTAGTGCTTCCGCCATTGCGGATGATATCCGGCGGCAAATATACCTGACCGGAGAGTACCTGCTGGAGCGCACCCACAATCTGCTCACAGCTGGAAGACTTGGTGATAAACCCTACCGCGCCATAGGTAAAGGCCTGCAGCACGACATTTTTATCTTCTTCTGCCGACACAATAACAATAGGAATTTCAGGGAACTGATTACGAAAACGCACGATACCGTTAAGGCCATCCATGCCTGGCATATTCAGATCGAGTAGCACTAAATCAATGTTGGGGTTTTCTTCTGCTGTATTGAGTGCTTCTTCAAGGTCGATACAACTGATGGTTTTAGTGTCCGGAATATTACGCTCAACGAAATCGGTGATTGCATATTGAAATAAGGGATGGTCATCAGCGACGAGAATTTCTACCATTTTTATCACCCTGTAAATGCTCTGTAAGTTATATTAGTGGATGTACTGTCATTCAGCCAGCCTTTATTTACCGCGGCTATCAGGATAATCCATCCGTTTGTTAATTCAGCGAGCTAACCGCCCACCTTGCGTTTTACCATGCCCCGTTTAGGGTCATAGCCCCAAATAGCCAGACTGGTAAAAATCAGCGTACAAACACCGGTTACCAGCGCTGCCTGCCCGTTAAACTGGCCATAAAGCGCAAAACGAATCAGTTCTACCGCGTGAGTGAACGGATTAAACTGGCATATCCAGTAAAGCCATTCGCTCGACTCGCGCATTTTCCACAACGGGTATAACGCCGAAGAGAGGAAAAACATCGGAAACACCACGAAGTTCATCACCCCGGCAAAGTTTTCCAATTGCTTGATAAAAGACGACAGCAATAGTCCCAGCGCTCCCAGTAATAAGGCGGTTAGGAGTAAAGCCGGAATAACCAGCAAGTAACCCATTGGCTCAGCTTCCACCTCCAGCAACCAGGCGATGGCGAAAAAGGCATACACCTGTAACATGGAAATACAGGCACCGGCCAACAGCTTACTAACCAGCAGAAACGGTCGGGGCATGGGGCTGGTGAGAAGCACCTTCATACTGCCCATTTCCCGGTCGTACACCATAGAAAGCGAGCTTTGCATGCCGTTAAACAGCATGATCACGCCGGCCAGCCCCGGAATAATGTAAACCTCATAAGTGATGTAGGTGTCATAGGGCGGAATAATCGCTACCCCCAGCGCTGCGCGAAAGCCCGCCGCAAACACCACCAGCCATAATAAAGGACGTACCAGCGCGCTTATCAGTCGCGAGCGCTGTTGCCAGAACCTCAGCAGTTCCCGTTTTAAAACACCAACAAAGCAGGTCCAGTACATTTATTGCTCCCCCTGCTGATGAAAATGCCGGTAAAGCGCCTGTACCGAGTCCAGTTGCAGGGCCTGCATGGCCTCCTCACAACGTTGCTGGAGTTGAATCTGGCCTTTGATGAGCACAATCAGCTCGTCATTCGGGCGCACTTCGTCAATCAGGTGGGTCGACGACAATATCGTGATTCCTGAGTCGTTACATAACTGGCGCAGGTGATCGTTTATTGTGTCACGGGTGGACTGATCCAGGCCCACGGTGGCCTCATCCAGCAACAGGATAGCCGGTTCATGCAATAGCGCACGGGCAATCTCTACCCGGCGGCGGTGGCCGCCGTTGAGCGAGCGGACTTTATCTTTGCGTCGTTCGCTCAGTGCAAAACGCTGCAGCTCTTCATTAATACGCTGTTTTGTATAGGCGCTCGATAAGCCGTGCAGACTGGCGTGATAAGCCAGGTTCTGCTCAACACTTAAATCTAAATCCAGGGTGGGTTGCTGAAACACCATACCGATTTGCTTTAACACCTGACGCGGCTTTTTCGCGGCACTGATGCCATTAACTGTTACGCTACCGGTTTGCGGCTGCAGTAACTGACAAAGAATCGAGAACAGCGTACTCTTGCCCGCGCCATTAGGCCCAAGCAAGGCATAATACGCCCCCGGCGACAGTGAAAACGTCACCTCAGACAGTGCCTGTTTAGCGCCGTAGTTAAAGCCTATTTGCTCTACAGCTAATACCGGATCACTCATGGTTTAACCATAACTCCCCATGGATAGCGACCGGCCTTTATCGTTTTAATGACTTTCATATCTTCCACATCAATTACCGACACATCGCCGCTAACACCATTGGTGGTGAACAATAAAGACTGTTCTTTAGCAAAGGCCAGTTGCCATACACGGCGACCTACCAGCAGATAATCAAGCACTTCATAGGTGCTGGCATCGATTACCGCCACATGGTTTGCCGGGCCGAGTGCCACAAAGGCATATTTGCCATCATCGGTAAGTTTAATGCCCACCGGCTGTATTTTATCGCGGTGTACACCAGGAATTTTAAAGGTGATTTTTTTAATCAGTTCCCGGGAGGCTGTATCTATAACGTCCACGGTGCCGCCAATCTCAGCCGACGCCCAGACCTTCTCGCCGGACTTACTGAATTCCACATGGCGCGGACGCTGATCGACCAGGGTGTTATCCACCAGCTCGTGGGTGCTGGCATCAATCCAATGCAGCATGTTGGTGGTTTCTGAGGTATTGATTACCCATTTTCCATCGGGGCTCACGGCCATACCTTCCGGTTCAATGCCCACATCAATTTGTGCTATAACAGTCCGGTCTACCGTATCGACAACGGTTACCACTGCGCTGTCTTCATTAGCAATATACAGATGACGGTTGTTTGGATGCAGGGCAAACTGTTCTGGATCTTCACCGGAAGGCAGGTTGTGAATCACCTTGTGGGTGGCCAAATCCATTACCTGGACGGCATCAGATTCGCTGGCACAAATATACAGGTATTTATAATCCTGGCTGAAGATAATGCCGCGGGGGCGCATTCCTACCTCCAGCGTATCGATGACTTCCAGTTTATCCACATCGATGAGGGTTAACGTATCGCTTTTTTCATTGGAAACGTAAGCCACCTCAGCCTGACTAACCAGTGCCGTTAACAAGCCGGCTGCTAAAACTAATAAACGCATACTTCTACCACCTTTTAGTAAGCCATATCACAGCGTGATTCTGGCTTGTCGAATCCCAGCGTATCTAAGTCAGTGCTTGGGTGAAGATACCCTTCCTGCGGCGACAGAGAGGTCAAACCTTTCGGGTGCACCAATGGAATCGGTTGCCGCAACTGGCCGTTCCAGGGCCGAAAGCTCAGCTTGCGGCCCTTAAACGCGGCCAGCTCAAAATCATTGCTCATCAGATACGAGTAAAGGGCTTTAGGGTCATTGGATTGGGTGCGGGTAACCGCTTCACTGATACTCCGCACTGCCAGCCATCCTGCATAATCTTTGTCGAGCATTTCGCGCCCAAATTGTTCGTAAAAACGGTTTTGTAACTGGGTAGCGCCCCACTGCTCAAGGGCCCAGTGCCAGGTTGTTGGGGTTAACCCATGGGTGCCCGAAACCGGTCTGGGTAACCAGGTATTGTTCGGAATATAGTTGCCGAACAAATCAGACTCATCGGCCACCAGCACAACATCATAATCTTCGCCCTGAGTGAATAGCGGCACCTCGCGCTGAGCACTACGGCGCAAATCGGTATCGAAGCTCCAGGTTTTCTGCTCGGTTATCTTTGCACCAAAGCGTTTGGCTGACCGGTTAATTGACTCAGCATAGGCTTTGTCGGTGTCAGATCCACCACTGATCACAAACCACTCCCGCCAGCGTCTGGCCATAAAGAACTGGGCCATGGCATCGGTTAACATCGCGCGACTCGCCAAAGTGTGTAACAGCCCACCACGGCACTGAGATACACGTAAATTATTGTCGGCTTCACCGGCATTTATGATCACACTGCCGTTGGCGAGTGCTAAATCAGCTACTACTTTCAGCGTAGTCGTGGGCAGGTCTGTGAGGAGGATAGCCGGCTGTCCGTTCAGACGTTGCTTAAGGGCCGCTACAATTTCCTCGCTGTTATCGCCGGTTACACCAGAAAGGCTGTATTGATGCTTTAAAAAACGTCCCGTGGTATTGCTGTCTTTTATGGCCAGTTCCGCACCAGCGATGGTGAGATTGCCGGGCGTTTTTTTAAGTAATAAGGGCTGCGCAGCCTGGTTTGATGATTGCTGAACATAAATCACATCTATATTTAGTGCCTTGGCATTAGCCACTGCAGGCATCAAAACCCCACCTACAACAAGCGCGGTCAGGACGCGAACATGCTGCAAAAATCGCGTTAAACAGGTGTAAAATTTGTAATTTATCCGTTTTTTTATGTTCAAAAACAAAACCCTTTTTTAACCTTATGGTGCAATAGTAGAGCATGATTGTACACAGTTGAAATGAGCAAAAAGGATGAAAGGTTTACTACCTAAGTACAATTGGAAGGAAACCCCAGATCTCCTAACTTTCACCCTGTGCTTTGTTGTAGACATGAAAACTTATTGATGACTATTTTTACTTTCCTGCAACATTTAACGGCATGACAACTCAATGTGGCAGCTTTTGGAGAAACCGAGATGAAGATGTATTTAACTATTTTGCGCAGCGCGATGCTGGCGGTACTGACCCTGGTAACCGCTAATGCAATGGCTCACGGTGATGTAACGCCGCAAGCAGTAGATACCAGTGAATTACCACAATTAGGTGATGAGTGGCTGAAGACTAACCCTTACACTGGCAATGAGCTGGCGATTAAAATCGGTGACTCAGCTTACAACCAGAATTGTGCCCGTTGTCACGGTCTGGAAGTTATCTCTGGCGGAATCACGCCTGATCTGCGTAAACTAAACGATGAGTTTGAATTCTTCAGCCAGGAAGAAGCCGACGGTTGGTTTATGACACGTATCCGTAACGGTGCGGTAGTTGATGGCCGTGTTTACATGCCTCCGTTTGAAGGTATTCTTTCTCAGGAAGCAATGTGGGCAATCAAAGCGTACATCGAAACTCGCGGCGTGCCAGAGTAAGCCGCATACCTGATCAAGACATAGTTAAGGGGCAGTAATGGTAGTAAGAGTTGTTCTTCTGATTTGTAGTTTAATAGCCACGTCTGTTATGGCTAAAAGTTATGAGGATATTCTTGAGCAAGGCCAGATAACCATTGCTGTCTACAACAACTTCCCCCCGTACTCCTATCTCAAGGACGGCGAACCTGCCGGTGTAGATATTGAGGTAGGTAAACGCATAGCGGCGGGACTGGGCGTTGATCTAAAGTGGATGTGGATCAACGCTGATGAAAACCTCGAGGATGACCTGCGCAACGCGATCTGGAAAGGACATATCATTACCCGCCAGAAAGCCGACTTAATGCTCCGGGTGCCTTACGATCGTAAATTTGCCTACGCCATTGACGGTTACGGCTTGCCCAAGAATGACCTGGTAGTGATGTTCGGCCCCTATCAACAGGAAAGCTGGGCACTATTGCGTGACCACGAAAAAACCAATGATATTCGCACCCTGGCCATATTCCAGTACGAACCGGTTGCCGTAGAGCTTGATTCACTACCCAGTTTCTTTCTCGGTGCAACCCTTGGTGGCCGCCTGCGTGACAAGCTGGTTCATGTGGACTCGGTTTTTGACGGCATCAAACTGCTGCAGGAAGGTAAAGTGGCTGCAGTGGCCGGAATGAAAGGTCAGTTGCAATGGGGCATGAGTACCTCGGGAGACGTTAACAAAACCGAATTTGCACCGCTTCCCGAGCAATATGACATCAGTGCTGACGGCCTGGCCGCTATGAGCATTAAGTCTTGGGATATTGGCATGGCAGTTAAGACAGATTATCGGGAGCTGGCTTATGCAATCCAGGCAATCACCGAACCGATGATTAAAAACGGCGAAATGGAAGCACTGTTTTTAGAGTACGGCCTGAGCTACGAAATCCCCGATTACCATCGCACCGAATAAGCATTACATTTTTTTTACAAGATTTCGAAAGGCCGCTATTTTTGACTTTAAAATTCGGCCTTTTTTATTATTTATCGCTCCTCTCATACACCGCCAAAGCCACGAGATATAAGCCCTTCAGCGAAGTATTACTACCAACGAACTAAAAATGATAACCCAAGGTTTAATGGTTGTTAACAAAATGATGACTGATACTAATTCTGAGGACTCTTAGGTAAGTATGGTGTTCTATACTCACCTAGTGGACGAAAACAACACTCAACAGTCGCATGCTTTTTGATGAACAAGCCGCGGACGTTGTAACAAAGGGTACCAAACCCCGTTGAAACACTGGAGAAATCTGATGAAAAGTAAAAGAGTTTCAGGCCGCTTACTCAGCTCTGCGTTCTGTTTAACCCTGTCACTAGGTGCTATGACTGGCATGGCCCAGGCCAAAGTGACAGATAAAGATATCGTCAATGACCAGGCAACCCCAGGTGACGTGGTCAGCTATGGCCTTGGTCCACGTGGACAGCGCTTTAGTCCAATCGACACAATGAACACTAGCAACGTTAAGAAGTTGAGTCCGGTTTGGGCCTTTTCTTTCGGTGGTGAGAAACAACGTGGTCAGGAATCACAGCCACTGGTTAAAGACGGCATTATGTTCGTTACCGCTTCTTACTCTCGTATCTACGCTATCGACGTAGAAACCGGTGACGAATTATGGCAATGGGAAGCTCGTTTACCCGACGGCATCATGCCTTGCTGTGACGTAATCAACCGTGGTGCGGCGTTATATGATGACGTAGTTATCTTCGGTACTCTGGATGCCAAACTGGTAGCACTGGATCAGAAAACCGGTAAGCCAAGATGGCGCAAAACTCTGGGCGATTACAAGGCGGGTTATTCATTTACTGCTGCGCCTATGATTGTTAAAGGCATGGTAGTAACCGGTATTTCCGGTGGTGAATTCGGTATCGTGGGTAAAGTTGAAGCCCGTGATGCAGTAACCGGTGAACTGGTATGGTCGCGCCCTACTGTTGAAGGTCACATGGGTTACCTGAACGGTAAAGAAAACGGCATCACTGGTGGTGAAGCAAACAAAACCTGGACTGGCGACCTGTGGAAAACCGGTGGTGCAGCAACCTGGTTAGGCGGCACTTACGACCCGGATCAGGACCTGATCTTTATGGGTACTGGTAACCCTGCGCCGTGGAACTCTCACTTACGTCCTGGTGATAACCTGTACAGCTCTTCGCGTCTGGCTATCGACCCTGACACCGGTAAGATCGTATGGCACTTCCAGACCACACCACACGATGGTTGGGATTTCGACGGTGTTAACGAATTAATCGCGTTTGACTACAAAGATCGTGGCAAAACCGTAAAAGCAGCAGCAACGGCTGACCGTAACGGCTTCTTCTATGTTCTGAACCGTGAAAATGGCGACTTCATTCGTGGCTTCCCATTTGTAAGCGGCATCACCTGGGCCAAAGGTCTGGACAAAAATGGTCGTCCGATTTACGACGAAGCAATGCGTCCTGGCAACCCGGCTGAAAGTGAAGACGGTAAAAAAGGTAAAACCGTATGGGCCGTACCTTCATTCTTAGGTGGTAAAAACTGGATGCCTATGGCCTATAGCCAGGACACTGGTCTGTTCTACGTGCCTTCAAACGAATGGGGCATGGTCATCTGGAATGAGCCAGTTAACTACAAAAAAGGTGCTGCGTACATGGGTTCTGGTTTCACTATCAAACCTATCTACGACCACATCGGTTCACTTAAAGCCGTTGACCCTAAAACCGGTGAAATTGTTTGGGAATTCAAAAACAACGCGCCTCTGTGGGGCGGTGTGTTAGCCACTGCAGGTAACCTGGTATTTACTGGTACACCTGAAGGCTACCTGTACGGCTTCAACGCCAAAACTGGTGAAGTGGTTTACAAGTTCAATACTGGTTCAGGCATCGTTGGTTCTCCAATCACTTGGGAACAGGACGGTGAGCAATACCTGAGCATCGTATCTGGATGGGGTGGCGCCGTTCCTCTGTGGGGTGGTGAAGTTGCCAAGAAAGTTAAAGACATTAACCAGGGTGGTACTGTCTGGACGTTCAAATTGCCTCGTAGCTAAGAGGCACCGCGACAAACCGTTTTAGTCCCACCGGGTTTGTCGCGTTTTTTCTCCTCGGGGCTGGTAGTTTAGTCATCGCTACTTGCCCCACCCACTGCAGGGAGCCCAATGAAACGTTTCACATTTGTTCTCGGTATTTGGTTAGTTATCTGCTGCAGTATTTGTTCTGTCAGCCACGCCGAAGAAAGTATTACCCCGGAACGCATTCAGCAACTGTTTCCCAAAGCCACAGTGATTGGCGAAAAGCAAGCTGACTATCCCGTTTACCCCGTTTATCAGTTACAGGAACTCCTTGGTTACGCCTTTCAAAGTAACGACCTGGTTGAGTTACCCGGCTTTTCCGGCGACCGCATTAACCTGCTTATAGGCATCGATGTGGAAGGCAATATTGTCGGCATCGATATTCTGCACCATCACGAACCTATTTTTTTACACGGCCTGGGGCCAGAACCCATGCTGAAATTTCTCGACCAGTATATTGGTCAGAACGTGTCTAACCGCGTCATTGTCGACAGCGCGTCTAACGACACCAACCCGAACGATAACACCGTACACGTAGACGGCGTGACTAAAGCCACCGTGTCGGTAATTGTTATGAGTGACACGGTGTTACTCTCTGCGCTACAGGTTGCCAGAAACAAGCTCACCGGCTTTGCCAGCGCTCCTGCGGCCACTGCTAAGCAGGATAATTACGAGCCCCTTACTACGGCCCAGCTGCTCGAAAAGGGCTACCTGAAAGAGTGGCAGATCAGTCGTGAAAGCTTTGAGGATGCACTCGGCAGCGACCTGGATGATTACCCGTCAGAGACCTTCGACACCGACTTTAACGATACATTCACGGTGTATTACGCGTACCTGAACTCACCGCTCATCGGTCGTAACCTGCTCGGTGACGACGCCTTTAACCGTCTACAGTCAATGCTGAAACCTAACGAGCAGGCGTTTATGGTGATGTCGGAAGGCTACTTCAGCTACCTCGATGCCGACTTTAAGCCCGGCACGGTGCCCAGCCAGGTAAGCCTGACGCAAAATGAACTGCCGTTCGCTATGCGTGACCTCAACTTTTTTAGTTTTGAGCCACAAGCTTTACAGGGCGGTATTACCGCCACAGAAGATTTGCAACTGTTCGCCGTTAACACACAGTCAGGCTTTAATCCCAGTGTGCCGATGCAGCTGAATCTTAATGTTGAGGTAGCTAAGAACCACCTCATCAAACAACAAGCGCAGTTTTCTAACGACTATGCGCTGCCAGAGGCCCTGTTTGATATCGCCGAAGTAGAAGTAATGGAAGAGCCGCAGCCTGCATGGGTCAGAGTATGGAAAATGCGCTGGCATACCATTACCATTTTAGTGCTCAGCCTGATTACCGTTACCGCCATCTTTGCCTTCCAGCACAAGTTGTCTGCTAACCAAGCACTATTTCGTAAGGTGCGTTGGGGCTTTATGTTTTTCACCCTGTTCTTTATTGGCTGGTATGCCCAGGGGCAACTGTCGATTGTTAACATCTACCCCATTCTGCAAAGCTTTATCAATGGCTTTGATTTGCAGGTGTACCTGATGGATCCAGTGCTGTTTATTCTGTGGTTATATGTGTTTATCAGCCTGTTTATTGTTGGCCGCGGGATTTTCTGTGGCTGGCTATGCCCCTTTGGGGCCCTGCAGGAAATGGTCGGCTGGGTTGCTAAGCGCTTCCGCATTCGCCAGTATAAAATATCTTTTTCGCTGCACCGCCGCCTGTGGTGGATTAAATACGCCATTTTAATCGGCCTGGCCGCTACGTCTTATTATTCTCTGTCGGCTGCCGAAGTACTCTCCGAAGTAGAGCCGTTTAAAACCGCCATTACCCTGCATTTTGTGCGCTACTGGCCATTCGTGCTCTATACGCTGGTACTGCTGGGGCTCGGTTTGTTTATCAATAAATTTTACTGTCGTTACGTGTGTCCGTTAGGCGCCGGACTCGCCGTGCTTGGCTACTTCCACAAATTTGAATGGCTGACCCGCCGTAAGGAATGCGGTAAGCCTTGCACTATGTGCTATCACAAGTGCGACATTAAGGCGATTACGCCTGAGGGTAAGGTAGATTATAACGAGTGTGTGCAGTGTCTGGAGTGTATTGTTTATTACAATAATGACGACTTGTGCCCGCCACTTAAAAAAGCGAAAAAGACCAAACGAGCCAAACCTGATATCGCCGACTCGCTGGCGACAGAGGTAAAGTAGCTCCCTGAAGGGAGCTACTTTAAGCCTTACTGACCAACCTCAGCGCCGTTGTTTAAGTATTTAACCGTGATGGTATGGGTATCTTCCAGCGCCCCAAGGAAAGCCACAATTTCAGAGACTTCCTGATCGCTCAGCCTACGACCTAACTGCATCCATGCCATCTGTGCAACCGCCTCATCCAGCCCGGCTACTGCTCCATCATGAAAATAGGGCGCGGTTTTAGTGATATTACGCAGGCTTGGCACCTTGAATACATATTTATCAGCCGGGTTGTTGGTAACTGTAAAACGCCCCAGGTCATGGGTGTTTTCATAAGCGTTAATCAAGCCCATTTTCATGTACATTGAACCACCAAACAGCGCGCCATTGTGACAGGAAGCACAGCCCGACTGCACAAAGGTCTGATAGCCCTTCAGTTCAGTTTCGGTCATAGCGGTATCATCGCCGGCGAGGAACTTATCGAAGCGATCCACGGTAATCAGCGTACGCTCAAAAGCGCCAATGGCTTTAGCCACATTGTCGTAGGTAAGTGGCTCTTCTTCGTCTTTGAAAACGTCTGCAAACAGCGCTTCGTAACCTTCCTCTTTGAGGTTGCTTACCGCGGTTTGCTCATCCGGCACCGCCATTTCTACCGGATTAAGAATGGGCCCTTTCGCCTGCGCAGCGAGATCGGCAGCACGGCCATCCCAAAACTGCGCCACATGAAAACCCGCATTCCACACAGAAGGCGAATTACGATCGCCACGAGACCCTTTCACGCCGAGTGAGGTCGCCTCGTTATCGACGCCGCCCCGACCACCATCGATGCGGTGACAGGTGTTACAAGACTGAGTACCGTCGGCTGATAACGCCGTTTCGAAGTACAGGCGTTCACCCAAATCGATTAATGCCGGCGTATCCGCCTCTGCGCCTGGCATAGTGGCCGGGATCGGTCCGTGCATCATTTTAGCCTGAGTACGTACCGCGTTTTTATCCACCGCCATTGCGGTAGTGGTCACGCCGCCAATCATGACGGCCAGGACAAGTTTTTTAATATCCATAGTATGTGTATCCGAGAATAATGAAGAAGAAACACATACTACAAAGCAACCTTTATGCCTGTTCAATGCAAACTAAAAGCAGCTTGTATTTTTGGTTTAAAGTCACTGTTTTGGCTGATTTCAGAGCAAAAACTGCTGCTTTATCAACATTTTATTTACATCTGCATGGAAAGTTAACTGTCAATAATGGCAAGCAGCATGACAAGTTTGTCAGGCTGCATTATTTCAGTGCACAGTAGTTCCCGGGGGGCTTGTTGAGTGAGACTATCGGGGCAAGTATTTTACTCTTCAGTAGTCAGTTAGCTTCGGGCCAGCTAACGCTCATGCGAAAGTAACTTACCCCTGATTTAACAAACTCACGGCCTTCCACTGACAGTCCAAACTTCTGATAGAAAGCCGTTGCCGTGGTTCGGGCGTCACACCAGAAGCGTTTGATATTTTGTTGTTTGAGTTGTTCTATGGCCTTAGCGAGAACCTTACTGCCAATTCCCCGGCCCTGATAGTCTGGCAGTGTCGCAAACTTTCTTAGCCTGGCGCTATCCTCGCTCAGGTAAATCGATGCCACACAAACCAGTATCCCATCGGTGAATGCCCCGTAGTGGGTAGCGGTTTCATCTCCATCGACCCGGGAAAACGAGACGGGTTTATCCGGCCACAGCACCTGATGCCTGACTGACAAGGTATCCTGCCAGTCAATTTCGCGGATGGTTAGCGCCATACTTTAGTCGTTGCGATACAGGGTTTTGATCAGGTGATAACCAAACTTGGTTTTTACCGGGCCGTGGATGGTGAGGATATCTTTTTTAAATACCACATCGTCGAACTGCTTTACCATCTGGCCACGTTTAAACTCACCTAAGTCACCGCCTCGTTTAGCAGAAGGGCAAATTGAAAACTTACGGGCAAGAGCGGCAAAGTTTTTACCCTTGGCTTTTTTGAGCTGGGCTAGAAGTAGTTGCGCTTCTTTTTCGGTTCTTACCAGAATGTGTACTGCGGCAGCGGTGGCCATAAGGAGTCCTCTAATACAGGTTTCCCGGCATTATACCTCTAAGCGGCAGATATTTGGATATGCAGTCTGTAACGCTGCCGGACTTGCCCTAATCCACCAGCACTATGCCTAAGGACTCCAGTAAGTGCACTGCCTCGAAACTGGAAAAGGTGGCGCCTTTGAGCTCGTTAGCCAGCACATCGATGGAACACCCGGTAGAATCGCTAAAATCAACACGCTCTAGATTAGTGTGCATAAACAAGCTGCGATCAAAGGTGCAGAGGGTCATCTTGCTGTCGGCAAAGTTGCCTTCGCGAAAGTCAGCATCATGCACCCTGCATTCATCCAGCACCAGTTCATTCAGGGTGAGGCCGTAAAAGGACGCGTCGTTAAGCAGGCAACGCTGAAACTTAAGCTCAAAATCACGATAGTATTGCGGCCAGTCAGCTTTCGTCCAGTCGACCCCCACCAGTTTGCAATCACTGAAAGACATTGCAAAAAGCGGGCTGTTAGAAAAATCCGCTAAACTTAAATTACAGCGCTTAAAATCACAGTGAGTAAACTTGCAACTCCGGAACTGACTGGCGGAGAAATCGCAATCGATGAATTCACATTCTTCAAAGCTTGCGCCGGATAGCCGCTTATCATTCCATATCAGTCCTTTAAAGGTTTCTTCGTAATAGTCCCCGGCATCTACCAGTTCATTCATCGTAGTCTAATCGCCTTAACTTAAGTTTGACCGGTATTATGGTCATTATGAGACTTTGATCACAACGGTGTATTTGCCGTCGTCGCCTTTACCGTACTCATATGACCACCCTAAAAACGCGCTTAGGTCATTAACCATCTTTAATCCAAGGCCAAAACCCAGTTCTTCCTTGTTACTGACAAAATCGTCGTGACGGTGCTCAACGTTGGTGATGGTTACCTTGTCCGCCTCTTGCACAATGGTAACCTTGCCATTTTGGGTATGCTGAAATGCATTGCGAATCAAATTGCCCAGCACAATGCGCAGCGCGGTGGCGTTTTGGGTAATTTTATAAGGCTGAGTTTCAACAGTCAGAGCAATCTCTTTACCCTCTAGTAAATAAGTCAGTTCTTCTGTGACTTTGCCGATTTGTTCATCAAGTTGAATGACAGAAGTGGTCAGCGAGCCCTTATCTGCCTTGGTTAACCACAGCAATGTTTCGGTTAAATCCACCATGGTGTGCGAGGCATTGTCGATACGCTTGAGAGGCTTACTTAGTTTATCTGCCGGCGCTTCTTTTCTTACTCTGGCAATAAGTTCCATGCTACTACGGATAACTGCAATAGGGGTGCGTAATTCATGACTGGCATGGCGCACAAATTCCTGCTCGCGTCTTACACTTTGTTTGACAGATAACATGCCCTGATAAAACAAACTTGCCAGCGTATTGAGCTCGGTATACCGAAAACCCGGCGGAGGTGTTAACTCGCCGCCCTTTCCTACACCATCGGCCCACTTTTGTAATCGTTCCACCGGGTTAGCGATAGTTCGGATCATAAATAAAACCAATGCAGTAAAAGCAAGCAATACCATTAAACCTATAATCAACAACCAGGCTTCTCTGGTCATTCTGAATGGGGGTTCATCGCCGGGTTCTCTGGGTGTAAAAGACTGGCTGACATAAACAGGCTGTTGTTCCTCAAAATCCACCAGCATTACAAAGTGAGCTTCGTCCGGACGATGAAAAATGGAATGACGTTTGATGTCTTTGTACAACCGAAACGGGACTAACTGGCTGGGATTGAAACGCTGACGGGTTTGCTTCGGCAGGTCCTGCCAATCTGCAGCAATAGTGAAGTTTAATGCTTTAACAGGATGGCCGGCGTTGACACTGCTGTCGCGGGCGATGCTAATCATAGTGCCGCGCAGCATGCCATCCATGCCATCGAGGAACTGTTTAGCCGACATCACCGTAAACACCACAATCATGATGCCAACTACTGCCAATAGTGATAACAACACATAACGGCGTAAACTCAGCTCCATGGCAGCCAAATCAGCTCTCCTTCCTAATGTCTAACTGAAACCCGCTATTTGCCATAAAATTAATACTCACCTGTTCATTACACACCAACAAAGATTTACGCAGGTTATGCATGTGCACTTTTAAACTGTTGCTGTCCGGACTTTCCTCTCCCCAGACACTGGCAATCAGTGTCTGGCGGTTTACCGGGTTAGGGTAAGCCCGCATTAGTTGTTCTAGAATAGCCAGCGCAGTAGGTGAGCATTTCAGGAGTTCCGCGCCGAATTTAGCGGTTTTATGACTCACATCCAGTTGCAACGGGCCAACTGTTAACTGCGTTTGCTGGCCGCTACGACGCTTTGCTAACGCCTTAAGCCTCACCACCAGTTCTTCCATTGCAAAGGGTTTAACCAGATAGTCATCAGCACCTTGCTCAAACCCGACAACCTTATCACTTAACTGGTCACGTGCGGTCAGCATAATGATAGGCGTATCATTACCTTGTTCGCGGGCCCGCGCGCACACCTGTAATCCGTCCAGCTTCGGTAAATTTATATCCAGTACAATGGCCTGATAGAAGCCTTCTGACATCAGTGTAAGTGCAGCCACGCCATTGCTAGCGTGATCACACAGCATATCTTCAAGCTCCAGGTAATCGATGATATTACCGGCTAAATCAAGATCATCTTCAACGAGTAACAGTTTGATCATGTACCAGACGTTCCGTTGGTTTACTGAAACGGGCGCTGACGCGTTCAATTAATATGCGGGCATCTTCGTTTATCAGGGTCAGCGCTGGTATCAGTAACAAAGTAATAAAGGTCGCAAACAGAATACCATAGCCTAAGGATACCGCAGCAGGGATTAAAAACTGCGCCTGTTTAGAGGTTTCACCTAAAATAGGATACAAACCCGCAAACGTGGTGAACGAGGTAAGCAATATAGCCCGTAACCGCCCGTGGCAAGCATCCATAATGGCGGCCTTAGCAGGCCGGCCAGCGCGTCGTAACTCGTTAAACCGGGACACCAGTAATAGTGAATCATTCACTACAACGCCACTTAACGCCAGAATCCCCTGCATGGATAACAGACTAATCATCAGGCCATTACTCCAGTGGCCCAGTATCGCGCCGACAATCCCAAAGGGGATCGCCGCCATAATGATTAGCGGCTGAATATAGGACTTAAGCGGTATCGCCAGGAGCGCATAAATCGCCAGTAATGCCACGATGGTCAGCGTCTGCATGGATGAAGTTGTTTCTTCCTGTTGCTCTGCTTCACCGGCAAAATGAATGGCGAGATCAGAATGCTGGAGCGTCAGTTGCGTTACCAGCGTTTCATTCATGGTATTCACCAGCTCTGTAGCCGTAATGACGTCAGCATTTACAGACGCGGAAACAGTTAAGGCTCTGAGTCCGTCAATGCGGGTAATTTGTTTTTGTTGGGTATCGGGAATAATTTGCGCTACAACATTCAATGGCACCACGGTTCCGTCATCCAGACGCACCTTGGCATTAAGAATATCGGCCGGATTACTGCGCTTCTCTTCGGGGTAACGTACACGCACTTTCACTTCGTTTTTATTACGCAGATAGCGCTGAACAATGTCGCCACCAAAGGCCTGTAACAGCTGTTGGGATAAGCTGGCCGTATCCATACCCATCGCGCGACCTTGCGGCGTCAGCTCAAAACGCATCATGGCTTCACCCGGGGTTAACGAAGATTCTACACTGGTTACCCCATCCGTTTGGCTAAGGGCTTCTCTGAATGCTTCCTCTGCAAGCAACAGGGTTTCATCGCTTACGCTTTTTAACTCTACTTTAAAGGCATCTACCATTTCCCGGCGCGACTGAATCTTGAGCTGCTTAACGCCCTCAGGGGTGCCGGCGAGCTCTCGCCACACACTGGCCAGTTCATCTAGTGAGTACACCTTGTCTTTTTTCAGCTCTACGGTAATAGAGCCACTCTGATCGCCACTGGCCATCACCTGAAGACTACTGATGCCAGACACATCTGAATGATATTTATCCATTAACTGCTGGTCAGCCTTATTCAGTGAGGTTTCCAGCCACTGCATATTCCGTTCGTTCTGGCCATAGCTGGCATCACTTTGCAGGGACATTTCGGCACTCACTGTATCCCCGGATAAACTTGGGAAAAAACCAACCCGAACCGTGCCATTCATCGGCATGCCAATAACCAGTACGAATAACGCCACAAACAACAGGATCACGGCATAGCGGAAATTCAGCGCGTATTTTAATACTGGACGGTACAACACCAGACTAAACCAACGAAGGCCTTTGGTTGCGCCATCCTGCACCTTGCCCCACAAACCTGAAATACCACCTGATTTTTTCTTCTGGGTGGGAAGATGAGCCAGGTGAGCAGGCAAAATGATTTTTGACTCCACCACGGATAACAACAGGCAGATTGTGACCACCAGACCAAACTGAGAATACAAGTTGCCCAGGCCACCTGAGATATTAGAAAGCGCAGCAAACGCCGCTACCGTGGTGAAAACACCAAACAGTGTAGGCACAGCCACTTTCAATGTGCCCAGTATGGTATTGTGTATTGAATCACCATATTTCTGACGTGTAGAGTACACACTTTCCCCCACGACTACGGCGTCATCAACCACAATCCCCAGCGCCATGATGAAACCAAAGGTCGTCATTTCATTAAGGGTTAAACCGGTAAAGCGGTCGGTCATGAAAAACAAGGTACCGAACAGGATGAACGGTAAACCTGCAGCGACCCAGAATGCGACTCTCAGATTAAGAAACACTGCCAGCACCACAAACACCATGGCAATACCGGTCACTGCGTTTTTGGTGAGTAAGTCCAGGCGCTCTGTAATTAATGTACTGCGGTCATACCAGGTTTCCAGCTCAACACCATCGGGTAACAATCCCCGTTGGTGCCAGTCTGCTACCAGTTCATTGGTTTGCTCGACAATGTTTTCCACATCGCCATATTCGTCCATGATCACCTGAATACCGTAGCCGTTTTTACCGTTGTAACGGGACAGCTTATAGGCATCGTCAGCAAACATGTCTTCGATATTGGTCACATCGCCCACCGTCAGATACGTGCCTGAAGCATCGGCCAGCAGTGGAATACTGGCAAAGTCACCGGTGTAGTAAGCCTGTTCTGACGCTTTTAATCGAATCACCTTTTCTTTATTGCGCAAACTGGTCGTCAGGGCAGTGGATGACTCCGCATTAATCGCATCAGACACATCAGTCAGAGTAAGGCCATAAGCCTGCAATCGCGCTTCATCAATTTCTACCGACATCATATGGTCAACATAGGAACTGGCTTCGACCTGACTGATACCATCCTTTGCCAGCAATTCACGCTCTAACTGCTCCCCGAGTTGCTGTAGTGAAGCCTGATCAGCGTCACCATACAGTTGCACCCAGATCACATGATCCTGACGACGGCCTTTTGAGATAACGGCTTTTTCAGCGTCCGACGGAAAATTATAAATGGCGTCGACCTTGTTTTTCACGTCTGTCATCAGGGTTTCAAGGTCATAGTCAGTTTCTTTTTCGACCTGTACTGAGCTACCGGAAGCCGTTGATGTTGACGTCATACGCTTAATACCAGGCACGGATTCAAGCGCATTTTCGATTTTAATGGCAATACCTTCCTCAGCCTGTTTTGCATCGCCACTGTCGTAAGTCATTGATACCGTCACAAAGCGCGGTTCCATGCTGGGAAACGCTTCTTTGCGAAGTTCACTGGCCGACAATACCCCCGCAATAATGATGCATAGCATCAGCAAGTTTGCCGCTATGGGGTTTTGCGCAAACCAGGCAATCACGCCCCGCTGTGAATCAGCCATTACTGCACTCCTTCGGCCAGTGGGCGCACTCTGGTGCCCACCAGATAACTGTTTAACGGACGCGCCACTATTTCAGCTTCTGTCAAACCGTTAACCGGCTGAATATAGGCATAGTCTTTATCCTGAAAGAGCACATCCGGCGACGCTTTCGCCAGTTCGTTGTTGTCATCCACATACCAGATTTCCTGTTTTTGCGAGACCGCGCTGGCCGGAATTTGCCAGATATTATTCCAGGTTTTACCCGCTATCTGAGCACTAACGTAAGAACCGAAGTACAAAGGGATCTCCTGATCCAGCGGATTGTTAACCTGGACAATGGCAGAGCGCTGGCGACTGGCTGTATCAAGATGTTGTTCAATTCGTACCACTTTGCCAGTCCAGTGATTAATGCCATCCATGTCGGTGACTGACACATTCCAGCCCGCATTTTCACTTTGGGGTAAATTACGCCATTGGGCTGCAGACAAAGGAATAGCGATTTCGGCCTCGCCAACAGAATATAAGCTTGCTACCGCGCCACCAGCCTGAATATAACTTCCGGGCTGAATATCACGGGAAACTACGACTGCATCGAAAGGCGCAACGATTTGCGTTAACGCCAGATCCCGCTCAGCACTACTTAACTGTGCTTTTGCATCATCCAGTGCTGCCTGCGCTGCTTTTAAGTAGGGTTCACGTAATACCAGAGCAGAAGTCGGTTCACCCTCTAATCCTGAGCGCGTCCACTCTTGCCTGGCCTGCAATCCCTGCAAACGCTCTTCTTCCAGGGCAACCTTAGCTTCTTCCACCGCCACTTTGGCTGTAGTAACGGCTTGTTGATAAACCGTGTCATTCAGGTAAGCCATGACTTCACCTTTACGAAATCTGGCACCGGTTTCAAAGTGCTCCGCTAAGCGCGTTACTTCGCCACTAACCTGAGAAGTCAGCGATAACACATACCGGGATGTCACCTCGCCATAGCCATTTACCAGGGCCTGATGCGAAGCGGTGGAGACTGCTACAACACCAACATTAGCCACGGCAGCTTCCTGCTGTTGCACCGGTGTTAATGCCACAAGGGAAGCCTTTTCAGTTGCAGGCGCAGCGCCTTTAACAGAGCCTCCCGGAGGACCTCCTGCCGGGCCAGTCTGCCCAAAAACAGACATCACCGTAACGCCCAGAATGCCTGCCGCGATGACAGTGCCAAAGATTCGTTTTTTTACCGGTGTCATAGTTACACTCCAAGGCCCAGAGCCAGGCCTAAATCAATGCGGTTACTCAGTTGGTTAAAATGCAGTTGCAAAAGCTGAGCTTTGAGATTGTAGGTTTGCTGATACACCGTCAGCAGGTCGAGAACGTCGGCCAGCCCCTGACGGTATTTGCTGGTGTAGTTTTCAGAACTACGCTCAGCATTAACCAGCGCCTCATTGATTGCGACGCTCTGCAGGGTAAGGCTTTGCTCCTGACTGAGCGCATCCTCGACCTCCTGCACGGCTGTGAGCAATGTACTTTGATAGCCCCACCAGCTATTCAACACGGCTAATTCACTGGTATCGATACTGGCGCGTAATGCCCCGCCCTGAAACAGGGGGGCCGTAATTTGTCCGAGTAAACTCCAGACCGGATTAGTGAATAATGCCTGAGCAGGGGTGCTTGCGATATCAGTTAACGCTGCCGACAGACTGACAGAGGGTAGCAGAGCTTTATAAGCCGCTTTTGTTTCATACTCCCGGGTTTTAATGTTTGCATAAGCCGCCATTAAATCCGGGCGCTGCGACAGGTTTTGCTCAGGTAATCCCGGCAGAGGCAGCATGACATCGGGGAGTGAATCCGGCAGACTGATGTCGTTTATAGTAAGCTGCGAGCGTCCCAGCAAAACCCCCAGTGCTCGCACGGATTCACCTAAAGATTGCTGGTAGGCAGCAATGTCTGCCCGGCTCGATGCAGAAGAGGTCCGGGCGGTATCCAGATCCTCTAATTCACCCAAGCCTGTACGATACCGCTGTTTAATCAACTCTTCGTTATTATTTAGTAAGTCCAGACGACTTTGTTCAATAGCAATTAATTGTTGGTAGTAACTCACCTGGACATAGGCTCTAATCACCTGGGCGGCCAGTTCATTTTGTACAGCCTTAACATCGGCTTCACTGGCCGCAACAGCCCAGTCGGCCGCCGCGACGTTATCACCCAGCTTTTGCCACAGATCCAGTTCCCAACTAATATCCAGACTGCCGGTATACTGGGCATCGCTGGTTTCCTGGCGATTGCCGCTTAACCCTGCTGACATACTGGGCAACCGGTCAGCATTGGCACTGCTGCGGGCTACCTGGGCCGTTTTAAGCACCACATATTGCTGCTGTATTCCCGGATTGTTTTGAAGTGCTTCATTAATAAGCACTTTAATGTCTGCCGAGCTGACCAGATCCGTTATTAATGATACGGCTTCAGCCCCGGCCACCGGCCCCTGCCAGGCCTCAATTTTATTGGTTTGCTGTGCAGCTTTTTCGCTGTAGTCCGCTGTGTACTGAGTGGCACAGCCACTGAGACTCAGTAACAGGGTTATGAACACAATGGAATGACGCATGAGAACACCTTAATTTCTTTCATGCATCCAGTGTAAAAAATCACAGGGTTAAGGCCGGGTTAACGGCCCGGCCAATTAGCAACATTACTGATCATCGCAGCAAATGGATATCTAAACTGCACCGGCCTGACTAACTGTGGTATAAAAGCCAAATTGTGCGCTTTAAATAAGAAAAAATGGAAGCTTTGATCCCGTCACTGTCGACCCTGATTGAAATTGCCGTTGCCCCGGTATTTTTACTCGCTGGTATCGCCGGCTTTCTTAACGTCATGTCCGGGCGACTGGGGCGCATTACCGACCGGGTTCGTTCAGCCGAAAAAGAAATGAACAGTCAGACAGAAGCAGAGCAAAACACCCGCTTACGCAGGGAGATCATTTTGTTATGGCGCCGGGTTAAGTTAATCAACTGGTCCATCGGTTTTTGTACTGCGTCTGCGGTAATGGTGTGTGGCGTGATAATGAGTTTATTTGCCGGGGAGCTATGGCAGGTCAGACTTAATGTGCTGGTTGTCACCCTTTTTATTCTGACAATGCTATTGTTAATTTCAGCACTGACCTTGTTTCTTGCCGAAGTGAAACTGGCGACTGCCACTATAAGAGTAATTAGGACAATTAAGTAAACGCTACCCAACGGAGAGAGCTTTGTTGCGATTTGGTTGTTTTGTTTTTGCTGCACTGGCGCTGCTTAACAATCAGGCTGCCGCTCAGGCTACAAACTCGCAGTGTTTAAGCGCGTTGCAATTCGCCAGCAAATTAACGGCCGCGCTGGATTCTCTGCATCTTAGTGAAGTACAGGCAATCAACACTGATATTGCTCAACATTGCGCAAGCACTCTCTCGCCTGACATTGAGGTTATTGCCGATGCGGCAACCTTGTTTACTTTTATCCATCGCCGTAACAACGGGGATTCAGCCCAACAGGCGTTTAACCGATTACTGCTACGGGATTTCACTTCGCTGCCTCGCCGGCAACAGGCGGCTTATTACCACCTGATGGCCCTTTATTCATTGCATACCGGCGAATACAAACAAGCCTTGTCGATAAGCCACATTATTAGCACAGAACTTCTTCCCGCGGCTGTAAACGCCGCCGATGATATGGCGGCTATTAACCTGGCGGTTGCAGATATTCACTACGAGATAGAGTTTTATCAGTCGGTGAGGGAATTACTGCTGCCATTGCTTACGCATCCGGCTCACTACATTCGGGTTCGCGCTGCATCGCTGTTATGGCATATCCCGCAAACCCAGCAACAGCTTGCAGACACCCTTGCCGTCCTCGATGATTACTCAGCCCTGCCGCAAACGCTGGTCAAACTGCATGCCCTGGAAGCATTAGTTCGCCAGGCGCTGGAAGAGAATGACCAACCGGCTGCTCAAGCGCTGCTCGAAGAGGCATACCTGTTAGCTGAAGCGTTAGACGCCAAAGCAGTATTGATTCGTTTATACCTGCTGGAAACAGACAACCCGCCTTCACCACATGCTGTAGAACAACTATTGGCTTTTTCTGCCAATCAGCTCAGCCTCAAAGAGCAGTTACCGGTACTTAAGTTAGAGGTCGAGCGAGCCACTGTCAGTCAGAACTGGCAGCAGGCTACTGCAACATTGCAGCAGGCCCTCGCGCTGAACCAGGAACTGGCCCGCAATAATGCGCTGGCCAGAGAGTATGCCGGCTTTCAGATGGTTAGCCAGGCCCGGGAGCTTGAGCAGGCACGCCAGCAATCCCGTTTACAGGCACTGGCAGCTGAGCAGCAAAATCAGCAGCGACTTATCTACCTGCTGGCACTGGTTTCAGCCATTCTGGCATTGGCAGTACTCACCTTATTGTTTGTAAAAAAACGCAAGGCAGCAGTGCATTTTGAAAAACTCGCCAATACCGATGGCCTCACGCAGGTATTAAATCGCCGGGCGATCCAGCTGTTTGCCAGACAGGTGGCAGACCGCAGCAAACAGCTTGGCCAGCCTTTTGTGGTGGCGCTGGCCGATATCGATCACTTTAAGACAATCAATGATACCTACGGTCATGATGCCGGCGATATAGTATTAACCGAATTTGCCCGGCGCACCAATACGCTGATCCGCCAGCAAGACAGGCTCGGGCGCTGGGGCGGTGAGGAATGGCTTATAATAATGACCAACACCCGCCTCGATGCCGTAGACGGGTTGTTTAGCCGTATGCAGGAAGAAATTCGCGACATCACCGCCGGTGAACATAAACTTACCGTCACATTTAGTATGGGGGCAGTAGCCGGTAACGGCGAGCAGTCTGTTGAGGCGCTGGTGCAGGCCGCTGACGAACTGCTCTACCAGGCAAAGCAGAGCGGCCGTAACCGCTTATGCAAAGGCGGGGGCTAAGGCCGCCCCATAAAGAATTTTGCCTCTGCCGACACACCAAAATAATCGCCGGGGCCACCGGCCCGCATAATCGAATTAGCCCCAGCCGTATCAAACACGCCGTCGTTTAAATACGCTTTCTGAATATGGACCGCCACCACCTGACCGAGCACCAGCCAGGTATCGCAAGCCTCACCGTGCATGTCATTAAGCTGAATGATTTGGGTCACCTTACACTCCATGGAAGCCGGGCTGGCGGCAACATGAGGCACCCTGACCAACGTGGATGACCGCTTTTGCAAGCCGGCCAGCTCAAATTCATCTATCTCAGGATCCACGCCAGCACTGGAGGCATTCATGGCATCAGCCAGCTCCCGTGTTGCCAGGCTCCAACAAAATTCACCGGTCGCCTTAATATTACTTACGCTGTCTTTAAAGCCTACGCTGGCGAAACCAATAATTGGCGGCGCACCGTTAAAGGCATTAAAGAAACTGTATGGTGCCAGATTGGCAATACCGCCTTGGTTTTCAGAGGCAATCCAGCCTATAGGCCGCGGCGCTATAATGGCTTTAAAAGGGTCATGAGGCAGCCCGTGGCCATTACTTAACTGATAGGAATAAAACGTATCAGACATGTGCATTTCTCCTTTAGTAAACCCAGCCGTCCAGACAATTTGTTGGTTCGCCCAGTTCCTGTATTTCGCTAATAATGTCGTCAATAAATGAGGCTTCATCGGGCTCATTTTGCCTTGCCTTATTAAGCCATAGCAGGGCTTGTTCAGTATTTCCCACACATGCCTGGTAGTTGCCATACCAACGCTGGGCAACAAAACTGCCCTGCTGAGCCGCCTCGCCGAACAAGGTTACGGCTCTTTCGCGGTCGATAAAGCGCAGGCTGTCGGCCAGTTCGTATAAATCACCGGCCGTGTTGGTCTGTTGATATACATACTCCCGGAGCGCTACCGATTGCGGATAATCTTTGGTGATCTGATTAGTAAAGGCAACCATGCTGTAGCGGTACATGCCACTTTCCAGCGCCATTGCCAGGCCGCGTATTTCGGCTACCGATAACTGCTGATAACGTGCTAACTGATGAATAAACACTCTCACCAGTTGCTCTTCGTCTGGTTTATCCCGGGATATGCCCAGCAAATCGGGCAATTCGGATAATTGCTCAATGGAAGGCTGCAACATATTTTGCAGCATCCCGGCAAACCACCGCTGAACCGCGCTCTCTTCACAGCCACCAATATCGGTGAGGGTGCTGCTCATCAGTTGTGTTACCAGCTTCGCTTCCTGAGCGGGATCGCTAAACTGCCTACGCCATTGAAAGAAACTCATATTGGTTTGCATCCGCAACGCGTAATCGATAGCCGAATAAGACTGGCTGGGCATGGCAACTTTGGTATCACACTGCTCTGTCATCGCCGCGAATAACTTATCGGTTAATGCCAGCCGACCGACAATTTCGGCGTAACTGCGGGCCAGCGCCTGCCTTCCGCCTGGCTCGCCAACCGGATTGCCAACCGGATCGCCGACCGGATTGCCGACCGGATCGCTGGTTTGTGCGCTAATTGCCACCGGGGCCATGGCGCACATCCATACCAACACAGAGCAGAACAGGCGCTTCATTATTGTGCTGCCAGCTCGTCCATCACGGCGAACAACACATTAGCGCCCACCCGCGAAACTTCTTTATCGTAAATATGCTCTACGTTAACGCCCTCCTGACCACCGGCCAGATCGCTGATGACGCGGATAATCACCCAGTCGACTTCGTTAACCGTACACACCTGGCCAACCGCGGTGGACTCCATTTCAGTAACTTCGGCATTAAACACTTCGCGGGTCCATTTACGGTATTCACGGTTATCGAGAAATACTGAGCCTGTAACGCCGTTACCACCAACGCTTAACTTCGCTTTACGTTCACCGAGAATCATTTGTGCCGGCATGTTAGCCATGGCACTTTTTGCTGCGCTTAGTAAACGGGGCGATGCTGAAAAATACGCAGTATCCTGTGGTTTATCCATGCCGTCTTTGATAATTAACACCTCGTCGGGATGCACAAAATGGAAAGGCTTATAGTTTGGATAATGCGGGTCGGCCGCTTTACGAGCCGGTTGCTCGGCCATAAAGCGCGCATAATAGGCTGGTAACACTGATTTGCCGGGGTTGTTCGGGTCCGGGTTCGCATACACGCTTTCGTCGTGGTAATACCAACGCTCAGGCACAATCACGTCACCGGGCTGCCACTCTGGATTCACTGCCCCGGCAATCCCCATGTACACCACCTGTTTAACCGGGAAATAATCAAACGCCATTTGCATACTCATCGCCGCATTGGCAATGCTCATACCGGTAGCAAAAATCAGAATCGGTTCATCATGATATTTACCAATGCGGTACTTAATCCCCTTGTAAGTCACCATTTGCGTGATACTGGCATTGGGATCGGCTTCGATGCGCCCCAGAATGCCTTCCATCTCCGGTGCATAAGCCACCACAACCGCGGTAAAGCCCTGATCATGCTCAGCAAACTTTGGCCCGTAAGCAGCGGCAGTAGGCGACGACGTACTCTGACACGCCGTGGTAATCACCAGCAGCACAGCAACAATGACCAGGCGAACCGATTGGACCTGGCGGGTAAAAGGTCGGTAAGACATGTGATATCCCTTAAACAAAACGACTTAGATAGGTTAATACTGACCATGCTATCAGGCTTTGGCCTGAAGCAGTGAGGCCCTTTCTCGTAGGGTTTGGCAAACTGGTCGAAAAAAATTTAAATTTTTGCCTTGAATAAATTTAACCCGGCCCTACTTTAGAATTGTCGGTGCTTAACAGTAAGGCCGACAACACCGCCGCCGATTATCGGGGCATTTAATTTTTAAACATATTGCTTAATAAAGGATATGACTATGCGTTCTATCGATCTATCTCCACTTTACCGTTCATTCATTGGTTCTGATCACCTTGCATCGTTAGTTGATGCTGCCAGCCGTGCTGAAAAGCAAAGCACGTACCCGCCGTACAACATTGAATTACTGGCGGAAGACAAATACCGAATTACCATGGCGATTGCCGGTTTTAGCAAAGACGACATCAATATTGTTGTAGAAGACAATACCTTGTCGATCACTGGCACTAAAAACAGCGACGCCGACATACAAGAGCGGAAGTTCCTGCATAAAGGCATTTCCGAGCGCAACTTCGAGCGCAAATTCCAGCTTGGCGACCACGTAAAGGTACTCGCAGCCGACCTGGAGAACGGCCTATTACATGTTGATCTGGAAAGAGTGATCCCAGAAGCTAAGAAGCCACGTAAGATAGAAATAGGTGGGCGCTTATTCGATAGCGAATAACACCTCCCTCACCTTGTGTTTTCATGTTCGGCGCTTTTTGGCGCCGCTTTTTTATGTAGCGTATGCCACATACTCCTAACACCATCGCCTGGTACGTGTAGTCAAAATCGCCACTAGTTATTTTACTTTTTTTTTACAAGAAATGTACGATACTCAATCTTAAGCATTGTGCTTTTTTTGGAGTTAGAAAAATGAAAAAAATAGTATCACTTGGCACTTTGACCTTTACTCTTTCGCTCGTCAACTTTTCAGTTGCTGCAGCGGATATTGAAAAAGGTAAAGCTCTGTCAGGACAATGTGCCGCCTGTCATGGTCCGGCGGGGATCAGCCCCAGTCCTATGTGGCCTAACCTGGCCGGTCAGAAAGCCGCCTACCTGGAAAAACAGTTAAAGGATTTTCGTGCTGATGTACGCAAAGATCCCATGATGGGCATGATGGCCAAGCCGCTATCAGATGAAGATATTGCCAATCTTGCCGCTTACTTTGCATCATTGAAATAAAATCTTTTACGGGCCTTTACCAGCGTAGGCGGCCCGTAACACACCTTTTCTGCCTATTGTTTATTACCCTCTGCACCTCACAGCCCAACTATTAAACATTTTACTTTCCATTGCTACTTGGGTAGCCTGCGCTGCGTTCTTTATCAATGATTCATAGGGATATAAATGAAACGTATTCTCGCACTGAGTGCTGTTTTTACTTCTTTAACTGCAAGTGTCGAAGCGCTAAATGCGCCGCAAAAACTGGACTTTTATGTTGGGGCCGACGCCCAGGCTACGAGTGTTTCGCTAAACCCCGTTAACGCCGACGGGCGATTTGCTACAATGGGTTTGCGCGCTGGAGTTTATCTTTTTAAAGGTGTTGCTATTGAAGCGCAAACGTCGACGTCAGTATCGGACGATACTATAGCCAGTATCAACACCGAGATGGATTCTTCTCACGCCGTGCTTATTCGCCTTCAGACACCCAGACAACAAGGTTTTCTTTTTGATCTCGGCCTGGGTTATGCTTCAACAAATTTAACTCTTGTCGACCCGGAAACACAAACACACGAAGAGTTAACCGAAGATGGGTTTGCCTGGTCAGCCCGAGTAGATTATGCCCTCACTTCTCACTGGCGAGTAGCTTTTGACTACACGGCAAGAAATAACAGTAACACTACCGACATCGACAGCTACGGATTAGGTGTTAGCTACACTTTTTAACCAGCCGCTTGATCCCCAAAAATGCAACGACTATTCTCACTCCGGTTATTACCGGGGTGATTTATGGATCCTAACTGTAAGAAAGCACCTACTCTGCCTTATACTTCCCGCCTTTTATAAAATTCTGAACCTCTTCACAGTCTGACCGTACAAGCTTAAGGACAACCATCCAGACCACAAGGACTTATGCATAACCGAACAACGCCAGTCAGCGTGAAGCAATACTGCTGCGCCGTGGCCACCACCAGTGAAGAAATTCACGAATGTGAGAGTTTTCTTGTAACCCGGCGTAAACGCGGGCGAGGGTTTCAGTATTTGCTGACTGATAACGAAAAAGTTACCGAACAAACGTTGCTCAAGCGCTTCAGAGGTTTGGTCATTCCCCCTATGTGGCAGGATGTTCGCATTAGCTTGTGTGAACTGTCTAAGGTGCAGGCTTTTGGTTACGACCAGCGTCAGCGCAAGCAATATATTTATCATCAGCAGTGGGAAGCTCAGCAGCAGGCTGAAAAGTTCGCCCGTCTGAAACAGTTTGCGCGGGTACTGCCGCAGATCCGTAAGACCTATGTGAAACACTTAAATCACGAAAAGTGGGATTTACAGCGCTCCTGCGCACTGGCAGTTATGCTGCTCGACAGAACCGGCATTCGCATTGGCAATCGCGCATATCAGCAGAAAAATGGTACGGTTGGCCTGACAACGCTCCGCCGCAAACATATGGAACAGGAAGGTGAGGAACTTGCCTTTCACTTCACCGGTAAGCATGGCAAGACGCGGCATATCGATATCAGCGACCCAACCGCCTCACAGCTAATTTGTGATAGCGCAGCCCGGCCCGGCTACCCGGTTTTACGTTACAAGCAAGGCGGGCAGTGGAAGGATTTGCTCAGTGACGACGTTAATGAGTACCTTCACTCACTCACCGAAATGGCTGTCTCTGCCAAGGACTTTCGTACCTGGACAGGCACCCGACTGGCCGTGCAACAAGCCCATGAGGCAGCAGCGCTGGTTGCTGAACACCCACGCCGCAAGTTTACCGCAACGCTGGTAAAACTGGTGGCAGAAACACTGGGTAATACCCCGGCGGTATGCGAAAAATACTATATCCACCCCAAGGTACTCACCGCCCTGACCGAACGTTTTGAGAGAAAAAGCGCACTGCCCTATTTTGACGACGATAACGACTGGCTATCATCCGATCATTCTGATTGCGAGCGAGCTACGTTCAAGCTGCTGTAAAAGGCACTTATCGCTGAACCTGAGCGACAGTGCTTTTTATCCCTGATTTTCGACAACTGAACGCTTTATGTACGTTTCATCGTCAGTGCTTATTTGCCGGATTAATCACTCCTGAAACCGCAAAAACTGGTGCACCAGCTGCATTTTTTCAATTTTTTGTTCACGCCCCGTTTATCTCTTAAACCATTCAGATCACCCAACTACCTGATTTGCGCCTTTAAATCGCCCTATTGCATCAACCTCAAATACCCTTTAATGTGGATACTCCGTATACTTTATATATTGAAGACAGAGTGACCTGACCTATGAAATCTGATATCCAAAACATGCCACCAGTGGATTCCTCACGCCGTAAATGGTTAAAAGCAGTGGGACTTGGAGCCGGTGCAACAGCCCTGGCCGCCTGCGTAGATTCCGGGGTTAAAGAACTCAACGCAGCGGGCATGAAGACTGAACACTTTCCGTCTGCCACGCCCAATCTGAATGATGGATTAATCAGATTATCGTCGAACGAAAATGCCTTTGGCCCGTCTGCCAAAGCAGTAGAAGCCATGCAGGGCGAACTTTATAACTTGTGCCGCTATGCCGATCCCACCACGTCAGTACTAAAAGAAAAAATTGCCAAACAAGAAGGCGTTTCGGTGGATCAAATAGTAGTGACTAATGGCTCATCACCTATCCTGTTTGGCTATGCCGACTGGATCACACAAAATGGCGGCAAGCTGGTTACCTCAATGGCCACCTACGAAGGCGTGCCTCGTGGTGCGGAATTTATGGGTGCTGATGTGACTTACGTCCCACTGGATGCCAACATGGATTTCGACCTGGATGCAATTGAAGCAGCGGTTACCGAAGATACCACTGCGGTCTATATCTGTAACCCGAATAACCCAACCGGCCGCGAGCTGGATCCTGCCAAACTGAACGCATTTGCCAAACGCGTATCGCAAAAGACTCAGGTATTCATTGATGAAGCCTATATCGAAATGTCTGCGGGATACCCTGGAAACGTGCAGTCGAGCTTGGCTGCTGAAGGTTACAATGTGGTTATTTGCCGCACCTTCTCAAAGATTCACGCGATGGCGGGTCAACGTCTTGGCTACGCCATTATGCCTGCCGAACAGGCTCAGGTTATCGGCCGTAAACTGCGTATGGGTGGGGTTAACTACCTTGGTCTGGTTGCCGGTATGGCAAGCATGGACGACCACGAAAACCTTAACACCATGCGTGAGCGCGTAGCGACCGAGCGCGCCAAGCTAACTGCCGTAGCAGAAGAGTTAGGCCGCCCTTACGCAAAAAATCCACAGGGTAACTTTATCTACGTGGATACCGGCATGCCACACGATCAATTTGCCGCCAAAATGCGCGAGCAAGGGGTCAAAGTGGTAGGCAGAACCTGGCCTGGTTATGACTCGTGGTCACGCATCAGCGTGGGGACTCCCGATGAAACTGATGCCTGTGTAAGCGCTCTGAAAACCGTTTTAGCTTAATCTTCAGGCTATACCGGCTCTGTTCCTCCAGGTCAGAGTCGGTATCACCTACCCCCTGTTACTCCCGGCCCCTCTTAAAATATGCTTTAATTAGTTTTATTATTTACCTTCAGGGAGAAGCGCATGGCTATACAAGGCAGTTGTTTATGTACAGCGGTAACCTTTACGGTAGCCGACAATTTTGACCACTTTTTTATCTGCCACTGCCAGCATTGCCAGAAAGATAGCGGCTCTGCATTTGCTGCAAATTTGTTTATCAACGCAGACGCTGTTACCTGGCTCACGGGTAAAGAGCATATCCGTCATTTCCAGCTTCCTTCAACCCGACACGCCAGAAGTTTTTGTACAACCTGTGGTTCTGCGCTGCCTTATATAATGACAGACAGCCTCACCGCTGTAGTGCCAGCCGGCAGCCTTAACTCGCCTCCGACCAAACAACCCGATGCGCATATTTTCACCGCCAGTCAGTGCCTGTGGGAGTCTTCTCTTGCCGGTATTCGCTCGTTTAAACAATTCCCTGAAGAATAGACAGAGTTGATCTACGTACCGACCGTCACCAGTACAAAGTACGGGACATTACTTATTTTTAACCAAAATGGACACCGTTTATGACACTGAATGATATCGACATCTTTAAACAAGCCTGCCTGATCAACGGAGAATGGGTGACGACATCAGACAGTCTGGAAGTGGACAACCCGGCCACGGGAGAAGTGATAGCAACCATTCCACAGCTGGACGCTGATGCGGTTAATCAGGCTGTAACGGCAGCCAACGATGCCTTCAAGCTGTGGCGCAAAAAAACACCCGCTGAGCGTGGCGAGCTGGTCCGCAAATGGTACGAGCTCATGGTGGAGCACACCGACGAGCTGGCCACTATCATGACCACAGAACAAGGCAAGCCGCTGGCCGAGGCAAAAGGCGAAATTGCCTATGCCGCCAGCTATGTTAAATGGTTTGCCGAAGAAGCCATGCGCATTAACGGTGAAATTTTGCCGGCCGGTACACCCGACACGCAAATTCGGGTTTCCCGCGATCCGGTAGGCGTGTGTGCAGCCATTACGCCGTGGAACTTCCCCGCGGCAATGATTACCCGTAAAGTAGCGCCAGCTCTGGCGGCCGGCTGTACTATCATAGTCAAACCGGCCAGCCAGACGCCTCTTACGGCTTTGGCCCTGGGCGAACTGGCCATTCAGGCTGGCATTCCAAAGGGCGTAATTCAGGTAATTACCGGCAAGGCCAGTGTTATCGGCGATGCGCTGTGTGAGAACAGCACGGTACGCAAGCTTACGTTTACCGGTTCTACCGAAATTGGCTCGCAGTTAATGAAAAAATGCGCGCCCGATGTGAAAAAGCTGTCACTGGAACTCGGTGGTAATGCTCCCTTTATCGTCTTCGAGGACGCCGATATCGACCTTGCCGTGGATGGCCTCATGAAAGGCAAGTTCCGTAACGCCGGGCAAACCTGTATATCACCCAACCGGGTCTATGTGCAGCGCAGCGTGTTAGAAGAGTTTCAAACCAAACTGGTCAAAAAAGTAGAAGCACTCAAAGTAGGTAACGGCCTCGACGATGGTGTGGATATTGGCCCACTGATTGACGCAGCCGGTGCCGACAAGGTGACCGAGCACGTGGACAACGCACTCAGCAACGGTGCAACACTGCTGACCGGAGGCAAACGCCTGCCAAACGGCGACAACTGGTATACCCCAACGGTGCTAACCAATGTGCCGCCGACGGCGCAGTGCACCTGCGAGGAAACCTTCGGCCCGCTGGTACCAATTATTCCTTTCGATACGGAAGAAGAAGTGATCGAATACGCTAATGATACGCCGTTTGGACTGGCAGCTTATTTCTTCAGCGACGACCTGCACCGTGCCCAGCGCGTGGTAGATGCCATAGAATCCGGCATGGTAGGCGTTAATACCGGCGCCATCTCGGCGGCAAACGCCCCCTTCGGTGGTGTTAAAGCCAGCGGTTTGGGCCGCGAAGGCGCCCACGCAGGCATCGAAGAATACCTGGAAATGAAATATCAGTGTTATGCAATTAAACAGGCCTGAGCCTGTTTAATTGTCCCGGAAAGTCCGAAGGGCTTATCCGGGACCTCCATAACAGTCTGGCTACTCATCTACCATCACTACCGGAAAGTCCGAAGGGCTTGTCCGGGACCTCCATAATAGGCTGACTACTCATCTACCATCTCAACACACAGGAATAGCGAGGAGATCCCGGATAGTTTCTCCGAAACTTCCGGGATGACAGGTTCAAATTCCCGTCGTCCCGGAAAGTCCGAAGGGCTTATCCGGGACCTCAAAACAGTCTTACTACTCATCCACCGTCTCAATACACAGCAAAAGTGGCATTTCCTTAGCAAAGTAGCCATTACAGCGAATTGTCGTTATGATGAATGAATAATGACAAATATCTTAAATTTTCACTCATTTGTCGCAATAATTATAAATAAGTCATGCTTCTGGGGAGTCATTCGTTGGTTCGCGTTTATTTCGATACACAACATCTGTATTACCTGCCTCAATACCTGCCGGTAGCCGAAAAATTAACTAACGCGGGTGTCGAATGTATCTTCGTTCTGTATCCCGAAGAAGGTTTTGACGAGCTCAAGAGAAGCGAGCTCGACAAAGCGGGAATGGCTTATCATTTCCTGGACTCGCCCAAAAACGCTCACCTTTTTTACCAGCAAAATAAAGCCGACTGGATTTTCTTCGGTAATCCTCCGCAATTTTGCAAGAGCGAGAAAGCGAAGATTCAGGCGCGCCTGGCGCTGGTTTTACATGGCATTGGCCCTAAAGCCATTTACTACACGGCATCCGAATTCCCGTTTGATGTGCGCTTTGTGGAAGGTCAGCAACGATTACAGCGGTTGCAGGAGAAGTTTCCGGAATCCGGCTTTGTGGACACCGGCTACGCTAAGCTCGATCCTTTATTCGATGGCACCCCAGCTTCTATTTGCTTGCGTGAATTAGGCCTGTCGCCAGATAAACCCACGGTGCTTTACGCTCCCACTTTTTATCCATCAAGTATCGAAAAATTCGATGAGTCGCTGCCGCAACTGCTGGCCGACTATAATGTACTTATCAAGCCACATTATTTCAGCCTGACCAAAGAACGCTACGAAGGGCAACGCGCGCTATTTAAAAAATGGGCAACCCATGAAAATGTGCATATTGCGGGTGTGGAAGACTATAACCTGATACCGTTTATGCAAATATCCGATGTAATGTTATCAGATGCCTCCTCGGCCATTTTTGAGTATGCCGCTCTGAATAAGCCGGTTGTATGGTGTGATTTCTATCAGACCCGCTGGAGCTATCGGGGCATTTTAAAGTTTCGCTTAGAGAAACGTCTTGACCCCGACCTACAGATGTTCCACGATCTTTGCACGCGTGCCACGTTGCCTAAGCAGGTACCCGCAGCCATTGAAAGCGCGTTGAATAATCCGGAAAAGCTTGAACCCCAGCGTTTGCAAATTACCCAGGACATGGTGGGTGCCACCGACGGGCAGTGTAGCGAACGTATCAAAGACTACATTCTGGCCAACAGTTAACTAACCTAAAAGATCGTCATCAGTGCGCTACTTATTTTATATTTCGCAGAATTACTCGTTCGAAATCCTTCGCCCGTTACAGCAAGAAGCGCATCAGCGTGGTGACCAGTGCGCCTGGTTTATTGAAGGTAACGAGGTGAATATCAGTTTGTTCAAGGAAGGGGAAAACCGCCTTAAGAGCATTGCTGAGGTGGTTGACTATAAGCCTGATGCGGTGTTTGTGCCCGGCAATATTGTACCGGCATTTGTACCCGGTCTACAATGCGCAAACGCCTGGGATACTGGCAGTTTTAGTCAGCGCTAAAATCTTAGCCAGAGTAAACCTTCATTTAGCTTTTTGCCATGCATACTTGTGATAGCTGCCCCCATGTGTTCACTTGCGTAGTCAGCAAAATCACTAAATGCTTTGTCTGATTTGGCATCTATATAAACCGAACACCTTTTCTCCATGCATCCCATGTTAACAATGGTAATATCGTCAGGCTCGTATTCACTCACGAGGCGCCTTAATTCTCTCTCTTTATCCATTGAGCGCTGGCCAAATTCTGTTGAGGACACTAACCTCTCAATATCTGTATGTTTAGCGGAGTACTCAAAATTTTGCTGATCCGTTTCAGTGTACTCGGGACTAACGTGAATCAGGTAGCCAGTATTCCCATTGCTTTCTATTTCGCTAAAAGCCAGCTGATAGTTATTCTCGGTCATTTCCGGCGATGCCTGATCCCACAATCCCATCAGATAGTCGTACAGCTCACCTTCATATAAGATGCCCCCTGCGTATTGACCGCCAAGGAACAAATCAAGGTCGGATAACGTATCTAATTTAACTTCTGGCTGGGATTCAGCAGCAGGCATAGGAGCGGAATCACCTTCTGCGCGTGGCGCAGTGGATCCCGGCTCAACGACGTTTAAAGTTTACACTGTTTCGATTGGTGTATTTTTGGTTGACGCCAGGTCAGGTGACTCAGACTGACTTAATAGAATAGGCGCAGATGGCCAGCAAAGTAATGCTTATAAGACTAATTTTCACAACAATCCCTGTATACAGCACTAAAATCAAGTACTGGGTTTATACCACTGCGCCCCTTAAAATTAAACAAAATACCTATAACAATCTTGATGTTAAGCTAATAACGGAAAATAAACCTTAGCCATTCACAACAGTTTAAGCCCTCCTAAAGCACCATTTTCATCCCTCCACCAGTCATTTAAAGTGAAGCTAACTAACCGCCGGGAGTCACCATGAAAAACATTTCTTTAGTCATTGCAGCAATTAGTCTGTTATTTGCTATACAGCCGGTTTCTGCACAGCACGAGGGTGGCAGCGGGAACACCAGTGAGTTAAGTTACGAATCCTTTGTAACCAGCGCTAAACCAATTAAATGTTTGTACGGTTATGCCGCAGAAAAAGTGGGCGATCACGATGCGGCCATTGCGATTTTTGAGGACTGCATTGAACGCTTTAACAGTGTGTATTCAATGATCTGGCTGGCGCAAATATATGACACCGGTGTTGGCGTTCCCAGAGATGAGAAAAAGGCCACAGCCCTGCTTAAGCGAGGTGCCATGACTAATGATGAAGCGGGCTATTCCTCATTGGCTCAATATCATTATGGAGTTGCACTAATAGAAGGTAAGGGTACCCCTGCCGACCGTGCGGCAGGCGAAGCCTGGCTTACCAAAGCCAGCGAAGCCGGAGTTCAGGAGGCAACCGATTACCTCAGCAGTCTTCCGCCCTCTTCAAAGTGATATACAACCTGCAAATTGCCATCCATGCGTTTTGCATCGGTACCGGATGCCTTGCCATACCCGGCTTCCAGCCTTAACGCCCAGCCTTCTTTGACACCAAAGAAACGGTACTCATAAGACAAGCCTAGCCCCTGGGTAGTTTTTCTGTCGGTGATGACAATATTAAAAGCAGGGCAATTGGCGGGATCTGAACCGCAGGGTAAATCGGTTTTACGTGCACCCACAGCACCAACAAAACCGCCCCACACATGATGCCCTTCGGCCCACTGCACGCCAGCTGTAAAACCGTCGTCCAGACCAAGCTTATAATTAGCGTAATACTCTATATTATTGCCCTGTTTGAGGGTAATTGTAGGCGCCAGAATGAATGGCCAGCCACCGCCGGCACTAAAAGTGTCTGCGGTGACATTGGCGCCAGGTAATGCCAGCACCAGGCCAGCAATCAGAGAGGATGTAAGCCGGTTTACTTTGCTTTTGAGCATGCGATTCCTTAACGTGTTCCTGGTTATTAAGGTCGCAGACTCTACCTATCCTATGGTCAAGAAAGGGTAAAATTAATCACCATTGCGGTACTTTTTCAGCGGGGCTTTTTCGGAACAGGCTAATCCGATCCATTGGCTGACGCCGAACCCGCTGTAGCCGCAATGACTCCGGCTGTGGCCGCAGAGGCCTGCTGAGCCTGCAGCTGATCGGCAATTAACGAAGCATTCTGGTTTTCGCTGGCAATAATGCATGGGCCATAGCCCAGACCATCCAGTTTGTTTTCCCACAACACCTTGCCATCTTTGGCGGCAACGCAGAATAAATGCCCGCCGGAATAGGCAAACACTTTGTCATCTTCAAATAACAGGTTAGTGACACCAGAGGTGGATTTCAGTTTGGTGGCCCAGAGCTTATCGCCCGAAGCTTTATCGAGGCAAACCAACTGACCTTTGATACCGAGAAAGAGCTTTTCCATCGTTAATACCATACTCGCTACAGGTGCTAATCAGCCTACCACTAAATAGCGCAGTCAGGATCAGTCAGACATACTTACTAACAAATATTGAGTTAGCTGTCTTTTTCTGAAGTTGCTGCCAGTTGCTCTACCGCCGGTTTGTAGTTTTGGGCGGCGGACTTTTGCAACCACTGCAAACTTAACTCCGCATCCACCGGCTTGCCTGCACCGGTTGAATACATCACCGACAGTGCATACTGAGCCCGGGCATTGCCTGCTTCAGCAGCTATAGAGAAGAGCTCGGCAGCTTTATTGAGATCACGCGGCACGGCCAGGCCGGTTTCATACAGCCAGGCGAGTTCGGTTATGGCAGCATAGTTGGCGGGGGATTGCTCGCTGAGCTTTATCAGTTGCGTAATGGCCTGCTCATTGTCACCACGCATAAGTAAGCGTTTAACGCTGAGCATGGGATCATTACTGTCGGTCTCATCACTAGTGAGCGTTTTAAGCAGCCGGCCGGCATCCTCATCACCATCTAAAGCAGCCACCATTAACCAGTGTCTGGCGGTCTCTGCCGGCACCATTTTCGGGTGTTCCAGCGCCATCAGACCAACCTGATAAGCGCCGGCGCGACTGCCTGCTTCGGCGGCCTGCAAATAATAATCGCGGGCCGCAACCAGGCTTTGCTCAACGCCTTTGCCCTGCTCGTACAGGATCCCTAAATTAAACAGCGCTTCGGCCTTACCCACGCCGTCGATCCGCTGCCACATAGCATGTGCCAGTGGATAATTGGCCATCTTGTATTCGGCATAGGCCATGTAGAGCTGCACTCTGGGTTGTGCATTGAGAAAATCGTCTGACAATTCCACATTAGCCCTGGCCTGATTAAAGCTAATCAGCCACAGTAACCCAATCACCAAATTAACTGCTCGCATAGTTCACCTGCTTAACAACATTGATGACCTAAGCCTAAGTCAATTTTAGCCGGGATGATCTCCTACTTTAGGTCTTTTTTGCAGGCAAAAAAAAGCAGGCCAGTGGATGAGGGCCTGCTAAAAGGATTCTAATAGAGTTAAGAGACACACTATTAAAACTACGTACGCAGTTAATGTAACCTCTTCACAACCCAATTGCAAATAATAATTATTATCATTACGGATTTTGTATACCGGCGACCAGGCTATCAATTACCATGCGGATTTTAGGTGATAAATGGCGGGTAGGCGGATACACCGCCCATATTCCTTCGTGGGCAATTTGCTGGTTTGGCAATAACTCGATGAGCTCTCCGGAGGCCAGATATGGCCGGATGTAGTAATCGGGTAACTGAATAATACCGAGATCTTTAAGCGCCGCATCAATTAGCGCTACACCGCTGTTACAGCGCAAACGCGGCTTTACCCTAACATGTTCCTGCTTGCCATTGCGGCTGAACTTCCAGTTATCTGACGTCCCCAGAATACACTGATGACTGGGCAATTCAGACAGCGAGTGTGGTATACCATACTTTTCCAGGTAAGCCGGCGAAGCCGCCAGGTGCCAGGCGCGGCTGGTCAGTCGCCGGGCGATATATGAAGAGTCTTCCAACTCACCCAGGCGAATGGCCAGATCGTATCCATCGTGGATTAAATCCACCAGTTGGTTGGTGAGGTTTAACTGGATCTCTAAGTCCGGGTGTGCCGCTGAGATGTCATTCACAATGGGAGCAATAATTCGTTCGCCGTAGGTCACCGGCGCGGTCATTTTTAACTTACCGGTAGGTTTTGCCTGCAGATCGGTAACCACTTTCTCGGCCGCGGTGAGCTCTTCCAGAATAGGTTTGCAATGTCGATAAAAGGTCTCTCCGGTGTCTGTGACTGCCACCACACGGGTGGTACGGTTAAGTAACTTGGTACTTAACCGGTTCTCCAGTTTTGCTACCTGACGCGAAACCTGCGCGGTAGAGAGCCCCAGCCGCTTTGCCGCCAGGGTAAAATTTTGCGCCTCAACCACGGCGACAAATTCGTTAATACCTTCCCAATTCGCCATAACACTCCGATTATTACCATATAGTAAAGGTTATTTACATAAATCAGCTATTGTTACTAATTCTATCAGGTCTACAATAAATGTATTGAAATAAATCAACTTAAGAAAACCAAGAGGATTTTGAAATATGGCAGATGTCATTACCTGTAAAGCAGCAGTCGCCTGGGAAGCCGGCAAACCATTAAGCATTGAAGAAGTGCAGGTTGCGCCACCTAAAGCGGGTGAAGTGCGCATAAAAATTGTTGCCACAGGTGTTTGTCATACTGATGCGTTTACCCTGTCAGGTGACGATCCTGAAGGCGTATTCCCGTCAATTCTGGGCCACGAAGGTGGTGGTATTGTTGAATCAGTAGGTGAAGGCGTTACTTCTTTAAAAGTGGGCGATCACGTTATTCCACTGTACACCGCAGAATGCGGCAAGTGTAAGTTCTGTACTTCTGGTAAAACCAACCTGTGTAGTGCGGTTCGCGAAACCCAGGGGAAAGGCCTGATGCCTGATGGCACCACCCGCTTTACCTGTAATGGCAAGGAAATTTTCCATTACATGGGTTGTTCTACTTTTTCTGAGTACACCGTGTTGCCAGAAATTTCACTGGCTAAAGTGAATCCTACAGCGCCACTGGAAGAAGTGTGCTTACTGGGCTGTGGTGTGACAACCGGTATGGGCGCAGTCACTAAAACTGCAAAAGTTCAGGAAGGCGATACGGTAGCGATTTTCGGTCTGGGCGGTATCGGCCTGTCGGCTATCATTGGTGCCACCATGGCCAAAGCCGGTCGCATCATTGGTATCGATCTGAATGAGTCTAAGTTTGAGCTGGCTAAAAAGCTGGGCGCAACTGACTGCATCAACCCGAAAGACTACGACAAGCCGATTCAGGAAGTGATCGTAGAAATGACCGACGGTGGCGTGGATTACTCGTTTGAGTGTATCGGCAACGTTAACGTTATGCGTTCAGCGCTTGAGTGCTGCCATAAAGGCTGGGGTGAATCGGTCATCATCGGTGTTGCCGGTGCCGGTCAGGAAATCTCTACCCGTCCATTCCAGTTAGTTACCGGTCGTGTATGGCGCGGTACTGCCTTTGGCGGCGTAAAAGGCCGTTCAGAACTGCCAGGCATTGTTGAAGACTATCTGGCAGGCAAGTTTGCTCTGAATGACTTCATTACCCATACCATGGGCCTGGAAGACATTAACGAAGCTTTCGACTTAATGCACGAAGGCAAGAGTATCCGTAGCGTAATTCATTACAACGCTTAATCACTACTCCCGCCACCAGTAACATGACCCACTTTAGGGTGGCGGGGTAGTTTTTTCATTGCACATCGGAAGATATCATGACAATAGAAAATATCAGTTGTAATAAAAGCTTCGGTGGCTGGCACAAGCAGTATACCCACCGCTCTGAAGTGAATCGCTGCACCATGCGTTTTGCTATTTATTTGCCACCGCAATGCAGCAACGGCACCAAAGTACCGGTGGTTTACTGGTTATCGGGCCTCACCTGTACCGACGAAAACTTTATGCAAAAAGCTGGCGCGCAACGTGTGGCAGCTGAGCTGGGCGTAGCCATTGTGGCACCAGACACCTCGCCACGAGGTGACGACGTTGCCGACGATGACAACTACGATCTGGGTAAAGGGGCAGGCTTTTATGTCAACGCCACCCAATCGCCCTGGGCAACACACTATCACATGTACGATTATGTGGTTAAAGAGCTGCCTGCGATTATCGAAGAGAACTTCCCGGTATCCGATAAGCGTGCCATTGCCGGTCATTCCATGGGCGGTCACGGTGCGCTGAGCATTGCGCTGAAAAACCCTGGTATGTTTGCTTCGGCGTCGGCCTTCAGCCCGATCACCAATCCGGTTAACTGCCCCTGGGGCCAGAAAGCATTTACCGCCTATCTGGGCGATGATAAATCAGCCTGGGAAGCCCACGATACCGTGTGCCTGATCAATGCAAGCAAAGCGCATACGCCAATGCTGGTCGATCAGGGCCTGGACGATAACTTCCTGGCTGAGCAGCTAAAACCTGAGGCGCTGCAACATGCCGCTGAGGCGAATCAGTACCCGCTGACCCTGCGTCAGCATGAAGGCTACGATCACAGCTATTACTTTATTGCCTCGTTTATTGGCGATCATCTGCGTTTTCACGCCGATCACTTCTAAATTAGTCTGCACGAACAGTAAAAGGCCACGATTACGTGGCCTTTTTTGTTCCCGCTCGACAGCACCAATTGTAAATAAAACAATAACAAAACCAAGTAATTTTGTTAGCACCCCAATTTCAACTTGTACGACCACCTCCAACCTAATACATTTATTACTACGCCAAAGGCCCCGCGCAGCATGAGGTGTGCCCTTTAAGGCCGCCAGGCGCGTTCCCGCTCAATAACAATTATAAGGTTTCCAGGTACTTACTATGCGCTTTAGCTCACTTAGTATTAAACAAAAGCTCATCACTATTCTCATCATTGCGGTACTCGCCTCTACCTTGCTGGTAGGTACGGTTCAACAATTTATCGCCCGCGATATGATGGAAACCAATATGGAAACGGCGCAATTACCCAATATGGTAAAACAGGTAGCCAACCGGGTAGATAAAGAAGTGACTCTGATGAAATCAGTCGCTTTCAGCATTGCCAATAATCCGGATATTATTGCCTGGTCTGCGGCCGGTGCCGATAAGCAGGGCGAAACCCGGCTGGTAAATTATCTTGGCGAGATTGCGCGCTTTAACGATCTCACCGTTACCTCATTTGTCGACCGCAATACCCACAAATACTGGAATCAGGACGGCTTTTTACGGGTACTTAAAAACGATCAATACGATGGCTGGTTTTTCGCTTATAAAGACAGTGGTCAGGAAACCTCGTTAAGTTTGTACAACGAACCTGGCCAGGGCTATCGTTTATTTGCTAACTACCAGCAAACTAATGGCCGAGGCATGTCGGGAGTTGCCAAATCGGTTGATGAACTGGTTGATGTATTAAACAGCGTAAAAATCGCCGAGAGCGGCTTTATTTACATGACCGACGGTGAAGGCACAATCATTGCCCATTCCAACACCGACCTGTTGGGTAAGTCGCATTTACGCGATGTCACGTCCGGGCAAACTGCTAACCAGCTACTGCAACAGCAGACTTTTAACCTCGCCCGGGGGGAAGAAATGCTGTATGCCAGCACTTATGTGAAAAGTGCCGGCTGGTACGTTATCGCTCAGGTGCCCGAAAATGAGCTGTATTCGCAAATGGACAATGCCAGCCTGAGTATGATTTTCTGGTCGTTGGTGATTGCCGGTGGTTTTGCACTGCTAGGCGTATGGCTGGCCGGAACCATCAGTAAGCCAATTGAAAATCTCGCCGCCGTGTTTAAACAGCTGGGTGACGGCCACGGTGATCTGACCAAGCGAATTCCCCTGCCAGAACAGCGTGAAACCCGCCAGCTGGTTGATGGTTTTAACCGCTTCATCGCCAGCTTGCATGACATTATCTCACGGGTAACCGATACCAGTGCCAATCTGCGCCAGTCTGCTTTTGAGGTGGCCAGCCAGTCCAAAACCACACAGACCAATAGCGAAGAGCAGTGCGACCGCACTATTCAGGTAGCTACGGCGTTAACCCAGATGAGCCATACGGTTAATGATATTGCTTCGTCTGCACAGGCAGCCGCTGCCGATGCACAGGAGTGTTCCTCAACTTCCACTAACGGGCTTGATACCACTGCCCGGGCGGTCGCCAATATTAATCAGTTAGCCAGGCAGGTATCAGAAGTAACCACCGTTATCGAGTCTCTGGATTCCCATACTGCCGATATTATTGGCATTCTCGATACAATCCGGGGCATCTCAGAACAAACCAATTTACTGGCACTGAACGCCGCCATCGAAGCGGCCAGAGCCGGCGATCATGGCCGCGGCTTCTCGGTGGTAGCCGATGAAGTACGCAGCCTGGCATCACGCGCGGCGCAGTCTACCGATGAAATCCAAAGCAAAATTGATAAATTTAAACACGACTCCGACCAGGCGCTGGTGAAAATGCGTGACAGCCGCGAACAAACCGAAGAAGTAGTGAGTGCAGCACAAAACCTGGAAAGTCTGCTTACCTCCATTGCTTCCGGAATCCAGCATATTAATGATGTAAATATGCAGGTTGCCACGGCCACTGAAGAGCAGACTCAGGTGATTGAAGATATCAACCAGAACATTCAGCAAATCAGTACCAATAGCGATGATAATCTGCATGCGGCCAGACAAATGGTTGCCGTGAGTGATCAACTGGATTCGCTGGCCGCTGAGCTTAATGAACAGGTTAACCGCTTTACGCTGTAATAGAAAAACCGGGCATAAGTGCAGTTGCCCGGGTTTATACCCAATGATAAATCTGCACACCCTGGCGGGCTTTACACAGTGAGCGAATGTGGCTATAAATTAGCCAACACACATTGTTAAAATAAGGATATTTTCACTATGAGAAATGCCCACAGCCTGCGTATTTCGCCCTTATCGGTTTAGTTTCTTTAACGGTATTTCTGGCTTACTCCACCTACCGCAACCAACAAAGCATTGAGCAAATTGAGTCTAAGGTTGTCAGTCAGAGTGAAGCTAAGGCGCGTCTGATTAGCCACTAGCCTAAGCTAAAATTCCCGCTGATAAGACAATGCAATAAAGTCCAGGCCAGGATTAGGTTTCTTGAAGCCGGCATTAGAGTAATGGAAGTAACGCACGGCTACGTGATGCTGGTTGTTGTTTCCAAACTGCATCATCAGGCCCAGGCGATCTTCAAACTGATAGTGAGTGCTAACGTCTTTACCTGCGAAGGTGGTATCTTCAATAAGCGAGAGACCAATCCCGGCTTCCAGAAACAGAGGAGCTTGTTTGATTGTGCCAATTTGCTTGACCAGAACCGGCGAGACTGCCAGCACAAAATCGGTATCGTGGTTATCTTTCGCCCCGTATTCCCAGAAATTAACGCTCGCTTCCCAGTACAGCAGGATGTCATCGCTGATATATGACAACGGTCCGGCGTTGTATCGAGCGGCAAGCTTAATCCCTTCGACATCCCCCTCACCGCGGATATAGTCTACAGAGTAGCCAGGATTACCTGCCACACTCAGGGTTGGCAGTAGTAGCAGGCAGAGGCTTAAAATTGGTTTTTTCATAAATAGAATTCTCGATCTTCATAAAGCAATAGCTGCATTTTAAATCCCAATTAAATGGATGATTATTGCTTTATAAGACTAAATTCATTTCACAAAAAAGAACGAACTTTACATACAGATCACAATCTTCAGGCACAGTAAGGATTCGAAAAGGGCCCTGTCTGTAATCCCCCGAAAAACCAGCAATGAGTATAAATAATGCCAGTCCGGTCATGCCGCTATCATAAAGTTCGGATAGTGTATGATAGGTGTATTCACGGACACGGATAATCAGGCATGAGTAAAAACAAAGTCAGTGACATCATGGATGATCTGCTGGACAAAACCACTGGCGAGGTGTCGGTTGGCGATGTGGTCAACAAATTTGAAAGCCGCGGGTTCGGGCCACTTTTGCTTCTGCCTGCTCTCATAGCCTTGCTGCCTACCGGCGCAATCCCCGGTGTACCGTCTATTTGTGGCGTAACACTGTGTATAATCTGCTTACAGATGGCATTTGGCGACGAACATCCCTGGTTACCCGCCGTTCTGAAGAATCGCTCCCTAATACCAATCCGCATAGTAGTTTGCCCACTCAGCAAGACTGTCGGGCTTTCTGGCTAGGCTTGGTTGCACAGGTTTGGTGGTTCCAAATCAAGCAAGCGTAACAACGCCAGAAAGTCTGACAGCCTTGCCCAAAGGGAGTGGCCAAAACGACTTACCTCTGTGTTGCGTCCTCTGGACATAGAATGACTATGCCGCAGAGAACGCGTCGTGATCTAAGTCGTTTTGTCTCACTCTGAGAGGGTAAACTACTATGCGGATTGGTATAGGCCACGAAAAGCTGGAAAATGCGGTAGAAAAGTCCAGACCCTACGTGGAAAAAGCCGAGAAAATACTCACTCCGCGCTTAACCAGGTTAACTCAAAGCCCGGCGTCGCGTTTTGTTGCTGTTTATTGCGCGCTGTTTGCCCTGAGCATGATCCCACTGGAAGTGGTGCCCTTTGCTGCAGCAGTGCCTGCCTTCTCCATAACCCTCACCGCGGTGGGAATGATGAGCAAAGACGGCGCGGTGTTACTGGCAGGCATACTGTGCCAGGCGGCAACAGGCATGTTACTGCTGCAGGTGCTCTAGCCGGTTTTAAAGTTGGCTACCAACAGGCGTAACTGCTCCGCCTGCTGCGACATACTGGCGGTGGAACCTGCCGCATTCTGTGTTCGCTGCTGAGCATTGGCCGATAAATCCCTGATGGCCACTACAGCACTGTTTACACCGCGTATTACCACAGCCTGCTCTTCCACACTCAGCGCTATCTGGTGATTATTGTCGGCAATCGCAGCAATAATATCCGTGACCTGAGCAAGCGAAGCGGCGGCCTCCTGAGTATGCTTAACCATTTCATCGCTGACAGAATGGGTACTTTGCATTGCCTTAACTGCAATTTCGGTAGCGCCCTGAAGCCCGTCTATAGACACCTGGATCTGGCCCAGCGATTGCTGGGTTTTAGTGGCCAGATTACGAACCTCGTCGGCTACTACCGAGAAGCCACGGCCATGTTCACCGGCACGGGCCGCCTCAATAGCCGCATTCAGCGCCAGCAGGTTGGTTTGCTCGGCAATGGAATTTATCACCTCAGCCACGCCGCCAATTTCTTCGGCCAGCCCGGCCAGTTTTTCCATCTGACCGGTAGCGTTGGCCACATCACTGGACATGGTCTGGCTGTTAGCCAGAGTTGAATTAAGCAGTGCCTGGCTATTACGGGTTTCTGCCAGTGCATTGCTGGCCTCCTTGGCCGCCCCGGCCGCGTGCTGGGTAACCTGTTCAATAGAAGCCAGCATTTCTTCGGCGGAGGTCGCCAGGCCATCAGCCTGTTCCAGCTGTGCCTCCAGATCCCGGGCAATCGACTGGTTGCCGGTATTCACAGAGCTGGCCATGGAGGAAGTTGTAGCAGACAACTCTTTCACTTCGCCCACAATCCCCCGGATATGCTCAATAAAGCGATTAAACTGTTGAGCCAGTTGCGCGATTTCACGATCGCCACTCTCATCCAGCCTCTTTGATAAATCTCCGCCGGCGTCGGCCAGCTTGCCCGCGCGATTACTGATTAAGTCCAGACTTTGGGTAATACTGCGCCCGGCCGCCAGGTTAATAAAGACCACCAGCACAATGCCAATAATAGTCAGCGTTGAAAGCATAATGATAGCGCCCCGCACGTCGGCAAAGCTCTCATCAATCCGGCTGGTCTGAACGTTGCCCAGAAGGGTTATAAACTCTGAAAAATCACTTAGCAGTGCTTTTCTTAGCTCACTCAGCCGCGCCGCATTGTCAATGTATTGTTCGCTGACTTCCTGGGCCTGAATATTGAGCTCCAAACCACGCCGAGCGGCGTTTTCAACCGGCGTGCCGGTGAGCGCAATAAGGTCTTTGCGGGTATTTTCGATGGCGGTACTGATATATTCGCGCAACTCAGGAACCAGACTACTATCGTTTATCATGCGCAGAAACAGGCGTTGGATACGATAGTTAGTGTCGGTGTTATTGGTGGCGCCAATGATGGTGCGCACTTCCCCTTCAGGCAACGACACCGGATCTTTCAGCAGCTTCTTCGCAACGTATTTTAAAAACGAATTTGACTCATTAATGGAACTGTCGGTGGCCGCCAGTAACTGCTCTTCCAGTTGCAGCATTTGCTGACGGTGGTCGTCAGCCCGGGCTATCCGATTAGCTATACCGGAAAACTCATTGGCCTCCACGTGTGTGGTCAGCGAGTCCGGGATATTTTTAAGTTCATTTACCGCGTCAGTTAGCACAGCTACGCTAACCTCACCATCAAAATAATTCACCAGCATAAACTGCGTTTGCCGGGCTTTTGCCGCGTAGCGCTCGATGGCTTCCACCGAGGATTGGGCATTGCCCAATACAGAAATCACAAAGAATGAGGTAATCAGGGCAATGATGGCCACAATGGCCAGTATAGCCACCGGCACGTAGAGCTTTCTTTTTAATGACGACAACACGGTAAGGCTCCTTACTTCGACAAACGGTGTTTTTATTCCCGGTTAAACAAGCCATCCAGGCTGTCTGGCAAGGGTTTTGAAGTCAGCTCTGTCCATAGAGATTCGGTAATTTGTGCTGGTTTACCCAGCAAGCGGCAACGGGCAATCACGCTGCCTAAAATAGCGTCGAGCTCCAACTCTCTGCCTTTCTCAAGATCAATTAACATGGAGGTTTTAATGGAGTTAAAAGACTTGATAAGGTTGAACATGTCATCCACTTCTGCCGGGGTAATCTTTACCCCATCGTAAGCGGCTGCCCTGCCGGTCTCCTGCATGGCGCCATAAACCTTTTGGGCGAGCTCCGGCTGATGGGTTAACTCATAGGTTTTTTGTCGCGTGACCGCCGACAGAGGGTTCACCCCACAATTCACAATCAGTTTTTTCCACAGCTCTTTGCGAATATCATTACTTACCTCAAGGGGTACATGCTGGCTTTGCCACAGACTGGCCAAGGCCGTTAAATTAGAAGGGATGGTATTAGACGCGGGCCAGGGGCCAATAATGACTTTATAAATGCCAGTGGTTGTGGCCACCCCGGGCTGTGATATTTCGCCACCACTGCGCACCGACAAGCCGCCCCACACACGCGCCTGCCCAATTACAGAAGCCAGCAAAGGCTCGTTATCTACGCCGTTTTGCACCGACAGCACTGGTGTTTTGCCAGCGACTAACCAGCTTCCCAATTCGTTGAGCAACGCTTTGGTTTGCGTAGCTTTCAGCGCAATCACTATGACATCGAAATCATCAACTTTGCTGGTAGATTGTAATTCAGGATGAGAACAGGCAATGACGTCCTGATGGCGGGTTTCGCCATCGTGGATCACTGTAAGGCCATTACGCTCCAGCGCATCAAGATGTGCACCGCGAGCTGTGACAGTGACAGTTGCCCGGGCATTCGCCAGACGTTCGGCATAAAAGCTGCCAATCGCCCCACATCCAATTACCAGTATGTTCATCGGTTAACTTATTAACAAAATGTTATAAGCAACACATTAATAAGAGTTTTTATGATGTTCAACTGACAAAATTGTTAGTGTTCAGGCTTACAATTTTGTCATACACATAAGCATTCCTTTCCTCTCTGCCAATAAGTGAAAGCATTTCATGTCGAGTGATTTGCCCTTTTTATCGGATCCTGCATCCAATCCGCTGGCTAAAACGTTAAGATCAGTAAGTTCCTTTTTTATTAGAGTTTGAGTTTTGAAATATCTGATTTTTTCTACCTCGCTGTTGGCCTCTGCCACAGCATTCGCAGATGACCCGCATATTGAGCGCGTGGTGGTATTTGGTAAACAAAGCGACCTGATAGGTGAGTCGATTTCTGCCTCAGAAGGCGTAATCGGTACCGGCGACATTGCCCAGCGCCCGTTGCTGCGCCCTGGCGAGATACTGGAATTCGTGCCAGGCATGGTGGTTACCCAACACAGCGGTTCAGGTAAAGCGAATCAGTACTTTCTGCGTGGTTTTAACCTCGATCACGGCACCGACTTTAGTATTTCACTGGATGGCATGCCGGTGAACATGCGTACTCACGGGCACGGTCAGGGTTATACCGACCTTAACTTTATCACCCCTGAATTTATTCAGCGCATCGATTATCAGAAAGGGCCCTACCGCGCGATGCAGGGGGATTTTTCTGTGGCTGGCTCAGCCAATTTTTCGCTGATGTCATCTTTTGATCAACCCTTCGGCAAGCTTGAGATTGGCGAAAATGGTTTCCTGCGCACTGTGGCAGCCACTAACTTAGCAGTGGGCGAAAGTAATCTTGCAGTAGGTGGAGAATGGCAGCAATACGACGGCCCCTGGACCGATATAGATGAAGACATTGCGAAAACCAGTGCCTTCGCCCGTTTTCGACAGGCGACTGACGACAGCATCCTGCACATTACTTTTTTAGGTTACGACAACAGTTGGAATTCTGCCGACCAGATCCCACTGCGCGCGGTGCAAAGCGGCCTGATAGATGAACTGGGCTCTTTGGATCCTACGCTCGGCGGCGAGTCCAATCGCTACAGCTTATCGGTGAACTGGCAATCGGCCGACTGGATGGTAAACGCCTATGCCATTTCCAGCGAGTTGAACCTGTTCTCTAACTTTACCTATTTTCTGGATAACCCTGAGGCAGGCGATCAGTTTGAACAGGTCGACGACCGCGCAATATATGGCGGTACGCTTACCCGTTTTCATTCGACAACTGTAGGTGATTCTCACGTACACCTTACCGGCGGCCTTGAATGGCGCTATGACGACATCAGCGAAGTAGGCCTGTATCGCACCAACCAGCGCGTTCGTCAGTCGCCGGTTCGACGCGACAGTGTGGATGAGTATTCGGTGGCGGCATTTCTGCAGGTAGATGTTGATATCACCGACAACTTAATTGGCCATGTGGATATCCGCCACGATTACCTGGCTGTGGACGTTAACAGTGATTTAAGCGCCAACAGTGGTGACGACAGCGATAACATCACCAGTCTCAAAGGTGGCCTGAGCTATATTTTAAATGATGCCTGGCAGGCCTATGTAAATGTGGGTCAGTCTTTTCACTCCAACGATGCCCGCGGTGCGGTTATCAGTATCGACCCAGCCACTGGCGAGGCGGCTGAGCCGGTTGATTTGCTGGTCAGAGGCGAAGGTGCAGAAATTGGCTTAAGGGTGGCACGCTATCGCTACTACAATGCCTCACTTTCGTTATGGTACCTGGAGAACGACTCTGAACTGGTCTTTGTTGGCGATGCCGGCAACACAGAGGCCAGCCGCGCATCCCGCCGCTGGGGTGTGGAATTCTCCGCCTATTACTGGTTTACGTCTAACCTGACCACTGATCTGGAATTTGCCTGGACCGATTCGAAATACCGCGAGGATGAACCCGGCGAAGGTAACTATATCGAAGGTTCATTACCGGTAGTTGCCAGTGTTGGCCTTAACTGGCAAATGAACGATTTCTGGCGCAGCGATTTGCGCGTACGGTACTTTGGTAAACGTACGCTGGATAGCTTTAAAGAACGCCAGTCCGACACCTTTACTGTAGTCAACGCCAGCCTGGTATATGAAGTTGACCAGTGGCAGGGCAGCCTGTCGGTACTTAACCTGCTGGACAGCAACGACCATGATATCGATTACTGGTATGCCAGCCGCCTGCCGGGTGAACCTGAAGAGGGTGTTGAAGACCTCCACTACCATCCTATTGAGCCGCGCACACTGCGCGCCAGCATTAGTTACCGCTTTTAATTTACCGTAATCCTTCCGGCTTAATTTCGGCGAATGACGAAATTAAGCCTTGCTCCTATGCTGGCCATCACGGCAGGACTCATCAGCGCCATTCTGGTGTGGATACTGCCCGCAGATTTTGCCGGCATTTTAGTGATTGGCTTGCTTCTACCAAGCATTTTGCTGCCTGCAGTGCTTTCCTAGTGGTTTTGGTGCACCGAAACACGCACTAATTAAAATGTCGTTCACCTCAAAATACTGCAGATTAGCGTCGTTTTCTGGCGCTAATCGTGGGTCTACCACCTGAAATATCCTTTTAGTATACGGTTTTCTGTTTCAAAACTTGCCAAGCTTCGCCATTTCCGGCTTTTTTTATCCAATTAGCATTTTCTGCTGCATCAACCTAAGGCTTGATATTTTTCACTGCACAGAGGGGATTTTTCAACGCAATTTGAGCGCGGCGTTACACTTATACTGATTGTGGAAGGATTATCCACTTAAAAAAAGAATCTCAGATAGCACAATAACAACCATAGGCTGTCGGATATCTCCTTTTGCCGTTGACCAAAAAACTCATTGGAGAACAACACAAGATGAACACCAACAGAATTATCGTGAAGTCAGTGCTTGCAGCTGCTGTATCAGTCGCACTGTCATCCACTGTCAACGCCCAGACTAACGCCGATGCCGATGACATCGAGCAAATTGAAGTTGTTCAGCAGCGTCAACCGTATCGTGGTGATATTCCTCTTAAATCAATGCCACAAAATATTGATGTCGTCAGCGCCGAACTGCTGGACGATCTGGGGGTTAACGATTTCCAGAGTGCTATAGACTTTGCCAGCGGTATTGCCCGCCAGAACAGTTTTGGTGGAATGTGGGACAGCTTTGCCATCCGCGGTTTCGCAGGCGATGAAAACCTACCCGGCGGTTATTTGGTAAATGGTTTTAGTGCTGGCCGTGGTTATAGCGGTCGTCGTGAAACCTCTAATATTCAGTCTATTGAGATTATTAAAGGGCCGGGCTCAGCATTATTTGGCCGCAGTGAGCCGGGTGGTACCATTAACATCATCACCAAAAAGCCGCAGTTTTATGAAGAAGGGTATATTCAGGCCACAGCAAGCAGCTACGACCTGTACCGCCTTGAAGGTGAACACCCTCTGTACTTTTTATTAAATGCCACAGGTCAAGTCATGGCGAGCTTAGATTTATAGTACTGGAGGTGTTCTGGCAGATTGATGTAATGAAGCCGGATTTTGCAGAATATTTGGTTGAATTATTCGCCTGTGAAGCAATTTCCGTTAGTCGCGCTGACAGATAGTGAGCAAAAAACAAAGACCTTGAGAGTTTGAAGTCAATGGCAGGCAAACTCATCCGACCCCAACCTTGATAAGGCATATAAAGGTTGCGCGGGAATAATTCCCTAAAACCAGTTATTATCTGTGCGGTAGTTAAATCGTGGTGAGATACGTTGCATGTCAAAACTAATAAAAATAACCTGCCTGTTGCTGATAGCCTGCGCCATTGGTTGCACTCCGGCCATCATCGAACAGGAAAGTGTGACCTCTCCCTACGATAATCCGCCTACTGATCCGGACAATACCTTCAGCCAGACTGTTCAGCCTATCCTCGACAAGCGCTGTGTGGTGTGTCACGCCTGCTACGATGCGCCCTGTCAGTTGAAACTCGGCAGCTACGAAGGCATTACCCGCGGTGCCAATAAAGCACCGGTATATCATGGTGACCGTCTGCTGGCCGACAGTCCCAGCCGCTTGTTTATCGATGCGCAAAGCCCGGGCGAATGGCGTGGCAAAGACTTTTATCCTGTGCTCGACGAAATCAGCGAGTTTAATAACCAGCTCAATAATAGCGTCCTGGCCTCCATGCTGGCGCTAAAACAGTCTCATCCTACTAACACTAACGAACCGCTTGGCGACAACTTTGAGTTTGATATTAACCGTGAGATGCAGTGCCCGACGGTTGATGAGTTCCCCGCTTATCAGAAGGATCATCCGCAGTGGGGCATGCCCTACGGTTTACCGGCCATTGCTCAGCAGGAGCATGAGCAAATCATGGCGTGGTTGCAGGCAGGCGCGCCAGCCTCCCAAGCTGCTCCGGTACCTCCTTCAGATCAGCAGGGAATAGCCAGGTGGGAGGCTTTTCTCAATCAGGACTCTTTCAAACATCAGCTGGTCAGTCGCTACCTTTATGAACACTTGTTTATTGCGCACATCTATTTTGAGGATAAACAAGGCGACACCCGCTTTTACTCCTTACAACGAGCACTAACACCACCGGGCGAGCCTTTTAAGCCGCTGGCAACCAGGCGTCCTTTCAGCTCACCTTTCCCCGAGCAGGACAGCAATACTAATCAGCGGGTTTACTACCGCTTTATGCCGGTTAAAAACACCATCGTCAGCAAGTTACATATGCCCATTAAGCTCGACGAAGCCCGCATGGAAAAATGGCAGGGCTGGTTTATTGAGCCCGAATATGAGGTTTCAGAGATACCCGGCTACGCGCCGGAAGTGGCTTCCAATCCGTTTGTGGCGTTTGCTCAAATCCCGGTATCGTCGCGCTACCGGTTTATGATTGACGAAGCCCAGTACACCATTATGCAATTTATTAAAGGGCCGGTTTGTCGTGGTCAAATTGCCCTTAACGTAATCAACGATCACTTCTGGGTAATGTTTTTAAATCCGTCCAGCGACATTCTGGAGCATCAGGATGCATTTTTACGCAACGCGCGTAATACCATCAGCATGCCCGCTGAAGAACAATCTAACGCCATGCCCACCAACTGGATAAAATACGCCAAACAGGAGCGCGAATATCTGGAAGCTCGCAGTCAGTATATTGCTCAGCACGCCCAGGGCGAAGTGTCTCTTGATTTGGACATCATCTGGCAGGGCGACGGTGAAAATGATAATGCTGGCCTGACGATTTTGCGCCATTACGATGCCGCCACCGTAGTAAAAGGCTTTGTGGGTGAGCGCCCACAAACAGCATGGATCATTACTTACCCGCTGTTTGAGCGCATTCACTACTTACTGGTGGCGGGCTATGATGTGTATGGCAATGTCGGCCACCAGCTTAACAGTCGTATTTACATGGACTTTTTGCGCATGGAAGGGGAGTTTAATTTTCTTTCGTTGTTGCCAGCGCAAACCCGCCAGACGGTGTGGGATAAATGGTATCGGGGCGTGGTCAGCCCGGTGGAGAAATATGTTGCCGATGGCCACCAGCTAAGTGGCGAAACGGCGATGACATTCAACACCGAAGAACCTCTCAATGAATTATATCAGCGGGTAAAACATCACCTCGCCGATGTGCTGAGCCCGCGTCATGAGCTGACTAACGGCTTCACCGACGATACCAGTTTAACTGCGCTGGAGCGTATTACGGCAACCAATGGCATTCCGGCCTCGTTGTTGCCGCAGAGCAGTGTCGTGCTGGTAGAAGATGAAAGCGGCGAGGTTAAGCATGTCTACACCCTGCTCAGCAATAACGCCTATACCAATATCTCGCATATTATTGCTGAGGATGCCAGACGCCTGCCGGAAGAAGATACCCTTACCCTGGCATACGGTTTTGCCACCTCACACCCCAATGCCATTTTTCACCTGAGCGAACAACAGTTGCCCGCCTTTAGTGAACACATTGCCGGTTTGCAAAACGAAGCCGACCTGCAGCGGTTATATGAAACCTTTGGCGTACGACGCACTGCCGCCGATTTCTGGCAGGTCAGCGATACCATTCATCAGTGGTACCGCCAGACCTATCCCCTCGAGTTTGGTTACCTGGATTATAACCGGCTGACTAACTGGTAGACCCGCCGGATTGCCGGTTGCAATCAACCGGCAAATACTACTAATTCGATCACGGCAAGAGCCGCTACGCCAGCCAGGGCGCAATACATATTAGGGTCACGTACTTTCTCTTTTAGCCAGCCGTGCAGCTTTACTGACGCTGTCTTTTGTATCATGGCAGACATATCCGCACTCCTCATTAAGTAAGCTAAAGCGATGCCCGAGCAACACTATTAACATTAAATTAACAGCTTTTGGGTTTTCTGCGTATTAACCAAATGATTAATTTCTGCGCAGGCCCTGCAAAATCACTAAATGATGAATAATTACAATAAGTTACTTAACTATTGAAAGTTTTGATAAGTCTTATCAACAACG
>TARA_B100000963_G_scaffold202727_1_pt1 | contig 65136 bp, 46 predicted proteins | sample TARA_B100000963 | Tara Oceans TARA_B100000963 (sample SAMEA2622097) | marine metagenome | biome: marine biome (ENVO:00000447); feature: surface water layer (ENVO:00002042); material: "saline water (ENVO:00002010), including plankton (ENVO:xxxxxxxx)" | depth 5 m | reverse complement strand
TTTTGGTCCAATAAAACAACTACAGGAATGCAAAGTGGATATAACCCTGTAAGTTACAGTAGTACTCCTATTTTTTACAATAATAGTATGTATTTCTTTGGTAGAAGACAAAGTTCTACCAATTATGCTGAAATGTGGAAATTAAATATAGCTACAAGCACTTGGAGTAAATTATCAACCACAGGTACTATAGCCGCAACACAAGGACATTCCACAATATTATATAATGATTGTCTGTATATATTTGGTGGTAAAAATAACAGCGGCAATTATACAAATAACACATATAAATTCGATTTATCTACAGATACTTTTTCACAAATTACTACTTCGGGAACGGCTCCAGGTATAAGATATCAACATGCCGCATGTTTAAACGGTACCGAAATGATTATTAGTGGTGGTCATAATGGAACAACTCTTCTAAACTCTACATTTAAATTAGATTTAACAACAGATACTTGGACTGAAATATCAACAAGTGGTTCGGATATGGCAAAAAGAAATGGACATACAATTTTTATGTATAATCAAAAACTTTATATTATTGGTGGAAATAGTAATGTTACAGATGGAACTAACGGAAATGCTAGAGATAATGTATATACTTTAAATTTAACAACAAATGCTTGGGAACATTTATCAACTTTAGGTTCATTTACAGGTTCTTATTATGCTTCTACTAATGTAATTGGTAATAATGTACTTATTTTTGGTGGACATACTAGTACAAATACAACTGGATTAGACAAGTTTTATATTTTTAGTCTAACAGGTAATTCATTTACAGATATGACACTTGTAGAAGGAAAACCAACTACTGATTGGGGAACTCTTTCTGTATATGATAGTGTAAATGGGAAAATACATTACTATGGTGGTAATGAGGGTAGCAATCAACAAAAATTATATACATACAATTTTGCTTATCCAGATTCAGGTTTTGGTGGTTCTTCTGGATATACTGGTACATTAGACCAGACTGTACACAGAGAATTAGACCACATAAATGATGTTAATATTATTAGTTCAGCTGGAAATAAATTTGTTTTTAATAATTATTCAACATATAATTCTAATATTGTTTATGATTTAAATATAGGAACTTTTCATTTAAAAAATATTCCACAATCTCATCCAATTGCCTTATTAAATAGTGGAAAGGAAGATAAAATATCTTATACAGGTTTAATAACTAAAAAAAAAACAAAAACTGTTACTGGTACTGAAGCTGATGCTAATTATGATTTTTATTGGGGTGATGTTACGATTTATGTACATGCTGATTTTTCAGAATGTAGTGTATATTGTTATCATCATGGGTATATGGGAGGACAAAATATTTTTAACTTTAACTCAAAAATGATTGATAATAATACTACTACAACTGAATACGGTATATACCAAACACATCAAGCTTGGGCTATGCTTAAAACAGATGGAACTGTTTTTACTTGGGGACCAAATTACTACGGAGCTAAATCAGATTTAGGTTTTGAAAGTAAATTAAAAAAAGTAAAAAAAATATACCCAAATTATTATACATTTTGTATATTACTTGAAGATGGTACAGCTTTTCCTTTTGGCACTTATGGTGATCAGACTGATGGATTTATAGATTTTCCCTCTAGTAATACTAGTATTATATCACAACTTACAAATATAAAAAAAATTTTTCACACTGGGTACGTGTTTGTTGCTTTAAAGAATGATAATTCTGTTGTTGTATGGGGTGAAAATAGCTCAAGTCGCTTTAATGGATATATGGATATTTCTAATAATCTAACCGATATTATTGATGCTGTTGGTAATCCGTACAGTATGTGTTTTTTAAAAAATGATAACACAGCTATAACAATAGGAAGAGCTGCAGAAGGTGGAGAAGGTTCAACAACACATAATTTAATAAATGTTAAAAAAGTGTATTCTGCAATAAATTCATATGCTGCTTTACATTATAATGGAACGGTTACTACTTGGGGTAATACAACATATGGTGGTAATAGTAGTAGTGTTGAAGATGATTTGGTGGAAATTATTGATATATTTACTACCGGTTATGCTTACTGCGCTTTAAATAAAGATAATTCTATTGTTGCTACTTGGGGACATAATAGTTATGGAGCAAGTATAACACATAGTACAAGTGGTTTATTTGATATGAGTGATTTAACAAATATTAAAAATGTTTATGCTACTGAAAATCAGTTTATTGTTGAAAATTATAGTAATACTGTTTATTCTTGGGGATCACGCGGACAATATATATATAATAATATTTCACTTGTTGCTCATAATCGAGATTCTTGGGCTTTACTTAAAACCGATGGTACAGTTGTTACTGGTGGACATGCTAGTAATGGTGGTTCAATACCAACAGAATTGCAACCTCAAGTAACAAATGTTGTTCAAATTTACGCAAGTGACCTAACATATACTGCATTAAAAGATGATAATTCTATTGTTTGGTGGGGAGCAGGTGGTCATTACCCTGGAACAGATACATTAATGTATACAGCTGAAACAAATGATGATGATGCTGTAGAGGTTGAAACAGATATATCATTAAATGTTTTTGATGTGTTTCCTGGTCAAAACATAAACTATATTGAAAAATTAGATGGATATTTTTATAGAGTAAATGATTTTACTTTTAACGGTAATAGTTTCAATATTAATTATGACCAATCGCATAAAATTGGTAGCAGAATTAATAGATATTCAAATATGAATACAAATTACAGAACAGTAGCACATGGTCCTTTAATAACTAACTCAAATTCTTTAACTACTAATAGATATTTTGAAAAATATAGTATTCCAGAAATTAAGAGAGAATTTTACAGATTAAATTATACAGATGCTAGTCAAAATATATTTAATAATGCTTTCACCAATAATATATTAAATCAGGATGTCAAACAATTTATTAAAAATGAAATAACTAATGAAACTAATATAATATTAAAAAATGACAAAAGAAAAATATTTACAAAAACACTTTTAAAAAATAATAATATAGATAATTTAGTATTAGAGAAAACTGATTTAGATTTTTCTAATGATATTGTTTCAAAAAAAAAAATAGAAATTTATAAAAATTCTAGTACTATTGACTTAACAACTAGAAATGAAGAAATAGGAATTTATGCTGATTTAGATAAAAATGAATATTTTATAATTAAAACAAAAAATGGACAATTTATTTTTTACAGAAATGTTGAACTTGAAGAAAAATATTCTATTATCGAACATGTCGATAGCTTAAATAATATATCATTGAAACCAATTTTAGGTTGTGCAAATTATAATTTTGAAAACAAAAGTGGTTTTTTTATAAAAGATGATATTTTTCAAATAGACCAATATAATTTTAAAGTTGGTAGTTTGATTGATGTTAGTGACATTACGAAACTAACAGGTCCAAAAATAAAAAACGTTTTTGCAAATGATGGCGCCTTTGTAACTTTAAAAAATAATGGGTATATAGATTGCTGGGGAAAAGCTGATTACGGTGGCACTCCACCAACTGATATAAGCAATGTAAAAGATATTTTTACAACACCAGATACATTTACAGTATTATTAAATAATGATTCACTAATAACATGGGGAAATACACCTAATGGAGAAATAATTATAAAACCCTCCCAAAATCTAAAAAGAACAAATTTATTGCAAAAAGTTAATAGTTTATCAGGAAATATAAATACTGTAATAAATCACAATAAAAAAACATTAATGAATTATAATTTTAAAACAAATTCTATTAATATTCCTATTAAACAGTTAACAGATGAAAAAATATTTGATTTTGTTAATTATTTTGGTTCTGAATTATATACTTATATTCAAAATATAAAAATTGTAAATAACGAAATAGAAAAAACAAAGTTAGAACCATTATTAATTAATACCAATATTGGAAGACAACTATTGTTGGATGCTTTATTTTTGAATAATAGTGAAACAAATATTATATTAGATTGTGAAAGACTAGATTTGCAAAATAAAATTTTAAAAGAAAAAGTTAATATTTTAGAGCAAAATAAAGTTATTATGAATGTAAAAAAAAATTCACCTCAAGTAAATAAAGATATGGGAGTTTGTAGTAATTTATCAGATTTAAGTGATAACGTTATTGTTGAAATGGACAACAATATTTCATTTAAAGTATTAAGAACAACTAATAATACATCTATTGGTAAATATATTATAAGATTAATAAGTGGTAGTATTACTGTACACGGTAGACATAGTGGAACATTGAATAATGAAAATGAAGAATTAGGCTTATATGAAGATGATGATGAAATTTATATTAATAACGTAAGTTTTTTCTTCGGTGGATTTGGAACAAATGGAATAAATACTGCAGAAAATCAAACATACAATAATGTAGCTTCTCATTTAGATTGTATTGCTTATTTAGATGCTAGTGGTGGTATACATGTAGTTGGAACAAGTGCAGGTCAAGGAAACTCATTCACCGATGGTACTTACGGTGTTGAATATTGTAGTGGAAAAAAGTTCGATACAACAAAAGATGTTGTTCATTTAACAGCAAACACTGCTGGATTTTGTGCTTTAACAAAAAATGGTGAAGTTTTTTGTTGGGGAAATCCAGGGTACAATGCCTTGATAGCACATTCTACTTGGCAAGAAAATATAACACATTTAAATAATAATGTTATACAAATTTATTCTAATCAGTATTTTAATGTAGCATTAAAAAAAAATAGAGAAATTTTTGTTTGGGGATATATTAAAACAAAAAATGGGAGTCCATATATTTATACTTATGATGGTAATTACGGTAGTAGTTATATGAATAATTATTATAAAGAACCTATTTTATCTCCAATTAAAAATGTTCATGAAGTTATTTTAAATCATAATGCAGGTGCAATTATAACTATAGATAGAAAACTTATAACATTTGGTGGAAAAAAATATGGAGGAGATTATTTAGATGAGACTTATGGTATTTATAGTACAAAACATAGTATAGAAGGTAAAACACAATTATCATCAATATTAACAAATGTTAAAAAAGTTGTTGATTTTACTTATGGATTTGCTGCATTAGATTATGATGGATGTGTTTATATTTGGGGCGATTCTGCTATGGCTAATAGAGATATTAGTTTAAATTCTGGAATTATTGACATTGAATCGTTCAATGATGGGTTCCTAGCTAGATGGGATGATAGTGTGAAAATTTATTCGAAAACCACTTACTATCACTCAGGTGGTTTTAGTAATATTGAACAAGATGTTAGTCAAAATTGTACATTTGTTGCTAATGGATATAGTTGTGCTTTTCACAGAAAAAGTGACAATATGGTTTTTGTTTGTGGTAATACTAGTCATGGAGGTAGTTTAGCTACAAATTATTACAAGTATGAAGATAGATCAGATGTTGTAAGTATTTATCAACTTAAAAATGTTAGTAAATTATATTCTTCATATAATGGATTTGGTGTTATAAAAACAGATGGTTCAGCAGAATTTTGGGGAAGTAATTCTACAAACGTAACTAACAGTGCAGATATTTTATACGGTGGTAATTTAGATAGTCATGTAAAAAAATTATTCACTAATGGATATACTTGGTGTGCTTTAAAAGAAGATGAAACGATTGTTACTGTTCAAAGTGAATCAAATAAAATTGAAGATTATAGTTATGTAAGTCATTTTTCAGATACAATACATGGTATAAATTCCATAAGATATAGTGGTAACGGTGGAGGTGGAACAAAAAGGGGAAGTTATTATGACAATCAAAAAATAGGCTTTGTTAAAAATGTTGTACCAATAAGAAGAGAAGGTTTTATGGCTCATATAAATAACAATGGTGAACAAAGTATGGTTTTTTGGGGGTGGGATAATATTAACTCTAAAACTGTTACTATTGACGATTTTGAAAAATTTAAAAATGCTTCAAAAACATCTAACATAGGTTTAATAAATTCCAATTATAATGCAGGCTTTTATCATTTTGATAAATATAACAAATCTGTTGATAATAATACTGATTTCCCATATAAAAAAACAATTAAAGTTACTGTTCAAAATATTAATGGAGGTAATAAATTTGTATTTAATAATGATTTAAGTAATAATCCATTATCAGATAAAAGTTTTAATTATGTATTTGATTTAACAGATACTTCTTTAACAAATCATCCATTCAAAATAGTATCTAATCCTTATACCAATAATTCTCTATGGAAAATATATGGTTCACAAGGTTCTCCAAATTGTGGATATGATGCTATTTTAAGTAATAAATACAATATTATAAAATGTGAAACTCATGGTGTAAATATGGGAAGTTTATATAATGACCCAAATATTATAACAGATATATCAGAAGGAGAAGTTGTTGAAACACTATATAATACTTCAACAAAAACAACAGTAGGTAATTATACAGTAATAAATTATGATAATAGTATTCCTGATAATTCATTAAATATTATTACTTTTACAAATTATAATGAAAGAAGTGCTATATTTAATCTAATAAGTAAAATTGTTTCTATTAAACTTGATTATGTAGCCACAAAAAGAGATATATTATCTATAAATAATTCTGATTTTAATTTTGATGATTCTATTCTTTTTTATAATAATGTTTTAATTTTTGACTACAATACTACTATTAGTTTCAATCTTTTTAGTGAACATAATTCTTTTTACTATGGTAATTTAATTGAAAAAAATAATAAAATAACAATAATCATTGATTCATCAAAACAATTTAGTATTGAAAAAATAAGTAATAGTGACTCTGCTGATAAATATAAAATTAATTTTATAACAGGTATTATTGAATTTAGAACAAATGCAACAAATTACAATATTACTAATGGTTATTTAATAACAGATATTGATACTTCTTATGATGAAAATTCTCATTATTTTAGTAACAATGATATATTTTTTATGGATGATATAAAATTTGAATTTGTAGATAATGGATTTATAACATCAGGAAGAAAAACATTATATAAAGAAATACTTATTACAAAAGATTCTAACGGTGTTTATTTATTTAACAATAAATATCTAAAACCTTCATTTGAATATGGTATAAACTATAAGTTGATAGATAATATAAGTGGTAATATAAATGCACCCATATATGTTACAAAAAACACATTTTAATTTTATAAATATTTTCTGTTTTAAATTTATAAAATTATGTCTTTAAAAATTCATTATGGAATATATCAAAGCAAATCAGCCTACTGTTATTTAAGTCAAACTGGTAGTGTTTATTCATGGGGAAGCGAAGGTTATGGTGGTTATTCATTACATTTAGCAAAAGATATTTCAGAAAATATTGTTAAAATAATAGCAAACGAGCGTGGATTTTGTGCTCTTAGAAATGATGGAAAAGTTTTTTCTTGGGGATATAGTGGAACTTATTTAAATTATAATATTGATGAAGAAAATAGTGATTATATTGATATTTTTCATGGTTGGACAACTTATTTCGCTGGACTGAAAAAAAATGGTAAAATATATGTATGGGGTGATAAAATATTCGATACCTGGAATAGTCAATGGTTTTCTGAAAGAAATAAAATAATTAAAGCACAATATTATAACAATGGTATTGTTGGACTCAGACAAGATGGTACATTAAATTACGTTGGGATTCTTGGACAATATTCTGGGCATGAAACTATTCAAACACAAAAAAATAGTTTAAAAAATATAAAAGAAATTTATTCTAATAGTTTAGGTATTTTATGTTTAAAAAATGATAATACTGTATTTCTTGCTGGAGGTTATGGTTTAACCCATTCTACTTATGGTATACGTGGTAGAGATGGGAAATTAGGAGATAGTTCTGTTTTAAATACAGGGATTCAAGATATTTATGCTACAGATAATAAATTTTTTATTTTAAAAGACGATGGTAGTTTACATGTTATTGGTAGAATGCATTATACCTCAAGTGGGAACGATTACTACGAAAGTCATGTAACTGTAAAACAATATAATAAAGTTTCTAGTGGTGTAAAATTTGTTTTTGTAGATAGAACTTCTAATAACTGTATATGCATCAAAGACGATGACACTGCAGTACCATTATTTTTAGATGACAATAAAATAAATAAAAAATTAGTAAATATAGCAAAAATCATTGATCGCTTCTGGGTTATAGATAATACTGGAAAAGCTATATGTTTAAACCCGGATATATTCACAGGAGAAAATAAAAATTATGCGACAAATTTTTCAGCTATTGAATCACAATTAACTTCTGGTGTTGTTGACATAAAACATTCATGGTATGCCGCAGGAGAAAGTTATATAGGTGCTACTGCTTTAAAATCAGACGGAAGCTTGGTATCTTGGGGACACACAGGACATGAATGGTGGAATCATACAACTAAATTAAAAAATCATGATAATCAATTAGATTCAACTCTTGGCGATAGTGGTGTTGTTGCTTTATATTGTCAAAATCGAAATTTTACTATTCTTAGAGATGATGGTAAACTTTATGCTTGGGGTGATTATTCATACGCAACTAGTTTAACAACTCTTACAGATGTCAGTAATTCTACATTTGTTGGTAACATGAATGGCTTTAAGGAAAATTATGCTCGGTCTTATATAGAAAAGTATCAATGGCTTGCATTAAAACCAAATGAATATGAAGATGATTCATCTACAACATTAAACCAATCTAAATATAATTCAACAGCTTACTCTGTAGCAAATACTTTTAACACATTTACTACTTTTACACCCGATTTAAATGATAATGGTAATGTTTATTTATATAATGATCAAACAAACAAAGGTATTATTGAAAATTCTGGTCAAGATATAACATTTTTATTAAATAATGGTTTAACTGATTCGCAAATACAAGGAATACTTAATCAAAATCTTACTACATCCAATAGTTACGATTTCCCGATAAGCAATTATAATAATACTTTTCAACGAGAATCACAAGAATGGTATCATTCTTATAAAAAAAGAAGAATGCAAATGACAAGAATTATATTTCAAAATAACTATAGTGTAAAAGAATTTTTTTCATCAAAAAATAGTTTGGCATTTGATGCAATTTCAACGCGTTCATCTGTTTCAAAACAACAATTTAAAGTAATGCATACATTAAATAATACTGAACTAACATATGATTTTGCAAATGATACATATATTACAAGTACAAAAGGATTTTATATTTTAATGGAAGAAAATTCAAAAACAAATATTTTAGTAACAGAAAATAAAACCTTTTATATAGAATGTACTGATTTTGACCATAGTGGTAATCAAATATATTATATAACTTCTAGTCTTGGTAATAGTGGATTACAATTAAAATTTACAAATAGTAATAGTTACATAAGAAATACTTATCCTGCTGGACCATTTAAAGATGGTGATAAAATTATTTTTAAAGATATAAATATTATATTATCTGGAGGAGTTATTGAAAATTCAAATAGTACAGATGAACAAAATTATGGCACTGAAGAATTTGTTCCATATATTAAACCAATTGGTGATAATATACCAATATTTTGCGGACAGAGTGGATTTATAGGAATTGCCAAAAACAATTATTTATACTCTTGGGGGGCTATGACTAGTTCTACACAATGGGTTTCTGGTTCTAAAGATGCTAATGGAGATTGGACAAATTCTACAACTGATAGAGTTACTGATATTTCAAATGTTTATATGGGATATCAAAACAGTTATGCTATATTACTTACAAATGGAAAAATATCAACAACACATTATCGATTTCCAGATTTAGATGATGCTAAAAACGTATGGTATGATAATGGTGTAAAAAAAAATGATTTAAATGATTTAGACGATGGTGTTGAAATATTTTGTATATTTAATGATGAAGCTCACGGAACCGCACAAAATTCTAAAGCTATAATTCTTAGAGAAGATGGTAGTATTGCATTGTGGGCAAATAGAGATGATGTACAACACCAAAACACTGATAGTTTAATGAGTGATTCAACTATTCAAGCATATACTTTACGAAGTGACTATGCAAAACGATTAATGGATTCAACTGATCCTAACTTTTCAAAAATTATAAAAATTTGCCGCGGTCTTGGTGGCTATGTTTTATTAAGAGAAGATGGTAAAATAGCTCTTATCCATAGACCCAATGGTGGTACTAATCATACTCATATGGGTTACTATCCAAGTTGGAGTAGAAGACAAGGTAATGATTATCAACATAATACAATAACACCTACTTTAGATTTTACATTAGGAACAAGTACAAAAAGTTATGCTTCAAAATCTTACACAGCCGAACAATATTTTGGAAAAATTATTGATATTGGTACCTTTGGTCATACTCACTCAACAATGGGTATGTGGTATGTTTTAAATGAACGTGGTCAATTTTTTGTTTTTAGAGATTATTATAATAATCATAGTAATCCCACTGCTTTCTATCCTCCAGTAGATATTTGTTATGGCAATAGAACATTAGATGATCCTACAAGCAGTCCATATTTTAAAAAAGCTATAAAAGTTTATACTACATTTAATCACTCCTATCCTCAATGGTTACTTATTTTTGAAGATGGCACAGGATTAACTAGTTGGAGTGAAACTGAATATAATACTAATAAATATACACATACAGATGTTTTTACTAATTATAGTTGGTATCATGATTCAAATAATCCTGAAGTTAAAGGTATACAACCAACCGATAGTATTTTAATAGATCAATATTATGGACCATATTTGTTACTAAAAAATGGTTTTCTCAGAAACATAACATACCAAATAAAGCAAAACTATTATAATAATAACCCATATAACATTAACCGATACTATAATTGGAATCATCATCAATACGGAATAAAAGGTACTGGTATGGGTTATGATGCTAATGAACCAGAATATGGCGACATTTCTGGAGTAAAACAAATACTTTTTGTTGGACACGCAACCCTATGTGTTAAAACAAATGGTGAATTACTTGTATGGGGAAATAACAGTGGTAATAGTTTAAAAATTGGTAATGACCAAATTACATCAGATATAACTGACCATTTCACAAATGTTAAAAAAGTTGTAAGTAATTTTTACAGTATTGCTATTCTTAAGAATGATGGTAGTGTTTTTACTTGGGGACATGCTACATATGGAGGTGATATAACAAATACAGTTCCTGTAGGTAGTGTAGGAATGAGTGATTATACATTAAATAGTGGTGTTATTGATATATTTGCTAGTCAATATTCATATACAGCTGTTAAAAGCGATGGCTTGCTTGTCTGGGGACATCCTAGTTATGTTAATCCGGGTAATGCTAATAATGGTCATCCATTAGATGCTCTTGAAAATATAAAATGGGAAGCAAAATCTGAAGGATTTAATTCTAGAACATTTAGAAACTCATATGGTGTCGGTGGTTCTAATGTGAGTCAAAATGTACATCATAACGAATATAATTATTTAGATTATCCTATATATAAAACGAATAGTAAATTAAATACAGCAATAAATGATTTAAAATCTTTAGGTGTAAATGCAGAAATAGCTGATAGTTTAGTTTGTTTTCCAAAAAATGTAAAAAAATTTAGTTTAATAAAATTACCTGATGATTTTTATAAGGGACTTTCAAAAGATGATGTTAGAACAAATCTTATAAACGTATTGTTTAATTTGTCTACAACAACCAATGAATTTGAACTAAAACCAACATTTTTATCTTTAGATGGAAAAATTAATGCTACTTCAGTAAACGTTTTAAAACCAGATACTGGAATAATAAATTTGACGGATTATACTACTGAAAATTTAGGTCTTTATATACCAATGATAAATACAGATTCAGTTGTTTTTCAAAGTTCAGATGCAAGTATCGTATTTAGATTAACAAATTCTAATGATAGATATGATTTTACTAGAATTTCTGGTGATGATTTATCATCAAATAAAGTTCCTCCATTTTCTAGTAAAGTAGATATAAATGGTTTTACATTTGGATTTAAAAATGGAATTTTTTCGGGAAAAGATTCAGCTATACAAAAATTTAATAATATAATTATATCAGAACATGCTGCTGCGTATTTAACCAATACCGGTAAAGTTATAACTTGGGGAATAAGTTCATATGGTGGTTTTTCACATGATGAATCAATATTTAATTATACACAAATGACACCAAATACTTCACATGATATTGTTGAACCAAATGAAAATCTTTTATCTGGTGTTGTCGATTTAATTTCGAATCGTTATGGCTTTATAGCTTTAAAAAACGATGGTACTGTAGTTACTTGGGGTTCAATGAGTGCTACTAATAGCTATAGAGCTACCCATGATTTACTATATGTCCCTTTTTATAGTCTTGGAAAAAAAAATACTCGAGCTATTTTCACAAATCATCATCGTGCTATTGCAACAATTCTTTTTGATGATACTGTTCTTTTGTGGGGTTCAGGGTCGGGACATTTTAATTCAGATAATGCTCATAACTTAAAAAACATGAAAACTATAATACCATCTTATCATGGTTTTTACGGAATAAAAAATAATAATGACTTTATTGCATGGGGACATGCATACACAAACATAGGTCATTACAGTAATGGTGTTTATTCTCCAAATTGGAGAACCGTTAATAATTTTGTTGAACATCAAACAAAATTAACTAATATTGTAGAATGTTACTCAACACATTATGCCAATTGTGCTATAAACAACCTAGGTCATATCACTTGTTGGGGAGGTTCTAGACAAGGTGTAATGCCATCATCTTTAAAAAATATTTTTAATACTAGAACATTTGTAAATGTTGCAACAACCGATACTTGTTTTGCAGCTATAGATACTAATGGTGGTGTTATTGCATTTGGTGAAAGTAATGTATACACTGACACTGGTGGTCAATGGAGAGATATTTCTGGTGAAGTTGAAGCAAATATAACAAGAATAGCTGCAACAGATTATGAATTTATGTGTTTAAGAAATGATAATGTTGCAATCGGTATACATGGTAATAGTACTGATTATTATGGTATTGATTTTTCTAATAATGATATTAGAACTAGTAGTAGTCAACAAATACATTTACCACCAAGTCAATACATAACAGGTCGGTATAAATTAAAGGATATTAAGGATATTTTTTCACATAGATATGGTTTTGCTGCTATAACTACGGATAATCAGGTTATCTGTTGGGGTCATAAAGAAAGCTACTATGTAACAGATATAGATTATACAAAAATACATGGAGGTGATTTATCTGGAAATGAAGAAGACGGAACCAGACCCATTGCTTTATTTACAAATGGTCATTGTTGGGCTTGCTTAAAAGAAGATGAAACTGTTGTTACATGGGAAGGAACATCATATAGAACTAATGGTAGTTATGGTAGTTATATGGGTACAAATTATAATGATAACAGTTATGGAATAAACTCAGATTATTGGGGTGGTGTAAATAGATCTACTGGTGGTGCTGTTAGAAATGGTGATGGAACAGAAAGAACTTTAAGAAATGTTAAAAATATTATACCATTTACTTATGATAGCAATTACGGTGGATTCTATGCTATATGTGAAGACCAATCTGGAAATCAATATACTGTAGGTTGGGGAAGAGTGCATGATAACAGTCGTTGGAAATCTAGTACTCCAAATGCAAGTGGTAGAGCTTTTAGACATGTAGTTGACCAATTAAATCAACATTCAAAAACTCAAATAGGTATAAAAAATAGTTGGGGTTTATTGGGAAGAAATTCACATGGTAGTTGGAATCGTTCTCAAAATGAAAATATTCATGAATTTAACTTTGGTGACAGAAAATTCACAGATATACCCACAGGTTTTGGTGCTCCTCTTCAAACTGTTGAAATAATTAATACTGAAGAAGTTATTGATAATATTTTGAAAGATATTTCAAATAGTACTATTGATATTTGTTCCAATTTTATTGAACAGGCGCAAAAAGAAGAAAATAAATTATCTGAAGATGTTGATGAAGATGAAAAAATGAGTGAAGCAACTATTGCACAAGAAAGTAGTAAAATAAAAAAAGTTATATCTATTGACCCAACACTTATTAAAAATCCAAAAGAATTAAGAAAACAAAGGTCCCTTCGAACAAGATTAGTATTTTCTTTAAATCCTAAAAGAAATAAATTTGTTATGTTTACTAGAGATTTAGGTATAACAAATAAATTTGCACGTGGTAAAACTGCAATTTTTAAAGTTAATTTTGGTAAAGCAGAAGTTAATTTAAAAGAAGACCCCAATGTTGATGATAACACTGGTTTTTACATTGCAACGGAACCTGGTGATGAAATTACAATGACAAATAGGGCGGGCAATGGTAAATTTAAAATAACACAAAGTGAAGAAAAATTTGATGAAGATGATGATGATTCCAGTTATAAATATTTTGTCGAACTAGTTGATGGAACTCGTCCAATCACACTTTTTAGATCACTAGACTATGTTGTTGGTAGTAATCCCATGGGACCTTTTAGAGATGGTGATAGGGCTAGAATATTAGATACTGATATAGAATTTGGTAGTATTTCAGAAGGTTCACCCAATTATTCATTTGGTGACCCATATATTAATCCTATTTGTGGATATCCTACTAAATTACCTGATGAAAATGCTATTTATAGAATGGTGGAAGGATTTGGTAATATGTTTATAAATGCATCTGTATCAAAACTAACTAAATCGAAACAACAAAAAATGGCAGAGTGGTTTTATAATAAATCTGGTTATAATGCTGAAAAATTAGGTTTTATTACAAATGGTTATTATTATAATCAATTTTATATTTCAAGTGAAAATCATATATTATTTTGTGATTTGGATAAACAATGTATAAATATTAATAGTAATGAATTAAGTTACTTCTCAATTAAAAATAATTATGAATATGATAAACAAAATCCCATCTGTTCAAATGAAAAATGCAACAAATATACAATTTCTTGGAATCATGAAATTATGGGTAATATAATATTTACACTTCGTATTTATGAAAATCCTCAAATTGATAATGGTATATCTATAGATATTCAAAATAATGCACAGAAATGTATAGGTCTTCTTATTAATAATTATAAACCTCATCTTATGAAACTTGAAAATATTAAACAAAATAAGAATAAAAAATTACGAAGAAAACTTAGGCGAACTAAAAATAAATTTTCTATTAGAAAGCTTACTGGTAAAAATGAATACTGGTTCAATGTTAAAAATTAATTTTTATTTTATTAATAATTTAATATAATAAAAATTTAAACTGTATAATATAACTTTTCTAATAAATTATCTGTTTCCTCTAATCCTATACATGAATCTGTTATACTTTTACCCCAATCTAATTTATCTTTCTCTCCAAAAATTAACTTTTGATTTCCTTCTACCAAATTAGATTCTATCATAAATCCCATAACCAAATCTATATTTTTTTGCATATTAGATATCGTATATTCTAGTACAAAATGTTGATTTCTATAATCTTTTCCACTATTACCATGAGAACAATCTATCATAATATTTGGTCTTATATTTGCTTTCTCTAATATACCAACGGTTTCTTTTAAAGACCGAATATCATAATTTGTACCATATTTTGAACCTCTCAATATTATATGTGTATTTTTATTTCCTTTTGTCTCAACAATTGATGCTTCACCGTACTTGTTTATACCATAAAAACAATGTGGAAAACTTGAAGATAATATAGCATCTTTTGCTATTTCTATATCCCCTGAACTACTGTTTTTAAATCCCACAGGCATTGATAATCCAGATACTAATTGTCTATGAACTTGACTTTCTGTAGTTCGAGCACCAATTGCTCCCCATGAAATAAGTTCACTAATATATTGTGGTGTAAATGTATCTAAAATTTCATATCCACATGGTACACCTATTTGATTTAAATAAATCAATAATTCTCTCGCCATAGATAATCCCTTATTTATTTTAAATGTATTATCTAAATCAGGATCATTTATTAATCCTTTCCAACCCACTGTAGTTCTAGGTTTTTCAAAATAAACACGCATTACAATAAAAATTTTGGCATTATATTTTCTTTGCATTTCTTTTAAAAATAACCCATATTCTTTTGCCATATCAATGTCATGAATAGAACATGGTCCAACTATTACCAATTTTCTTTTATCTACACCAGCTAATATTTCATTAATTGTTTGTCTTGATTTTTCTACAAATGATATATTCATGTTTGTATTTGGTAAAAAATTTTTTAACTTTTCTGGTGAAATTAATTTTCTAATATTTTTAATGTTAATATCATTAATTAATTTATTCATAATAAAAAAATATATTATCTTAACTTTATATTCTTTATAATTTTTTATTTATTGTGAGAATATCCTATTCATATTAATTACTTCTACTTTATACTCTTCTTTTAACAAAATTTTTCTAGCAATATTATTGTCTCTTACCCTTATTGTATAATCTAACTGATTATTTTTTCTACCAATCCTTCCAAATGCTTGTATTAACTTTTCTTGTGTTAATCCCGATAAATCTTTACTAATATAACCATGGCAAAACTGATAATTTGTCCCATATATATAATCACTTGAAGCTATAATCAAATATAATTTTTGTTCTTCTGCTAATTTTTTCATGATTTCCATATATTTGATATTTGGATTTTTCTCAAATACACCTATTCCCATTAACAATAATATTTTCCACGGTTTTGCAATATTTAATAACATTATTTCTTCAACTATGTTATCTTGAATATTACTTGAAAATTCATTTGTAATATTATTTTTTAATGTCCATTTTCTCAAATGTTCTAATTTATTAGGTATATAAACTCTATTTAACTCTACAGCTTTAATTTTTGACCTTATCAGTTCTATTTGCTTTTTAAAAGCTTCACCACTTTTTTCTTCACCTTCTCTATTAAATTTATTTGTTTTATTTTTTCCACCATTATCAATATCTTTTTGATTTTTTTGTTCATCTTCTAATTCTAATTTTTCTAACTCTTTTTTCCATTTATCATTTTTATTAATCACTTGCATTATTCTTTCTGTTTCTTCTGCTTTTATATTTGATGCTTTTAAAAATATACCTGCTACTTTCTTAACATCATTTGCTATAAATATTGTTGGACCATCCGTTAATGTATGAGAATCTTCAGTTGTAATTTTAATAGTCGAATTATAACGTCGGTTTTTATTTTCTTTAAAATAATTAAATATAACTTCATAATTTTTTTTACATTTTTTCAACAAAATTAAATAATAATCTTTTATTTTTTCAATAGTAATATTATCTATCGTTTCAAAATATTCTTGAATTTTATATCTACTAGCTACATAATTGTTTTTTGTGACATACATAATAAATTGTGATATCTCATCCACACTAAAATGTCTCATAATCGTCTTATTTTGCTCCAAATACTTTACTGATTTTTTTATCTCGTCATAATTCTCAAATACTAAATGTGGTAAAATAGCATAACCATCGCTAGAAATAAGCGGTATTGATTTTTTACACTCATAACTTTTTATTTCAACAATTTCTCCATCTGGATTTTTTATTTTATAACTTGCTAGCATATCTCCAATATCTTCCATATTAGGTAACGTCGCTGAAGACAATACTATATTGTCTAACATATTTTCTTTCCAATTATTTTTTAAAATTTCATGGAATGGATGTTCTTCATAATCTAATGTTATTGTTGGTTCATCCCAATATAATATAATATCTTCTTTATTATTAAAAGCCATCATATAATTCATAGCTGGTAAGTAAGATTGAATATCACTAATAATAACTTCGACTTTATCACCAACACTATTATCTACCCTAAAAATACCACCAGTCTTAAAATTTCTTTTATAATCTTTTGCTGCATAGTAATGCAAACGAATATCACCAGGATCTTCACATCCAAATGCTACTGCTATTGGAATTTCCATAGAAATACATGATTTTGCCAATTGTAATCCAATGTGTTTTGCAGCACATACAAATATAATTTTTTTTCCTCTTGATAATGCAATGGGTGTTAATGTCTTTCCAGTACCTGTTGGTGCTTGATACAATACCAACTTTTTACCTGCTCTCTTAAAAGTTTTAATAATATCTGCTTGATGATTATACAATTTTATATCACTATGTTTAATAATATGTTTGTTTTTCTCAATATAGTCTGCTGATTTTTTTACAATATTTTTTAAATTAACAGAACTACTTCTTATTATTTGTTGAATCACCGATAAAACATGTTTATTTCTATGATTTATTGTACATTTCATTAGATAAACTAAAATATAATAATAATATTCTTTTCTACTTGTACTAGATAGATAACTCTTTAAAAATTTTAAAATAACATATTCAAATATATTATCTTTTAATTCTTCTATTTTTTTTTCCAAATTTGTTACTCGAATAATATCTTTTTTCTTGAGTTTTACCTTTTTTTTCGACAAATTTACTTCAAAATCTACACTATATTTCTTTTTTAATTTGTCCAAAATTGGTTTAAATTTTTCTTTATAAAAATAACTATCATAATCCGTTTTTTCGTCATGAATTTTTACAATTTCTATAAAACTTTTTAAACTATTCTCACTAATAGCCGGGTTTTCCCAACTATTATAAATAAGCTTTAAAATATTTTTCTCTTTCTCATCTACGGGGACTTCTAGCGCGCACCATTCTTCTTTTGTTAACTTATTTTGACGTAAGTCCATGATGAATTATTATTTAGTTTTTTATTTAATATATTTTAATAAATAAAAAAATCAATTTACTTATTTACGGCGTCTAGATTTTCTTTTATTTTTATTTACTTTACGACGACGAGATTTTCTTTTATTTTTTCGTCTTTTTGTTTTTCTCTTTTTTCTTTTTAATTTACGACGTGATTTCTTTCTTCCTCCATGCCGGCGTAAATGTTCTGGTGGTGAATGTGCTGGTGGGGGAGGTATAAAACTTGGTCGAAAAGATTGTGGAGAAACGTAAGATTGTGGAGAAACGTAGGATTGTGGTGACAATGCTGCCTCAACAGCTCCTACACCATAATGGTTTGGATTAAAACGTGTAATTTTACTAGATGTAATTGGTGTATAACCTCTAGCTATTGGAATCATTCCTAATTTTACGGCATCTGTAAGATTTTCTGCTTTTAAAGGAGAACCAAGAAGTATAGCTTCATCTAAATTAGAAGGGTTACGGGCGAGACCAGTTGGACTTGCCATAGGCAAATGTTTTAATTTTAAATTTGTTAAATATTTAGTTGGCATTATTGGAGGTTTTTTGCGAGGTGGTGGCTTGCGGCGATGTTTTGGATGATTTCTAGTTGGTAATTTTGGAACTTTTTTTGAACGTTTTCTGCGTTTTGGTAATCTTCGACGTCTTGGTGGTACTGGTGGTGGTGGTGAATCATCTAAAGAAGATAGTGACATTATATATATATATAAATATAAATATATATAACTATCTAAATATTCATTATTTGCGACGACGGCGTTTTGTTTTCTTTGATTTGCGTTTTCTTCGAGATTTACGCGATTTTCGCTTTTTATATGTCTTACGTCTACGTCGTGTCCCACCTTCACTAGATTCTGAAAGGGGGTTGCTTGGGATGTAAGGTTCATTATTAACAATACTTTCAATTAACTTCTCTTTTTCGCCTTCAGGCTGTTTGAGACATGGACAATGTTTGTAATCCCCTTCTGGTGTTTTACCACCATTTATTAACCATTTTTTTTTGTAAATATTTATATTATTAATTACTTGTGTTCCATCGTCATTTTTAACAAAAGCTCCTACTAAATCTTTTCTTGCATACTTATATCCAGCACTATGTCCATCTACTTCTTTTGAAGAATAAACTGTTGTACCTAGTTCTAGTTTAACTCTATCATTTGCTATATCACAAACTCCACCTTCCACTGATCCTGTCTCTTCCCAATATTGTTTGTTATTCATTAATTTAACCAAGTTTTCAATTGCCTTGGGAAAGTATCGATCATTTTTGCTATACATATCCTTTAATTGGTCAAAATCTGTTATAGTAACGTTTCTAATAGGTTTTGTTGCGATATTCCATGCCTCATCAAATTTTGTGGTTGAACCTCTCCCACCTTTCATTAGTTTTCTTTTCATCATTATATATATTATATAAATATTTATAAAATGCTAAAATATATTAGTCTTTATTATACCTTTCACTATTTGTTTATGTATTTTATTTAATTTTATTTGTTGATAACTTTTAAAACCTTTCTTTGTAATGTTTTTATAGCACAATTAACTTTACCCATTTTAATAGCGTGATTTATATATATTTGTCTATCAGCATAAATAATTTTTTGTTTTTGATTTTCAATATTATTAAATATATTATCTAAAAAGTTGTGTATTTTGTTTTGTGTATTGTAATTGTATGGTACTCTAATGAGTATAGTATTATCCTGTTTCATACAATAGTAATTTTTTTTTTTATCCATTATCTGTCTACCGATAAAATTTATAACAGCTTTTTTCTTACTTAATTTAAAACATATATATTTTGTAGAATTTTGATTTGTATAATCAAAATGCATAGGATAACCATCATATTCTATTACTATATTCATATTTCTAATTTTAATACCCTGAAAATCTAATCTACCACATCTAGGGTCATCACATTGTTTATCATGAACATATCCAATTCTTTTATTTTCAAGGTAGTTTATTATATGACTTTCGCCCGAAGATATACCACCCTTCCCACAATTAGGACACAAAATTCCACTACGCAATTTGTCTGTAGTACATATAAAGGGACCGTGTTTTTGACAAACTAAAGCTGCATATCCATATTTTATTCCTAATTTTATAGAACTGGGTTGATAAATGAAATTAGGAGGAATTAGTATATGTGGTAGTTTGTATTTATTAACTAAATCCATAAATTCTGTAGTCGTAAAACTTGAAGCTATATTCGCTCTTACCTGTCCACATTTGGGACATCCCGTAGGTGATTTACCAAATAAATGAGTAGCTGGTGCTGGCCATTTGTGTGAACATATTTTACATTTACATTCAACTTTTTCGTGAGAACCTTTATATTCTCCCAATATTTCAACTTTTGGATTATCCTTTGCTACTTTTTCTTTAAATTTTTTGGCACAGTTTTCTTTTCTCCTTTTACCTCTATTTAATTTATAACAATCAGTACATTGACCATTTATACAACCTTCAACAGTAACATCCCAAATATGTCCTTTGGGGCACATTAATTTGATTCTTTTTTTGTTATTAATTATAGTTTCTTTTGTTATTATTTTATATCCTGGATTATTATCTATTATATGTTTTCTCCATTCTTTATCAGAACGAGTTTTTCCTTTTAAAAATCCATTTAGTAAAATAGTGCCAACCTTTTTTGGCTTTTTTTCTACATTATTTATCTTATATTTACAATTACATTTATTGTGAATTGCTAATGGTTCCCATTCATCCAATGAAATATATTTATTATCTATTTCAATAGTTATTGTATCTAAGGGTATTTTTTCTTCATTGGCCTTATCAATTAATTTTTGTTTTATTTTAGTTTTTCTACCTTGTTTTTCTGTATTTTTATTTTTTAAAAATCCTAACTTCAAAATAGTATTTACTTTAATAGGGTTTTTATATTCATTATCATTTTTATTAATCTTATATTTAACTGATACGTACCTATGATTATTATTTGGTTCCCATTGAACCAATGAAATATATTTATTATCTATTTCAATAGTTATTGTATCTAATGGTATATTTTCTTCATTAGCCTTTTTAATTAATTCTTCTTTTATTTTTGTAGGCATTATTTAATATATTTAAAATACATTATGTACTATTTAAATCAATTTACATTATGCATACACAATGTATGTCATTTTGTTAATTGTTTAAATATAAACTCTTCAAACCAACCTTTTGTTATTGATGCTGGTTTATATCTATTTGTTAATTCAAAAAAAGTTTTTTCTCCTGATTTTTTTAGCAAAGCATTTTTAAACACGTCAATATTTAACGCATCTCTAACATTTTTTACCTTAAAATAAACATTACTATCTACTGAATAATCATACTCTTTTCTTGTATGCTTTGTTGTACTTATTCCACGCATATAATAACCCTTTTCCTTTTTTATTAATTCAGCATTTTCAGTAACAACTCCGTCTTTTCCATATTGTATCCAAGTATTGTCTTCTTGCTTTACAAAAAATGGTAATAACACAGGATTGCCTGTTTTTTTTACAATAATATCTGTATCATCTGAAATTCCCTTATAATGACCTCTATCAACAACAATTCCATTTAAATTTAACTTTTTATTTTTTGGTTTAGAGAGAATTATCTTTTTTTCTCTGCGTTTTCCGACAAATAAAGTTACTGAATTTTTTATTGATTTAATATGTGTAGATTTTTTGTTATTTTCAAAAGACAAACCTATGAAATCTTTTTCATGAATAGAAATGTATAACTTGTTTAATAGTTTTTTTAATGTAATTGGCACCAACCAAATGCAATATTCATAATTATCATTATAACTTTTTTCTATAAATTTCTTTGCCAAATTACTATTAAATCCATAAGGAGGATTAAATCCAATAAAGTTAAATTCTTTTTGTGATTTTTCTCTCAACCAATCTTTTTGAAAAACCATTTCTCCATTAAAAGAAATATCATATCCTACATAGTCATCAATAATACTATTCTGTTTTAACTTTAATGCTAATCTATTATCTCCTGCTGAAGTATCCAAAAACATTAATTTACTTGGTAAACTTTTTTTTAATTTAAGTTGTTTTAATACTGGTATGACAGTTTCATCAATGAATTGACTATTCGTAAAAAAAGCCTCATTTTTATTGTTTATTTTATATTTTCCTGTAAATGTATATTCTTTTTTGAGCATATAAATTTACTTACTTATTTTAATTTTCCAATAATAACAAATTTTCAAATCCAGACTCTGGTTTATATTTTAAAATATCTAATTCTTTTTTTGTTGTTGGAAATTCCTCATAACCATAAATATCTTGTAAACACAACCATTCAAATAAACCTCCAGGATATAAATAAACATTTGTAAATCCTAAATTGACTAATTGTTCATATTTTTTGAAAAGTGATACTTCATTTGAATTTTTTCCATATAATATTATTTTAACATTTTTCTTATATTTCAAACAACTATTTATTATAGCTTCTTCTTTTTTTATATCTATTGTGTTTGATATTAAACATTCTTGATCATCTGCTTTTAATGTATTTATTAATATAAATTTATTTGGATTGCGTAATATTTGTTTAATATCTTCAAAATTAACTTTTTTTATATAAGAATGTCTTTGACCCATTAATAAAAATATAATATAATATTTTAAATATTTTTTAACATATTATGTTTTAAAATATTTAACGAGCATCATAATCTAATTCACATATAGCCTTCTTTTTTAAATAATTTCCCCACCATCCCGATATCCATTTTTTTCTTCCATTTTTATCTATTCTACTATGTTTTCCTACCCAAGCTCCAGCATTTACTCTATTGTATTTTGTTTTTCTCTCATAATAACCATGACTTCCTCTGCCATATCCTTTTCTACCAGGTCTACCTAAACAATATTTTTTTAAACAACCACCTCCTCTTTGCCAATCTCGATTCCTGCCTCTTGACCAACTAAATCCATGACACATACCATCTCTATTACATAGTCTTTTCATTGTTCTTAATCTAATATTACCATAACATCTTATATTATCACAATGTGGCCAAGCACTATAATACTTTAACCTCATTTCAGTTTTTTTTGGATTTATACACCAATCATGTGTTGTTAAACTTCTAGTAGATCCACTAACATTATTAAATCTTGTTGTCTTACACCCGGGTACCCTTAAATAATTTCTAGAACGAGTGTAACTTCTTTGTAAACAAATGTTTCCTCCTTTACAATCACTTGTTCTATCACAATCTCCATGACATTCAGGTAATTTAAATCTTGGGTTATTTCCACGATTTACAGGTTTATAATATTTATCACCTTTCATAAAACGCCATCTATTCCTGAAAAAAAAGTTTCTAATATAATTATAATTACTTCCACTCATATTAGCTAATTTTCCTCCATATTTTTTTTCACATGTTTTTTTTGCTGAACGTATACCCTGTTCTTTATTAACTAAAACTAATTTAGGTCTACATTTACCACCCCAATAAGTACATGTTTTATTTCTATTACATTGATATCTATTAGAAAGTTGTGAACATGATGCTCTACCTCTCATCGTATTTTCTTTTTTTTGTATACGTCTGTAAATATAAGTTAAATAATAGTCTTTTGGTATAACTCTCCAAAATGGAAAATTAGGATGTTCATAAACTTGTTTTGTAATATATCTATCATTTTCTAATCTTAATTCTAAATTCATTCCATTTGCTGCTTTCGCTGTTAATAAATTAGCATTTTTCATTAACTTATTTTTAAGAAACCTATATCTAGATAAATCAACTTTACCATTACTATTAATAAAATTATTATCATTTTTGGCCCAAAATTTCTTTAATTCATCCGCAAAATCTTCATAACACATTTTAACCCATAATTTTTTCATACCGCCATCATTATCTTGCCATAATTTTAATTTTGGCATTATTTTTCCATACAAATATAAGGATGATAAATAAATATTATCTAATGGGTGAATAGCGGATGATTTAAAATTATATCTTAATCCATTTGCGTTAAATAATCTTGATATATTATTATATATTCTCTTTTTTTGTATAAGTTTATTTCTAAACTTTTTATTAGACCAATCATAATGAACACCGGCTCTCCAAGATTTATCATTTTGTACAGGCCAATAATATGAATATGTGCTGCTATTTTTTGGATTATATCTTGGATGTGTTTTTGGTAAACCTAAATTTATTAATATACCATCTATACATTCTTTTGGTCTAGGATAATTGTATTTTTTTTGTCTAAATCTATCCTCACAAGGATTTGGTCTTTTTCCATAACAAGTTAAATTATTTAAAAGTGACGAAAATAAATTTTGTCTAGGATGGTCAGATTTATTTTGATCATATGTTCTATCGTATTGTATACTTGTTTTTGCTTTTTCACCTATATTATTAACAGCTTTCTCTACACTCGGAATCCAAGCACGATTCCATGTTTGAAAAGTTGAAGCATATGGTAAATTACTTCTTACTCTTCTTTCTATTATACCATTACAGCCATATTTTGCTTGTGCCTCATCTTTCCAAATTTGATTATAACATTCCTCTGTATGACCTCCAGGTTTACTTCCCATAAAATTTTTAAAGCATGGAAACATTTGTTCCAATTCTTTACATTCTCCTGCATTTTTTAATAATTTTGCATTAGCACTAATCTTTTTTTTCTCTCTCCAAATTTTAAATTCTTTTGTATTTGGTGTTTTATAATAACCGGTTTTAAAATAGTTTCCATCTTTTTTTTGTATTTCTCTAGGCCATGGACAATAATCATCTTTATATTTTGGTTCATTTTGGTCTTGACCTTTACCACCTTTTCTTACCATTCCTTCTCCCTCACCATCTCCTTTTCTTCCAGAAAAACACCATCCACATAAAGGTGTTCCATCAGGTCGTTTATATTTTGCTAATTGACCACAATTAACAACACTTTTACATATTTCTTGTTCGTACATTTTTTGAGTATCATGTTGAACTCCTTTATTTACTTGTTTTCTAAACATATCTTTAAAAGTACTTATTGGATTTGGATAACTAGCAAAAATATTTTTAGATTGAGACGTTCCTCCTTTTCCAACTTCTCCAGGTTTTAACCAATTTTTACAAACTTTTTTTCCTATATTTCCAAAAGGTCCAGAACTATCCCCATAATATACTTTTTTATCATCAAAACAAAATCCACAGCCTTTTTCACCATCAATAACATCTTCTGGTATTTTTTTAATTCTATTTCTCCAATCTTTTACATCATTTACTACTTTACACTTTTCTATTTTTTCATGATAAACAGTATTTTCCATTTTTTGATATCCTTCACATATTTTGCTTTTTTTAAGTTTATTATTTTTCAATACATTACATTCTCTTTCTCTACCATCTGTAGGAAAAACGATAAATTTATCATAGTAATAATTTAAATTATCCTGCCTAAATTTTTCTTGATTCATCATTGAAAAACCATCTCTAAAAAATAATTGGATAATACACATTAAAAATATTAATATTAATATCGTGATTAATGTTAATTTCATATTTTAGTTTACTTATATATTGTTAACAATAAAATTTAATAATATATAATTAATGAGCTGCTATAAAACGATTATTTATATTAGGGTCCCTTCTCTCGTAACTCCCGCTACCATACTTTTTCCCCCAATGATAACCAAATGATTTTCTGTATCTCCAATCTCGCCATCTTCTATTTGGCATTTTACCTTTAATTAAATATATTACATCAAGAATACTTGGTCGCCTATTGTATTTTGATTTATTTATCCATTTTTGCATTCCTCTTCTAGTTACTTTTCCTCTATTATTTGTTGGTGCACCATATTTAATTAAAGCTTTATTTACAGCACTTCTTCTTGATTCTCTAAAATCTCCCCAGTTTTTATACATTTGTTTTGCATTTTTTCCACCTCTTCCAGTGTATACGATTTGTCCTCTATGCATATTACAACCTTGACCACCAGTATTTACTTCTTTAGTTCTACATCTACCATTTCTACGTTGACACTTTTCTAAATCTTGATATAATATTCCTCTTGCTCGATTTCCTTCAAAAGCCAAATTATATCTTGATTGATTATAAGCACAAGAAGTGTTAAATGCTCTTAAATTTAAATTTCTATATAAACCCCCTATGTTACGTTTTCCAAATTTACAATCTTTACCAAATACTTTTAAACTTTTTACAACACCATTTTTAAAAATACTATTTGGTATATATTTACCAATTTTTGTTCTATAAACATTATTTGACCAAGTTCCTCCCATTTTTTGACCACCTCTTCTCCTATTGCAATTTCTAGCTGACCCATATTTATTAGGAGTCCATCCACCCCAACATTCTCCACCATATTGTAATCCAGCATATGGAAATCCACGTTCTCCTGCTTTTTTTATACATTTTTTGGTATCATTTATTCTACCCATAAAATAAGGTAAAGCTCTACGTCTACGATCTCTATAACATTTTCCATTATAAAATCCTTTTATTCTTGGAATATATGCTGTTGAATTATCTAATAATGCAAAATTACCATTTCTAATACTCCATCTATTATCACTCGCTAATAATCCACATTTTGTACCCCTAGCCATCTGTCTTTTTAATTCTTTATTAACAGTTGTTTTAATACAAGAGCTTCCACATTCTTGTTTACAAAATGTATCTGCTTTACCTCGTTTAAAATCATCTTTACACATTGTATTTTTGTCATAATAACTATAAAATTTACCTTTTCTTGGTCCTCTTCCACACATCCATACACCTTTGTGTTTATTTCTAGGATCACCAGTACAGTTATATGTTAATGGATAATCATTTAATGCAGCTTCTTTTCGTTTATCACACCTTAAATAATCGCAACCAGTTGTACCTTTTTTTTTACATTCTGAAACCTTATATAATCTTTTTTTAGAATAATGACCAAATCTATTATTTTTATAACCACCATATGTATTTTTTAACCAAGTAGAAGGAGTCATGTAATCCCAACTTTTTTCGCCTCTATTCCAATACCACGCTGGCCAACCAAATTCTTTACCTATTCTAACTACACGGCTATCACTAACAATTGATGGGAATCCTCTTGTTTTAAAACGTTTTTTGTCTTTGCCTCCACCAGGACTTCCTTTATGTGTCCACATAACTCTTGGTCCTCTCCAAGAAGAATATGCTACAACCACACCTTTATAATATTCACTAGTAGAAGAATTATCATTTCTTTTTAACCTAACAATATCACCTACTTTTGGAAATTTATATGGTCCTAAATCATCACCAAAACATCTTCGCCAAGCATCTCTAATACCAATAGGTGAAACTTTTGTTCTTGTAACATCTCTTCTTTTTATATAAACAGTTTTGCCTCTTCCTGGGACATAATCATACCAGTTATGTTCTTTTTCGAATTTTTTTGCTTCTTTTACATATGATTCTACTTCCTTACGCCAATTTTCATGTGCCCAAATTCTTCTATTTCTTCTATTTGGTTTATATTTACCATCTGAACAACCAGCATCATGCCATATTTGCAAAGCTTGTTCTAAATTATAATCATATATTTCCTGATTTGCTCTTGGTTGTTTGTTTCCTTTAACCTCAAAATTCTCTTTTTTATTTTTAATATAAAAATATATAATTCCAATAATTGATATAACTATTATAAATAATATAATTTTCATTTGTATAAATTATATTATGATAATATTTTTACAGACTAAAATAAATTAAGTAAATTTCTTTTTTCTATTTTGACCAAAACATCTTTTCCAGAATTTATCTATTTGATACATGTTATATCTTCTTCTTGGTGGTTTTTCATGTGGTTGATCCCATGATGTACGTTTATTATAATCTTTTTGAAAATTTAAAATGGGTAAATTTATCTCCGATTGCATTTCACCACTTAATCTATAATAAGGCATATTTCTATAAGGGGATGATCTATAATAATTCGCTCTAGCATTATTATCATTATATTTTGTATTGCACTGTACTTTAATATTATTTAATGTAAACGGTGCTTGCCATAAAGAATTTAAACATCTATCATTATGTGCACCATTAGCACCAGTAGCATTTCCTTGTGCATCTGGTTTTTCACATTCAGGACAATTTCCAGCTGTTATTAATTCTTTAAACCAAACACCACCACCCAATCTAGCTGGTTTAGCAACACCTAAATCCTTACAAGTATCTCCTTTTATTTTTGTTGGAAATTTCTCTTTTTTATCAGGATATTTTAAAACTTTTGCACTATTTTTTACTTTTGCTTTTGAATCACCAGGACACCAACCACATAATCTTCCTATCTTACTCCCTTCTTCCATTTGTGTACAATTTTTAACATTATCGCATAACAATTGCTCTTTCATTTTTTTGCAATCATATACAGCGGAATTTCCAGACGTCCACATATTTCCTCTAGTATTATGTTTTGGACAAACATCTGGAGCCATTTTATCCCCCATATTATAATCAAATTTATTCGTGGTACCACAATATCCACATTGAGGATTTAATTTTAACTGATCACATTTTGTTAAACTTCTACATTTGTCAACATCTTTTTTTGTTCTTGATAATGTTTGGTTGTCATATCCTTCAACTGTATTTTTATAAGGAACTAAAACATTATTAGAATCTAACATTATGAAATCATTAAAATCTTTATAAGATAAATCTTTTAATATTTGTTTTGTTTTACTTTCTTTATCACCTGTTTCTAATCTATATCTAATACTATCTTTTCTAAATCTATTTTGTAATTTATATTTTTTTATTAAATCAAATGTTTCTTTTAATATTTTTCCCTTTTCTCCAATAATTTTATAAATTTGTAATATTATTATTAAAATAAAAACTATACCTATGTAAATTAATTTCATTATTATATACATAATAATAATAAAATTATTTAAATTCAACAATAATTTGCACTTTTTCTTTTTTTATACTTTTAGATGCAAAAATAGATAATTCTTCACGTTTTTTTCTTGTTTTATTTGTTTTTTTTGATTTATTATTTTTTGAAGTGCTATTCCTACTGTTCATATCTTTATTTATATCTTCAATATTTTTTTCTATATAGCTTAAAATATTGTTCTCAATTATCCATCTAAAAAAATTTAATTGTCCAATCGTTGTTTCCATTAAATTATCATCATCATATGGTATTGTAATTCTATCCCATCTACAAAAAGGATCAAATCTTTTTTTTGAATATGCTTTTAATTTTAATTTATAATCCAAATAAACTTTAAATCTTGTGTCTTTTGTTTTTATAATAGTAAAGTGTTTTTTACTATAATTTGTAACAAACCAATCTATTAAACGAAGAGATATTTTACTTTCACCATTTATAATTGGTAAAATCTTATCTATATTATTATTTTTATTATAAAATTTCATTAAATTTTCTAGTAATATTGTATTTTGTGTCGCGTATCCGCTACTTTTTCCCATATCAATACTTTTTATCTATTTATTTTTTTAAATACTTATTTTTTTAATACTTTTTCTTCATTTAAGTTATTAATTTCTTTACTATTTTTTGGTCTTAAATAATTGTCTTGCTTATTTATATTTTCTATATAACTATCTTGTTCTATAAATGGATTTAAATTTCCACTGTGTACAACTGTTCTGTTATTTAACCTTTTTTCTAATATAAATCTATTATTATTTTTGGTGCCTAGGTTTTGACTAATTTGTTCTCTAAAATTTATATGATCTAATTTTAAATTATATTTATTATTTCCTGAATATTTTTCAAAAAAACGATTATTATTTTTCATTTTATTTAATTCAATATTTCTAGCTATTCTTGTTTCTAACATAATATTTTTTTCATCTCTCTTACTTTTTTGCATTTTTTCATTTTCATTATTTTTCCAATATGAGTAAGTATAATTCATAATTATATAAAAGAAAATATATATTATTATTACTCGCATTTTTTTATAACCATTTGCTTCATAAATTTAAATGCTTCTTCCCCTCTTCTTCTTTTTTGTAAATTACATCCTAAACAACTTATTACTACATTATCTTTATTATGTCCCAAATTATTATCTATTCTATCCAATGTCCACATCATTTTCTCTCTAATATTTTTATAAAATAATAAACATTGATTTTTACAATAATTACACTTTAATTTAGATATCACTAATTTTTCCATTAATTCTTCTATTTTTAAAAAATCTTTTTCATTAAATCTCTTCTTTTTTTTATCTTGTTGTTTATAATTACTTAATTTTTTTGTTAATTCTGTTTTTAATTTTTTCGAACAATCAAAATCATTATTTAAATATAACATGTTTATGTATTTAATATGATTACTTTTTTTACATAATTCATTACTCCAATTTATACTTTTTTTATTTTCAGCTACTTTTTTTTCAAATTTTATTTTTTTCATATATTTTAAAATGATATAAACTTTTCACAATAATATATATATTAATGAAATCTAAAAAAAATAAAGACGATTGTACTGAATTAAAAAATATTAAGTATCAAAATATGCTTTTAAGTAATACGAAAATTTCAGAAGATATTGTCGAAAATATTAACAATATTGAATTATTTTTAACGAATGAAAAAAAACAAAATAAAAATAAACCATGGAATAAAATTGGAAAAACAAAAAAAATAAAAATTATAAATGAATTTATAAAAACATATTCCAAGACTAATAAATATAATAAAATTAAAACAACCGCATTAAAAAATTTTTTATTTAATTGTATTGAAAGAAAAAAATTACAAAAAATAAAAGATGTTGTTTACAACAAAGAAAAAGAAATTATATTAGATATTCCTAATTTAAATTATAATGAAAACACAAAAAAATTCTTTATAAAAAAAAATGACAAAAAAATGTCAACACTAAAGCATTTAGCACCTAAATCCAAAAAGAAAAAATTAAGAAATAAGAAAACTGAAAAACAAAAATCTAGGAATAAAAAAAAATAAATTAAATTGATATTAAAATAATTTATTATATTTAATATAAATAATATTTATATTAAATGTCAATTTTTTGGGATGACTTACCTAATTTAGAAAATATAGTAAGTAGTTTCAATGTTAAAAAATTTAACAATAAAAATATAGAAGATTTTAAAGAAAGTGTTATGTTTTTCATAGATGATTACATTAAAAGTAATCCACGAGATTATGAAGAATACTCTTTTCGAAAAATATTATACAAAAATATTTATGATATTATTATTCATGCATATGGGTGCATAGTTGATAGTATAAATTTATCTATAGATATAATCTTAAATGAATGTATTGATTTATACTTTTTAATAAATGATAACCCACGCTCATTTAAAAGAACATTCATCATTAATGAACCTGATATTAAACATGTTGATAGTATTTTTAAAAAAATTAAAGAAAAGGTTCAACCTGACCAAAGAACACCAGAATGGTATAATTTTCGATGGAATATGTTAACAGCTAGCAGTATATACAAAGCTATTGACACACAAGCTAAACAAAATGAACTTATTGTAGATAAATGTAAACCTATTAATATAAAAAAATATACCAATGTTAACACTGAAACAGCTTTTCATTTTGGGCATAAATTTGAACCATTATCAACTAATTTCTATGAATATTTATTTAAAACAAAAGTTGGAGAATTTGGTTGTATTAGCCATGATAAACACAAATTTATAGGAGCTTCACCAGATGGTATTAATATTGATAAAACTAACAAACGATATGGTAGATTACTAGAAATAAAAAATCCTAAATCTAGAGAAATTACAGGTATACCAAAAAAAGAATATTGGGTCCAAATGCAAATTCAAATGGAAGTTTGGGATTTAAATGAATGTGATTTTTTGGAAACAAAATTTGTTGAATATGAAAATGAAAAAGAATTTAAAAAAGATGGCGATTGGTATAGTACTAAAGATAATAAATACAAAGGTATTTTTATACAATTCTATCATGATAGTAAACCACATTATGAATATCCTAAATTTTATTTAACGCCTAGCGAATTTGATGAATGGTATAATGAAATTATGGAAAAAAATTCTCATATGACATGGGTAAAAAATATTTATTGGAAATTAGATGTATATAGTTGTATATTAGTACCTCGAAATAAAAATTGGTTTGAAACTGTTTTACCTGATTTTAAAAAAATATGGGATATTATTTTAAAAGAAAGAAAAACTGGATGGAACCATAGATTACCTAAAAAAAAAGAAAAAAAAGAAAAAACAGAAAATAATACTAAACAAAAGGTAAGTATTATTAAAATTGACACAAGTAATGCTTAATCAGTTAAAGATGAACAATAAAAACCTACTCTAGTACAATCAAAACCAGGCATACAATGTTTGCTTTTTTTTTTTAATTTGTTATTTTCTTTATATAATGCTCTGCATATTCCACCATCATAATTTTCATTTCCACATGGTATTGGTGGATATTTAACGTTATTTGTATTTTGTTTAAAATTTCCTACTCTATTATCTTTTAATTCTCTTTTAACTGCTTTATCAAAAAACTTTTCTTCTGGGGAAGAAGATGTTATAAAATACTTTAAAAATGCTCCGTCATATGCATCTTCTAAAGCATTTCCAAAACCTTCTTTTTCTTTAAACATTATTACACCTATTCCCAACAAAATTATTAAAAGCAAACATTTATTTAAATAACTTGATGAACCTTTCATTAATATATTAATATATAATATTAATATGTTATTTTTTTGAAAATTGATTTTTATAAATTATAAAACAACTATTTAAAATAAAAATCGAATATATTAAATATACTATGAAAAAAAACAACGACCAAAAAAATGAGGATTTTGTCATTAAACGTTCTGGAAAAAAAGAAGTTATTTCTTTTGATAAAATTTTGAATAGAATTAAAAAAATAGGTAAAGAAAACAATTCTAATTTAGATGTTAATTATACATCTCTTACAGTTAAAATTATTGATAGACTTTATCCAAACATACCAACAACATTAATTGATGAACTAACAGCTCAACAATGTGCTTCTTTATCAACAACACATCCTGATTATGGAACTCTAGCAAGTAGAATTTTAATTTCAAATCATCATAAAAATACAGATAATAATTTCTTTAAAGTTACTAAACAATTATATAATTTTAAAGATGTAAATGGTGTAAATCATCCACTTGTATCAAAAAAATATTTTAATGTAATTAAATCAAACAAAAGTACTATTCAATCTTGGTTAAATTATGATAGAGATTATTTATTGGATTATTTTGGATTCAAAACTTTAGAAAGAGCTTATTTAATGAAAGTTAACAAAAAAATTGTTGAACGTCCTCAACATATGTGGTTAAGAGTTGCTATTGGTATTCATGGAAAAGATTTAGATAAAGCTAAAGAAACTTATGATTATATGAGTCAAAAATTCTTTACTCATGCAACACCAACCCTTTTCAATGCAGGTACAACCCGTTCTCAATTAAGCAGTTGCTACTTGGTTGGAATGGAAAGTGATAGTATTTCTGGTATTTACAATACTCTTGCTGATTGTGCTAATATTTCTAAATGGGCTGGTGGTATTGGTCTTCATATTCATAACATTAGATCATCTGGTTCACATATTAGAGGTACCAACGGTACATCTAACGGGATTGTACCAATGCTTCGTGTATTTAACAGTACAGCTAGATACTGCGACCAGGGTGGTGGAAAAAGAAAAGGTTCTTTTGCGATATATCTAGAACCCTGGCATGGAGATATTGAATCATTTTTAGATATGAAAAAAAACCATGGTGATGAAGAAATGAGAGCAAGAGATTTATTTTATGCTATGTGGATTCCAGACTTATTTATGCAAAGAGTTATTAAAAATGAACATTGGACCTTGATGTGCCCAGACCAATGTCCCGGATTATCTGATGTATATGGTGATGAATTTAATAAATTATATATTGAATATGAAAAATCGGGTAAAGGTATTAAAGAGTTACCTGCCAGAAAGATTTGGCTTAAAATTTTAGATAGTCAAATTGAAACAGGGACACCTTACTTATTATATAAAGACCATGCTAATAGAAAAACAAATCAAAAAAATCTCGGAACAATTAAATCTTCAAATTTATGTTGTGAAATTATGGAATTTTCTAATAATAAAGAAACTGCTGTTTGCAATCTTGCTAGCATTTCACTATCTAAATTTGTTAAAATGCCTAATCCAGAAATACAAGAATATAAATCTATTACAGATATTCAAATATACACAAAAACCAATTGTGGTCATTGTCACAGAGCAAAAAAATATCTAAAAAAATATGGATTTAAATTTACAGAAATTAATATGGATAATGATGAACATAGACATAAACTATATGAAAAAATTAATACAGAAGAAAAATTAGTAGATGACCAAAAAGTTAATACAGTTCCACAAATATATATTAATAATGTTCGTAAGGGAGGATATTTGGAATTAATAAAACTTATAAAACCTGTATATGATTTTGATAAGTTATATAAAGTTACTAAAATTGTAACTAGAAATTTAAATAAAGTTATAGATATTAACTTTTATCCTACGCCAAAAACTGATTTATCAAATAAAAAACATCGCCCTATTGGTATAGGAGTTCAAGGATTAGCTGATACATTTGCCTTAATGAATCTTCCTTTTATTTGTGACGAATCTAAAAAATTAAATCAATCTATTTTTGAAATTATATATTACGCAGCATTAGAAGAAAGTGTTGAAATAGCTAAAATAGATGGACCATATTCAACATTTAAAGGTTCTCCTGCTAGCAATGGTATACTACAATTTGATATGTGGAAAAATACAAATCATTTAGTTAAATGGTTAGACTGGGATAATTTAAAAGAAAAAATTAAAACACATGGTATTAGAAATTCTTTATTATTAGCTCCTATGCCTACTGCATCAACTTCACAAATCCTAGGAAACAATGAATGTTTTGAACCATTTACTAGCAATATTTACGTTAGACGTACATTAGCTGGTGAATTTGTTGTTGTGAATAAATATTTAATAAGAGAATTAATAGATAATTATGAATGGAATGATGATATAAAAAATTCCATTATTAAAAATAATGGTTCTATACAACATTTAACTAATTTACCAAAACACATTAGAGAAAAATATAAAACTGTTTGGGAAATGTCTATGAAAAATATTATTGATTATTCTGCTGATAGAGGTCGTTATATTTGTCAAAGTCAAAGTTTAAACTTATGGATGAAAAATCCCGTATATGATAAACTTACTTCTATGCATGTTTATGCTTGGAAAAAGGGTTTGAAAACTGGTTTATACTATTTACGAACAAAAGCCAAAGCAGCTCCTCAACAATTTACTATTGAACCAGAAAAAAAAAATAATTTTAAAGAAGAAGAGGATGAAGGTTGTTTAATGTGCTCTGGTTAATCATCGTCATCGTCATCGTTATCATCCATAGAATATTTTTCAAAAATCCCCAACTGTTTTGTTAATCTTTCATCACTATTTATTTCATCATGAATACTATATTTTTTTATAGTATCTTCAAAAGAAGAATTATTTAATTCATTATCTATATTTTCTTTTATAATATTTATTGATACTTGATTATCTAAAAAATTACAAAGATTTAATAACTTAAAAATTAAATTTGTCTCAATATTTTCTAGAAAATCTTTTATTTCATCATTTAAATGTTTTGCTTGTGTCTCAAATATAATTTTACAAAATTCAATATATTTATTAAATATTTTTGAAGAAATCCATTTTATATCTAAAGCATCATCTTGTTTTGTTTCTCCACGAGTAAAATCATGATCTTCATCAAAATACATTTTACGAATTAAATTTGAATACTTTGCAATGTAATCTTCTATTTCTATATAGCAATCTTCCAAGTTTATACCAATCATTTTAAAAAATCTATAAAAAAATATTATTATATAGATTTTTTCAATTTAATTTACGATTAATTCATTATAACTTTTATGAAATATTTGAACATTATCATTTTCAAAATTCACAAAATTCTTATTGTTTAATAAATCTTTATTAAAATAAATTTTTATAAAACATCTTAAACATACATAAACATCATTTAAAGAATTATGAAGATTTCTTAAATTTTGATTAAATAATGTTTTGTGTAAAAATTCTAACTTAACATATTTCTTAAATCTTTTTATGGACCGTTTCATCGTACAATATCTCCGTGTGTTTATTTGTGAAAGAACATTTGTTCCATAATTTCTAATTGTTTCTACCGCTATTATATTTTCATCGAATTGTATATTATGTGCAACAATTAAGTTACAATTTGCACAATCCATTAAAAACATTCTTAAAATTTTTTTTATATTTTCTCCTTTTTCAAGCATCATTTCATTTGTAATTCCATGTATATTTATTGAATCTTCTGGTATAGTTATATTATTAGGTAAACGTATAACATAATCATTTATAGATACAATACTAGAATCTGCAACATCATATACAACCCAACTTATTTGAACTATATAAGGCCAATCTTCAGTATTAAATAAACTTTGATTTCTTTTTTTTGGTAAACCAGTTGTCTCTGTATCAAAAACTAAAATACGCATTTTTTTACTATAAAAAAATAATTTATATATTTATATTATTTCAATTTATATTTTAATTTATATTTCAAATTTGGGTAATGTCATTAAAACTATTTCATTATTATAATTATAGAAATCAAATGACAAAAATACTTCACTATCATTTTCTTTATTTCTTATTGTTAACTTTTTAGATAAATTACTATTATTTTGTTGTAAAAGTGTTTTTGCATAATTATTAATTATATTTTTTTCAAGTATAAAATAATAACTATTTGCGGCGGTATTTTTTGGTTTATCTAATATTGAAGGTTCATGTTGATTATTTATTGTATTTCTATTTATATCATCCAAAACATAATTACTTGGATTTGTTGTTTCTATTAAAATAATATGAATATCATTTTTAAAATTACCATTTCCAATATCATAATTAAACCAAATATCTCTTAAAAATATACCCCTTACAATATTATCTGTATTTTCTTCAATTACAAATCTTTTGGGTGTAATATACCATTTCTTATCATGTTTATTATCATATAGTGCTAAAATGTAGTGTGACATGTTTAATGAATAGTTAATTGTATAATTAAATAATTATTAATTATAGTTATTTCAATTTAAATTTTTTATTTAACACTCTACCTCTACAAATATTAAATGACATTCTATGCCATGGAGATACACCGTACTTTTTTATACCTTCTATATGTTTTTTTGTACCATATCCTTTATTATTTCTTAAATCATAATATTCATCTAATAAAGGATATTTATCACACATTTCTTCAATATATCTGTCTCTGGAAACTTTTGCTAATATTGAAGCTGCAGCAATAGAAGCATATAAATTATCACCTTTTACAACACATCTATGAGGAATAATTTCATTATTTTCAGTAAATATTTGAAATTCACTACCATCTACTAATATAAAATCTGGTTTTACATCTAATGCATGGAGAGAATTATGCATACAATCATATGTAGAGTTATATATATTTTGTTTGTCAATATATACTTCATCTTTATAACTAACTTTATAATCTATTGCATTATTTATAATAAAATTATACGCTATCTCTCTTTTCTTTTTTGATAATTTTTTACTATCTTTAATAAAAGGTTTATTAAATGTATCATCATTTGGTATTATTGCAGCAGCAGTATATACTCTACCAAATAAAGGTCCTCTTCCTGCTTCATCCACACCTGCTTCTAATAATTCTTTGTTAAAATAAGTATGCAACATTCTTCTTATCATTACTTATAATTTTTTATTTAATATTTTTAAATATAAAATAAAATAATATTTAACGCCAAACCATATTTGTTCCTGTATTTGTTATAAAACTAGAACTATCATTTACCAAATGACCTGAATCTTTAAGTGCACCCGAAGTCATTTCTGTAATATATTTGTTATTAAATGCTTTAATACCTGTCATAATTTCATTTCTTAATATAGGATAGCGTCTACTATTATATGTTCTTGTTTCTGGTTCTTGAACCGTATCTACAATACTTATTACACCCGCCATAGATGAATGATGCTGACAGTTGTAGTATAATGTATTTGGAGCGTCATTTGGTACAACAAATGTTATTGTACCCGAAGCTGTACCATTACCAGTAACACCAGATGAATATTCTTTATTACTATCACTACCTGTTGTGTTCTCTTTATTTATTCTAAATGGATGACCAGTTGCATTAATGTCAAATGTGTATGTTGTACCACGTTTTAATGTTAGACTTGGGTTATCTGTTGAACCATATTCTTTAAATCTATAAGATGATGCACCATTCGCTTCTACTTCGAATGTCGTATATTGACTCTCGTCTTGAAGACCTTCTTCCCAGTGATAAAGTTTAGTACCTGTGCCAAAATTATTTTCTATTGGAGCACCTTCCAAGTTTTCTATATCCAATGTCATGTTGTATGGTGAAGCTTCCAATGTTGTTTTATTGGAATTTAATAATTCCTTATATCCTGTTACACCTTCACTTCCTACATATAAAAAGTTTGTTTCATCTAATAATGTGTCATCCTGTGTTCCTACTAATTCAAATATATGGAATAATTCATGAACAAATGTACTTGTAAAAGTTAATTCTGCTGTATCATTTAATGTTCCCTGTGTTGTCAAGTCTAATGAATCTTGATTAATCTTCATTTTTTGTGAAGCATAACTTGCTGTAGCCAATGTTAATGTACTACTAAAATCACCTTCGGGATGTTTTCTAACCAAAATATTGTAATCCTTCTTATATCTATTAATTATACTATTACAAATCTGTGTTGTTTTATCTATTACAGGTTTTAAGTCAGCATCAACGTAATATATCTTTAATTGTGTTGAAACAATATTAATTGTTCCAATCATGGCTGTATGATGTTGACATCTGTAATATAAAGTATCAGGTGCATCAAATGGAACCTTAAATGATAATATTCCACTTTCTTTTCCTTGTGCATTATCACCCGTTACTGATACTGAATTTTCAGTATGTGTTAGACCTGAACTATATAATATACCAGATGCAGCTTCGGAATTATTTGTTTGAATTTTAAACGGATGTCCAGTTACATTTAATGTAATAGTATAAGTAAATCCTCTTTCTAATGTAAGTGTTGGGTTGTCTGTTGTTCCATATACAGAAAAGAGATAAGATGAACTACCATTTGCTGTTACTGTAAATTCTTGCTTATCAGAAACAACTGCTGTTGGCCAAGAAGTAGCACTTTCTTGATTACCTGGAGTATCTGTGTATGTTATACTAGCTTTAATTCTTTTTCCTACATCTGCATTGACTAGTGTATATGTAAGTCCTGTTGTAATTTCAACAGAAGTTTGATTTGGTTCTTCACCTGTAACTCTGTGCCATTTAACATCAGTTCCAGAATATGAACCACCATCATTATCAAGAACACCTACTGTCAATACTTCACCTTCTTTAGCTTCACCTTCAATATAAATAATACCATTATTTGTACTAGATAATCCTGCTTTTGTTGGTAAATCTAATTGCTGTACATCAAAAGCTGTTAATGTCAATTGATTTGACTCATTGTTTTGACTATCTGTAACTTTAACCCAAATATCATTAAATGTTCCTTCTTTTAATGAAGAAAATCTTATCTTATTATTTCCTTCTATTGCTGATGTTGTTGATGTAAATTCATAATTACTACTTATTGTTCCTGCTGTATTTGAAGAAAAAGTATATTCAGGTGTTGGATTTATAGAACTTTGAACTGCCGTAACTTCTGCAATTACAACTCCTACAGGAGCGGTAATTTCAAAACTATCTAATGTTAATTGTGCTGAAACATTTCCTGCTGCATCAGTGACTTTTACCCAAACATCATTATATGTTCCTATAGCCATTGCATCAAAAGTAATTGTATTATTACCATTTACTGCTGCTGTTGTTGTTGAAAAAGATTTATTACTTGTGATTGTACCTGCTTCATCACTACTAAAAACAAATGTTGGTGTTGTATCATCACTAGGTGTTGCTACTTGCGTTACTGCTTGTAATGTGGGTGCTGTTACATCAGCAACACCAACTAACCCAGAAGTATACTCTAAGGATTCTTGGTTACCATCATAATCCATATAATTCACATAAATACCTATATTATTATTTTCATCATCACCTACTAATGTATACTTATTTTCTACAGTATTTGTTTTACTTGTCATAGTAACATTATTAGTAGCTAATGTAGTAACACCCGAATCACTAATTCTTTCCCAAGTAAATACAACTACGGTATTAATATCAATATCATTCAAATCTGTTAGTGTTGCCGTTATTTCATTTCCTACATTAAATACACCACTTATTGCAAGATTAGAACCTAAATTAGTTCTAGGAGATATTTGTTTGTTATTACTAGAAACTAAATCAGTTACTGTATTATTTTTATTATCAGTATATGTTACTTTAACACTCACATATTTACCAACAACATCTCTAGTGATTGTATATTTATTTGTTATTGCACCAGTAATATCACTTGGTGATGACATGTCAAAACTATCAGAGTAAAACCATTGATAACCAGTTATTGAATTAATTCCTTCAGGATCTGTTAAATTAGCTGTTAATTCATCATGAACTTGTGAATTACCAGTAATATTAAGAGTTCCTAATGTATCTACAACTAATGATGTATTAGTACTTGTTATATCTTCATTAAAACCAGCGTTATCAGTGTACGTAACATTAACATTTATTAATTTACCATAATCATCATTAACAATAATATATTGTTTATTTGTTTCACCTGCAATGTCAACACCATCTCTTGACCACTGATAAGTTATTTGTGATTCATTTGGTACACCATCCAAATCTGTTATATTTGCAGTTAAAATTTCAGTTAACTTAAATACACCGGTTATTGTTACTGAACCTGTTTGATTATCAGATAATATTGTAATATTACTATTATAATTATCACCATAACCAGAACCAGTATTATCTTCTACAGTTATATCTAAATTATCATTTATAACTAATGCTACATGAGCATCAGTTCTTCCAGATCTTTTATATGAATAAAATGTATTATAAGTATTTCCATATTTATCTTTAAAAACCAATTCACGACTCTGCATATTTGATGCTTCAACATCAAATAAATATGCTCCTTTAAAATTAAATTTGGGTTGTAAAAATGTATCACCATTAAACACAAATTTATTATTACTATTTGTTACTGTAAAACTAGATATTTGTCCTCCATTAGCTACTGTTGTTACCAAATTTGGTTGATAAAATACTCCCATACCAAAACCATGATATAAACAATAAATATAGTTTTCTGTATTTGTTGATAGAAATTCAACATAGCTATTACTCTGACCGGGTACACCACTAACAGTGATATTACTACTTAATGTATTCATCGAACCATTCTTATTTGAAAATCTAATTGGATGATTTACGTTTGAAACATGTTCTTGGTTAAATCTATATAAAGCATTACTTGCGTTACTATATGATATTAAATCTCCTAAATCTATTTGTTGATTATTATAATCACTTAATATATAATAATTGAGAGTTGGCGTTACTATTAAATTTGACACAGTTACATTATATACTTTGTAATAAATAGTTATTGTAAATGTTTTTCTTACTGAAGTTCCTTCCATATCAATTAAATCAATTTTAACATTTTGAATATTTGAAATTAATGAAGAATCAGGTGTTCCAGAAAATGTAATGGTATTACCACTAACAACAAAACTTAACCAATCAGGTTTTTCTAGAATTGTTGGTGTTATTTGAAAATTTACAGGATGTGAAAAATTAACAATGCTTGTATATAATTGACCAGCTTCTGCATAAGATTGGAGACTATTATCAAAAATAGCATCATATTTTTCTTTTATTGTACATGAACATCTTACTCGTCTATTATAAGCTTTTCTAATATTTGTTGGTACTGAACCAATTCCACCAACTAAAGCATTACTTCTATTCCCATCAACTTTTCCCATATTCATTGTTCGTAACTTAAATACAGGAGCTGAAGCATTTCTTTTTCTTATCCCGCCATTAAAACCATTTTTTACACGATTATGTGTCAATGCTGGCATTTTATAATATAGAAATATATTTTATAAAAAAAAATTTAATCTTTTTTTTTTTATAATTAATATTTATATAATGAAGCTTAAGAAATTACATTTATTCCTTATTTTATTAGCAGTATTAATATTAAGTTCTTTAGGTATTGGTGTTTTAGAAAATTTTGGTATTATTGAAGGAAATGAAAATTTAATGGATAGTAAGATTTCTTTAAATTCTGCAAAAAATAGAAAAGTTGGAAAAGAAAATCAAGCTCTTAAAAAGGGTTCAAAATATAATCCGTTTAACAATGTAAAATATCGCAATCTTTCAAAAGATAAAAAACCAATGAAATTTAGTGATTCAAATGGTGTTACTAAAAATGAAATTCCAGATGGCGATGAACATTTATATATATTAAAATCTGAAGTTGTTCCACCTATATGTCCAAAATGTCCTGATTTCCCAAAACCTAAATGTAATAATAATAAAGGTGAATGTCCTCCATGCCCTGCTCCACAAAGATGTCCTGAACCTGCATTTACATGTAAAAAAGTTCCTAATTATTCTGTCTCATCTGTTGATGGTGCTTTACCAAGTCCTATGTTTATGAGTAGTGGTGGAAATGGTGGAAATGGTGAAAATGGTCCTATACCAATGCTAAATTCATTTGCAAAATTTTCATAAAATAATATAGTTTATAAAATATTATTTTATAATTTCTTTTTTAAACATTTTTTATCTATTTTTAATGTTTTCTGTTTATTATCTTTAGGAACTATCCGTATTAAACATTTAGATTTTTTCCCATATAATGGATCTGTACAACCATTTTCTTTCTTTTTTTTTAATTCTATTTTTTTTATTCTTTCTTTTTCTATGTCAATTGTACACCTTGACCTAAAATTTTCATATCTATCTCTTACCTGACAGTAAGTTAAACCCGAACGTTTTCCTAACATATTATTTATATGCTCATGTAAATTAAACATCCATTTTGAAAAATTCTCTCTATTTTTTAACGCATTATTATTTAATGGGATAGCTTTTAAATTTTTTTTCATATTATTTCTACAATATTTACATGGTAAATTTGTTTTTAAACTATAAATAAAATTTTTATAATTTTTTTTATCTTTTTTTGAAGGGTTTACTGGATAATTAAATGACATCGTATGTAAGTAATGCCATAAACTAGGACCCCATACTGATGTTAACATACCATCACCACTATTATAATCATTTTTATTATAAGTTTTTTTTGTTTTTTTTTTGTTTCTTTTTTTATTTTTTCTAGTTTTTGGCATATATAATATTTATATATATATTTTATTTTACCATTTTTTTTATACTTTCTTCATTATTTTCTTTTTTATTTATTTTTATATTATATTTTTTCTTCCATAAAAATCTATAATAATCATAATCATTTTTAAATTTTTTTTTATCTATTGGAATTAATTTACCATTAAAAGTTCGTATCATTTAAATTAACTATTGTGTTGTATTTATATTCGTTAAAAATATAATCTTGAAATATTTAGATAATTTATAAATGAACTCTACATTAAATAAAATAAGACCTTCTGGAAAAAAATTTGTCATCATATTATTTTTAATAGCTATATTTTTAGGAGCTGCGTTCTATGTATACAACAAATATGTAGCACCAAAATTAAATCCTAACTTTGTTGCTAATGAAGAATATCATAAAGGAAATAGACCAGTTGAAACAGCAGAATTATATTTAATTTACGCTACTTGGTGTCCATATTCAAAAAAAGTTTTACCTATATGGAATCAATTAAAAGAAAAGTATGATAGAAAAGTTGTAAATAAATACTCTGTAGTATTTAAAGATTTTGATGGTGATAAACAAGAAAAAGAGATTGATGATATATCAAAAAGATTTAATAAAAAAATTGATGGATATCCTACAATTATTTTAGTTAAAAGTAACGAAGTTATTGAATTTGATGCAACACCAAATGAGCAAAATTTAAACGAATTTTTAAATAAAACATTATAAATTATTTAAATAATTTTCTATTTCTTCTTCTATATTATTTAATGTTGCTTTTCTATAAGAAATATCAGTTAACATATTATAAATATCATCTAATGAAGAATTGTTTGTATTTATATGAAAAATATTAACCTTTTTTAAATTATTTTGTTCATATACTAATATTTTATTATTAGCATATTTTCTTGTTAAACTTGTCATATATGTTAATAAATTTTTACAGTCAATATTTTCTGCTGTTCTGTTTACTTTTACATTTATACCTAAAATTTCACTAGAATTTTCTGTATTTTCTAAAGCTTCACATATAGGAAATCTACAAGAAAATGCACCATCATTATAACATATATTTTTAAACTTCATAGGTTTAAATATTATCGGTATAGAACATGACATATATATAGCTTCAAATACTTTTATATCAGGAGTTGTTTCATAATTAAATATCGTTTTTTCTAATGTATCAGTATTTGTTGAATAAATATGTAATTTTTTTTTTGATTTCAAAAAAAGTTCTTTTAATGTTATATCTAATGATATATCTTTTAATTTAAATAAGGGTTCCAATCCCTTTTTAAAAATATCTATATCATATATGCCACAATTATTATAAGCATTAAAAATTTTTGATGCATCCAAATGAAATAATTTATGCCATGGTCTAGATAATATATATTGATATATTGTTTCAAAATCAATATCAATACATAGTAGTAAACCTGATATAGAACCAGCAGATGTACAAAATATTTCTTCAATATTTTTTATATCAAAAAATTCTTTTTTTATAAAGTAATTAATTGTTTTAATTTGATGAAATATATAATATGTTCCTGAAGAAAATACTAATTTTTTTATCATTATAAATAAAAATATAATACATTATTTAAATGTATTTTTTTTCTAATTTTAAATAAATAATGAGTGATAAAATAAATTTAGATGATTTATATAAACAAAAACAGTTTTCTTTTGAAAAAAAAACTCAAATATATGAAAAAATCTTAAAAAGAGTACATAAAAAAATACAAACAAGTGCCAGAAATAAAAATAATATTTGTTTTTGTACTTATGTTATTCCTGAATTTATTTTAGGATTGCCAAGATACAATGTAGAAATATGTACTGATTATATTATTGATAAACTATTAAAAAATGGATTTCAGGTTAAATATACACACCCAAATCTTATTTTTATTTCTTGGCAACATTATATTCCATTTTATGAAAGACAAGAATATAAGAAAAAAACAGGTATATCTATAGATGGCTTTGGTAATGTTATAAAAAATAAAAAAAATAAAGCAAACAATGATAATCCTAATTCTTTACTATTAAAAGATGATAAAAATGCTAAAATTAAAAATAATAAAAAGATTAATTTTAAAGATACATCAAATTATAAACCTAGCGGTAAATTTATATATGATAATGAAATAATGATGTCAATAAAAAACCTGAATATATAAAAAATGTAAAAAAAATGAAATTTTTACATTTTTTTTTTCTTTAAAAAAACTGTTTAAAAATATTTTTCAAAAATGTTATGATATTGCTTTACATACAGAAATTTTAATTGTATTTTTATTATGATATTTTTTTTTTGATCAAAAATTTTTCAAAAGTATTTTCGAATTTTCACTTTTTCCCTTTTTTAAAAATGGAATTTTTCATTTTTTCAAAAAAAGTTTTTAAAAACCATTTTTTAGATCAAACTTTTTTCATTTAAACGATGAAGGTTTATTTACAAAAAAAATAAATAAAAATATGGTTTGATTTTATGGTAAGGTTTTTTTGTTTAAAAAAATAAAATAAAAATAAACAAAAAAAAAATGTTCAAGTGAGCAGAGAATTTAAAAATTAACATATTTTTAAAGTGAAACCATTATTTAATGTCGTACTAAAAATATGTTTTGTTGAATATTACCATGATGATTTACTTTATAAATATATTACGATAATTCATTTATAAAAAATTTAATATATATTAATATTTAAACCAAAATAAGTGTTGTAAAAAAATCGTTAAAAAAGGAGCCAAAAGTGAGCAAGACGGTCATTTTAGTTATTTTTTTTGTATACAAATCAATAATGTACTGTATTTTAAGAATATTCGAAAAAATATAAAGACCATAAAAATAAAAAAGGAGCCAAAAAGGAGCCAAAAAGGAGCCAAAAAAGTTTAGCAGTTTTGTTATTGAAAAAAATTACAAAAAAAATACAAACTTTTTATTATGATATTATCATTATATTTTTTTTAAACAAGAATCAAAATAATTTATTTTTGTTTATTTATGTGCAAAAATAAAGATTTTTTAATTATTTTTCAAATTTTAAAAAAATTTTTGCTAAAACAGAAAATGAATATTTTTCAATTATATTTTTTGTATTTAAAATTATGCTGGCAACAATTGTTGAAAACACCTTTTTTTAAGTGGTATTGAATTTAAGTAAAAAATGAAAAATCGATATGGGGGGGCATATCAAAAAAGTTAATTTTATGAAATTTTATGTCAAAAAAAAATAAACAAAAAAAAATATAATAAATAATTTCATATATAATTATATAATATATGGCACAATTTGTATGTGATATTTGTAATTATACAACGGATAAAAGAGGTAATTATAATAGACATTTAAATACTAAAAAGCATAAAAAAAAAATAATGAATATTGGTGAAGTTTTTAAATGTTCATTATGTAATTATGTCACGGTTAGAAGAAATAATTATTTAAGACATTTAAGGTCAGCAATACATAAAGAAGATGAAGATGAATATGAAGATGTTGATATAAATTCAAATAATATTAATAATTTATCTAATAAAATAATGAATTTAAATAAAGATAACGTAGAAACAGAAAATCTTATAACTATACAAAAAAGTATAAATAAAATATTAGAGGAGCAAGAAAATCTAAAAAAAATGATACCTAAATCGGGGGGAAATACAATTATTAATAATAAATTATCTATAAATGTTTATTTAAATACAGAGTGTAAAAAAGCAATGAGTATTCAAGATTTTTTAAATCAATTAAAGATATCATTAGATGATTTAAATTATACTAAAAATAATGGATTTGTCAAAGGTATAAGTAATGTTTTCGTAAAACAATTAGCAGACTTGGATCCAAAAGAAAGACCTATTCACTGTTTAAATAAAAAGGGTCTTGAATTTTATATAAAAAATACACATAAATGGGAAAAAGACAGCAATAATAAAAATTTAAATATGGCAATTGGTGATGTACAAAAAAAACAAATACAATTACTTGACTTATGGGACAAAGAAAATCCGGGTTGGGAAAATGATGAAAGAAAATCATTAGAAAGACTTAAAATAGCTAAAAGTATATATGGGAGTACTTCAAATAGAGAAAGAGATAAAGAAAATAAATTAATAAGAAAGAAAATAGGTGAAAATATAGATTTAGATGTGCAAGTAAAAGAAAATTAATTATTTTGTTTTTCTTTATTAAGCATATCAAAAACAGAATCAAATTTTTTATTTCTAATGTTTTTTACTCTTTTTTCAGATATAGATATATTTTTATCGAAAATAATTGTTTTAAATAATGTAACAGCTTTTTGATATTTCTCTTCACATTCGATAAACATACTTACAATAATTTTCCTAGTTTTTTCAATTATATCATCTAATATAGCCATATTTAAATTAGGATTTATAATATATGAATTTTCTGTTTTTTTGAATATAATATTTTCTAAAAAGTCAACAAGAACTAGTTGTGTGGTATTTGCATGATTCATAATAGTTGATAAATGTTCCGCAAATTTTTTTATATTATAATTACTATCTACACCAACATATATTTTTGATGAATTTCTTTTTTTTTCTTCGCTACATCTAGGTCCTGTACTATAATCAAAAATTGGTATATCTTTAAAAGATTTAATTGTTCCATTATTTTCTTTACCAGTATATGTTTTATAAAATAAATTTACGTCGGTCTTATATTTTTCTTTTTGTTCATCAGACATATAAAATGTTCTAGTTTCTTCATCAAAGCTATCTTTATATAGTTCTTCTAATTCTGGTATACCTACTTCATCTGTTAAAAAATTAGTGTTTAACATTTTATTTTTTTTACAGTAATTAGATTTAATATAAACAACATCATTTTCAGTATGTGTATTCTTTTTTGTTTTGATGGAATGTATATCTTTTTTTAATGCACAAATAGATTGCTCACCAATAACCTTGTATATAGCAGCATATAAATGAACTATTTTGGTATAAAAAATAGATATATTATGGCATAATTTTTTTTTTGTAACATGCATATTTTCAATAATTTTAAAATTTTTTTCAATATCATTTGTATTTAAAGATATATATTCTTGTAAATCAGGTAAAGTGTTCATAATTGTTCCATTAATTATTTCTAGTTGTGTTTTAGTAAAATTATTATTTAAAGAATTATGAGCTTGATTTAAAATAACATTACAATAAGATACTTCTAATAATTTAGTTAATTCTTTATTACTAGTATCTAATATTAAATCTGCTGCAATTTGGTCGATATTATTTTTTAAATTATTTTTTAAATTATTTTTATTACTTGTATTTGAACTGGTATTGCCCATAAATATACTTTACATTAAGAAAATATATTTTAAAATTGAATTTAAATATTATTATTAAAATATTAATAATAATAACAATGAGTGGAAAAAAAACAAAAAAACTCAAAAATAAAATAGATAAAAAAAGAATATGGGCTTTATTAGATAAGGATTTAAAAAAAGACAAAAATTTAGAATTACTTTTTACTGAACAATCTGTTACACAGAGAGTTAAATGTGAACAATGTAATAGTATGTTAAATATATCTGATGAAAAATTTTTGATATGTACAAATAAGAGTTGTGGGATTATATATAAAGATTGTTTAGATAGAACAGCGGAATGGAGATATTATGGAGCAGATGATAATAATACAAGAGATCCTACAAGATGTGGAATGCCTATAAATCCATTATTGAAAGAATCATCATATGCATGTAAAATTTTATCAAATTTCAATTCATCTTATCAAATGAAAAGAATAAAACGTTATACAGATTGGCAATCAATGCCTTATAAAGAAAAAGCAATTTATGATGAATTTCAAAAAATTATATCTATGTCTAGAATTGCTGGTGTCCCAAAAATTATAATAGATGAGGCTTTAAAACAACATAAAAAAATATCAGAAATGAAAACATTTAGGGGATGTAATCGAGAGGGAATTATTGCTGCAAGTATTTATATAGCCAGCCGTATTCATGATTATCCAAGAACAGCAAAAGAAATAGCAGAAATATTTCATTTAGATTATACTAGTGCAACAAAAGGTTGTAAAAATGCAGTTCACATTTTAAATACTTTAGAAAATAATACAGGTTCAACAAAAACACATTTTCATCAAACGAAACCAACAGCTTTTATTGAAAGATTTTGTAGTAAATTAAATATTAATAACGAATTAACAAAATTATGTAAATTTGTCGCTATGAAAATAGAAAAAGATAATTTAATTCCAGAAAACACACCACAATCTGTAGCAGCTGGTATAATCTATTTTATATCTCAAATATGTAATTTAAATGTAAGTAAAAAAAATGTTAATATTGCTAGTAATACAAGTGAAGTAACAATAAATAAATGTTATAAAAAATTAGAGAAAATTAAAGATAAATTAATCCCAAATAAGATTATTGTAAAATATAATAGTTAATTATTTATAAGATTATTAATAATATTATTTCTTATATTATTCCAATAATCTCTTCCATTTTCTCCACCATTATAAGTTACTTGTTTGTCATGTAATCTGTAAAAAAGTAATATATCATTAAAATTATAAATTTTTTTATGTTGTTTTAACATTCTTAATTCTAGTTCAAAATCTTCACACATTTTTTTTAATTCAGCATTATAATTACCAGCTTTTAATATGGCAGATTTTCTATAACAAACAGTAGGATGATTAATAAACCAATGCGAAGGATTTTTTTTATATTCTTCCCAAGTTAAACTTGGATGATTTGATTTATTAACAATAAACTTATTAGACTTATCTGTTTTAAACATAGCAATCTGTCCACCGCAAATAGCATAATCTAAATTTTTTTCCATAAAATTATATTGTTTTTGTATTCTATTTGGTTCCATTATATCATCACTATCCATTTTTATAATAATTTCATTTTCACATAATTTGACACCCTTATTTAATGTATATCCAATTCCTTTATTTCCGTCATTTTCATAATAACTAAGTTTGACGAATCTTGTTATTTCAATAAATTCTCTCAATATTTTTTTTAAAATTGTTGTATGTAATTTATCAGAACCATCATTAATCCAAACTATTTCAAAAAATATATGACCTGTTTGGTTTGTTATTGATTCTAAACATTCTTTTATGAAAATAGCTTTAGTGTTTAAACTACTAATTAATATTGAAACTTTTTTTGATGGAGTATTAAATTGTATTGGTAAATGAATATTGTTCATATTATCATAATTTTGCTTTGTTGAACCCCATTCTTGATAAGCGTAAACCTTTCCATGTTTATCATATTCTAAACCACTACAATGTATAGGTAAAAAATAATGCGATGGTAAAATAGAAAAATCATCCCATTTTTTAGAAAAAACAATTCTTGTTAGTAATCCGGGTCCAACTGTGCGCCAAGCTCTTCGATTTGTTTTTTCAACACTAATATCATTATTTTTAATCCATTTGATGGCTAGTGAAGGAATATCATGTTTGGGTGGAAAAGCCATAGTACCCGTGGCAACAAGAGGATGTGTTGATGCAAGAACATCATCGTAACCTTTATTAGCCCATCCAGCATTACGAACAGTTTCATTTTCAAATCCAGCAAAAGCTTTATATTTTTTTATAAGTTCATCAAATGGTTCAATGCAAATAGAATCAGCATCAACAAAAATACCACCATATTTAAAGAGTATTTCCCAACGTAAAATATCAGCTTTACCATTCCATTCACTCATAGAATCAATACGGTTTTGGAGACTACTTTTAAAGTTTCTTTTTTTTAATTCTTCTTCATTCCAAAATATGTATTCAAAATCTGGGTGTTTATCTTTCCATGTTTGCATAAATTTAGTAGGTGCAGGTTTTGGACCTATCCATAATTGATGTATTATTTTTGGAATTCTTGACATATTATAATAATTATTTATTAATATTTAAATAATAATTATAATATTAATCATAATGGTTAAAATAGCATTTCACGATAATCAATTATGTGAACGTGGGACAACAGTATCACTATATGACTATGCATATTATAATAAACATTATTTGGGTAATGAATCAATAATAATGTATTATGGAAATGACCACAGAAATGTAGATAGTGTCATAGAAAAGTTTAAAAAGGAATTTAAATTATGTCCATATGAGAATTGGAATAAAGACGCAAATAGAATATTACAAGAGGAAAAGTGTTCAATCTTATATATGCAAAAAGCAGGAGAATGGGATGGAAAGATAGCAGATCCAAAAATATGTAAAACAATTATTCATTGTGTTTTCAATACACAAAGACCACATGGTCATGTGTATGGTAGAATTTCAAATTGTTTTGGTAATAAAAAATGGCCTGTTGTAAACTACATGGTTAATTTACCCGATGTAGAAGGTGATATGAGAGAAGAATTAAATATACCAAAAAATGCGACAGTATTTGGTAGAATCGGAGGGATGGACCAATTTAATATAAATAATGTTCATAAAGCGATTGATAAAATAACAGATGAAAATCCAAATATTTATTTTTTTCTAGTAAATACAGAAAAGTTTTGTAAAGAAAAGAAAAATATAATTCATTATGGTAAGATAATTGATCTTGAAAAAAAGGTAAGATTTATAAACAGTTGTGATGCTATGATTCATGCAAGAAAAATGGGTGAAACGTTTGGTGCTGCTGTATCAGAATTTTCAATAAAAAATAAACCAATAATTACTTGCAAAGGATATGATAATGCTCATTTGGATATATTAAAAGATAAGGCAATTATTTATAATTCCAATAATATGGAAGAAATATATAATATTTTTAAGAATTTTGACCGTAATGAAAATCAAAATAAAGACTGGAATGCATATAGTGATTATTCCCCAGAAAAAATAATGGATACATTTAATGAAACATTTATTAAACCTTTGTTATAATTTAAAGTTATTTTAATAATAATATTTAAATGAATAGTTATGAGGCGCACAATAAAGAGTATGAAGAAAAAAACGCATTAAAAAGGGAACAAAATATACATAATTTAAAAACAACAGAATCTTTAAGTAAATCAGGAGGAACTTGGGATAATTTATATAAACCTGGTCATTTACATGGAGAATGGTTAGATTCTCAAATAGAAATAAAAGATGCGGTTGATATTGGTTGCGGTACAGGTTGGTTTGTAAATTATTTAAAAGAACATAAAAATTTTGAAAATGTTGTTGGTATTGAACCTTCACAAGCAGCTATTGATATAGCAAAAAAATTACACAATAATGATCTAACATATTTATGTGGATTAGCAGAAGATATGTTACCAAATATAACCTTAAATAATCCTACACTTTTTACAACATTTATTGTCTTGTCTCATATCCCAGATGTAGTAGTTAAAAAAATATTAAAAAATATGGATGCTATTGCACCAAAGGGTTCTGTATTTATTTTTAATGAAAATTATGGCACAGAATTTCATTATAGATTGTGGCATTGTAGAACTAAAAAATGGTGGGAAGAAAATTTACCAAATTGGACAATAAGTTATGATAAAAGAGAAAGAGTAGACTTAAAAAATTATAGACAGGGGCTAATGGGAATAAAAAATTAAGAGTTTGTATAATTTATAATTTAAATATTAATCGTAATTTAAATTATAAATGTCTTATAAAAAACAGCATTTTATAACATATGGAGATGATAGACCAAATGCAGTGAATCGTATAAAAAAACAGGCAGAATCATTTAATACATTTTCAACAATAAATGTTTATTATAATAATAATATTTATGATGATGATTTTAAGAAAAAATATAGTTATGTTTTAAATCAAAGACGTGGAGGTGGATATTGGTTATGGAAATATTATTTAATAAATAAGAAAATGAAAGAAATAGATGATGGTGAATATATAATATATTGTGATGCTGGTTGTGAATTAAATAATAAAGGAATGAATAGATATTATGAGTATTTAGATATGTTAAAAGAATCGGATTATGGATTTTTAAGTTTTCCTTTAGAATGGAATAAAACTGCAGAACCACCTCCATTAAATGGATGTGTAGAAAAACTTTGGACTATAAAACAATTATTTGAATATTTTAAAATAGATATTAATAGTGAAATAGCTAATTCACCCCAAATAGCTGCTACTGTATTTATTGTTAAAAAGTGTAAGAATAGTTTAAAAATATTAGATGAATATAAGAAGTTAATAGAATATGATCAAAAGTTGACAACAGATTATTATAATAAAATAAACCAAGAATCATTTTTTAAAGAAAATAGACATGATCAGAGTATATGGGCATTATTGAGAAAAAAATATGGTAGTGTAATGTTAAAAAAAGATGAGAGTTTTTTTTATTTCCAAAAATTTATTGGAAAAAAAACAATATATAATTATAAAAATAATCCAGAGAGAGAAAAATATCCATTTTGGGCAACAAGAGATAAATATGGTATGTCAGTTGCTTAATTTTTATATTATATTTTATATTAAAGAAATATAAGATATAATATTTATAATGACTAAACACTACATTATAACAACAACAAATTATAATCCTACATACTATACCTTTTTACCAACAGCTTATAATATGTGGAAAAAATATTTTCCTAATTCAGTATTCGTATTGGGTTTTGTTGGTACTTTACCAGAGAATGATGAATTTGTAACTAAATTAAAAAAATATTGTGATGAATTTCATTATTTTAAAACAATTGAGGGTGTTACAGAAGGATGTCAAGCAAAAACTACAAGAATGTGGTTAGCGTCTACATATGAGGATAATGTTTGTACGGTTGTTGATATTGATTTATATATACTAAAACCTGAATGGTTGAGAAATAATATTAAACCTGCTTTTACCGATAATAAGTTCGTATCTATCGGTGGAAACGGATATATAGGTACGTCAGCAGAAGGAAAATTCCCAATGTATTATACTACAGCAACAAGTAAAATATGGAAAAAAATAATTAATTATCAAAATTACAATTATGAAAAATGGTTTAATCATATTTCTAATTTACCTAATCCAGTTGATAATGCAGAAAATCCAAGAAATCCTTTTAATAAATTTTCCGATGAATCATTATTAAGATATTTTGTAGTTAGACATCCTGAACAAGAATGGATGAATAATATACATTTAAAAGTAGTAAGAAAAAATTATAGAATGGGATTTAATCCTCCTCGTAGGTTAGATAGAAGTTGGTGGCCAAGAGATTGCAATACTTCAAATATAGACCATGTAAAACAACATGATTATATTGATTGTTTTCCAGTGAGACCCTATAGTCAAAATGTGCATAGATTGATGCCTGTTTTAAGATATATAGGATTAAGTGATGATATATCAAACATAAAATTATAATTTAATAAATGCCAATAGGTGAAAATTTATGGGAAGATAATGTTATTATATAAAAATACGTTATTCTAAAAAATATATATTTAAAGTTAAATAAATTAAAATATATATTAAAATGAAAATATACTTTAATGGATGGTTTGGAGGTTTTTTTGATAAAACAAATCCAGGGTTAAATAAAGATTTTTTTTTAAATTTATTTGAGAAAGTATACAACGAAAAATGTTATGTTGGTTCATTAGAAGAAAGTGAAATTTTATGTGAATTTTGTATGTTAATATCAACAACAAGTAAATTAAATAGTAAAAAATGGAAACATACGTATATGATGTCAGGGGAAAATGATTGTAGGAAATGTGAAAATCAAAAAAATAAATATGATTGTGTTTTATGGATGGAAAGAAACAATAATAATATAATTAATATGCCTCTACACATACCTTATATCTATACAAATAATTTTTTACAAAAATTAGAAACAAAAACAATAAGAGAAAAAGTTCCTGAAAGTGATGTATTAGTTGTTATTTCTAATCCAAATGGTAAAACGAGAAACAAATTTTTATCAAAACTTGAAAAAAGAATGCATATAACATATGCTGGAAGATATAAAAATAATATTGGAGGATTATTACTTTGGGATTATAATAAACCAGAATTTCAAAAGTTTGTGTCACAATTTAAGTTTATTATTTCAATGGAGAATACAAGATATGATACAGGTATTACAGAAAAGATAATACATGGAATGTTAGCACAAACAATTCCTGTATATTGGGGTTCAGAACGGGTTGATGAGTATTTTAATAAAGATAGATTTTTAACATTAAAAAATGACGATGATAAAACAATTGATGAATTAATTAATAAAATGTTTAAAATTAAACATGATAAAAGTAAGTGGTTAGATATAGTAAATAAAAATGTATTCGCTGAAAATGGGAAAATGTGGAGAACAATAGATGAAATAGCAAAAGATATTAGATGTTTATTGAAAAAGAAACCTTATAATATGATTACAAAAGTAAATATAATATCTAGTAAAGAATATGAACCAGAAAGATATGAATCAATGAACAAATTAATGAAAAGAATTAACGTAGATAATGACTTTGTTAAATATATAGCTCCCACATATAAACATACTATAAAAGAAGACGAATATAATTATCATTGTAGTGAGCAACTTGTTTTAAGAATGCGACCAAATGGACCGAAGTTAAAAAAAGCTGAATTATCAATAATATTAAATTTTAAAAAAAATTTTGAATACATTGTAAAAAATTATAAAGAAGGAATATTTTTTATGTTTGAAAGTGATGCAATGGTAAGTAAAGACATAGATAAATTACAAGAATTTTTAAATGATATAAAAGAAAAAGATTGGGATGCAATACATCTTGGATGGAGTCCAAATGGAGAAATATATGATAGTCCAATAACTAAATGGATCACAGGTTATAGAAATTTTAATGAGGGTTTACCATTAGATTTAATACATTTTTTGAGGAATAATTGTAAAGACAAAAAATATATTGAAGATATTACAGATGAAACAAGTAAATTTAGATTGATAAGAAAATTTCATCCAAGATGTTTGGATAGTTTTATATGGAAATATGATGGTATTGTAAAATATTTGAATTTTTTAAATAAAATGGAATCAAATTATAGTTGCCCAGCTGATTATTTATTTATTCATTTTTTGGAGAATAATATAAATTTTAAACACTATTGGTCTGTTGATGAATTTTTTAAACAGGGTAGTAATTTAGGTTTTTTTAAAAGCAAAATACAATAAGTTACAAACTTTTAAATAGTGTTTTAAAGCATTCAGCACTTTTTTCAACACTTAAATTTTTTAATATAAATTCTCTCGGTTTATATGTACTTAATTTATTTATAAACTCATTATATTTATTTTCAAAATTATTTTTATTGTAAAAAAATTCTCCACAACTATTATCCCAATAAGGAATACTTGTAGCAGGAATTGGTTGATATCTTGCTCCTTCTTCTTGTGACATTGAACTTACGTTCCAAACAAGTAATGGAACATTGCAAGATAGGGCTTCTTGAATAGCAAATCCTTGACTTTCATGAGCATCTAAAATCAATCCATATTTAGATTGTTGTAAATAAGATAAGTAGTCTTCTTCTTTATATTTTTTAACGTAATCAAAAATTTTATATTCAACATTTTTATTTTTCAAAAATGTTTGTAAAAAAAATAATTCTTCTTTTTTTCTTCTTTTAAAATAAATAAAAATTTTATCTTTTTTGATATTATTAATGGGTATAAACTTTTTAGTATTAACTGGAAAAAACTGTATTTTAAGTTGGATAATTTGTTCAACATTGAACAATTTCCATGTTTCCATTGCCCATTTACTTGGTTGTATATAAACACTATTTTTATGAATATTATTTATTTCTAATAATTTATTTGTTGGGAATACTGAAAAGTGAGGACCAAAGATAAATTTTTTTACTGGATATTTACTTGTATCTATAGGTTGGCACGGAGATATAATAATATCATAGTTATTAATAATATTTCTAATAGAGTAAGTAGTTGTAAAATAATAATCATATTTTAAAAAATCTAATATATTTTTTAATCCTTCTACATTTTTATGATGAAAATTGCCAATAACTAAAACTTTCATTATATTAAAATAAATTAATTATTTTTAATTTATTTTAATTAATATCTTAATATGTAAGATTTTACAGGGGGACAATTTGTTTGTGGGTTTTCTTCTTCTTTAATTATATCTTTACTAGTAAAATAAGAATGTATATCAGGATTAGCTGGAGAAAAATTCCAACAAAAATATCCATGATCAATTTTTGAAATAATATTATTAATATATGTATTTTGCCAATAAGTATTTAATTCACCTAAAGCATAATTACTAATAGCAAAATTATATGTTTTTTTATTTGTAAAATTTTCATATGCTATAGATTTAAAGTTTTTAAAAGAATTATTATCTATTTCATTACATTTTTCTATAAATAAATTTTGTAAATTACTAACTTCTTCTAAATCGATAACAGTATAATTTAAAACTTCCAAATCAAATAAATGCGAAAATTTATATAGTAAAACAGCTTGAAAAGCAAATCCACCACCAATTTCAACAATATTTAATTGTTTAATATCTGTTTTATTTTTTATATGATTTAAAATATTAAATGTAAATAAAATGTATCTTAAAATAGTAGGCGTTACTTGAATTTTTTTATTATTAAAGGTATATTGTAAATTATTTTTAGGTAAACCAATATTAGATAATTTTTCAATATTATCCCAAGAAATTTTATCAAGATATTCAGAATAGTTTTTAAGAATTAAGTTGTAATATTGTTGGCCATAATTAAAATTTACATTTTCAACAATAGATTTAAAATAGTTATTATTTCTAAAAAAATTAATACTTGTTTCATTAATTAAAGAGCAATATTGTTGAAAGCCATTATATCTCACGTCTTTTATTGCTAAATTCATTTAATTTAATATATATTTGAACATTTAAGTAATTATTTAAACATATCTTTAATTAATTTATCAATTGTATCAAATTCACGTGTCCATTTTAATTGATTGACAGCTTTTGTAGGATCGCCAAGTAAAAGGTCAACTTCACATGGTCTATAATATTTTGGATCAATTTTAACTCGAATATTACCCTTTTGGTCATAAGCTACTTCTTGAGTTTTTTTCCCTTTCCAAAATAAACGAAATCCTTTATGAAGAAAAGCTTTTGTAACAAATTCTTTTACTGTAATTGTTTTACCAGTTGCTAAAACGAAATCATCTGGTGTGTCTTGTTGTAGCATAAGCCACATTCCTCTAACATAATCTTTTGCATGCCCCCAATCTCTTTTACTATATACATTTCCAAGTGTAACAAAATCTTTTTTTCTTTTAAAAATATCTTTTACAGCATTAACAACTTTCATTGTTAGAAAATTTTCTCCTCTTCTAGGACTTTCATGATTAAAAAGTATTCCATTAACTGCAAAAATGTTATAAGCTTCTCTATATATTTTAACCATACTATATGCATATGATTTTGAAGCCGCATATGGTGATACAGGATTAAATGGCGTGCATTCATTTTGAGGTGTTTCTAATACTTTTCCATATAATTCACTAGTACCTGCTTGATAAAATTTTACCTTTTTCTTTATTTCTTGCGGTAGTGTTCTTATAATTTCTAATAATTTCATAACACCAATACCATCTACAATAGAAGTATATTCAGGTATTTCAAAACTAATTTTAACATGACTTTGAGCAGCTAAATTATATATTTCAAATACGTTAAAACCTTGGTTTTCTTTAATTATGTTATTTATATAATTAGATAGAGCAGGTCCATCAGTTAGGTCGCCATATTTCATAATTAGTTTATTTCGTATATGGTCGATTCTAGTTGTATTAAATGTGGATGATCTTCTTTGAATACCATAAACTTTATAATTTTTCTCTAATAGCAATTCAGCCAAATAAGAACCATCTTGACCTGTTATACCTGTAATAAAAGCTAAATTCATTTATTAATAATAAATTTTATTATTTAATATTAAACAAAAAAAAATATTATATTTAAAATGAGAATATTAGTTACAGGAGGCAGCGGGTTAGTAGGTACAGCATTAAAAGAAATATCAAAAAAATATATAGGTTGTGAGTTTAATTTTTTATCTTCAAAAATGTGTGATTTAACAAATTTAAAACAAACAGAAGAACTATTTGAAAAATTTAAACCAACATACGTTATACATTTGGCAGCTCGTGTTGGTGGATTATATAAAAACATGAATGAAAGAATTAAAATGTTAGAAGAAAATATTACTATAAATACAAATGTAATTAAATGTTGTGATAAATATAATGTGCGTAAATTAATTTCATGTTTGTCAACTTGTATATTTCCAGATAAAGTAAAATACCCAATAAGTGAAAATGATTTACACAATGGTCCACCACATGATTCAAATAGTAGTTATGCTTATGCAAAAAGATTATTGGATATACATAGTAAAGCTTATAGAGATGAAAAAGATAAAAATTTTATATGTATTATACCAACAAATATATATGGAAAAAATGATAATTTTTCATTGGAAGACGGACATGTTATACCAGCATTAATTCACAGATGTTTTATAAGTAAAAAAAATGGGGAACCATTTTCAGTAAAAGGAACGGGAAAACCATTAAGACAATTTATATATTCAGAAGATTTGGCAAGACTAATAATGTGGTGTTTACTTATTTATATCGAAAAGAAAAACATAATACTTTCTCCAAACACAGAAATAAGTATTGGAGAAGTAGCTGAAAAGATAGCAGAAATTTTTGATTATAAAGATAAGATGGTATTTTTAACAAATTATGCTGATGGTCAGTTTAAAAAAACAGTAGATAATTCATATTTAATGAATGAAATAACAAAAAGAAATAATAATTTTAATTTTACTTCAATAGAAGAAGGATTAAAATTAACGATTGATTGGTTTAAAAAAAATTATAAATATTGTAGAAAATAAATTATTTATTAGATATTTTTATCCAAGATGGTGGATGTAAATCTTTTAAATTATGTTTTAGTTTTTTACCGAACCAAACATCTGGGTAATAAACAATTTTTTCTTTATTATCATTTAAATAAGCCCCCCACCAACTAAAACTACTATTAGCAATAATATTATGTTGACAACAACTCATAAGCAATAACTGTTCCCAATCTTCGATATTATAATCGATTTTAATAAAATTTATATTTTTATATTTTTTTTTTAATATTTTAATTTTTATATCTATTTGTTTATCATCAACTTTTTCAAAAAATACTAAAACATTGAGAGTATCTACATTCTGTGTTTTTATGATTGCATCGAGAGAATTTATATAATATTGGTTACATAATACAGGGTGACAATCTTGTATATTTTTATAATCTCCAATTCTAAAATGTAAAGAAATGGTATCATCATTTAAAAAGTAAGCATATTTTTGTTTAATTTTTTTTTGCATTTTTCTAATATTAAGTAAATCAATTATTTGTTCATATGTATGCATGAAATATTTATAGGATTGAAAATATCCTCTAAATTTATATTCCGCATTTGGATACTTTGCTAACGGATAATAGTGAAAAAATGGTTCATCATAACATGGAAGTTTATCTATAGCTGAATAATCTTCAGTTAAAAATATCTTTAATTTTTTAAAAATGGTTTCCCAATAAGTTCCTCTTGGATGTCCTTCTGCAGAAAACATATTTCTTTTTCTTTTAGGAATTACTATTTTATCTCCAGTAATAATGCAAAAATTTAAATATGCAAATATTTGAAACATTTGATTACCCAACCCACCTTGTAAAAATACACTAATCATTTAACATAATTTATAAAAAGTATTTAAATTATGTTAGTTAAATATCTTTAAAACTTCCTGTAACATCAACGGTAGAAACTTTTTTTCTGTATTTATTTTTATTACCTTTTCTTTGTAAACATTTTTTACTGCTAATTAAAACATATTTATTAATATCTGGAGCACCTTTAAAATCGGGTTGTGGTGGACATTTCATAAATTTACCTGATGGGTCTTTTGCTACTTGATCAGGATAACATCTTGGTAATATAGCATTACCAGCGCCTCTAAAATGTCCTTTAACCGCACAACTATTAGATTTTGTTACTTCAGCATCTTTTGTTTTAGAACATGCAAGACCTGCTCCAAGTCGGTCTTTTTTAGCCTGATATGGATATTCTAATGGACATTTACTAAATTTCATAACACCAAATACGGGCTCATCAAAAGTATATTGATATGGTTTTTTTACTTGAGAGTCACCTGTATTGGATTTTTCAGAAGACCATCTAATATTTTCATTATTATCTTTAAATATAGCTTTACCCATATCACTAACATATAATTTTGTGTTGGGACCACTAATAGTACCAACAGGTTTTACACTCCAAACAACCTTTTTATTTCTACCTGATAAAACTAGTTCATTTTCTTTTTTAAGAATTAAAGTATATGGAGCATTATTTATTCCGCCGACTTTTTCTTCGTGTATAACAATTTTAGCACCAGTTTGTTTATTTTTAACATACATGCTACCACTCATGGTTATGTATAGATAATGTTTACTATTAGAAGAAATTAAATGTTCATTATGTGTTAAAGTATCTCCATATTTTAATTGACTTTTAGTAACAAGTGGTTTTTTAGCAGTACCACTACTAGTAGCACCACCGCTACCTCCACTTTTTCCTGATGGTTTATATTTTGGTTTAACGGGAGCATATTTTGCAGAAATGGAACCATCATCTTTTAATTGCATTTGACAACCAGATAATACAAGTGATTGATTATTGCGTTCTAAACATTCTTTCCACTCACTAGAAGTTGGACACATTTTTTGGAATTTATTTAAACACATAGTTATTTTATCATGACCATCACTTTTTTTCTCTTCTTTTTTCTCTTCTTTTTTTTCTTCTTTTTTTTCTTCTTTTGTTTCTGTATTAAAATCAACATTATTATCACCTAATTGATAAGAACTACACCATCCAGCACCGTTATCATAAAGTTGATTTACATCAGTACCATTTTTACAAGTTAAACATTGATTCATGCCAATAGGATTATCACTATATCCACAAGTTTTACATGATGGGTGGCATTCACAATTATCTGCTATCTTATCTTTATCTTTATAACAAACTGAATTACCTGTTTCACTTCCTAAATATTTATATTTATTATTCAAAAAATCTATTTCAAGAAAAGAGTTATTTAAATGTGTCAATGCTTTTGTTTTAAATTTTTTTAATGAATTTAATTCGTTAATCAAAAAATTATCGGTATCATTATTTTTTTTATTAATTAAATAAGTGAATCCAACAATTACAATGATTAGAAATATAATAAATAAAAATAGACCAAACATTAATATATATATATAATAAAATTAAAAAATTTTTAAAAATCAAGATTAATATCAAATGAAGCTTGACTATGGTCACCACTAGCTAAACTATAATCACCAACTCTTTTTTCAAAAAAGTTAGTTTTACCGTCTAAACTTATCATTTCCATAAAATCAAAAGGGTTACTAGAATTAAATATTTTTGGATAACCAAGCTGTACAACAAGTCTATCAGCGACGAATTCAATATATTGTTGCATTAATTTTTGATTCATACCAATAAGTTTGCATGGGAGTGCATCACAAATAAATTCTTTTTCAATGGCAACAGCTTCTTTAATAAGTTCATTAACTTTACTTTTTTTTGTTTTTTTGTTAAGTTTACTGTACAATAAAACAGCAAAATCAGTATGCATACCTTCATCTCTACTAATTAATTCATTGGAAAATGTTAGTCCTGGCATTAAACCTCTTTTTTTTAACCAATAAATAGCGCAAAAACTTCCACTAAAAAATATACCTTCAACACAAGCAAATGCTAGAAGTCTTGTAGCAAAATTACTTCTTTTATCATTAATCCATTTTATAGCCCAATCAGCTTTTTTTTTAATACATGGAAAGTTATTAAGAGCTTTAAAAAGTTCGTTTTTTTCTCTATCATCTTTGATATATGTATCAATAAGTAGCGAATAAGTCTCTGAATGTATATTTTCCATGGCTAATTGAAAGCCGTACGCTGCACGAGCTTCAGGAAGTTGAACTTCACTTAAAAATCTCATACCTAAATTTTCTAATACAATACCATCACTTGCAGCAAAAAATGCTAAAACCATCTTAATAAAATGTTTTTCACCATCATTTAATTTTTTCCAATCATTTAAATCTTGAGATAAATCTATTTCTTCGGCTCTCCAAAAACAGTCCATTTGTTTTTTGTACATGTCCCAAATTGACTTGTCAGTCAGTGGGAACATTACGTAACGATCTTCATTTTCAGTAAGAAGGGGTTCTGTACTTTTAGACATCTTCTAAATATTATTGGACTAGATTTAAATATTTTTAAAAAATATTAATTAAATTTATTTACTTTTAATTTATTTTTTAGGAATAAAATACAAATATGTTCTGTTAACAAATAAATAAATATGATTTTATATAAATATGTTTAGTAATAAATTAATAAAAAAAGAATATGAAAAAAATTTGAAATTTTTAAACATGATAAAACAAGATAAAAATATTGATGATAATATAAAAAAAAGATATTTAGAGTTTTTAAAAAAAGAAGATGAAGAAATAAAAAAAGAAAAAAAAATAATTGAAGAAACAATAGATAATTTAAGAAAAATATACGAACATATTACTGATGAATATTTAAAAACTGAAATAAAAAATAATATCAATGAAATATTGAATAAATATAAGTATTAATTTAGATAAAATAAAATATTTTTTTTTT